>JAABUY010005227.1_pt1 | contig 13177 bp, 11 predicted proteins | sample 5560271 | NCBI WGS metagenome assembly JAABUY01 (sample SAMN10711886, study PRJNA513374) | rock metagenome | isolation source: Antarctica rocks | place: Antarctica: Victoria Land, University Valley
CGGAGGTGAACGCGGAGGGCGGGGAGCGGTTGGCGACCAGCGGGTGCTCGCTCGCGGTCAGCAGCTGCCACTCCTGGTCGGCCGTCAGCTGCAGGCCCAGCGCGATGAGCACCTCCTGCGCGGCGCTGCAGCTGTGGAGCCCCGCGCGTGCGCATGCAGCCAGCAACACATCCGTGAGCAGCATGGCAGCGCGTGGCTGCTGATCACAGCAGCCACGAATAAGTTCGTGTTGGGAGTGAGGAGTTACAGGGTTGGCAGCCAAGGTGTGAGCTGCGGCAGGCTGCAAGGACTCTACACCATCCAGCCTGCTGAGTGGTAATCACAAGCGCTGCAAGGAGGACGCGCGCGGCACCTGCAGTACGCCCGAGGGCGGCAGGCAGCGGCACTCGCACATGATCGCGTACACCTGGTTCATCGCCTCCTTGACCTGACCGCGGCGCCCGGGGCGGGCATTAGGCACGCAAGGTGTCTGACAGCATGGCTTGGCATGGCGCACCCTTGCGAGCACCCATGATGTGTGTGCATGCAGGCGTGTAGATCCCACCTTTCATACATGTCTGATGTCACATTATAGCCAAAACAGTTATGTCATCGTCGTGCGTGTAAAGGTTTCGAGTCCCATGTGGGGGTCGCGCGTGCCGAGGCAAGGGAGGCGTCACCGCGCAGCATGAGGGCTGGGCTTGCCTGCCCCAGCTGCAGGAGGATGCGGTTGAATGAGCTCGCATTGGCTGACTCGCCCTGGCTGTTCCGCCGCACGGACGGCGTGCTGCGCCAGCCCTTGCCTGCCGCCAGTACCCTACATACCTGCGTCACCATGCGTGCCAAGGAGCATGTATGCCAAGGAGCCCCAGCTGGCTGATGCAGGCTTGCTATGCAATGATGGATGGATACTTTCCTTCCGTCATTCAGCTGCTCCCAGCCACAGCTGGTTGCTGCATGGCATGCTGAGCGCGACTCGGCATGTGTGTCCTGCCATGGCGCGCGCAGTCATGCCCGCGCCACGCTTGCCCTTGCCCATAGCATTGTGCGATGAGCTTCAGCACGCTTGAAAGGCACTTTGGTAATATCAAGTCGCCAGCCAGGCCATCGCTCCGCTCCTGCACCAGCGGCAGGAGCGGCACGCGGCTCGCGCCAACCGGGCCGGCGAGCATGGGGGGCTCCCTGCCGCGCGCCCGCACCCGCGCCGCTCTCCCGCAGGCCCCGGACGGTGCTGATCATCTCCGCCGACAGCGCGCGCGACAGCAGCGTGAGCTCGCTGCTGCTGCCGCCGGCGCCGCGCCAGCCAGCGCGCAGGCCCTGCGGCGCGCCCACCTCGCCGCCCTCGCCGCCGGCGCGGCCCTGCGAGGGGTAGGCCTGCGGCAGCGCCGCGCCGCCGACGCGCGAGCGCCGCGAGACGAACCGCGCGAGGCTGCGGGTGCCCTGGTCGCCGCCGAGGCCGCCGCCCAGCGCCAGCCCGGACGCGAGGATGCTTGACCGCGCGGCTGGCGGCGCGGACGTGGGCTCGTTGTCCTCGTTCGCCAGGAGCAGCTCGAGCGTGCGGCGCAGGGGCCGCATGGCGGCCAGCGCTGCGCAGAGGGTCCCGCGCAGGCTGCCAGCCCCCGCACACCAATGTTTTAGGAAAGGAGACCTGCATGCGGCGTTGGAGGTGCTGTGCTAGGGCGCTGTGGTGGCGGCCTGAGCGCGGAGAATGGACAGCTATATTTGCAGCGCTCTGCGGCATGCAGTGACGGATGGCGTGCACGCACTGGGCTTGTGAGACACGTGCATTCACAGGCATGGCAACCAGGGCTGTGAGTCGGTCCAAACAGCCCAGTGCTCAGTCCCAGACGCGATGAGCCCTGCCCCGTGCCCACCACCGAGCCAAACACTGTGGCGTGTGCCTGGGCCAGCGCACTCTGTGCCGGCGGCTTGCAGCAGCCCAACGGCCAGCACGCCCTGCACAGCCACAGCGCCAACGTACGCCGCATCGCCGCCGCCGCCGCCCGGCGCGGCGCCCAGCGCCTGCCGCGCGCTGCGCGCTTCCAGCGCTGCCAGCGCCGCGCCCGCCGCGGCGCGCACGCCAGTCAGGCCGCCACCCGCGCCCGCGCGCGCCGCTTGCGGCTCGTGCGGCGCCTGCGGCTGCGGCAAACCTTTACGTGTCGTACACAACCACTATAAGTTTTCGTAACATTAGGAGCAGGGATTTATAACCCTCTTGCGCGCACCCTGCTCAAAGGCTGCGCCATCGACTGCGCCGCATGCATGGCGAGAGCCTTGCTGTATTTGAGAGGCCGTTTTTTTGTAACTGCGCTCAAGCCACTTCACATGATTTTTGGGTCAAGAGCCAACCGCAGAGCTGGCACGGCTACAAACAGTACACGTCCCCTGGTGGCATGCCGGGCCCGCTTCTGGCTCCGCCGCGTCTTGCAGGTCGCCCAGCGCGCACAGCAGCGCAGCGCAGGCCGCGTGGCCGCCCTGCAGCGCGTCGCGCAGCGCCGTGTTGCCCCAGCGGTCGCGCCCGGCCGCGCCCACGTCGCACCTGGCTCGCAAGGACCATCGCCTCAGCTGGCAGCACCATTGCATGCTCGTGGCAGAGAAGCTGCTCCTCTTGCAGGGGTGGGGCCCAATCGGCTGTATGACAGCGCCCAGGGCACCTATTAGGCAGGCAGCACACGCGCATGGTAGGGTAAATAAATACCCTACCCTTCTACCCTACCCTAGCCGGTGCCGCAAAAGGTGAGGAACCTGCAGAGCAGGGCGTAGACGGAGAGGCTGCGGCCCTCCGCGGCGGCCAGGTGCAGCGCGGTGCGGCCATTATAGTCGGGCGCATCGGCGGCCGCGCCGCACGCCGCCAGCAGCAGCACGTCCGCCACCTCGCCCTCGCGCGCGGCCTGCCGCCGCGCCCCAGCTCAGCGCCACCCCGGGTTGCGCCCGGCCGGATGCGGACAGCCTGGTCTGTCGCTCCTGCAGGCGCCTGAATGGCGAGCAGCGCTCTGCAGCCTCTGCACACAGCAGCGCGCTGGCGGCGCTGCCCAAGATGCGGCGCAGCGCAGGCATCCGCGGCGCCGCGCCCCACCAAATTTGCATCTCTGCAGCGCACGGCCGCCGCGGGGCAGCCCGGCGCGGCACGGGCGCGCCTGCCGCAGCGCGCCGTCGGCCTCCGGCCAGAGCAGCACGCCGCCGGCCGCGCGGAGCAGCTGCGCAGCCACGCCGTGGCCGCCCTCCACCGCGTAGCGCAGCGGCGTCTGCTCGCGCCTGAGCATGCGGGCCCTAGGCAAGCTGAGCATACGGTAGATAGGCAGACTTATGCCCACCTCTCAGCCTGCGCTGCGCGGGTGCAGGGCAGCGCATGGCATGGAGTCGCCCTGCATAACCCCACCCTATGCCTCAGGTGTGGCAAAGGGTTGCTTGCTCAGGGGGGAGCCGGCCTGCGCTTGCGCATGCGAGCCCTGGCCCCGGCCATACGTAGCATGGGGAGGGTTGGCCAGGCGCCACTAGGCGTCACATGACAGAGTATCAGGCATAGCACTTTGGCAAGTTCAGGGACTGATCAAGACTCGGGCAAGGCCATGCGCACCGTCGCGCACTTGAGCACTGCTGATACAGGGGGGACTTCTTGTGGCGAGCTGCGCGCACATGTCAACAGCGTTGGCGTCAGCGCGGCAGGACAGCAGGTAGTCGATCACCTTGAGGCTGCCGCGCGCTGCGGCAATGTGCAGCGCGGTACGCCCGTCATAGTCCCTGCGTGCACAGCAAGTCCGCTTGGTCTTCTTCACAAGCAGGCTCACGTGCGCCGCCTCACAGCCTCTGACACCTGGCCTGCCAGAAGCCGTGCAGGAAGAGGCCCATGCAGCCCAGCGCACACTACTGGCTGCAACCTCGCCGCTCATCTGTGTTGTGGGTACTTCGCTGCTGTGTTTGACGCCGCGATATAGTACTTAAACATTGTGCCGCAAAGCAAGACGGTGGCCAGGTCGGAGCATGCCGGGCATTGGGGTCGACGCCGCTGTCGAGCAGGCGCATGAGCATGCGCATGTCGCCGGCGACTGCGGCGGCGCACAGCGGCCGCGACGCGTCCTCGAAGCCCAGCGCGGCGCCCGCGCGCTGCAGAAGCTCGGTCGCGGGGCCGTGGCGCTTGGCCAGGGCGTGCTGCAGCGGCGTGTGGCCCCACCTGTTGGGGGTTCAGGGTTCGCAGGCAGCTTCCATCTGCGCTCAGGTGCATGAGCGTATGCATGTGCACGAGACGCCCCGCTGCCTGGTTAGCTGGTGCACTTGTGAATAAGTGGCAGCAGGCAGCGGGCGGGGCCTGCCGACGCGTGCCCAGCGTGCGCCTCCTCCGCGCCGCGCAGAGTCTGTTTCACGCAACTTCTGACCACAGATAGCCTCAAGTGCTTAGCTTTCGTGCGAGACCATTCCTCTCGTCTGATGACCAGACACTAGGTAGCTCGCAGCCTCGCAACCCCTGTGTGTCAGCCCTGAACCTACATGCGCGGCGCGGCGCGCCTGTCGCGCAGGGAGGGGTCGGCGCCGTTGGCGAGCAGCAGCTCCAGCACCTTGGCGTGGCCCTCGCACGCGGCCAGGTGCGCGGGCGTCCGCGCGTCGTAGTCCTGCCCGTCCGGCGCGTGCCCTGGCGCGCAGCCGCGCGCTGTCAGCCGTCCCGGCAGCCGCGGAAGTCTGGTGAGAGAAGAGTTGTGGTGGGGTCTCAGTTTGTTCGCTCGTGCTGCTGTGTGCAGCTGCTGTGCCTTCGGCGCGCAGACCGTGCGCAGTGCCACCGGACAGGCGCCGCATGGCCGTTGTGCGCGGTTGCGCGAGGCGTATGCCCATGCAGCGGCGCAGGCCACGCGCATGTCGCCCAGGCGGCAGCAGGCGGCAGCAGGATCAGCGTGTCCTTGCGCGCTGCCGCAATCAGTGCCGGCGCGAGCAAGGCAGGAGCTCGGGGAGGCGCGCGCCCCAGCCGAGCAGCGCCGCCGCCGCCTCCGCGTCGCCCGTCACGGCGGCCCAGACGAGCGCGCTGCGCGCCTCCGCGCCCCGCTTCTGCAGCGCTGCCTGCACCAGCTGCCGCGTGCTGCGCGGCGCGCGCGCAGCGTCAGGGTGCCAGCTCGGCCCTGGTCGATCTGGCGCCTGCGGCGAGACACCCAGGCGCTGCAGCGCCACCGGCCCGTCGCGCCAGCTGACGCGCACCCGCGGCGGCTGGAGCGGAGGAGGCTGGTAGGAGCGCGGCCGTGCGTGGCCCCGCACCGCGCACGCTCCTTGGCGGGGTCGGAGCCGGCGTCGGCGGGCTCGCCGCTGCCGGGCGCGCCGCCGCCGCCGTCAGCGTCCAGGCCCAGGCCGGCCAGGAGGGCAGCCACGACGGCCTCGTGCTGCTCCGGGAACGCGGCCGCCAGCTCCTCGTAGTCCGCCTTGCCCACCGCCAGCAGCGTCACGTCCTCCGTCGCGCGCGCCTGCGGGCGCGCGCGCAGGGTTTTCCATACCCCGCACCCGGTCGTCCCCTTGGCGCCCTGGCACTGTGCCAGGCGCCCGGCGAACATACTGCCCACAGGCGGCCACAACGGGAGGCGGGCCTGTGCTCGAGCGGGTTGGGTTAGGGTAGATTTAGGGATGGGGCCTAACCTGCCAGCTGCGCGGCTGCGGGATGCCCAGGAAGAAGGCCATCTCGCCCACCACATTGGGCAGCTCCGAGTCCGCGCGCATGGTGCGGATGACCGCGTCGTCGCGCGTCTCCTCCAGCACGCCCTGCGCGCGGCGCCGCGCATGCGGAGCGAGTCGGCAGCGTGCCGGCGGCAACGCTAGCATGCGCATGGCCACATGCCCGCATGGTCCAGGCGCCAAGCCCCAGAACTCGCCAGCGCCACACGGGTGCCGGCATGTCCACAGCCAGCCGGCACGCAATACTCGGGCGCGCGCTGCTCGCTGTGGCTGTTCCTGGTTCCCCAGGCCAGACCATTGCGGCGCGCCGTGCTGACGGCGGCACACCCAGCACAGCATATGGCACACCCAGCCAGCACATGGCCGTCTCTCGGCGACGACGCGCCCACCCTCTGTCCGTGCACAAGCAGCGCATGAGCCGGGCGGGCGGCCGCGCCTTGGCAAGGAAGGCGAGCTCGCGCGCCATGTCGCCGGCGCGCAGCACGGCCTCGCCCGGCATCACGTACACCTCACGCAGGCGGCCCAGCAGCGCGCCCTCGAACTGCGGTGCGCAGCCGCGGAACAGTGCCTGGTTGCGCCCCAGCACGCCGCCAAACTGGTGGCCCGCCACGCGCGCGCGCAGCGAGTCCGGCAGCGCGCGCTGGATGGCTGCGCCGTCGCTGTCGCTGCGCTTGTCCGCCTGCGCGGCCGCGCATGTGCTTGGGACGAGCGTGTCGCCTGCGGGCTCCGCAGGGCCCACTGGGCATGCCCGCGTAATTCTGGCCATGGGTGCGCGCTCGCAGTGTCGCGCGCGGGGCCCTCTGTTGTTTAGGGTTAGGCTTGAGGGTGCAGGGTTCGCACGCGCCTGGAAGCGGAAGTAGCGCAGCAGGCGCGCCTCCAGCTCGGCAGGCAGGCCGCGCGCGCGGCAGTAGTCGCACACGCTGCGCAACAGCTGCCTGCGCGCGCGCGCGCGCGCGCGGTCATGTGCGCAGCAGCGCTGCATCCGCATGCGGACGCGCGGAACGGTAACTGACAGCCCAAAAGCGGTATCGCTTACACACGTGTGACGCTGCAGCCACACAGTGCCTGATGTGGCAGCCCTGCTGCACGCCCCTGCTGCCCAGCGAGGAGCAGCAAAGCACTACTTTGTCTAGCGTTCAGCAGCATACGCAGCCTCTCCTGCCACCGACACTGCCACCTTTGTAGGAGGCCTGGCCTCATGCACGTGGCGGCGCGCCTGAAGGCCTCCAGCTTGGGGTCGCGCTTGACCAGGTAGTGGAACAGCGTGCCCAGGATGTACGCCTGCATCACGATCTGGCACAGCATGGCGGTCGTGTCCACGACCAGCTCCTCCCACCTGCGCGCCCGCCCGCGCCCGGTCCGCACGGCCTTTCTAGCAAGGCCCTGGCAACGCTCTGAGTGGAAAATAGTTGAGGCATGGCCCTGTAATTGCAGACCCGCTGCTCGATCACGCTTCAATACGTTTGCTGAAGGAGCCCGCGACCGTGCGCAGCCTGGCATGGCAGGCTGGCGTTCGTCGCATGCGTTGGATGGCGCGGGCGTGGGTGCGACCTCGCGCGGCGTGAGCCGCAACCGCTGCGGGCGCGTGCGGCGGCGCCGGGCGCGCGCCTGCGGGGCGTGGTCGGGTCGAGGCCCAGGTTGGAGAGCACGTTGAGGCCCTTGTAGAAGATGATGAGGTAGCTGCCGGCCTGCGCAGGGTGCGGCCCCCCGCGTCACGGAGGCATTAATGGAGCGCAGCCGTTTGCAGGAGCCTTTGTCCATTCACCAAGCCTTGGTCGGACCTGGCCGCTCGCATGTGCAAGCAGCGCCATGTGACAGCAGCCACATCCACTGAGCCACTGAGCGGGCGCGCAGGGTCGCAGGCAAAGCCCATGCTGTGGACGCGGCCCATGTAGGGCGCATCAATTCGGATAGCTATGGCACCAGGTTAGGGGCTTTGCTTTTCTTGTGTGCCCGCGCGGGCGGCGGGCGCACGGCGCTCGCGTCGCCGTCGCAGCCGTAGCCGATGCCGGATGCGGCCTTGAACTGCTCGAGCCAGGACTCGTCGTTGGGCCGCGCGCTAAAGCGCGCCCAGCGCGCGAGCAGGAACCAGAGGCAGCCCAGGCAGTGCGCGGTGCCGAGCACGAGCACCGCGAACTTGGCGGCCGCGATGTGGCGGATGTTGACGTGCACCATGAGCTCGTGGCGCCGGAAGTAGCTGTGCAGCCGGCAGACCCTGGCGCCGCCCGCATGCCCCGCTGGCACCGCGCCGCTCGCTGGGCGGCTGAGCCTGGCCAGGGGCCCGCTCAGGGTGTGCAGGGGCCGGCCAGGAGGGCCGTCACTGAAGGGCGTGCATGTGCGCATGTGAGCTGCCATCATCACCCGCCCGGAGCGCGCCAGGACTCGCCGGCCGCAGAGCCCAGCATAGGCACGGAGAGGCTGGACTTGACACGCACGCGCTAACAGTGAGGACCGTCCGCCTGAGCTCAAGCCATGCACGGGAGTGTCTGCCCGCCTCCCACTGGCACGGCCGCGGCAGGCCGTGCAGGCCGCCTCGAGCTGCAGCAGCATGCAGGGCCAGGCCAGCCGCTGTGGGGAGGGGGTTGGGTGCCCGCGCCGCGCCTCGGCACGCGAGACAGCTGCAGCAGCAGCCAGGACCAGAGCGGCCAGCGTCCCAGGATGGGCAGCCAGACGAACAGGCAGGCGCCCGCCTCGAAGGGCAGCGCGCGGGTCGCGTACGCGCCCACCGCCGTGCCGACCACCGAGCCGCCTGACCACACCCACGCCAGGCCCGCCCGGCCGCCGGCCCTGCAGCGCGCCCCAGGCTGCATGTCAAGGTGCGCACCACACGGCCGAGGCAAGCGCGCCTGGGCGGCTCAGCGAGTGTCATGTGCCTGGGTGCGCGACACAAGCAACGCAGCGTGGAGCGCGCGTTCAACAGAGCTGCGCCACGCCTTTCACGCAGGGCTTGGCAGGCACTGCGGCGCTGGCAGCAGGGCGGCGCGTTGGCGGGCATGTAGGCAGCGCCAGCAGCGCAGGCGGGGCAGGGCTTGCCGGGTGGGCTGCGCAGGCACTTTTCCAGGCACGCGCCCGCACCCGGTGTCCGCCGCCTGCGTGAGCTGCTTCAGCCAGGAGACGCGGCGGAAGTTGCGCACGGCGCCCGCCTCCGCCGGCGGGTGGTGCGCGAGGCTGGCCAGGCGGCCCCAGCCGCGCGCCTCGGCCTCGCTCGGCGGGCCCGTCGGCGCGGCGGCCGCGCGCGCGCCCGCGCCCCTGCGTCCCGGCCCTGCATGGTCGTCACTCAGTGCCTGGGTTTAGGGCGGTAAGTTGGTCGTCTGTTAGCTATCTGGTGATGTTAAGCCATGGCCGCGGCGCTGTGGCCGGCTCAGCACAGCCGCCAGCGCGGCAAGCGCAGGCCGGATAAGCAATGCAGCAGGGCAAGCATGCATGGCTGCAAGTAACAACCGACGGCCATTTGGCTGACCAGCATGCTGTACGAAGGACAAGATCAGCCCTGTGGGCGCGCACCTTGCAGCGCGTCGCCAGCGCCCGGGACGCCGCTCGCGGCCACGCCCGCGCGCGCCGCAGGGTCCTGCGGCGGCGGCGCGTCGCCGGCGCCGCCGCGGCCGCGCTCGGCGCCGGCGAGATCGCCCGGTGCCGCGTCAAAGAGGTGCAGGTCCGTCGCGAGCGCTGCCGCCGCTGACAGCAGGATGTCCAGCCCGAATGCAATGTCCTCTGCAGCATCCACCCACAGCCAGGCGGCCAGCATGTGGGGCGACAGCAGCGCGGAGAAGCACCTGCAACAGGCCGCAGCCGCGTGGCTAGGGTTTCGGTCAGGGTTAGGGTTAGGGTGACGTGTGGCGGAATACAAACAAACAGGGCGCAGCGGAAGACGGGCACCGCTTGGCAGCAGTGCTGCCGGGCAGCGTCCGCAGAGCGCCCACCATGAGCCTGCCGGCTGGCGCAGGCGCGGCAGCACAGAGTTGGCCCGCTTGCAGAGGGCTTTCTGCACGCTGGAGGCTGCTTGCAGGACATGCGCCGCGCTTATGGCCCATCCTGACCGCCTGCTGCGTAGCCAGACTAGGGGAACCTGGCTACTGCGAGTACTCAACACATGCTTTTAGCACGCTCGTGCGACACCAGGGGCAGTGAGAACCCTGTTCCGCGCCCTAATACGCAGTTGTAGCCATCGCCGCTTCAGAAGGCACACCCTTGCATGTAGCAAGACTCGGCCGCAGTGCCCTAACAGGCCGCAGGCGGTGCGAACAGTGAGCCGCCGTGGCAGGCCCCGGCAGCTTGCACATGCATGGCGCGCACTGCTTGCAAAGGCCGCCATGTAGCAGCGAAGTTGCAGCGGGGCGAGCCGCACTGGCAGGGCCCCAGGCGCCCGTAGGCGGTGCCGATCGCCAGCCGCAGCGGCAGCGCCCAGAGCTCGTACAGGCACAGCAGGCAGCGCGCGTGGTCGCGGCCGGTCGAGAATGCAGACGCCGGCGCCAGGTGGCGCAGCCAGCGCTGCCAGCGCTGCCAGCGCGCGACAGCGGCGCCGGGCTTGGGCGGCCGCGGGCTCGGCGCGCCCGGCGCGAGCAGCGCGGCGTCCTCTGATACGGAGAACTGCACGTGCCGCTTGCGGCGCGCAAAGAAGGCTGCGGCGCCGGCGCGCACGTCAGCGGCGACTGTGCTGCGCTGGCGCTGCATGTACTGATTGCACGTGCGAGTACGCCGCAGGGACAATCCCCATGCCCAACTGGCAGCATCAAATGTCCTGGCTCAGCCCTCGGTGCACGTTCAGCAGAGAGGCGCGGCCCGACCTTTGTGCGAGGCCCGGCGTCCGCCAGCCTCATGCGCCGGCGCGGCCTCAGGCGAGCCGCGCCCAGGCCACTTTCGCATTTGACTCCTGTGAGGTGACACAGAACCCTCTCTATCGCCACCACCAAGGCCAGCGTATCTGCATTGCAACCAAGCTCGAGGTCTGAGCGCATGACCTGCCAGTGCAGCGCCCGCAAGGGCATGACTGGTGAGCAGGGCCACAAAACGATTAAATCAGCAGTGGCCTGTTTACTGCACAGCAGAGGCATGCCTGGCTTCTCGCAGCGTGGCCGCTGTCAGAGCCATCCAGGTCAGCAGCTGGCCTGGAGCGCGCCCTGCGGCCGCCCACCCCCGCGGCGGCGCGCCCGATGCTGCTCCGCTGGCCCCGCGTGCAGCCAGGGTGTGCCGTCAGTGTCCAGTGACGCTGAGGAGTCTGCTACTGCCTCTGTTGCTTGCCCTCTTGCAGGCTGGCCACTCAGTTACCATGCATGCTCACAAGCGCCTAGCTTGGCTGCCTGTGCCGCAGCCGCAAGAGCTGCGTGGGAGCCATGCCGGACCGCTTCTGCTTGAACCAGCAGGAGGGCAGACCTTTTCTGCTGCTCTGTGTCTATGCCTACAGGGGCGCCAGCTGCTGGTTCATGCATAGAGCGGCTCCATGCCTGCCATGCGGAGGCTGCAGCCTGCCTGGCGCCGCTCCCGCGGCCGCAGCAGGCGCGTCTGACAAGCGGCGCGCAGCGTCGCCGCGGCTGGCAGCCCGAGCGCTGCCCGCAGGCGCCAGCCCGAGAGTACGCCGCAGCTCTGCAGGGCGGCAGCCACTGACCGGCTCAACCCTCTGGCATGCAGCTCATCCCTTTGGCGCAAAGCAGCTCATATCTCTGGCACCCCGCAGCTCTGCAGGGCGGCTGCATTTGCCGAGCTGCATGCAAGCGGTCGTGCGGCAAGCGGCTCGCATGCTCCAGCAGAGCACGGCACTGGGCACTGCATAGGCCATGTTGAAAGCCTCTCAGCTAGAGCCCACAAGCTTGGGCTTGCACCGACGGTTCCCAAACAAGTGCGGCTCCAGTGATACCGGCAGTGCGACTTTGTGACGAAGATCTCTGCTCGACCCTTGGAAGCTGCTGATAGGACGCCGGACCTGGCGTGCGCGCCCACTGGCCACCAAGCTGAGAGGACATCGCCGGCGCCTCATTCGCACCGCCCGCCGCAGCGCTGTAGGCCGCATTGGCACCCTGGGTCAGGCGTGCTTGCTGTCGGGAGCATGGCGTGCCGCCGCATGTCCGTGACATGCTCCCGGCCGCCGCTGGAAGCAGGGTACCAGCAGCACACAGCTGCGCACAGCATGGCGCGGCGCCCACCGCACTGTGCAGCATGTAGACCGCTTCGCATGCACCGACTCCGCAGCGCAGGCAGCAGGTCACCTGGGAGGGCGGCACCAGTGGCGGCGGCGGCCGAGCCGGGTCTGTCGATGAGGCGGGGCCGCCCGCCGCCCAGTGCGGCCCGCCGCGCGGGCGCGCCGGCGCCTCTAGGGTCGGCTGCCCGACCTCAAAGGCCTCGGGCGCCAGAGGTGGGACCTGCGACCGCAGCGGTGCGCGGTAGGCCAGCCAGCCCTCCTGGGCGCGCTGCGTCGGCAGCGCGCCCAGGCTGCCGGACCCCATGCTGGGATTTGAGCCTCCGCCTGCGCCCAGAAAGCCCGTGGGCTCATTCAACCCTGCCTCCGCCAGGATGTCGAGCACCAGCGAGCCTGAGGAGTCCACTGGCTTCACGCCCGCGCCGGGCGGCGGCGGCGCGCCCGCGCCGGCCCCCGGCCCCGCTCGAGCGTCCGCCTCCGGCGCGCCGCGCGCGCTCGGCGCGCCCGAGCTGCGCGCCAGGGCCGCGTACTCCCCGAGCGACCGGAGCCGGCTCCCCGCCGCCAGCGCCTGGCTCTCCACCGACTCCAGGGACCCGGGCCGGCTCTCGTCGCTCAGCGCCTGGCCGCCCGGCGCCCCGCCCCGGCTCCGCGCCGCGCCGCTCGCGATCCACTGCCGCAGCGCGCTGCTGGCCTGCGCCGGCACCTCAAGCGACCCGCCGGCGGCCGCAGGCGCGCCCGCGGACAGCAGAGAGGAGCTCCGTGTGCTGCTGGTCGAGGGCGTGCCCGTGGCAGCGCGCAGAGCCCCCCCGCCGGCGGCCGGCGGCCCCGCCTGCATGCTGGCCAGCCTCGCGCGGCCAAAGGCGGGCGGCGGGGGCGGGTCCGCGGCGCGAGGCGGCGTCCGTGCGGGCGCGAGCTGCATCAGCAGGGGCGCGCCGGGTTCCTCCGTTAGCGCGTCTGCCGCGCCTGCGGCGCCTGCGCCGGCGCTCGCCCCCCTCCCCGCCTCGCCCTCAGCAGCAGGCGCGCCGAGCGCGGCCGCGCCACCGCCCGCGGCCCTGTCAGGCCGCAGCCAGGCGAGCAGGCTGCCCAGCCTGTCGCCGTGGCCGCCATCACCGGAACCGCGCCTGCTGCCTCGAGCCAGCGCCTGGCTGCCCGTGGCCACGCCGTGGCTGCCCTCTGTACTGCCGCGGCTCGTCAGCGGCGGCAAGCGGCTTTCGGGCGGCGTCAGCGGCTCTGACGCTCGGACCGTGGCCGCCAGCGCGCCCGCCGGCGACGTGCTGGAGTGCAGCGCAGCGCTGCCGGCGCCCGATTCGTCGGGCGCGGAGGCGCGTCCCCCAGCGTGCGGCAGCCCCGGGCTGTCGCCGTGCACTCCCCAGCTGCCAGACACAGCCGGGGCGGCGGCCGCGACTGCTGCAGGCGGCGGCT
>JAABUY010005228.1_pt1 | contig 13177 bp, 8 predicted proteins | sample 5560271 | NCBI WGS metagenome assembly JAABUY01 (sample SAMN10711886, study PRJNA513374) | rock metagenome | isolation source: Antarctica rocks | place: Antarctica: Victoria Land, University Valley
CGATTTTGTTGAGTCCGTCAATTAGGATGTGCCATTTGGCATCAGTGGGTTCCTTGGTGGTTTGTTGTTTTCCCCCCTTTTGATGTTGGGGTTTGGGCGTGACCAGTGGCCTGGCAGAGTTTTCACATCTCCCCTGCGCTGCGCCAGCGCCCCCTGTGCAATCTGCCATCAAGATGACCGCAGGTAGGTGATGAGTGTGATTTAGAGCTGTATTTGCAATATATTTGACTGTGTGAGTTTCGTGTAGGGAGTTTTGCTGCTGTTGCGGCTTGATTTTTTTTTTTCAATCTCATCAAGTTAAGTTAATTTAACTCTGATAAAAATAATAAGAATTATTATTAAATTGTTTATATCTTCATTAATTGAGTCAGAGTGATAGCTATCACTTAAGACATCAGATAAATATGTTAAAATCTTAATGTTAATCTATACAGAGAAGTGAAACTGTAATGAAATAATTAATTATTAAAGATCACTCATCTTAAATTAGTAGCTCACTTTAACAGCATTGAAGAATGATGCAAAGCACTAAAGAAATGCTTTAAAATATTGCTCAATAAAGCTTAAAATAAGTTTAACTTGATTAAATACACTGTTGAAGACATCAGAAATTATTGTAGCTTAATAGAATATGTTATTATTTTTATAATTGTTGTTAAAAGCTGTAATTAAGATGAATCAGAATTTAATTTAATAATTTAAATATAAATACATATTGATATATTTCTCTGACAAAACATCAATGAATTTAAGAATGAAACATCTGTTAAAGATTTTGTCAATATTTTTTTAGTTAAATAGACAAATTAATATAATAATTATTTGCACAATTCTTAATCTGATAAATTTGTTCAACAAAATCAGCAAGATCAGTATGATTATAATAATTATAATTATAGTCATTATAGTCATTAATCTTTCTTTTATTCATTATATTCATCATTAAGATATAACAATTTCTTATATTTACTTAAACTGCAATGACAATTTAATAATCAGTCATAACAGTTTTAACTTTGTCTGCAAGACACTTTGTTAAATACTTAATTGAGCTTTAAGATATCTCTTTAAATCATTTTTAAAAATAAAAGATTATCATTTAAGATAAACACATCAAATCAAAGATTTAAAAATTAGATTAAAATACTGTTTAACTGTTTAAATAAAGACAATAAGTTCTTATAATGAGACAATTACAATAAATACAGTAACTGAATATACTTTACTTAAAAAGCAAATTCTTTTAAGAATGAATCTTCTGTTAATGATTAGACTGATTATTAAGAATTTGAGAACATCTATTACAATAATATATATTAAAAAGTCAATATACTCAATATTTAGAAAGAAGAAGAGATTTATGAGTCAGATTAAGAGTAAGAATTGAATAATAAAAAGAATGAAGAAGAAGCTGTAAATATAAGTTATATAATTGAAATATAAAATGACTGTTACAGCTACTGTAAAATCTTTCTGTTTAACAATAAATTGCACAAGCATGTGCACAATGAGTGCAACAGCAAAAAATTGATTAAACAGAAGCTTAATAAAATAATTTAAAAGATAAAATCTGTTAAACTGTCAGAATTTACACTAATTAAATTTATAGCTAACTCATTTTCTTATGTATTTACTAATTATGATTTTCAGAGCTGAAGATATGTCATTGTCTTAGTAAAACTGACATTTACAACAAAAGAAAAGTCAATTTATCTTAATACAGACTGCATCATGAGTCTAATTAACAGAAGCTTTTTAAAGAAACTTAAAAACAGATTTTAAATATCTTAATTAAATGAATCTCATTGTTCATTATAATTTAAGAATTAAGAACTGAAACTCATCATTATAATAAATATATCATTTTGATCATCTATTTGTCTGATAATAATGACTGATTAACAATAATTATTAAACAAATGCATATCATCAATAATCTGAAGATTAAGATGCTTATAAACATTAATATTTTCATTTTAAAGAATATTTTTGTCATGCTTTTAAGCAGAAAAGCAATTGTGAATAGTTGTAATGATATTGAACTATCATTAATAGTCATTATATAGTCAATTAATTTAGTGCAAAAAATCATAATAACTTATAAAAATACAATTATACAGCTTAAAAGTCATGTAAATGTATTAATAGTTAAGATTGTTTTATTTTAAAATCACAATCTTCTGTTTAAATCAGATTGTCACACAGAGAACACAGCAATACATATTTACATTGTTGATTATACTTTATTGACAGTATAAGTGCAAAATGACTTAAATATATCTCTTATTATTTTATAAAAAATCTGTCTCAGTCATCTTGTGAAATATGAAGTCAACAGATATTATCTAGTAAATTTGCAGAATTCAGAACTTGCAGTCTTTACAATTAAAAAATGAATAAATTTAATTAAAATATGTTTTTAAAGTCTGTTAATTACAGCAATAATATTTCATTTAAGAATGACAATTAGCTCTGAAAGAAAGATTACACATAAAGTAACAGTTTACAGATTTAATGTTGTAGCAGCTTAAATTATAACAGTTATGTACTTATATTTTCATCTTTAAATGAATTAAAACAACTTGATAAAGATTCTGAAAAAGAATGAATGAATATTTTGTTTATTGACAATTAAAAAATTCAGTACAAGTCAGAACAAGTATGTGTATACTTAATTAAGTAAAAGAATTGTGAAGTAATTAATACAGTATTTAACAAGTTACAGATACAAGACTATTTAAAGTGAACTACAAGCTTTATTTCTTTTATCTATCTTTGTTTTGTAATATGAAAAAATCTATCAGATGAGACTTAAAAAGACAGAGTAATAGTTAACATTTAAGTATTTAACAAAATTATTATGCTGAATGTCTATTCAGTATCTAGTCAGACTGACATTTTAACTGCAGTTTAAAAAATTAAATATATCTTCATAATTGATTGCAGCTTCTTCTTCTATCAATAAAGAGTAAAATAAATACATCAGCATTGTTTAACTGTTGTTTTATATTGAGATTAGAAAATCTTTAAGATTGTAGTTATAAAGTATTGAAATTTGCTGATATATATTTAATGAATGATTAATAGAATTCTACAACAACAGAGATTATACATTAAAGTTTATATTAATGATATTGTTATTTTCTTTAATATGTTAAAAGAGTACTTAAATCATCTTGACAACATATTTAACATATTAAATAAAATAAAAATCTGTTTTTTGCTGAAGAAGTTTTATTTAACATATTTATTTATTTAGCTGTTAAGTCAATAAGTAGATGCTTTGAGTCTTATGACTTTGAAAAATAAATTAATCATAATATTTAAAATTAAATTCTCTTTAAATCTAAGTCAATTAGAAAAGTATCTCAGTCTAATTGACTATCTATAATAATATATTTTATATTATACAGTTATCATCAAGTCACTTCAGCAGCAAAAGATCTTCTTAAATTAAGATCTTTGAGAAAAAAAAGCAAAAGAAAATGTTAAAAAGTGAATAATCATTATTATTAAATTGAATAAATCAATCTTAAAGAAGTTAAACATCTTTTATTATCTTTAATCTTTATTTTTTTAATTAATCATTCTAATGCATTTCTCATCAAAACAGCAACTCTACATTGATTTAAATGTGTTTAAAGAATTTAGCTTTGAAGCATATGTATATTATACAAAAGAGATCACTGAAGACAGTACTTTAAAATAAAAGTTTATGAGATTTATTTTATTTTTAAGCAAACTGCTTTAAGATACTGAAATGTAATACTGATTAACAGAGCTTGAAGTGACAGAATTGATCTGAGTAATTAAGAAGATTAAATATATAATAGAAATGACAGTAAAAAATGTAATTATCTATATTGATTATGTAATTTCAGTAAGAATCAGTCATCAGTTCAGTTTAAATATTATTGCAGTGAAGAAGCTTAACTTATGTCTTATTTAAACATTTAAATATCTTCAACACTTTTGTTTAAACATTTACTATAAATTTAAAAAATTAAACATAATATTAGATGCTCTATTCTAATTGTTTAGCAATAACAATATCTGTAAGTGTTTAGTCAATTAAAAGAATCAATTAAAAACAGATAACTTTATATTAAAAGTCTTGCAGACTGACTTAAGAACAGTTATTTATATGAAGATCTTAATGAAGATCTCAGATTAATTGTGACAGAATATTAAGTGTGAATATGCTGAAGAATCAAAATGAAAATACATTTTACAGATATTAAAAAGAAACAATGCTTTGAGATCTGACACTACAAGACTTTTATATGAAATAAAAGATAGTCTTATCTTCTATAAAGATCTTGAGAAAGAGTCTTATCTATATATATTAAAGAATCTTTATGACAGAATGTTTAAGATAGCTTATGATGACATTGATTACTTAGAATATGTATAAACTCATAAGAAATTAATTAATTTACTTTATTTCTATAATTTATTAAAGAATCTTTATGAATATATACAACATTGCTTACAATGTCAGCTCAATTAAACACTACATTACAAGTCTTATAATGTCTTACAGTCAATAATTACATCTTTTTATTCTTTTTATACCTTGATAATTAACTTTATTCTGATCTTATCATTATCAAAGTCAAATAAGTAAAGTAATCATTAAGTTAAATTAATTTAATCTAATCTGAACAGAGCTTTCAGATTAAGTTAAGTCAGACTTTAACATTAAAGCTTAACTTAACTTAGAAGCTCTGTTTAAGTTTTAAGAATTTTGAGACTGATTAGTAAGTAAGCTTTTGAGACTTGACTTAAGAATAAAGATTATGAGCTTAAAGATTATTAATATATGAGTATTATAAGTGAGCATTATATATACACAGTTAAACAGCTTTCAATTTAGTCTATTTATTTACTATATTGAGAGTTAAATATTCTCAAAATAGTTTAGTAATAATTGTTTTAATCTGCATCTTTAGACACAATGTTTCAGTTATGCATGTATCTTTTAATAAGAGATATGTTTTTGTGCTAAATGATAATTTACTTTACATAAATTGCAGTTAAATTAACATCTGCTTTCTGTTAACTAATAAATGATAATTACTGTACAATTCATTAAACATAATTTTAAAGAAAACAGCAATATATGCTTTTACTATCTTTTATAGACTTTTAATGACTGAGCTTTAAAAGCAGAACATTTTATACTGAGAGAAAACTCTTTTTAAATAATTTTAAGTTATCTTGCAGCAAAGCTTTTAAAAGAGTAATTTTGTTATTAAAAAATCTGTTAATTTCTGATAGTGACATATTTTACAAAGAGTAACAGCTGTAGAATGAAGCATTATTATTAAACATTATATTATATATTAAAATTAAGCTTACTGTCTAACTTTCAGTAATGAACTAACTAAAATGCTTTAATATTTTCTTCTGTATCTACAGCATTATTATTATTATTATTTCATCAATATCAGTTTTTTCTCTCTTAAATGTCTTTCTAAATATTCTTTCTACTGCTGCTGTCTTCTCTTTATTTAATACAGTCTTTGTAGTACTGCATTTTAAAGTTTTCTTAATATATATTATAATGTAATATAATGATACAATGATGCTTTAAAATTAAGTTAACAAAAGCATTATTAAAAAGCAATTTAAATGTATCTTTGAATGACAATGAGTTTTAGAGTGATTTTGTAGTTTGAAGATGCATTGTAATTTGAAAATATATTATAATTTGAAAATGTGTAGTTAAAAGATGTGTTGAGAGCTTTTAGATGTTAACAATACTTAGATGTTAAATTGTTAATAAATAATACATTTACTTATAATATATATATTAATATTATGAATAAATATATTAACACACTTACTTTTAACACTCAATCTAACACTTTCTTATCTTTATCTTTGTTACTCAATCTACTACATTCACTCTATCTTTACTCAGTCTCTACATTAAGTCTCTACACTCAATAAATATATTGCTTAATGTTATTACTTATTTTACTGCTCATTTCTTAAGATTTAATTTTATACATTGCTCTTGTACTTCACTCTGATGCATAGCTGTAATGCATACATATAATATTTAATTATATCACTCAGTATAGAACTCAGCAGCTAATTATATATTTTAAATTCTCATCATGACAGATTTAAACATTAAGCTTTCACTGTAAACTGTAAAATGCTTAATTTTTAATTTATTTTCAGTCTTTAAAGAGAAATCTAACTGTCATGATTATTTATAGAAGTCTATATATAATTTAAAGAAGACATTTAGTGAATACTTGAATAACTTAAAGATTGTATGTGTAAAGAAGAAATAACAGAAATGTATGAAGAATAAGAACTTTAAATAAATTAAAAATGTAAAGACAGCAAATTGTGAAGCTATAAAATGAAAAAGAAATGCATTGAAAAAGATTGATTTATATTAGACTGTGAACTCAGCATTGAAGAAGATTATGAAAGAAAAGATTAAAGATGAGATTTTAAAAAAGTAATATAACTGTAAAATTTTTTGTAAAATTTCTTTAAAATTATTACACTTAATTATATTGCTTTTAACTATCTGCAGATGTCTACTATAAAGATGAGCTGAGAAATAAGTTAATAAAGAATGAGAACTGAGCTTAACTTAAAAAGAAGACTAAAAAGAAAATGTTATTTGCTGAAGTTCTTGTATTAAAAGAAGAGTGAGAGTTTAAGAAAGTAAAGTAAAAAATATATTATATTTATATCTTTTATAGACTCTCTGACATTCTTTAGAATATCAATAAAGATGAAGTTATTCAGTAGAAGTGCATCAACATTAATTATTAAATTGAGAAGTATTTAACAATTATTATTAAGCATTGAAAAAGAGTTTTTAATAATACAGAAAAATAAAAGTTATGCAATACTGAAGACTCTGATCTCATTAAGCTTATACATCACTTTTATAGTGAAGTTCTTGATTCTAAATACATTAATAACTTTAATTATGTATAAATATTATATCACTTAATTATAACACTCTTTAACTTTAACATTGACTAGTTACATTTAAGAGTCTGTATTTGATCAGAAGAAAAAAGATGAAAAGAGTGTAATTGAAAATGTTGATGAAGCTTGTATAATGATGTTTAAAGATGAGAAATTTTTAAATGATGATTTCATTGATGAATTTGTTCTTGATAACTTAATTAATGATGATGAAGATAATGAGAAGAATGTTGAATCTATTAGTGATGAAGAAAGTAGTGAGAAAAATAGTAAATAATTATTATTAATTGAATAAAAAGCTGATCTTTAGAGATTAAAGATGTAAGATAAAGAATAATTAAATAGATTTTTAATTATTAATTAAAGATTTTTGAATGAGAAATCTCTTCATTAATACTTAATATTTGCTATACATAATAATTTTTAAATAATGTCTATCATAATTGATATTGTAAAAAATTCATTTTACATTTAAATATATATTCTGTTACATAACTACAATCTTAAATATATTAATTTTGAAACTCTTACAACACACTATCATCAACACATCACTTAAAATACAATAAAGTATCATTTATTTACTTAATTTACTATAATAACTTAACATCATATCTTTATACAGCTCATCATTCAGTCAAATCTTAAACAATTTAAAAAGATCATTTTTAAGTGTTTTCAGTAACAGAACTAAGTCATTTTAATTAAGTCAATCTTGTTCTTTAATTTTTATAGATACTTCAAACTCAAAATATATTCTTTAAAGATTTATGACAAAGTGAGAGTTTCAAGATTGATGAGAAATAACTGTATAAAATTAAAATATAGATATAAAAATTAAAAATTATATTTAAATAATATAAAATAGCTCAGCTCACTCAGCAAAGATCTGACAGTTCTTTGCTGAAGTAGCTAATAAATGTGATGAAAGATTAAATGTAATGTGTATTAATTGTTACAATATTATAAATTATTTAACATTAAGAAATAATGAAATAATCATCATAAAATGTCATCTGAAAAGCAGCAGTTGTCAGAAGATAAAATCAGCATTAAAAAGACAGATTTTAATCTTTAAAGTAATGAATTTAAAAATATGCTATAATTTTTAATTATAATGCTTTAATATAATACTCACTGTTTAATAGACAGCTCAAAAGATCATTATTAAATTATTTAACTTTATTTTTAAAGTCTTTAATCAGTAGATTCTTCAATTCATTATAGCACTCAATATATTCTTTTATACTATTAAGTATATAAAGTTCTGAAAGCTCATCTAAATATATTATGTTAATATTAAGATTTTAAATCAAAGCAAGATTGCATAACTTCTTAAGCATTATGCTGTAAATATTTAAAAAGATATATTTGCAAAACTTAAAATACAGATTAAAGTCTTTATTGTATTTAATAAATAAATCAATTTAAATTATCTTACATTTCTAGACATTACTGCATACTTTATTGATGCTGAGTAAAAGTATACAGAGATACTTTTAGTCTTTAGAGAACTAAAGAATTAATATAATGATAAAAATTTTACTGAGTATATTTTTAAGATGTTGAAAAAATAAAATCTGACACATTAATTACTGATAATTACAGCAGACAATGCATTCAATAATTATACATTATAATGTTATTTGAGTCAGCTTCTGAGTCAGAAGAATATCATTTAAAGTAATGAAACTAAAATTATGAACTGTATAATATATATAATTTAGCTTGTAATTAGTCAGCTACTTATATATCTGAAAGTAAATGCAAAGAATGATTAACTCATTATTATATTTAATGATGATGAGCTACAAAATTTCACAATTAACAAAGATTACTTCTTTGACATTATACTGAAAAAGATCAGTATATCTTTTATAATACTTTATTATAATGCTCATATCTGTTGAATTAATATTCTAACAAAAGTCTCATATAGATTCAATTATTAACTATTGTCATTATGACATCATCACAGTGTCTAGAGTTGTTCAAAGATTTGTAGAAGACAAATTCACAAAATATAATTGAAAATGTAAAAATTCAGTGAAACTCTTTATACAATATGCTGAGTTAAATATATGAGCTATAAACTGAACTTTTTTAATGAATAAAATGTTTAACTTTAATAATAAGCAGAATGAAACTTCTTAGATACAATATAAAAGAGTAACAATATATTAAATATATACTGCATCTTCTGAAGCACTTTAAGAACTAAACAGAGACAATAAATACTATTAATGAGTTAATAATTTATAAGCTGTAATATATATATAATGATTTATTTAATCATCTTAAAAAACAGAATGAAGCAATCAGAAAATTTAAATTGTTCTTTAGTGCTGAGTTGCAGAATGTTATTAATGCATTAAAAAAGAAATTAACTCAATATTATAAAAAGATAAAAGTCAATTAAGAATTGTTCTATAATCTTAATGTCATATTAAATTTATGCAATAAGCTTGACATATACAATGTAGAATATTCTTAATTCTCAATAAATATTATATAATAAGACTGACATATTGTTTCAATAAAGAGAAGACTGAGAAGATTTATGTTTAAAATATGAATTTAAGTTTTAACAATATTATAGAGTTAACTATCAGCACTTAAAGAAAGAATTACTAAATAATAATTTGAGAATTCTTAATTCAAAGAAGAAGAAGATGATAGCAATGATGAGTTGCATAAAAAATGTAAAAAAGCATTAAAACATATTTGTGACAAAAGAAGTCTCAGATTATCTATAAAAGTCTTCAGTATTAAATATAAACATTTTAATACTTAATTACTGAAAGCTGATGAAGAACTTAAAATCAGCAATAATACAATTTATAAAAGATATATTTGCAATTTCTGCAGCAGATATTAAAGTTAAATGCTTGTTCAATATGACTTAAAATGTAATTATATATTGTTGAAATTGACTGAACTCAGACACTATTAAGAACATTATGCTGATTAAATATTATAATATGTTTATTTTTGCAGCAGAAGTGATAAAAAGAATTAAAGAGAGATCTGTATTAATAATAATTTTTAATAATGATGAGAAAGATTCATCAGTAAATGAGCTGAATTCAACAGTAACTAAATTATATATAGAGCTTTTATCAAATTATTATTTCAGTGATAATAATCTTTATAATAATAATAATTATGAGAACAACATTAACTTCAGACTTTGTAATCATAATTAAGATAAGAACATTAACTTAAGATCTAACAACAATGATTATGATTAAACTTTAAACATAAAAGTGATATAATTAAGCATTATAAATATCTTAAACAGTATACACTCAGAATATGTAATTACTGATGATGATTATAGTTATGAGTTAAGAAAGATTAAAGATTATATAAATTCATTATTTAAAAGATTCATTATAGCAATTGATGCATCAGCTATTAAGATCATCAATGATGATTTAATAATCATTGATTTTAATCTTTAAATTATTCACTTAAATGACTTTACTCAGAGTACATTGACTGTCAATATACATACAATCTTAAATACAACACAATATTGATTAAAAGAGAAAAGTCTTCTTTATTAATAAAGTAAAAAATTGTTAAAAGCACTGCATTCACACTTAAAAGCACAGATAAAGCACATTAAGTTCTTAACTACTTCAGTATTACAATTTTATAAAAGACAGAATCTGTGAACTCATGAGTTTCTTATCTATAAGAGATTAATGAGTAAGATATATAACAATGTGAGACACTACATTACAATAGCTATTCAATGAAGTTTCAATGTTAAGGTCTTGTATTGATAAAGACTAACAACTAAGAAACTTAAAAGATTTATATGTGAAGATTGTTTATATAGTACTTTGCTTATTAATCATTGTGTAAGAAATTCAGCTATAATTCAGTATAAATATATAATGATATTATAACAATTGTCTTCTCTTCTATGTGCTGATTCTTCAGCACATTGATGTATCATCAACATTATAGATATGTTGTGATTCTGTGAAATCAAATCAGTAAGATATAAATAATGATTTATTTAACATTCTTATGTATTTTATTTGTTGTCTATCTCAGCTAAATTGATGATCTTGTACAATACTTTAAGTTTGTCACATTCAGATAGATGATGATTCAGCTTTATTTAATGATGAATAATATATAAAATATAAATAAAATTAACTTTTCTTTATTTCTAAATCAGTTAGATCAATGATCTCTTTATTTAATTACAATATATAAGAAACTCTTTCTTATGTATAACTTGCATTCATTTCATCTTCAACATCTTAATATATTAAAGTCATAGCAACTTCATGTCTTTGAATGATGCTTCTCTCTCATAACACTTTGTAAACAGCACAATATCAAAAGCATAACAACAGTAACATTATAATCATTAAGAAAAATAAGAAAGATGTTTTCTTTATTATATCTTTTATTAAGAATTCAGTAAAATTGTCAGCAATTTCTGTATATATAGCATTTAAGACATTAATGTGTTCTAATAATGTTGAAGTCTAAGAGATGTGTCTATATAAGTATAAAGAAATATAATAAAAAATCTTTAAGTTTTTATTACTTTCATCATTAGACATTATTCATCAATACAGTCTTAAATATTAATAAGTTAACAAACTTATTAAAGCTGATTCTGAAGATCAAGTCTGTAAAAGTTAAATCAGTTAAGAATGCAACAAATATTATAAGTAACATTGTTGACATACTTGCTTTGCTGAAATGAAATGCAGAAACAGAACATGATAAAGAAGAATATTAAATATAAGAAATGTAAGTATCTTAAAATGAATCTGTTGACAAAATGCTTACACAACAATGATGAGATGCATGCTTTAAATAATGTTATTGTACAGAAAAGACAGCAACAAAGATCTTGCTGCTCTATGTAGACATAATTGTATTTACTTAATCTTTTTAACAATAAAATATCATCTTTTCACATCTTATTCTCACTTTCTCAAGCTGCAGATGAGTCATTGTTGACAAATTTAATTAAAAATACTGTTAGATATATAACTCACAATAGCTATGCTATTAGTGTGGTGCCACCTTTTAACAGATTATGAGCTCAAGTTAGTGCAGTGATTTCTTGTCTAAAACCTTGTTGAAGATGCATGCCTAGGTTACCTTGTTGATGGTTCAAGTTCATGATGAGAAAGAGCTCAAAGATTGCAAGTTTAAATCATTATCTGTGTGCACTCTTTACATCTGTGGTTCAATCATGGGCTGATTGTGGGTTAGGAAAAGTGTTAAATATATAACTCACAATAGCTATGCTATTAGTGTGATGTCATCTTTTAACAAATACTTACTTAATGATTGTCATTGCACTGTTAACATCATAAAACATCATTCTTAAGATATAATTAATCTGTAAGAAACTTACTGTTCAGAAGAATGTTAAACTTAAGACTATAATTAATGAATATCTTTCTGCTCTGTATTGTATACAACATTTCTCTTTTACAGTAACATCATTATATACATTGCATCTCAATTCTATTTTTGCCTCAGTCTTCAAGAATGTCATCACTTTATAATGTTATATTCTCAGCAATTTCTTTACTTTCTTATTTGCTCATACTGACATCATCTTAATGTCATGTCATAATTGTTATATCAATAATAAGTTAAATTCTCTTTGTTGTCTTTGCTGTTTAAAGCATATCAGCAACAACATTAGCTAATGTAATGTTGTTAAGAATCAGAATTGTAATTATTGCAAGATACTTTAAAAACTGTATGATTCAGTTTAATAGAAAGTTTCTTATTATCTTATAATATATTAACAGAAATAGATCTCTGCATTCTTTAATTACTGAGTTAACAATTTGCACACACTTATTAATCATATCATCATCATAACAGTCAATGATGTTCACTGATCTTGACTTCAGTGTCATCTTGATTGTATATAGACATCATTTATTAAATATGTCATCATCTACATCATTTATGTTGTGAAGCATCATGACAGTCATTATAAGTCTGCAAAGATTCATAATTTATTGCTGTTCATGATTTAAGAGCAGCAGACAGTCACTGTAATGCAAATATTTATATTAAATATCTTGGCCTGCGAAGACTCTTCCTCCACGCGGTGCAGGCTGGGAACCTGAAGGGCTTGCCTTTCAGAGCTAATAGAGTCACCGGTTGAGCTGTGGTTGTCGCAGAGCAAGGTGCCACGGTGGCGTCGCGC
>JAABUY010005229.1_pt1 | contig 13176 bp, 8 predicted proteins | sample 5560271 | NCBI WGS metagenome assembly JAABUY01 (sample SAMN10711886, study PRJNA513374) | rock metagenome | isolation source: Antarctica rocks | place: Antarctica: Victoria Land, University Valley
CTCCCTCCGTGGGCGACAGGATGCACACGGGGAGACAGGATAAACCGACGGGCCACTTCTGCCAAGCAGCACTAGTCCGTCGAGCGTCACGCTCGCGAGGACGATGACGAGGTAACTGAGCGCGGGTGTGACCGTATTGAGATGCGCCCGGTTCGGTTCGGCGACGACTGTGACAAGGGCGATACCAAGCACCCCAAGCAGGTAGCCGCGCCATGCCCGCCACCCCACCCGGTTCATCATGCCCGCCATTTGTCGCATCGTGCCCTCCTTCAATCTCACCGCATCTTGCATGATACCGCGTCCTAATTGAATCATGTGGTATAGGGATATGCGTTTCCGCTTACTGCTCTTGCGCGATACGGGATAGACAGAGACAATCATGATTCCGGCAGGGGTGCCAAAGGCGGCGATGCAATGGCACGCCGCACGCATGGGAGCGTGGGGATGATGAACCGTTCTCGTCACAGCGTACCGCGCACCGTGTTGGCACGGTTTCGCGCGCCCGCACGTCTCTTGATCGCGGCGCTGCTGGTTGTAGGAGCCTGGGTGTCGCACGCGGGGATTGCCAGAACTGATCCGCCCATCAGCACGTACACGAACCCGCTCCAGATCGCGACAACTGCTGCCGGGCCGTTCGAGAGTTGCCCGGACCCGGCAATCATCCATGGCCAAGAACCGGGCGACACGTTCTGGTACATGTATTACACGACGAACCCGCTCAATGAAATGGATCGCACCGCGAGCGGCAGGCTCAATGGTCACTACATGCCCATGCTGCGGTCGCATGACCTGATTCAGTGGACGTACATGGGCGATGTCTTCAGCGAGCGTCCGTCGTGGCTCGCCGGATGGAGCGGCCTCTGGGCACCGGACATTCAGTTCTTCAATGGTCAGTACTACCTCTATTACACTACTAATGGGACGCTGCTCCCTGGCCGGGGAGCCGCTATCGGCGTCGCCACCAGCCCCGGCCCGATGGGTCCATGGACCGACAGCGGTGGTCCGGTCGTCGAGCCGCAGCCCGCGCCGGACGGTCAGCGCTTCGGACGCTGGGTGTACGATCCCGCCATCGCGACCGACGATGCAGGCCAGCGCTACCTCTTTTACGGCAGTTTCGTCGGCGGCATCTCTGCACGCCCATTAACGGCGGATGGCCTGCACACGAACCCGGCGAGCGATGTGCCGATCGCCGCCGCGAATCGGTACGAGGGTGTCTCGATCATCAAGCACAGCGACTCCTATTACCTATTCGCCTCCGCCGGCGAATGCTGCAGCGGCCCGTTCTCCGGGTATAGCGTGCTCGTTGGGCGCGCCACGAACATCCTTGGGCCGTACACCGACCGCGAGGGAGTGTCTTTGCTAGCGGGTCAAGTCGGCGGAACACCCGTCCTGGGCGCGAACGGCAACCGATGGGTCGGGCCGGGGGGCAACACAGTCTTCACCGACTCTGCGGGGCAGGACTGGTTCCTCTATCACGCGGTGGATCGAGATGATCCGTACTTCACGAGCACCAACCTCACCAAGCGCCCGCCACTCCTTGACCGACTCGATTGGCGCGACGGTTGGCCTATCGTGCGCGGCGGGCTGGGTCCCTCGGACACGCCGCAGCCCCTGCCAGCGGCACAGCCAGGCGATGCGCCACGGCCAGCGCTCGGCACCCCGCAGGCGGAGACGCTTGGGCGACTCGACAGCGCGCGCTCGGTCGAGTTTTCCGCACTGCCGGTGGGCGTGGTCGGCGCGGATCCCGCCTTCCCGTCCGGCCCGTGGCGCTGGGTGCGCCCCCCCACCCCGGATACCGTCGCCCTGAGGGACGGCACGCTGCACTTCCCGACGCAAGTGGGCAGCCTGGAGGACCATGCCGCCGGGATACTGACTGAGGCTGAGCCGCCAGGAGATTACGCGGTGGAGACGCATGTGCGGCTTGATCTGCCCCCGGACGGCTGTTGCCAGAACGCCGTGCAGGCCGGTCTGGTGATCTACGGGAATGATGGCAATTACCTCAAACTCGCGCACCTTTCCCGCGCGCAGACTCAACAGGTAATCTTTACAAAAGCGATTGACTCGGCGCTGCCGCGATTCCCGCACGAGGGCAATACGGTGGTCGGGTCGGCTGCCGCCGGGACCTACCTGCGGATCGTCAAGCATATCCGCATGGGCGAAGAAACGTACACCGCGTATTCGAGCCGCGATGGCGTGGTGTGGATGCGGGGCGGCACATGGACCGATGCACTGGGACGGGATGCCCGTATCGGTCTGGTGGCGATGGGTGGCGCGGGGTACACCGCGAACTTCGACTACATCCGTGTCTATCGCCTACCGTGATACTACCCGTAGAAGTTACCGCACGCGCAGTGTGCCGTTGGTGTACCCACGCTCTGCCGATCCCTTCAGGGAAGCGTAAGAACTCGGCAATCAATCGGCAATGCGCCGCGCCTACTCTGCTGTAGAGATCGTTCTATGCAGGAGGCAAGCCGGTGGATACAAACATTGTTCCAGTAATCCCCATACTCAATAGCGCGGGAACGCTCGGTTCTGCCCGGTGCGGGCGGTCCTCGCGACACCCCATTGCAAAGCTCGCGAATGCGGCAGTAACGATGCACGAATGACGCCGACGCATTTGGCGCCTTCCGCGTCACTCACGACCAACCCATCACATGCGACAGGGCGCCGACCGATACCGGCACAACGGTCTCTCCTTGGACAAACCGCGTCGGTCTACGAGCGATACGCCACACAATACGCGGCGTTTCGCCTCCATACCTGCCCTGATGACCGCGCCGAAGGGCTGGCCGCGCTCGATCTTCCCCACGCCCGGCACGCCGCCGAGGTCGGTTGCGGGCCGGGATACTACGCGCCGGTGATCGCCGCGCGGCACCCGACGGTCCGCGTCACCGGCATTGACAACTCCCCGGCACAGATCGCGCTGGCGCGGCAGCGGGCCGCGCAACAAGGGCTGGGCAACACCCGCTTCATCTGCGATGATGCGTGCGCCCTCTCCCAACCAAATGGACGCTTCGACCGGATCGTCGCTTCCCGGCTCTTCATGGTGGTCCGCGATCCGCGCCGCACGATGGCGGAACTGCACCGCGTGCTCGCGCCGGGCGGCGTCCTTGTCGTCGCGGAACCGGTTGCTCGCCCGGCGATCAGTTTCGCGGACTGGGCGCATATCGCAACCCCGACGGAGCGTATCTTCACAGCCGCCGCGTTCACGGCGCTCATTTCATCGTTCGCGTGCGGTGCGTGCGCGATCTGGGAATCCGGCGGATACCGCTATGCACGCTGCCGGAAAGCGGCTGATTAACGCCGCTCAGAAAGGAACGTCCGATGGAAACCGAACAAACCCCGGCAACCACACCCGACGAAGGCCCGGTACGCATCGCCCCGGAAACACCGGCGCTTCTCCCACCTGCGCGCGGCGGTGCCCGATGGCGGCGGGCGCTCGCCGCCGGTCTCATGGGCGGAGTGATCGCGACGCTCGCCATGCTGCTGATGATGGTCGCACAGCGCGTCTGGCTGGGCGTGCCCGCGCCAATCGAGAGTATCCCCGACCGGATCGCCCCCCTGCTGCGCATCCCGGAGTTCTTCTCGCTCTTTGACCGCTTCGGCGGCTACAACGGCCTCAAGCGCTTCGGTATCCTCTCCATCCTCGCCGGCATCGTCGCCGTCGGCATTGGGGTCGGCCTCCTCTATGCCTTGTTTACCGAGAACAGCCGCACGGCGGAGCCGACGAAGCCGCGCCGCTTCGGCCTCAGCCCTGTGGCGCTTCTCTTCATCGCGGTCATCGTGGCGCTGCTCTGGATCGGGACGCTCGCCCTGGAACAGCCGGTGCTCGATACGAACTTTCGGGGCCTTCCGCCGGGGCCGGCAACGCTCTTCACGATCGTCGGGTTGCTCATTTCCTACTTCACCTATGGGGTGATTCTCGTCCTCGTCTGCCGGGCGCTGACGAACGATGCGCCGCTCGGCGCGTCGTCCGCACCAATTGGCGGGCAACTACTTGGTCGCCGCGCCGCCATGGCGGTGGGCGTGGCGGTCGTCGCGGGGGTCGGTGTGGGCGCGAGCCTCGCGCGGCTCAACAAACGGGCCGTCTTCTCCTACGATGGGCGGCAATACAAGGGGGCCACGGTCCAGGCAATCACGCCCAACGATCAGTTCTATTCGGTCACGAAGAATGTTGTTGATCCCAACCCCACGAAGGCATTCTGGCGACTCGCAGTCGGAGGCAAGGCCGACCATGGCCGCACGTATTCCTTTGATGACCTGGCCGCGCTTGCGCCCATCGAGCAGGAGACGACGCTGATGTGCATCAGCAACGGCATTGGCGCCGGCCTGATGAGCAACGCGAAATGGAAGGGCGTGCCGATGCGCATGCTCCTCGATGCCGCAGGCCCGCATGCCGGTGTCGTGGAAGTGAAACTGAACGGCGCGGATGGCTACACCGATACGATCCCGTTCGACAAGGCGATGGACCCGACGACGCTCGTCGTCTACGAGATGAACGGCGCGCCAATCCCGCAGCGACACGGCTATCCCGTCCGGGTGATCGTGCCAGGGATGTACGGCGAGAAGAATGTCAAATGGGTGACCGGCATCGAACTCGTGGATCATCCGGTGAAAGGTTTCTATGCGCAACAGGGTTGGGGGCCGGACTTCGTCGTCCCGACGCGCTCGCGCATTGATGTACCCGATGGTGGCCCACCGCTTCCCGCAGGCAAGCCAACCACCATCCGTGGCATCGCGTTCGGCGGCAATCGCGGCATCTCGCGCGTCGAGATCAGCATGGACGACGGCGCGACGTGGCGGGACGCGCGGATTGACTATCCCGGCACGCATCTCACCTGGGCGCTCTGGAGCGCCGATTGGACACCCATGCGGCCCGACATGTACCATCTCGTCGTCCGCGCGACCGATGGCACCGGTGCACCCCAGATTTCCGCCTTTCATGACATCGTGCCGCAAGGCGCGCGGGGATACGACCGGATAACCGTGCAGGTTGTCTAGCACGACGGGAGATCGGTGACCATCGCATCTGACTCACGCCTCTATCGGTATCTGCATGCGGCGATCGCAGGGGTTCGTGCCAGGCACGAACCCCTCGTCGCTTTCGACGATCGGGGCCCGGCATCACCCCAGACGAGGAGCCGCACGCTCCTCGATCTCGGCGTGCTGGCGTGCTGCGGTATCGTGCTGGTTGCCCTGACGCACACTATCGCTCAGTGGCGGGTCGTGGCGACCCACTACCACACCTTCACCGCCTTATTCGTGATCGAGCTCGCACTCTACGCGCTGGCGGCGGCGTGGGTGATCCGGCGCAAGCCGCCCGTGCGATGGACGCTCGCGCTGATCTTCCTGATCGCCTTCTGCGCCCGCCTCGCCTTTATCCCACAGATGCCGACCGTCTCTGACGACGTGTATCGCTATGTCTGGGACGGGCGCATCCAGGTAGCGGGAATCAACCCGTACCGCTACGCGCCGAACGACCCAGCCGTGGCACGCTTCCGGGATCGGGCGATCTACCCCGGCATCAACCGCAAGCCGGTGCCGACCATCTACCCGCCTGTCGCTCAGGGCGTCTTCCGCCTCATCTATGCGCTGCATCCCAACAGCGTGGCCTGGACCAAATTCGCCCTGTCCGTGCTCGACCTCGCCACGATGGCGATCCTCGTCATCCTGCTCGTCCGAGCCGGGATCCGACCGGAGCGCGTCTTGCTCTACGCATGGCACCCGCTACTTATTCTTGAGGTTGGGCACAGCGGCCATATTGATGTCGTCGCCGCGCTCTTCATCGCGCTGGCGTTGTGGGCGCGCACCGTGGATCGCTCGGCGCTTTCCGGGACGTTGCTCGCGTGCGCGACACTCGTCAAATTCTACGCGCTCGTCGCCCTCCCCGCGCTGCTCGCCGCACCACGCCGCAACGTGCGCCTGCTCGCCGGGCTGATCGTGACGACCGTGCTGGCCTACCTCCCCTTCGTATCGGTCGGCACGCGCGTCTTCGGATTCCTGCCGGGCTACGTACAGCAGGAAGGAATTTCTTCTGGAAAACGATACTATCTGCTCCATCAAGCCACCTGGCTGATGCATCGGTTGCCGGGGGGCGTGTCAGCGTCGCTTGCCCACTCTCCGCTCGCCCTCCTTTCCGCGACGACATGGTACGAGGGCGGCATCCTCGTGGCGATGATGACGTGCGCGGTTTGGTGCTGGCTGCGGCCGGCGACCTCGGTACGCGGCATGGCCGACCGTATCGCCGTCCTTTTCATCGTGCTCCTGACGCTGGCGACGCCGAGCCAGCCGTGGTATGTGCTGCTGCTGCTTACTTGCGTGCCCCTAGTGCGGGGTGCGTTGCTGCTGCCGGTGAGCATCGTCGTCGGCAGCGCCGGTTTTGGCTACCTGAACGAATGGTTCCCCAGCCGCCCGGTGTGGCCGCTGGTCGTTAACAACGACGGTCGCGCGCTCGCGCTCGCGCTGGTCTGCATCATCGCAATCGCGCGATGGCGGGCGGAACGGCAGAGACCGACTGCGCCCGCGAGCACGTCGAATGATGATCTCCTTTCCGAAGCCGACCAATCACCTTTGGGCGTGTCAGGTGATGCGCCACACTCAGGAACGGGCCATGTCGGGAAGTTCGATGCCCGGTAGGGTAATGTCGCGCGCCCGGTGGCAGCGGACGTAGTGGCCCGGCTCGATCTGCTCCCAGACTGGCGCTTTTGTCCGGCAGATTTCTGTAGCGTAGGGGCAGCGGGGATGGTAGTAGCAGCCACTGGGCGGATTGGCAGGGTTGGCGACCTCGCCGCGCACATGGGTACGCCCGGAACGGGCGCGGGGATCGGGTTGCGGGATCGCCGACAGCAATGCCGAGGTATACGGGTGCTTCGGTGTAGCGAAGAGCCGCGTCGTTTCCGCGAGTTCGACCATCTGCCCGACGTACATCACCATCACCCGATCGCTGATGTGCTTTACCACACTCAAATCGTGCGCGACAAAGAGATAGGTCAGCCCAAGCCGCTCCTGCAATTCCAGCATGAGGTTGAGGATCTGCGCCTGCACCGAGACATCGAGCGCCGAGACGGGTTCGTCGGCGACGATGAGCCGGGGGTTGAGCGCGAGGGCGCGGGCGATGCCGACCCGCTGCCGCTGGCCGCCGCTGAAGGCGTGCGGATAGCGGCGGATATATTCAGGCCGGAGGCCGACGAGCCGCAGCAGTTCCGTGACCCGCTCCACGCGCTCCTGATAGTTCCCCATCCCGTTCACCTTCAGCGGCTCGCCGATGATGTCGAACAGCGTCATGCGCGGGTTCAGTGACGAGAACGGGTCCTGGAAAATCAGTTGCATCTCCTTGCGCAGCGGCTTCAAGGCCGAGCGGGGCGCTTTCGCCACGTCAACCACCGTGCTGGCGGTGGTGCGGAAGCGAATCTCGCCGTCCGTCGGCCGGATGGCACGGAGGATGCAGCGCGCCGTCGTCGTCTTACCACAGCCGCTCTCGCCGACCAGCGAGAGCGTCTCGCCCTCCCGCAGGTCGAAACTGACATCGTCAACGGCGCGGACCTGTCCCGTCACCCGCTGCAAAAATCCCTGCCGGATCGGGAAGAATTTCCGGAGGTTCTTCACTTCCAGCAGCAGATCATCGTTCGTTTGCGTATTCACGACGCCGTTGCACTCCCTCGTATCGCGTCGTCGGTGTACAGGAAACAACTCGTCTCCTGCGTGCCGACGACGACCGGCGGTGGATCGCGTTTATCGCACAGGCCCGGCATGAAATCGGGGCAGCGCGGATGGAAGGGGCAGCCCGTCGGCCGGTTGTACGGGTGCGGGATCGAGCCGGCAATCGTCGGCAGTTTGATGCGCGACGGCGCGGTGATGCTGGGGATCGAGCGCAAGAGCGCCCGCGTGTACGGGTGCTTCGGCGCGTAGAAAATGTCGTCCACTTTGCCGCGCTCGACTTCGCGCCCGAGATACATCACGACAACATCATCGGCGACCTCCGCGACGACGCCGAGGTTGTGGGTGATCAGCATGATCGCCATACCGTTCTGCTCCTGCAACTCGCGCAGCAGGTCGAGGATTTGCGCCTGCGTCGTCACATCGAGCGCGGTCGTCGGTTCATCGGCGATCAGGAGCGCCGGGTCGCATGCCAGCGCCATCGCGATCATCGCGCGTTGGCGCAGCCCGCCACTCAGTTGGACGGGGTACTCGTCCAACCGCTCGCTCGGGCGCGACATGCCAACCCGGTCCAGCAGCTCCACGGCACGCTCGCGCGCTTCCGCCTTGTTGCAGCGGCGGTGCAGCCGAATCACTTCGAGAATCTGATTGCCGATCGTATGCACAGGGCTGAACGAGGTCATTGGCTCCTGAAAGATCAGCGAGATCACGCCACCCCGAATCGAGCGCATCGTCCGCCCGTTTGCGTCCAATTTTGTCAAGTCCACTTCGGGCACGTCCGGCCCGGGATACTCAGGGTCGGCGCTTGGGTGGCGCAGCAGGATTTCCCCACCGATGATCCGGCCGGGCTGCTCAACGATGCGCAGAATGGAGCGTGCCGTGACGCTCTTACCGCAGCCGCTCTCGCCGACGACACCCAACGTCTTTCCGGCGAAGATGTCGAAACTGACACCGTCAACGGAATGCACCACGCCCTCGTCGGTGAAGAAATGCGTCCGCAGATCGAGCACCGACAGGAGCGGGGGTTGCCCCTTCTCGTTCTTCATCGTTTCGCGCTTCACCTCATACACCATAGGGGTCCGCCGCGTCACGCAGGCCGTCGCCGAGGAAGTTGAAGGCGAGGATGACGACGATCACCGGGATCGCCGGGATGAGCAGCCACGGCGAAATAACAATTGCCTGAATATTCTGCGCCTGCTGAAGCATTACACCCCAACTGACCGCCGGGGGGCGCAAGCCGAGGCCGAGGAAACTGAGCGAGGTTTCGCTGATAATGATCGCGGGCAGCGCCAGCGTCGTGTCGGCGATGATGTTGCTCAAAAAGAGCGGCACCATATGGACGAAGATAATCCGCAGCTGGCTGCTACCCGCCAGTTCGGCGGCGGTGACGAAATCTTCCTCGCGCAGCGACAGGAAGCGCCCACGTACGGCCCGTGCCAGCCCCGTCCAACCGATCAGCGAGATGATAATTGTGATGACGAAGTAGACGCGGATGATGCTCCAATCCCTCGGCACGGCGGCGGCCAACCCCATCCAGAGCGGGATCGTCGGGATCGAGCGGAGAATTTCGATCACCCGCTGGATCACCGTGTCCACGATGCCGCCATAAAACCCCGACAGCCCGCCGAGGAAGACGCCGAGGAAGAGACTGAGCGCGACACTGACGAGGCCAATCGTCAGCGAAATGCGCGTCGCGTAGACGAGCCGGGAGAAGACATCACGCCCTTGAACATCGGTGCCGAGCAGAAAGAGCGAGGGCGGGGCATCCCGCGCGTTGAGGCCAATCAGGTGCCGGTCGGTCGGGATCAGGCCGAACAGTTTGTACTCGAAGCCGCGCGCGAAGAGGGTAACGGGAATCTCCTTGTCCGGGTTCGGCTTGTAGACCCGCTTGAATGTCTTCGGGTCGCGCGCACCTTCCAGTGCGTAGACGTACGGACTGAACCGATGCCCGTCAAAGAAATGAATGCCTTGTGGGCGGATCAACGACAGTTGCGCGTCGGATGCTTCCGGGCTGGCATAGGCAAGGAAGCCAGCGAAAATGACGATTAGATAGGCGAAAATAACGACTACTCCCGCGACAAGCGCCACGCGGTGCTTGCGGAATCGCCGCCACATCAATTGCCGCTGTGTCGCGACCGAGATCCGCTCCTCGGCGAGGTCGCCTTCGCGCAGGGCAATCTCCGGGATGTCTGGGGCGTTCGGAGCGAGGAACCCCTCATCAATCACTTTGCCGCCGGGAATATTCGTCAACTCAGCCATCAGCGTACCAACCGAATCCGTGGATCAATCCACAAAAGCAGCATGTCCGATAAGAACGTCCCGATCACCGTCAGCGTGCCGAGCAGCAGGATGATCGCGCCGGCCAGAAACATGTCCTGCGCCTGCAACGCACTGAGGAGCAGCGGCCCAACCGTCGGCAGGCTGAGGACGATCGAGACGATGATGCTCCCGGAAACGATGTACGGCAGCGTGTAGCCGATCGTACTCGCGAACGGATTGAGCGCGACGCGCACCGGGTACTTGAGGATGGCACGCATCTCGGTCAATCCTTTTGCCCGTGCGGTGACGACGTACGGCTTGCGCAACTCGTCCAGCAGATTGGCGCGCAGGATACGGATCGCCTGCGCCGTCCCGGCGAGGCCGAGGACGACCGCCGGGACGGGGATATGCGTCAGCAGATTGCCGACTCGTGCCCAACTCCACGGCGCGTCCTGATACTGGGCGGAAAACAGCCCGCCGATGTCCGCACCGAAGAACTTGAAGGCAAAGTACATGATGATCAGCGCGAGCAGAAAGTTGGGCACCGCGAGGCCGATAAAGCCGATCAGGGTGAAGAGGTAGTCGCCCATCGAGTAGTGCTTGACGGCGGAGTAGATGCCGATGGGCAGCGCGATCCCCCAGGTCAGCAACAGCGCGAAGATCGAGACGACCATCGTCAGGGCGAGACGGCTGCCGATCATATCCGTCACCGGGCGCTTGTACTGAAGCGACACCCCGAGGTCTCCATGCACGATCCGGCGCATCCATTTACTGTACTGAACGATAAAGGGTTGATCCAGCCCGTATTCGCTGCGGAGCGCCGTGATCGTCTCCTGCGTCACCTGCGTCCCGCTCGCTTGCAGTTGCCCGATGTACGCGGTCACGTAATCACCGGGCGGCAGCTGGATGATAAAGAACGAGATCAGCGAAATCGCCCAAATCGTAAAGACCGCGATAAGCGCCCGTCGGAGGATATAGGCTAGCACTACTCCCACCTCGCCTGTATGTCTCGTGGTGGTAGCAGGCTACCAGGATTGCTACCACCGATCCAGCCCCCGGATTCTCCCGCTGCTAACTCTTGAAGTAAAATGTCGTCGGCTGCGATGAGCACGGCGTGCGGACGGCCTGACCGTTCGCCTGCCGCGACGGCGCGTTGCCGACATTGTTCTTGACGATCCGCACGCCCAGCGCCGCCGGCGAAAGCCCGACAGTGCCGACCGTCCAGCACTGCTCAACCGCGATCTTCCAGACCTCCTGGCATATCTTGTACCGTTCGTCCGTCTGCTTGCCGAACGACGACTGAAACATCGCAATTGCCTTGAGCAACTCTGGATCGGTCGGCTGCTTGCCGACCTTGCCGCCGCTCGCGTACCAGTTGGCGAACACCGGCCCCAGATAAGCGCCCGGATCGTTGAGCGGCAACGTGAATTGCGGATAAAGAGAGAGCTTCTCGGTGCCATCGCATACCCACAGGAAGACCTGATGCTTGTTTCCCTGCGCGTTCGTCGTCGCGAGCGTCCGCTCCTGTACCAAGATATCGAGTTGTAAGCCGATCTGCTTCAGTTGTTGCGTGACCATCTCGCCGATCTGGCCGAAATCGAGGAACGAGCCGCTGATCGTCGTCACTTGCAGCCGGAGCCGCTGACCGTTGTCCGTCCGGAGCCGGTAGCCCTCACTATCCTTCTTCGTCAGCCCGGCCTTGTCGAGCAGGTCGTTTGCCTGCTTCGTGTCCTTGACGTGCCACTTCGTGCGCCACTCCGGCCCGGGATTGTACGGGGAAGCATCTTCCGGGATTGGCGAACCGGGTGTGCCGAGGCCGAGCCAAAAGGCTTCATTCATCTGGTCACGGTCAATGCCAAGCGCGAACGCATGCCGGAAGTCCTTATTCGTGACCCACTTCACGATCTCGGCGTCGCCGTCGTATGACTGATTGAAGTAGAACGCCGCGTCCGTGCCGACCACTGCCGGGTCGAGATGGACGGTGTAGTCGCCCTGTTTCTGGTTCTGGAGGAAGACCGGCAGTTTCGTTAGTTCCATATTGCGGGACTGGTAATCAATCTGACCGGCGATGCCGCGCAGCCCGACGACCTCGATACTTTCGGCATTCGACATGCTGATCTTATCAATGTATGGCAGTTGATTCCCGGCGGTGTCCACCGACCAGTAGAAGGGGTTGCGCTCCAGCACCCATGTCGGCGTGTTGATTGCCGAGGTCGTCTTCCACGGACACATCACCGGCAGTTCGGTATTCAGTTGCCAGTTATTCTTGAACTTGAAGAACGTGACCCAGTTATCATACTTGGCATCCTTCGCTAGCTGATCCACTTTGTCCTGCCCGGCGTATTTCGGATGAAACTGTTTCAGGTAGTGCGCGGGTGCGTAACTGCCCATCAGATTGTTCGGCGCCTTGGACGCATGGCCGCCACCGAGCGCCGTCGAACCCGCAAGCACTTCGACAATCGCCGGATACGCTTCGGGGAATTTGTACTCCACCGTGGTGTCGTCAACCTTCTGGAGCAGGCCGGGCTTGCCATTGATCGAGAGTTCGCTCGTCCCGGCCGGGAGGAGGTCCTTATTCTGATAGATGTCCTGGAACCAGAACATGAAGTCGTCGGCGTTGAACGGCTCGCCATCAGACCAGCGCGCGCCCTTGCGGAGAAAGACCTTGCAACTCGTGCCGTCCGCGCTCAGTTCCCAGCCCTTCGCGAGCGACGGGATGATCTTGTTGCCGGTATAGTCCCAGAAGAGGATCTTGTCGGTCGAGTTGATCCGGTTGCCGTTCTCACCATCGCCGGGGCCTGTAAAGGCGCGACGCCAGGTGCCGCCATACTTGCCGATCTCATTGAGCGGCTTGATGACCATCGGCTCCTGGCTGACGCGTTGCTCGACGGGCGGCAGTTTCCCCGCTTTTACCATGTCCGCCAACTGGGGCGCTTCCTTGAAGGACTTGGGTATCTGCGCGGGGTCGGTGATCACCTCCGGTCCTTCCAACTTGCCAACGAGGTCCGCGCCGAGCGCCGACTTCGCGGCCCCGCTCGCAGCAGGAGAGGCGACTGCGGCCTTCGTCGGTGTGCCGGATGCCGCGTTGTTGCCGACGGGGGTCGCACCGCCCGCGGTGCTGGTCGGCGCGGGCGCAGTACCGCCGCCGCACGCCGCGAGCAAGGACGCGAGGGCCGATGCGCTCACCCCGAGGGCCGCGCCCCGCTTCAACACCGCGCGTCGAGAAAGCTGCCCGGTCAGCGCTCCCGCGTAGAGGAGTCC
>JAABUY010005233.1_pt1 | contig 13172 bp, 13 predicted proteins | sample 5560271 | NCBI WGS metagenome assembly JAABUY01 (sample SAMN10711886, study PRJNA513374) | rock metagenome | isolation source: Antarctica rocks | place: Antarctica: Victoria Land, University Valley
CGCCCGCGCGCCTGCCCTTCGAGCAGGCGCGCGCGGCGCCGTCTAGGCTGCGCTGGCTTGACTGCTTCTCCGAAAGTGGTCGAAGTTGCGAGGCACTGGCCGGTGCAGCTCGCTGGCTGCATTGCCAATATGCGCGCCGTCCCGCCGTCCCACCGTCCCGCCCGCGCCCCTACAGGCCTGCCCAGCCCAGTACGTTGAGCGCGCCGGCGTGGCTGTGACCGATGGTGCCAAGCCTAACCCTAACCCTGTTCCCAGGTTGAGGAGATGCTGGAGGAATACGACGAGGCGGCGGTGGTCGCGCTGCCGGAGGCCGACGCGCTGCGCGCCGCGCGCGACGCTGCGGCCGCCTGGGGCGCGGACGCGCGCGCCGCGATGGCGCGCGCCGACGCGGCCGCGCGCGCCGATGCGCTGCAGGTGCGCAGCCACCGGGCGTCGCACCGGGCGCAGCGCTCGTCCTGAGCCCCAGCTGAATAGCAACGAGTGGTGGCAGCAAAAATCGGCTCCGTTGGAGCACACACCCCTGGTAGCATGGTGGCGCCAGTGACATGCGGTGCCGAGCTGGCGCTCCTCGCGCCCATCGCACGCATCTCGAAGGCTCGCGACCGCCGACCCTGCTGCACCACAGGGCTACGGCCTTGCGCTGCTTGCGGCCGGCGGTCCAGCCTCATGGGGGCGATCTTACTGGAGACCCGCACGCAGATGATGGGGGTGTCATGGCGGGCCTCTCTGACCTGGGTGCGCCGCACAGGCGCTGGTGGAGCGCGGCGGCGCGCTGCCGGTGGCGCCGCCCGAGCTGCCGCGCGCGCAGGCCGCGGCGGCCGCGCTGCGCTGGGCCGCGCGTGCACGCGAGGCGCTCGAGGCCCTGGCCGCCTGCGCGGCCGACGCGGCCGCCGCGGCCGCCACCGCCACCGCCGCGCGCGACGCCGCCACCGCCGCCGGCAAGGCGCCCGTGAGCCCGGCGCCGCCCGCCGCGCCGCGGCACGCCGCCGACCGCAGCGCATCGCCGATGGCCGTCGACGGCGTCGCGGCGGCGGATGCGGTGGCAGGGGGTGCGCCGGCGCCGGCGCCCGGCGAGCTGATGGACAACGATGTCGACGCCTGCGGCGGCGGCGACGGCGGCGACGTGGCCGCGGCGTGCGACGACGGCGGCGGCCCAGCGGCCAGCGCGTCTGCTGATGCGGTGGGCATGGTGGCGCGTCCGGGCGCGGACCCTGGTGCAGACCCTGGCGCAGGCACTGGCGACCCTGGGGCCGCGCATGCTGCCGGCTCTGCGGACGGCGCTGGCGGGGCGGGATTCCCGGAGGGCGTGCCGGGCAGCATCGGAGCTTCAGAGGGCAGCTTGGATGCTCTGGGGGCAGGCGCCGCGGCCACCGGAGCGGCAGGGCAGCCAGGCGATGCGGGCGAGGCTGCGCCGGCCGATGCGCCGGTCGTCAAGGCCGAGGCGGGCCACGGCGCGCTGCCGCCGCCCGTGCTGCGCGCGCCGACGCTCGCAGAGGTGGGTTCAAGCCCTGAGCAGACTCACGCCTCTACCGCTTTTGTGGTTCAAACCATTGCAGATTGCATGAGGAGAACACGGAAGTATGCGCCTACCGTCCAGTGGCATGCATGCGCTTTAAATTTTTGGGCGTAAAACCCTATATCCTACCCTAGACCCAACGCATCAGCTGCCGCCTGCAGGTCGCGGCGCTGGCGGCGGAGGGCGACGCGCTGGACGCGGAGGGGCCGTTCGCGCCGGACCCAGAGCTCGGGCGCCGGCTGCGCGGTGTGGTGGCCGACGGGCGCGCGTGGGAGGCGGCCGCCGAGGCGATGCTGCGCGCGCGCAAGGCGCGCCCGCGCGCCCCGCTGCCACAGGACACAAACACGAGCGGGCGGTCAAACAGGGACCAACGGGGGGCGCAGCCAGCCGCTCGGCGTGCATGCTATGCTCGGCGCGCGCTCCAAAGCAGCCTGCTGTTGCGCTCCTGTGATCCGCTCCAGTCTCGGGAGCACACCTTGCAGCATGACTGCAGCTCTTTCGCTGACAGCCTAATGAGAGGGGATGACAGCCCGCCGCGGCGCCTCGACCGGTCGTGTCCGCGGGACGCAGTGCAGTTGGTGCGGACCAGGCTGGCACGCGCGCGCCCTTCCTAACCCTACATCTAACCCTACCACATGGCGGGCACGCGCGCAGGCGGGCGGCGCCGCGGAGACGAGCGCGGCGGAGGTGGAGGCGCTGCTGCGGCACGGCCGCGCGCTAGGCCTGCGCCTGGCCGGCCTGCCGCGCCTGGCGGCCGCGCTGGACGCGGCGCTGGCCTGGGAGGCCGCCGCCGCACGCGCGCTGCGCCCAGGCGCGGCCCCGCGGCTCCACCCTTCCCTCTACCCTGTTCCTCAGGGCCGCAGGCCTGCCTGTTCGCGCGCGTCCGTTGCCCAAGCGGGGCAGCGTGCCATGCGCGGCTGCGCTGCCGGGTGGCCGACGGCTGGCGCGCTGCACCAGACAGGGGCCTGGGGCCGGCTGCTGGGGGGTGGCCGCCGCAGCGCCTGCTGGCCGCCAAGGCCTGAGCAGAGCGACTGAGAGGCCGGCCCGGGGCGCGCGCAGGCGCGCGGCCGACCTTTCGCGCGCTCGCGCAGCTGCTGGGCGGCGCGGGCGGCCTGCTGCTGGCGTCGCCGCTGCAGCCGGGCGTCGCGGCCGCGGTGGCCGCCGGCGAGGCGTGGCAGGAGAAGGCGCGCCGCGCGCTCGCCAAGCGCAACAGCGGCCAGAAGCTCAGCCGCTGCCTGGCCTGGCTGCTGGCCAGCCTGGACGCCGCGCTGGAGCAGCTGGCGCAGCTGGCCGACGCGGCGGCCAGCCCCGACTCCGACCCTAGGCCCGGCGTCAACCCCGGCGCGGAGCCCGCGCCGCACGATCCGGCGGACAGCGGCTCGCCCAACGCGGGCGCCGGCTCGCTCGACGACGCGCGCGCATGGTCGCCGGCCGCCGCGTCGTCACCGCTGGAGGAGCGCGGGCCGGCGGCGGGTCGCAAGCGCGGGCGCAGCTCGCGCTCCTCGGGCCGCGCGGACGCCGACGCGGACGACGCGCGGCGCCAGGCGGGCCGCGGCAGCCGCCGGCGCGGGCCGTCCGGCGGCGACGCCGACGAGCGCGCCCGCGGCGGCTCGCGCGCGTCCGGCGGCTCGCACCCGCCGTCGGCCGAGCCGGGCGGCGCCGGCGGCGAGGACGGCCCCGGCGGCGAGCACTACGTGGAGAACGAGCGCGAGCTGTTCTGCGTCTGCCAGCAGCCGTATAATGTGGACACGGCCATGATCTCGTGCGACGCGTGCGCGGAGTGGTACCACCTACGCTGCGTGGGCCTGACGCAGGCGACCGCGCGCACGCTGCGCCGCTACGCCTGCCCGCTGTGCGCCGCGCTGCGCGGCGAGCCGCACCAGCTGGACGCCGCCGTGGGCCGCACGCGCCGCACGCGGCGCGCGCCCGCGCCCGCGCCGCGCCCGGCCCGCGCTCGCTTGGCCCGCTGCACGGCTTGTTGGATGTCGTCTTTTTTTTTTCCGGAACAGAACTTTCTTGCCAGGTGACTGCGCGCCTGTGGGGTTGCACGCCCAGCGACGGGGCGGCGCGCGGCGCGCCCAGCCCGGCCGCGCATGCGCGCAGGCGGCCCGAGCGCGGCACGCTCGAGGCGCTGGTCGGCGAGGCGGCAGAGCTGCCGTGCGTGGTGCCGGAGCAGGCCGCGCTGCAGGCCGCGCTGGAGCGCTTCGACCGCTGGCAGCGCGCCATGGCCGCGCTCGTGACCGGCCACAAGGCCGCGTGCGCGGCCGGCGCGCCTTCGAGCAGCCCCGGCGTGGACGACGGCGCAGGCCCTGAGCCCGGGCCGCGCCGGCTGCCGGCGGCCGCGCTGAGCCAGGCGGCGAAGAGCGCGCTGTCGCTGGAGCTGGACTGCGGCGAGCTGGCGGGGCGCGTGCTGACCGCGCTGCGCTCGGAGCGCTGGCGCGGCCGCGTGCGGCAGGCGCTGGCCGCGCGCGCCCGACCGACCGGTGCGCACCCTGCGCCCGTCCGGCGCCGCCGCGCGAGCGGCCCCCCCACCTGCCCACTGTCCACGGAGGTGTGCTTGCGCGGAGGCAAGGGGGTGCGACAAAGGGAGGCGCCTCGGGCGCGGGTGGCGTGGCAGCCTGCCCTGCCGCCGCACCTGTGTCGGATGGCCGCCCGCGGTGCGCTGACGGCCGCGCGCCGCGCGCGCGCGCAGCGGACGCGCTGGTGAAGCTGGTGGGCGAGGGCGAGGCGGCGGGCGTGGACATGGAGGCCGACGTCGTCGGCGCGCCGTTCGCGGCGCGTGTGAGCGCCGTGCTGGCCTGGCTCGAGCGCTGCCGGCGGCTCATCCGCGAGCTCGGGGTGCGTGCGGGCGCCGCTCCCCCTCGCCGAAACCCGCGCGCTGAGCCTCGTGTGTTGTGTAAACCCGCATGCGATGCGCCCGGGCATGTGCACAGCCCTGGTGAGCAGGAATTCGGGTGTGTGGTTGCCGGTGACAGCTTGGCGAGCGGCGTGTCCGCACCTTGAAGGAATACATTGGGGCCGGAGGCGCGCCGCGTTGCAGGATAGGGTTGGGTCTAGGGCAGAGCGCCGAGCGCGCCGCGCCGCGCGCGCAGGCGCTGGGCGACGGCGAGGCGAGCCTGGAGGCCAAGCTGCAGACGGCCTGCGCGCTCGAGGCCGAGGCGGAGGGGCTGCCGTCCGACATGCGGCGCGATGTTGCGAAGCTGCAGGCGCGCGAGGCCGGGCGTCGCGTGCCCAGGGTCCCTGCCTGTAGGAAGTTACCTATCCCACACTAATAGAAACATGAGCAGCGCATCTCCTGCGCCGAGTGTGGCGGCCGCGGAACGCGGCCAGGCCTCCTGCCGAACACGTGCGGGGCCGCGCGCGCAGGCGGCGCGCAAGCCGCGGTGCATCATCTGACGCTACCCTTTCTACCCTACCCTACCCTACCCTACCCTACCCTCCTTTTGAGTGCGCGCAGGCTCGCTCACACGCGTGCGCCGGTCGGGGCCGCGCGCGCAGGAGGCGCGCAAGCTGTGGTGCCTGTGCCGGCAGCCATACAACGCGGACCGGCCGATGCTGGCGTGCGACTACTGCAGCGACTGGTTCCACTGGGAGTGCGTGGGCCTGGATGCGCCAGGCGACGACGAGGACGACGAGGACGTCGCGCCGCCCGATTTCCGCTGCCCCGCCTGCTGCGCCAAGGCGCGCCCCGCCGCGCCGCCCCGTGACCGGTGCCCTACCCTAAACCTACCACATACCCTAGCGCATGCGCTGGGCACCGCCGCTGCCCCGCCTGCTCCGCCAAGGCGCGCCCCGCTGCGCCGCCCGCAACGGGCGCCCCTGCGCGGGCGCGCTCGCTGGGTGCCGCTGCTGCCCCGCCTGCTGCGCCCAGGCCCGCTTTGCCAGTGCCGGTGCTGTGCTGGCGTGCGAGCGTGCGTGCCGCCTGTCCCGCTGTGCCTGGGCGCTCTTGCTGCCCGACCGCTTGCTTGACGGCGAGGGCGTGGGCAGCCTCGCTGCACGCACCAGAGGAAGGCAAGAGTCATGCGTGTTCCAAGGTGCACGGACATGTGCGGTGGTGCCAGGCGTCTGCCCACCTGGCATGCCGCGCACCTCGCACCGTGCTCCAGCAGCTGGGCCTGCAATTGCGCTGTCGCGCGCCGCCGCCCTGTTGCACCTGCTTGTCCTGATGAGACAGGTGCCAGGTCTGCACAGCAAGGTTTTCTTCTACAAGGCTGCTCCGCAATGCGGATCTGCCGCTCCACTCAGCTCCGGCTGCCGCCCGATGCTGTGCCCCGCCGCCGGCGCAGGCGGGCGAGCCGTACCCGCTGCTGGGCCGGCTGCCGCGGCAGTCCATCCGCAGCGTGCGCGGCATGGGCCTGGCCATGCCCTCGCCGCAGCGGCCGGCGCCGGCGTCGTCGCCGCCATCGCCGCCGCCGCAGCCGCCGCCGCAGCCGCTGCAGGCGCAGCCGCCGGCCGAGCGCCCGGCGCCGCCGGTGTACGGCTACGGCACGGTGCGCGGGGGCGGCTGGGGCGGCACGCCGCAGCCGGGCGGCGCCGATGCCTCGCTCGCTGCGCACGACCAGGCCATCTCGACGCAGTGGATGCTGGCCGCGCTGGCAAGCCAGCAGCAGGGCCTGGCGCACCTCGGCGGCTACGCAGGCGCCGAGCCGTACCCTGACCCTGGCCAGGGGTACGATTCGCGAGCTGCCCCGGCGGGCCTGCCCGTGGGGTATGCTGTGGGCGTGCCGCACATCCACAGCGCGGGCAGCGAGCCAGGCGCTGCGGCTATTGCGGCCGAGCCGGCGCATGGAGCTCAGCTGGCGGCGCAGCGGGAGGATGCGTACGGCGGCGCAGCAGCGTTCGCGCCGTCCGCCGAGGCCCTAGCAGACGGGGAGGACATCGGCGTAGGCAGCGATGGAGGGGCACGGGGCTGCACGTTGGAGTAGTCGTTTAGGTTGTTGGGCTTGCTGGTATCAGGCCGCGGTTCCTTCGACGTGCATATACTTGAAACCTGCATGTGCATATGCGGTGCGTTCTGGCTTGTGCAGAGGGGAACCTTGTGCGCAGGCTGTCAATGCGCCTGAGCTTTGTGGCTGGTCTTTTGTGAGGAGCAGGCACCAAGCAAGCAGAGATGTGCTTCTTTCGCTGAAGTGTGTGGCATGTTGAGGGTCTCTTTATGACCCCGTGCCATCTGACCATGTGTTGACTGTGGCTGACCATTTGGTTCCTTAGTCGGAGTGTGGGAGTCTAGGTGAGGGTTGGTGAAAGGCAAATGTTGATGGCCTGTCCCCCGGAAGGCATGTCGGCAGCAGAGCCGCGCGGGCCGCCACGCAAGCTTGTGTAAGTGCGGTCAAACCCACAGCATGCGCCCCCGACGTAGCTGAGCGCCATGCTGGGAATGCACTCCGAGCTTGCTCATGCTCTTCTTGCCCGAAAGGCAGGCAGGTGATACAAACGTCAGCACCTGCCAGACACGGGACCGCTTGCGGCTTGCGGCGAAACAGCATTGCCCGGAGCAGCATGTGCCCCTGGGCAGATGTGACTCATGCCTGGCCATGTTGGCAGGGGGGGCACCCCACCGTGAGCAAGGCACCCCCTGCCGGTGCGCCGAGCAGGTGCCGCAGTGCGGGCCGACGGCAAGCGGTGCCCCTGCGCAGGCCGCTAGCCTCCGCCCAGAGCAGCAGGGTGTGCATGACACCGGCGGCCACCCACGCCAGCAAGCAGCCTGCGCCGTGCTGGCGCCCGGCCGCGCGGCGCCGCGCTCACTTGGCGGGTGCGGCCTTGGCGGGCCGGTCCTTGGCGGGCTTGTCCGGCTTGTCGGCCGCGGGCGCGGCCGGCGCCGGCGCGCCCGCGTCCATCCAGCTCGCCTCCACGACCTCCTTCACCCGCCGGTTGTACTCGCGCCTGGGCGCATGCAGACCCCTGAGAGGTCACCGCTCCCTGCCGCCCGCGGTGAGGCCGCAGCACCAGTCCAGCAAGGGGCCGCGACGCCGTCAGGGAAGCGCAAATGCACATAAAGGCGCAAGCAGGCAGGGACGTGCGCCAGAGTTCGCCCACCAGAGGTGGGCGCAAAAATTACATCTTGCAAATTATACACCTGTGCGCATTGCGAGTGACAGGTAAAGGAGGCAGAGGCGGCATGTAGTGGCACGCTCTCACACCTGTTCTCCCCATACAGGCGAGCGGCCTCCGAGTTTGCAGGCGATGCCGGGTTGGGGTCGCACAGCAGAGACTGCGGGCCCCCAAACACGGCCGTCATTATGTCTGGCCTGCCTGCAGTGACAGCTGGGCTTGCAACTTGTTGGCCGTGCAGTTCGTTCCTCGCAGCTGCCTCACAGCGCCTCTTGCAGCAGCTGCTGGCCGTGGAAAGGTGAGCACCACAACACTGCACAGCGGCCTCGAGACACGGTGCTCAAGTCAGCTGTGGTGAGGCGGTGCGTGCTTGTATGGAAGTCAGTATGGCAGAGACGTCGTAGATTGGGCTCCACTGGTTCTGCAGGATGTCCAAGCAGATGCCGCCGTCCGCATAGACTGAACACGGACAAACACAGACTCACACAGGCCTGAGGCACACTTGCAGGGAGGCACTCCCGTGCAGGAGACGATGGGGCCAGGCAAAGGGGTCCCTCAGCAATTGACGTGTTGCAACAGTGAACACACGACAAGGTTGGACTTTGGGCGCACTGTTGGGGTGGAACATGCTGGACTTGAACTTCACCACCGGCGCCTTGTTCGGGTACTCCTCAGAAAACTCAATCGTGAGCCTGAACGTGCCTGCAACCAGGCAAACTGCTCAGCTTCGTCTCCTCGTCCAGACCAGCGAGAATAACGCCTACACAGCAGCTCACCGCCATCCCACGGAGTGTCTTCGGGCCCAAAGATGACCGCGTTCCACAGCATGATGTTGTCTGCATTTGGCGACGCGTTCACGCCCTGCGGCGGATCCTGCTGGAGGCGCTTGAAGTCCCGCATGAGGCGCTGCGCACACCACACAGCGTGCCTTCGCGCTTGACCAATAAACAGAGCAGGGCCGCGCACCACGCAATAGCAAGATTGCATATTGGAGTTCGCATTCCTTCTTCGTTGTTCAAGGACAAGTCCTTGTTTCAGGCAAGCTCAAAGCTCGCGGGGTACGCGCCTTCCTGGCCGGCGTGGACATGATGCCCCGCGCTTGGCGTCTGCAAACCGGCAACGCCTTGCCAGTGCGTCAGCACACAGAGCTGGTCCTGCTCAAGCCACAACCAATAGGCAGGTCTTCCAGCGTCCTAAGCCTGCTGCGCTCTGTGCGCCTGCACAGTTGAGCAAGGCCTTAGCGCTCTAGTGACACGCACTGTTTGCAAGACCTGTCGGCGCACACTTGCAAGAGGAGCTCAGGTTGACAAAGAAAAGAGAGCAAACTTGTATATGGTACCCTTGCCCTAGGAGAGAGGTTACAAGCCGGGCCTGCGTTTCTCTTGCGAACATGAGCTAGCACCTGCGATGGCATCCCAAGCCTAGAATTGTTCCAAGGCAGGGCTGCGGGGCTTGCGCTCAGCGTGACCGTGTGGCGCCCGCTGGCAGGCGGAATGCAGGCCCTGGCAGGACCTGACGCTGGCGTGCTGCTGAAGGACCCGCTGGTGGAGGAGTGGACTGCAAACGAGGGCGTGGACCCGCAGGAGCGCGCTGACGAGATACGCAGGCTCACGGTGAGGTCCTCCCGGTGTCTTCACAGCTTCTGCAGTGTCCCAGCTTGTCAGGCAGAGCGCTACAGAGTTTGTGGCTGTTATTTCGCTTTCTGGCGCAAACGGTACTTCGCAGTGCCATCCGCCCAGGAGGACCGAGCCTAGTGCGCTCGCAGTCCACAGTGGTCGCTATGCCTGCTTTGCCGCACTATCCTTCTGCTTGGTTATGGGCAATAGGCTGCAACTCTGTCAAGGCTGACAGGCAGCACTGCTCTATTCTCGCCCGGACTTAGAAGCACAACCATTGTTGCTGTTTATGAGGCGCGCCAGGCAAGACATGTTCAACTCTGCACTGTGTAGCTTGCGTGTGGTCTGACAGCAAACAAGGTGCAAGTGCACATCAGCACAGTGAGCCCATGCATAGTGCCTCGCAAGTGCATATGAAAAATATGAGCAAACACATTTTGTTGCAACAGGACGTATGGGTGCCTGCAATGAGCAGTATCCTGTGGCGGGCACTGTCGCTGGCTGCCGCGGCCACATGGTTTGAAGATCAGGCCCGCGCGCAGCTGAGCTTCACGCCGCGCGGCAGGTCGCCGAGAACCTGAGCGACGTGGACCGCGCGCTCGCGCTGCTGGCGGGCGGCCGCCCCGTGCAGCAGCGCGCCGTCATCAACAGGCGCGCACGCGCGCGGCGCGGCCCCGCGCGCGCCTGGCCCAGCAGTATGAGGCTCGCCCGGAGCGCCTTAAGGAAGCAAGCGCCGCCGTTGCAATGAGAATGACGCGCTCGCGCGCGCGCAGTCTGCCCGCGCTGATACGCGAGCATGGACGGCCGGCCTGCGCGGCTGTGCTGGAGCCGCTGATGGCGCAGCTGGCCGGCATGGCGGCCGATGCGCAGGTGGGCCCACTCCCGCGTGCGCATCCTGGCAGAGCAAGCTCTGCCGCACATGCTGGGCTGCTTTGTGGTGTCGGACCGTTGGGACAGGTGTGGGGCACCGGTGCAGAGGGGCACTGGAGCTTGACTTCCACAGTCGGCCATTACTGGGCCTGCTTTGCACTCCCAAGTACTCTACCACGCTGTAGGCACCTCTTCAGACTCCATCAGTGAGTCATCCGAGCCAGGCAGCGCTGGCGGCGGAGTTGGAACCCTGATCCCACCCTATGCACCTATCTCAAACCCACTGTTGACTCGTCACTCTCAGGCAGCGCTGGCGGCAGCGCTGGCAGCGGTGGCCACCGAGCGGAGGCTGAGCGCGGGCGACGCTGCGGAGGTGCTGCTGCCGCACGTGCTCGCCGCCATCACCCGGCCCCAGCCCGACGAGGTGACGCACTTGCGGAGAGCTCCAAATCGGGTCCCCAGCATTGTGCACACAGCCTCGTCGTGCGCCTGGCAAGGTGCACTTCGTCGTCAGGGAGTCCGTGGGCTGCCTCATGCCATCCGCATGCGCTCCTCTGCCGCATGCGAGGACTTGCGGCAGCTCGAACACGGCGCCCTCACCCCGGGTGTGCGCCGCCGCAGCTCATGGACGCGTGGGTGCGCGCGCTGCTGGCCCTGGCGCCCCAGCTCGAGCGCGGCGTGGTCGAGCGGCACGTCGTGCCGCTCGCGCTCAGCAAGGCGCAGGCGCATGAGACCAGCGTCCAGGCGCGGAGCCCTGGCGCCCCGAGGCCCAGCTCCTTCACACCCAGCACGCAGCGTGTCACCAGCATGCAGGGCGTGTGCGTGTGCACGCAGGGCGTGCTTGGGCACGCTGGCCATGCAGCGCCGGCAGGAGGTGAGGCAGTGCCGCGGCCGCACTTGCGCGACGCCGGCACAGAGCAGATGCCGGCCTCTGACGAGGGGCGGGCCGAGACGGCGGCAGGCGCGCGTGGTGTGCGCGGCGCTGCTGGGAGCGGCAGCGCCGCGGCTGCTTCGAGAGGATGTGGCGGTCCAGCTGCTGCCCAAGGGCCTAGCCCTGTGCCAGGCGCGTGATATGCCAATGCAGTTCCGCCCATCGTTTGGAGAGCGCGTGGCTTCTAGCTCTGACTAACGCTGCCTTGCAAATTGTTGCGGTCAACTTGTCAAAAGATTGCGGATGATGTCCTGCAAGGACGTCAAACTTCCCAGCAGCAGTGCAGTGCTGCCTCCCCCCCCCGCTCAAACAGCATTGAGGCTCCTCGTGCTGCAGGACACGGACTATGCGGTGCGCATCTGCATGTGCTGGCAGCTGCCACCACTAGCCCGCGCGCTCGGGCGCGCGGCCGCCGCAGAGGAGCTGCTGCCAGAGGCGCTCGAGGTGCGCTCTCTGCCTAGGAGGCATTGCTGTTACTTCAACGTGCACAAGCGAAGGCCAGCAAACAAGGCCATGCATTGCCTCCAAGGTTGCCGGGCGCACACTCTTGCCTTGCATCATCACTTTGCTGCACACGTCTGCTCCACAGGAGCCCTGCTGAGAGTGGGCCAGAGCGCCTGATGCGCCCTCACTCTCCCGGCAGCTGGCGCGTGACGAGGAGGCGCGCGTGCGCGCTGCAGCGCTGGGCGCGCTCGCCGAGCTGCTGGAGCTGCTGCCGCCCGGCGAGCGGCGCGGCCGCGCGCTGCCGTGCCTGCGCGCGGCGGCCGCCGGCGGCGAGGCCGACCCGGGCGCGCAGCGCGCGCTCGCGCTCCTCTTCGGCCCGTTGCTGACAAAGGTGCCGCTGCGCTTTTTCTGCGGCCATGCCCGCCGCTGACCTATGTGATTTGCTGCCTCAATGGTTGTCTGGGTTGCGAACTCGGGCAGCTTCCAGGAGTAGGGGCCGCGCTCTGCGCGATGCAGGCTGAATCCCGGCGGTCGCTGCCTGCCGGCGCCCCGTGCGCAGCGCTTGCAATGACAATAGGGTGACCTCTGCAACTCTGTTTACAATGCGCCGGTTGCCTGGGGACATGAACAGAGCTGCTACACGCATGTAGGCGCTTGGCGACGCGAGCAGCGATGCAGAGACGGGGCCGTTCCTGGCAGCCTTCCGCGCGCTGGCAGCGTCTCCGGGCGCCGGCTGCCGCGCCGCCTGCGCTGCCGCGCTGCCTGAGGTCGTGCGCGCTGCGACCCCACGCAGGCGCGGCGCCTATATTGCAACCCAGCCCTAACCCTGACACGTGTTTTGCAGCATGGCGTGGACCGTCTGTGGCGGGTGATAAAATGCGCGCATGGAGCTTCTGCAGCCTGTCAAAAGGCAGTAGAGTCAATACATGCACTTACATGCACTTACAGTGCCCTGACCCATAATATGTAGGATATGTACGGCAGCCTGGTTGACCCAATGCACTCTGAAAGCTGTTCCGCCACAACGTCCCCACCCAATAAAAAGGAAAAACCAGTTAACCCAAGCACAATTCCGTGCACAAGAGTGTCCGTGCAGCGCCCGCTTGCGCCCTCCAGCATGCCTCGCACAACCTGCCGAGCAGCCGCGCGCGCCGCTCTCAGGTATGCGGCGCAGCTGCACGAAGCCCTGGCCGCACTGGCGGGCGACCCGGAGGCGGAGGTGCGCGCCGCGCTGGCGGCCGCGCTCTGCGGCGTCGCCCGGCAGCTCGGCAGCGAGCATTGCGCGCAGTTCCTGAAGCGGTGCGCGCGTGGGCCCGCCGCTGTTGCCGTGCCTTGTCCGCTGCACTCCGTGTGGGTGCTCGCCTTATAACTGCTGGCAAACACACGTATGAGGGCAACAATACGCAGGCAGCGCGAGTGGTTGACGGCCTCTGCTTGAGGGCGACCCAGGCCCCTGGCAAAGTGATGACTGTCTCTATCAGCACTCTTGAACAGCAAGCTTCCAGGGCGCCCGGTGAACCCCATGCAAGTATATGCGTGAATCCAAGCAGGCCCGACAGGGTGCCAAGCAGCTCGCCGGGTGCGCGCTCAGGCCGCTGCTTGCGCTGCTGGGCGACGCGAGCTCAGAGGTGCGCGCCGCGGCAGCCGCAGACCTGAGCCAGACCCTGGCATACGTCGCGGCAGCGGCCGCGACGGCGGCGGCCGCCCCCGGATCAGGGCCGGGGCCGGGGCCGGGGTCCGGCGC
>JAABUY010005234.1_pt1 | contig 13171 bp, 15 predicted proteins | sample 5560271 | NCBI WGS metagenome assembly JAABUY01 (sample SAMN10711886, study PRJNA513374) | rock metagenome | isolation source: Antarctica rocks | place: Antarctica: Victoria Land, University Valley
CGGATCGTGGCGATGCTTCCATGGCCGAGGAAGCGTTGCAGGTCGGTGATGTCCATGCCCAGCCAAGCAGGCGGGTGGCCACCGTGTGCCGGAGCAGGTGGGGGTAGACGCGCTTGGTGATCCCGGCGGCACCGGCCACGCCGCGGACGACCTGGCCGACGCGTTGGCGGGTCAGCACATGCGGCGTCGGGCCGGATCCCTGCTGGCGGCTGGCGAACAGCGGCCCTGCTCGCCGCGTGCCGATATGCAGCTGGAGCAACTGGGCCAGGTCGCGCCGGATCGGCACCTCGCGGCGCTTGTCGCCCTTGCCGTGCTGGATGGTGACCACGCGCTCAGCCAGGCTGACGTCCTCGATCCTGAGCTGCACCAGCTCGGACGCGCGGGCGCCGGTCTCCAGCAGGGTCTGCAGCATCAGCCCGGTCCGGTCGTCCTGGGCGTAGGCTTGGTCGAGAAAGCGCAGTCCTCCTCGACGGTTAGCCGGTCCACGCCGCCGCGGCGTTCGGGCGCGGCACGCAGGCCGGCCCGCGCCCTGGCGGCTTTGAAAACCGCCTTGCTCTGGGCGTAGTCGATGCCCTCGCGAACGAGGATGGCGGCGATGGCTGCAGCAGCACGCTTGACGGAGGCCATGCTCCAGTTTGCGTGATTGCGTCCGGAGTGCAAACCGATGGCTGTTTCGGGTCAAGACGGGGCAGAGTGGACAAGCGGGCACCATGTCGGGCCCGCTTGGGCTTTCCACTCCGACGATTGTGGAAAGCTCGCCCGTTTCACCCGGTATCGGAGGCCGCCCCATGCGTGTCAGCATCCTGCTCCAGATCACTGGCGACGATGGCACCATCGGCCCAGCCAAGGAAGTGACCGCGTTTGAAAAGATGACCGAGCGCCCGGAAGACCTCGGCCTCTCGATCGCCGAGGGCAAAGCAATGCTGGCAGCCGTCCAGGCCCGGACGGTTCTGGCTCAGGCAGCAACCTGGTCGCAACGACGTCGGTGCTGCCCGGCCTGCGGCGCCCGCCGGCGCAGCAAAGGCAGCTACCCGCTCGTGTTTCGCACGCTCTATGGCGATGTCGAGCTGGACAGTCCGCGCCTGCACCGCTGCCCGTGCCAGGCTGCGGACGGCCCAGCCACCGTGTCGCCGCTTCGGGACCTGATCTCCAGCCATGTCGCGCCCGAGCGGCTCTACCTGGAAGCACGCTGGGTGTCGCTCGTGCCGTATGCCGCGGCCGCCGGGCTGCTGGCCGACGTGTTGCCGATCGCGTCCGGCGCGAACCGGACGACCGTGCGGGAACACGCCCTGCGCGTGGCGGAACGCGCGGAGGCCGAGCTGGGCGGGGAGCGGCCCTGCTTCATCGACGGCTGCCCGGCCGAGTGGGAGGCGTTGCCGATCCCGGAAGGTCGCATCGTGGCGGCTCTCGACGGCGGCTACGTCCGCAACTGGGACGACCGGAAGAGCAACTTCGAGCTGATCGTCGGCCGCTCGGTGCCGGAAGATCGCCCGCCGCGCTACCTCGGCCTGGTGCATGGCTGTGATCAGAAGCCAAAGCGTCGTTTGTTCGAGGTGCTGAAAAGCCAGGGGCTGCAGGCCAACCAGGATGTGACGTTCCTGACCGACGGCGGCGAGGAAGTGCGTGCCTTGACCGAGCTGGTCACCCCGGAAGCCGAGCACGTGCTGGATTGGTTCCACATCACCATGCGCCTGACCGTGCTGAGCCAGTATGCCCGCGGCGTCGCGCACCACGACGAGGCCGAGGGCGCCCGTCTGCTCGTCTCACTCGACAGCATCAAGTGGCTGCTCTGGCACGGCAACCAACATCGGGCTGGTGAGGAGATCGTGTTCTTCGAGGACGACGTGGACGATCTGGAGGTGAGCTACCTGAACCTGGGCAAGTTCAAGCGCGCCGCGCACGAGTTCGCCGTCACCATCGCCAGCAACGCCGGCAGCCTGATCAACTACGGCGAGCGGTTCCGCTCGGGCGAACGCATCTCCTCATGCCTGGCCGAGAGCACGGTGAACGCCGTCATCAGCAAACGTTTCGCCAAGCGGCAGCAAATACAGTGGACCAAGCGCGGCGCCCATTTGCTGCTGCAAACCCGAACCCGGACGCTCGATGGCACGCTCCGTCCATTGTTCGAGCGCTGGTATCCGGGGCTCGCCAACGACAATGAAGACGAGGCGGCTCAAGCCGCTGCGGCGTGAATACCCCACACTTCTGATGCTCTCCTATAAGGGAGCATGGTGCGGATGGCGGCGGGAACCCACATAGAAACTGGGAGAGGAAACGATGAGATACATCAATAAGCTTTCTGGATTGGCGGTGTTGCTCGCTGCGGCCGCCCTGGCGCCAGCGACGGCCCGCGCAGCGGCCCGGGTCGAGATGCAGGAGTTCATGGTCCCGGCCGCCGACCCCGGCATCCAGCTTTTTGTCCGCAACAAGCATCCTGCGGGCGCGAAGGCTTTCCCCGCTGACCGAACGTTGGTGTATGTGCACGGCGCGACCTATCCGGCGGAGACCGCGTTCGATCTTCCGGTCGGCGGCGCGTCGATGATGGACATGCTGGCCGCTCGCGGCTGGGACGTCTGGATGCTCGACGTGCGCGGCTACAGCCGGTCGACCCGGCCGCCGGAAATGGACCGCCCGGCCGCTGACAACAAACCAATCGTGGACACTGCGACGGCCGCCCGTGACGTGGGATCGGTGGTGGACTTCGTGATGAAGCGGCGTCACGTGGCCAAGGTGAGCTTGATGGGTTGGTCGTGGGGGACGTCCATCATGGGGCTGTACACCACGACGCATAACGCCAATGTCGCCCGGCTGGTGCTGTATGCGCCGCAATGGCTGAGCGACACGAAGGTGCCGGAGGATGCGCCGCCTCTGGGCGCCTATCGTTCTGTCACGCGGGATGCGGCGCGCGACCGCTGGCTGATGGGCGTGGCCGACGACAAGAAAGCCGCCTTGATCCCGCCGGGTTGGTACGAGGCATGGGCCGACGCAACTTTCGCAACCGACCCGGTCGGCGCCAAGCAGACCCCGCCAGTGCTGCGTGCCCCGAACGGTGTCGCGCAGGACAGCCGCGATTACTGGATGTCCGGCAAGCCGCTCTATCAGCCCTCCGAAATAACCGTGCCGACCCTACTCATCCATGCGGAGTGGGACGCGGACCTGCCGACCTACCAGACCGCCGCCTACTTCGCGGAGTTGAAGAACACGCCTTACAAGCGCTGGGTGCAGCTTGGGGAAGGGACGCACACGGTTATCCTGGAGAAGAACCGCATGCAGTTCATCCACGCCGTCGAGCAATTCCTGGAGGAGCCGCGCCCGCAAGCGCTGAACTGAACCAGCTCTCGCTGCAAGCCGCTGCCAAAGCAGCACAGCCCTGGGTCAATAATTCAGGTTTTGGTGGCGGCCTCGCTTCGCTGATCGCGGCCGCAGTCCTGCGGCGCGAGCAGGCGCGCCTCGACCCCGCTGGTCCCCGCCTCGATCTGCACGGCAAGGCCCGTGCCCAAACAGTCGTGACACCGGCCGCCATTTCGGGTCAGGCGAGGGCTGAAATGCAGTTTCGGTTCCTTTGCTACCGGACCCCCGCGTTGCAGACGGTAAGGTGCCCGTGCCTCGGCAAGCACCATGGCCGGGTCCAGCCGACGCACGACCCCCGAGCTGGTCCACTCGCCGCCAAGCATCGCCAAGGCCCGAACCAGCAACAGTAGGGGACGTGTCTCGCAAGCCGCCGCTGTGCCGGCCATCGTGCTGAGCGGCAGATCAGCCGGCGGGGCCACGTCGCCGCTCCGCAACCAAGTTCACCGGGTCAATCTTCAAACCCAACGCCTGGAACCCGGCCACAATCATCTCTAATCCGGCGCTGCCGCGGCAAGGATCCGTTCGGCAAGCTTCAGGTGCGGACGGTCGAGCATCTTGCCGTCCAAGGTCAGCACGCCCGCATTCGGGTTGGCCGCAAACAGGTCGACAACGGCCGTCGCCCACCGGACGCGCCCGGGCGACGGCGTGAAGGCCAACGCCGCCGCTTGCAACTGGCCCGGATGGATGCACAGCTTGCCTGCAAAGCCGTCGCGGGCCGCCGCCGCGATCTCCGCCTGCAACCCGGCGGGGTCGCGTGGATCAGGCCACGGCGTGTCGAGTGCGGGAACACGCGCCTGGGTGGCGGCAATCAGCAGCGCTGAACGGGCGGCGGCGATCGGCGCCGGGTGCGCCCCGTCCGCATCGCGTGCCGCGATGCCGAGGTCAGCGGCCAGGTCCTCGGCGCTGAACAACAGGGCGAGGAGCCGCGGCGTGACGCCAGCGTAGTCCATGCAGCGCAGGGAGGCCGCCGTCTCCGTCACCAGGGCGAGCACGCCGATACCGCACACCGGGAGGCCCGCGGCCACTTCGAGCGCTTCCCGGTGGTGGTCGAGCGCTTGCAAGTCGCCAGGTCCCGCGCATTTGGGCAGCAGGATGGCGTCGGGCCGGTGAGGCACCACGGCGGCAAGGTCTGGCAGATACCACTCCGTGTCGCGCGGGTTGACCCGCACGATGATGCCAGGCCGGCCGGTATCCGAAGCCAGCCGATCCGTAGCTGCCTTGCGGGCAGCCGCCTTGGCGGAAGGGGCGATGCTGTCCTCCAGATCAAGGATCACAGCGTCTGCTTCCGAGGCATATGCTTTGGTGACTTTGCGCTCCGAGTCCGCCGGCGCGAACAGGGGATTTCGAAGCCTCATTTCATGCCCGAATGCCGGATGCTGTGCCGATCTGCACCAGGGTACCCGCGATCTGCGCCATCAATCATTTTTCCGTTTTCGGGATTGCCAGGGCGGAGCCACTCGCGTCCGCCAATGCGATGTTGAGCCAATCAGCAACCTGAATGGAGGCATCGATCATGTGTAAACTTCCCATCCTTGCCGCGGCTGCATTGTCCGGAACTATGGCGGTGCAATCGGCACACGGACAAGGACTGCCCGACATCAAGTTTCTTGACGGGCTTGCGGCCCAGCGCAATGCCGAGATGCGGCCAGGGCGCGAGCAGGCACCCCCACCAGCAACACCACAAGAAAGGCTCCGGCCGGTCGGCCACTTGTGGGTGTGCATGAGCACGACGCCTTAGCCGCAATACCGTTCATTTAGGCATTCAGGCGCCCTATATCACTGGTCGGGTTTTCTGGGATCGACAGCGATGGCGCGTGTTACTGCCGGTTTGCCAGCCGGCGTTCGTGTGACTGACCACATCAGCCTTGGCGTGATCGCCCAGGCGTTTCCGCCTGACCGGGTGCATCAGGTCCTGGCCGAGACCGGCAAGGCGAGCGAGCGCGAGCGCGACCTGCCGGCGCAGGTGATGGTCTACTACGCCATCGCGATGGCGCTGTACATGGGATCGAGCACTCGTGAGGTGCTGCGCTGCCTGTTGGAGGGCCTGCGTTGGCTTTGGGGCGCCGACGCGGTCAAGGTGGCGGGCAAGAGCGGCATCTCGCAGGCGCGCAGCCGCTTGGGCGAGATGCCGCTGCGCTGTCTTTACGAGCGGGTCGTGCAGCCGGTGGCGACGCGCGCCACCAAGGGGGCGTGGTATCGGACGTGGCGGCTGGTGAGCCTGGACGGCTCCAGCCTGGACGTGGCCGACACGGCCGAGAACGGCGAGAGCTTTGGCTATCCAGGTGCGAGCCGCGGCGAGAGTGCCTTCCCGCAGCTTCGTTTCGTGGCGCTGGTGGAGAACGGCACGCACGTGCTGTTCGGCGCCAAACTGGGCCGTTACGCGGACAGCGAGACGACGCTGGCCCATGACGTCGTGCCCGCACTTCGGGCCGGCATGCTGTGCCTGGCCGACCGGCACTTCTTCGGGCACGCGCTCTGGCAGTCCGGAGTTGCCACCGGCGCCGACCTGTTGTGGCGGGTGAAGAGCAACCTGCGCCTGCCACGCGCGACGGTGCTGGGGGACGGGTCCTATCTTTCCGTGGTCTACCCGAGCGAGAAGGACCGGCGCCACGCGACGAACGGCGTGCGGGTGCGCGTGGTGGAATACCGGCTGCAGGGCGTGGCCGACGCCGAGCCGCTCTACCGGCTGGTGACCACGATCCTGGACGAGGCGCAGGCGCCCGCTGCGGACCTGGCCGCCCTGTATCACGAGCGCTGGGAGATCGAGGGCGCGCTGGCCGAGCTGAAGACGCACCTGCGCGGGGCAAAGGTCGTGCTGCGCAGCAAGACTGCGGAGCTGGTGCGCCAGGAGTTCTGGGGCTTGCTGCTGGCGCATTTCGCCGTGCGCGGGCTCATGCACGAGGCGGCGCTGCGGGCCGACGAGGACCCGGATCGGCTGTCGTTCCTGCATGCCGTGCGCGTGGTGCGCCGCAAGCTGCCGCTGCTTGCGGCTTTTCCCCCCTCGGCACAGGCTCGCCCTGCATGAGGAGGTGCTGGACGAGATCCTGGAGGAGCGCGTGGCAAGCTCCCGGGGCCGGCAGGTTCCGCGTGGGGTCAAGCGCAAGATGAGCGGCTACCCGCTGCGCCCTCGCACCCCACAGCCGACGACGTGGATCGATGTCGCCGTCGCTATCCAGATCGCAAAGTGAACAGTATTGCGCCTAGGTGTAGCAAACCGCAATCATCGGCGTCTCGCATCGCAATCATCAGCGCGTTGTGCCCACGATCATTGCACCGGGGCTGAGCGCCTGGACCCGCGCTCACTGCAACTGAGCGCATAAAGGCTGCACGCGGGATCGCAATCATGGGCGCCGTGCCCACGCTGATTGCACCTTGAGGCGGGCAGCGTCACCAAGGCAGCGGCTTGCCGTCGCGGAAGAAGCCTCCGGTCGGCCCCTTGTCCGGGAGCGTGACCGCCCAGACCACGCCCTTCGCGCCCTCCGGCACGGGCCGGCCACCGCCTCCCATGTCGGTGGCGGTCCAGCCCGGGCAGACCGCGTTCACGAGCACGCCCGTCCCGCGCAGCTCCGCCGCGAGCACACGCGTGAGCGCGTTCACCGCTGCCTTCGAGGTCGAGTAGGCCGGTGTGCCCGCGCCCATGGAGGCCATCGAGCCGCCTTCCGAGGACACGTTGACGATCCGGCCCCAGCCGGCCTCCTGCATTCCGGGTGCGAAAGCCTGCGCCATGCGCCAAGCGCCGAAGACGTTGACCTCGAACGCTTCGCGCACGATCCGCCAGTCGGCATCGGTCGCCGTCTGCCAGGTATCGTAGTGGACGCCGGCGTTGTTCACGAGCACGTCCACCCGCCCGACCTCGGCCGCGAGCCTCGCCGCGCCGTCCGGGTCGGCAACGTCGATCCACACGGCGCGCACGCCGCCGATTTCGCGTGCCGCCGCCTCGCCTTTGGCGAGGTCGCGCGCGCCCAGCAGCACGAGGAGCCCGCGCGCGGCAAGCTGCCGGCACACTTCAAGGCCGATGCCGCGGTTGGCACCCGTCACGAGCGCAGTCCTTTGCACCATCACCATCGCCCTTCCAAACGCACGAGCCGGTATCCCACTTCGGGAGAGGCCTCCTGCACGTAGGCGATCTGGCCCATGAGCAGGGCGAAGGGCTCTAGGTAGCGGGCCATGCTGAGCGGCCCCGCATCCACAGGCTCGAACCCGGCGTCGGCGATCAGCCTGGCAGCGACGCCCTTGGCCGCCGCGTCGTCACCGGCATGGAACAGCGAGGGCAGCTCTCCGGCCGCGCGATGCGGCGCTGCGATGAACTCCGCGGGCACCGTGTTGAACGCCTTGACCACATGCGCACCCGACCGGCGCTGCAGCAGTTCGCCGCCGGACATCGTGAGACCGATTTCCAGCCCGCTGTCGTCCGCGTTCATCGGCAGGGTGCAGTCGAGCAGCACCCGCCCGCGCAGGTCGCCCGCCTGCGCGAACACGTCGCCGGCTTGGCGCCACGGAACCGCGAGCAGGATCGCGTCGGTCGCGGCGACCGCCTCGCCGACACTCCCGGCATGGGCACACGGTCCGGCTGCGCGCGCGAGCGCGGCCAACCGGGCCGGGTCGCGGGCGTAGCTGAACACCACGTTGTGGCCTGCGGCCGCCCATCGCTGCCCGATGGCGCTGCCCATCCTCCCTGCTCCGAGCACCCCGATCCGCACGGCTCGCCTCCTGACCTTTTCATTTCCGATTGCTGCTGTCGCAGCGCTAGCCGGATGGCGCCAGCGCGTGCATGCGTGGGCCGTCGTGGTCCGCGAAAGCCTCGGTCAACACCAGCGGGTCGAAGTACTCGCGGTAGGTCTTGATCTTGCCCGCCATGTCGAAGCGGAAGATGCAGCAGTAGCGGTTGTCGTATTTCCGGTCGGCTCCCTTGAGCTTGATGTCGCCCCTGAACTCGGCCACGACCTCGTCGGGGTCGAGCGTCTGGCGCACGACCAGGTCGGGATAGCGCATGTAGTCGAAGGTGCCGGGCAAGGTCGCGTAGTGCGCCTTGATTGCCGCGCGACCGTCGAAGCGCTTTGGAAAACCCGGGGGCGCGTAGGGGTTCTCCTGCACGCCATCCTCGGCGAACAGTTCGGCCCAAGCCTCGATGTCCTCCGCGGCAAGGAAGCGCAGGAAGTCCCGCACCGTCTGCTCGTTGCTCGCGCGCTTGGCCGATGCGGGTTCGGCCGCACCGAGCGCGGCCTGCACAGGTGCCGCGTCCATGAAGATGCGGTAGTCCCGGATGCGCCCGTCCTCGGCCAGGCGTAGGGTGCTGGTGCAGGGCACCGTCACGCTCCGCCCGTCCGGCAGGGTGTAGGTCACCGCCGCCTCGACGCTGGCGACGTCCGCGGTTCGGCCCTGGGCCTCCGACCGGCCGCGCCAGATGCCGGAAATCGCGTGCCGCACGCTGCTGAAGGTGCGCCCGACCGTCGCGAACGCCTCGCTGGCGTCCTGTCGCCCCTCCACCGGCGCGCTGCTGCCGATCACCAGGTGGATGTCGTCCGCGAAGTGGGCGGCGATGGCGTCGGGGTCGCACGAGTCCACCGCGGCGAAGATTGCGCGGACGCCCTCGTCGTCGATCATGGCTCGCTCCTCACGCCACCTTGGCACTGGCGGCAGCGCTCCCGAGTTGGGCATGAAAGAAGTCCGCTACCCGCTCGACGGTCGGGTCGATCACCTCCGGGTGGTCGTAGTAATGCAGGTGCGACGTGCTGCCTTCCCAGGACACCTGCTTGGCCGGGCTCGGCGCCGCTTCGAAGTGCCGCCGGGCGGCGTCGGGCAGGAAGCACTGGTCGGAGTGGACCATCAGCCACGGCTTGGTCAGGCGCCGTGCGGCGCTGATCGACTCGTAGGCCAGCAGGTCCGCATCGCTCATCACCGCGTAACGGTTGTCCCAGGCGCCGCGGTCGGCCCAGAGGTGGTACCAGTCCCAGACGAACTTGCCGGGCATGCCGACATTCATGTCCGTTTCGTCCACGCCGGCGACGTACTCGACCTCGCCAGTCTCCTTGTAGCGCTTCTTGGCCCGCTCGCCGTTCGCGAGCCGGGCGGCGTAGCCTTCCTTGGTCAACCAGGCCAAGTCGCCTTCGCGGTCCCGGTAATGACCGGCCACGGTTGCAAAGGCGCGGATGCGGGTGTCGTCGGCTGCCGCACGGAGCATCTCCGAGCTGCCCTGGCAGACAGCCAATCCGGCGATGCGCCCGGCATCCACCTGCGGCAGGCCTGAAAGGAAGCCCACCGCCGCGATCACGTCCTCGACCTTCGCCGTCGGGTTCTCCCAGCAGCGCGGCTCGCCGCCGCTCTCGCCCCGGTAGCGCGGGTCGAACGCGAGCGCCACGTAGCCGCGCTCGCCCAGTCGGCGCGCATATTCGGTCGGGGCCTGCTCCTTTTGAAAGGTCATGGGGCCAAGCAGCACGACGGCCGGGCAGGAGCCGCGAGCGCTCGGGCCATACAGGTCGCCGACCAGCGTCTCGCCGCCGCTTTGGAACGAAACCTTCTGCATCTTCTGCCTCCTGTGACTAGGTCAGGCGATGAACCACCCATCCCCGGCCGACGGCTTGGAGCCGATTGCTGCCTGTGAAGGTTCTTGCGGCGTCCGCGCCCTCACCGGCCCGGCCGTGCCGCCGCGACCACGCTCGGGGCGATGCCGAAACGCTGCCGGAAGGCGCGGCTGAGGTGGGCGTGGTCGGCGAAGCCGCAGGCGTAGGCCGCCTCCGTCACGGTGAGATCGCCCGCAGCGAGGAGATCGCGTGCCCGGTCCAGGCGGCGGTCCAGCACGTAGCGGTGCGGCGTCGTGCCGGTGGACTGCTTGAAGGCGCGCGCGAAGTGGAAGGGGCTGAGCCCGGCCAGCCCGGAAAGGAGGTCGAGCGACAGGCCCTCGGCAAGGTGGGCACCGATGAACTCGACCACGTGCCGCAGCCGCCGGGGCGGGATCGCGCCCCGGACCGCGGCCGCTTCGGTGCCGTGCAGGCGCCCGAGCCGGGCTGCGAGGGCTGCCGCCACGCCGTCCGCGAAGAGGCGCCCGGCCTGGCCGCCGCCCTCCGTCTCCGCCGTCACGGCACGGACCAGGCCAACCAGCGCCGGGTCGGCGAGGCCGTAAGCGGGTTCGAGTGCCAGGTCCGCGCCGATGAGCGAGCGCACCCGGTCGAGGTCGAGCACCACGCCGGCATAGCGGGAAGTCTGTGCGACGCGGAAGGTGAACGGGTCGCCAGCAGGCTGGACCCACAGCGCGCCTGGCGCGATCTCCGCGCGCTTGAAGCCGGTGAACGTGCGCCGCTCAATCAGGAGCGGGACCGGGTTGAGATTGAGCGCGACGTAGTGGCCACCGATGACCAGGTCGTCCACGGCCCAGCCGTGGTTCTCGCCGACCTCGACATGCAGACCCTGCCAGCCTAGGCCGGCGCTCGTGTGCAGGATGCGGGCATGGTCCAGGGCGGCTGCCGGCTCCGCGACGCCGGGATGGCGGAACGGGATCAGGCTGCGCGAGCGATTGGTCACACCGGCAGGCCGGCGGCGAGCAGCTGCTCCTTCAGCTCGCGGGCACGGTCCGGCTCCAGCGTCTGGCGGAACAGCGCCCGCACCTCGGCAGGCTTTGTGCCCAGCATCTCGGTCAACACCTTCACCGTGTAGCCGTGCCGCATCAGCGTCGGCTCCAGGTCGTCGATCTGCTTGGACAGCACGGAGTCCACGATCGCCTCGCCGACCGGCCGCTCGCTGGCCTGGTAGCCCGTCTCCAAAGCGAGGGTCAGGTGCTGCTCGATCTGCAGCGGCGTACGCAGCCGCGACGCCAGCAGATCCACCGCCGCCGGCTCAAGGATGCTGTCCACCTTGGCGCGATCGTCCGCGCAGGTGCCCAGCACCCATTCGATGTACTCGCGCTGGCTGCCGGTGACGCCCTCGAGCGAGAACACCGCCGTGCGATAGCCGATCTCCTCCATGGTAGGCTGGCGCAAGTCGTTGCGCAGTCTCGGCCAGCCCGCCAGCAGCACGGACAGCTTGCCCCCGCCGTCGGCCACCATCTCGATCAGCCGCTTGAGGCCGGTGAGAGTGTTGTGGTGCAGGTCGTGGGCCTCATCGACGATCAGCACGACCGGCTTCTTGCGCTTGCGCACGAGGTCGCGCAGCGCGCGCTCGCGCAACTCGATCTGGGTCGGGGCTTTCGGCCCCTTGTCGGTCGAGAGATCGCAGAACAGCGCCGTGATCAGGGTGCCCAGCGTCGCGCGGTTCCGTTCGACGGCCATGGAGCGCGACACGAGGACCCGGCCCTCCTTGGCCAGCACCTCCTGCAGCCGGCGCAGCGTCACCGTCTTGCCCGCGCCGACTACGCCGCACAGCGCCACGAGGTCGCCGTCGTACACGGCCTGCCTCACGTCCTGGAGCAGCTGGCGATGGTGCGCGGTCTCGTAATAGCCGACCGCCCGCGGCGAGCGGGCCAGGCCGTAATACTCCATCACCTCAGCGCGCATCGCCGCTTTCCTCCCCTGCCTGGCGTTGCCGCGCACGGTAGCGTGGTGCACGGATCGGGCGGTGGTGCTGAGGCGCTGGGTGACGTAGGAGGTCGCCTCCTCCAACTCCGGATGCCCATTTTGCCATTCAAGCTGAACCAGGACCGCCGCCATCACATCCCGCGGCAGCAGCACAGGGTGACGAACTGGCCGGCCTACGACGCCAACCTGCGCCAGCGCGGCAGCCTGACGGTGTGGTTCACCGACGAGGCGATCGCGGCGTGGGCGGCCGAGCCGCGCACAACCCGGGGTGGGCAGTCCCGGTATTCGCCGCTCGCCATCCTGACGGCGCTGACATTGCGCGCGGTGTTCCGCCTGGCCTACCGGCAGGCCGAGGGCCTGCTCAGTTCTATTGTCGGCCTGCTCGGCCTGTCGCTGCGTGTGCCGGACCACACGACGCTGAGCCGGCGTGCGGCGACGCTGGACGTGCCACGGCCGGGAAGCGCCGGCGCTGGGGCTGGCAGCGAGCCCATGCACCTGCTGGTGGACAGCACGGGCCTGAAGCTATGCGGCAAAGGCGAGTGGCTGCTGGAAAAGCACGGGACGGCAACACGCCGGTCGTAGCGGGCGCTGCATCTGGGCGTGGACGCCGGCACCGGCCGGATCGTGGCCTGCACGCTGACCGCCAAGGACGTGGACGACGCGTCCCAAGCCGGTCCCTTGCTCGACCAGGTCGCGGGCGCGGTGGCCTCGTTCACCGGCGATGGCGGCTACGACCAGGATCGCGTATACGCCAGCGTCGCCGAGCGCCACCCGGAAGCGGCCGTGGTCGTCCCGCCACGTGCGACCGCCGTGCCGAGCGAGACGGCCGAGACCGAGCCCACACAGCGCGACGGCCACCTCCAGAGTATCGCTGAGCACGGGCGCATAGCGTGGCAGAACGCGTCTGGATACAACAGGCGCGCTCGGGTCGAAGCCACCATGAACAGATGGAAGAAGGTGATCGGCGACGAGTTGCGCGCGCATACGGACGAGCGCCGGGCGACCGATGTGGCGGTCGCTGTCCACGCGCTGAACCGCATGCTCGAGCTGGGACGCCCAAATTATGCTCGGATAGCGTGACCCCGAACGGAATTGGGATTAATGCGCCTGCATCCCTGATCCATGCACCACGCTAGCATACGCCGCCACTTGCCCGCACAGCATGCTCGCCTGCAGCTTGGCCAGAAGCGTCTTGCTCTCGGCGAGCATCAGGCCGATCTCCGCAAGCGTGCCGACCACCCCCGGCCGGCTGAACGTGACCAGCTCCGTCGTCTTCACCTCGCCCGCGCTGGTCCGCGCCTCAAGTCGCACCG
>JAABUY010005235.1_pt1 | contig 13169 bp, 10 predicted proteins | sample 5560271 | NCBI WGS metagenome assembly JAABUY01 (sample SAMN10711886, study PRJNA513374) | rock metagenome | isolation source: Antarctica rocks | place: Antarctica: Victoria Land, University Valley
TGTAGGTCCGGTCGAGACCGGTGACGACGTAGGTGTAGTCACCGGAGACACCCGTGGGGTCCGTCCACGTCTGTGTGCCGCCGGAGGCGCGCACTGTTGCCACGAGGTGCGTGGCGTCCGCGAGCACGCAGTCGCCCGCCTTGACCCGCCCGCGGGTCGCGGGGATGCGGTACACGGCATACGAGGTGGTGCTCGCGTCGCCGCCACGCCAGGTGAGCGTGACCCCCTGGCCGGTGTCGGAGGCCTTGAGGGTCTTCGGGGCCTTGGGCGCGGCCGCGTCGATCCACGGCATCGGCGGGACGAGGGCGGGGTGCTGGTACCAGGTGTTCGTCAGCAGCGTCGTGGCTCCGAGCCGGTCCGCCCGCACGTCCTTGGCGCTGAACCAGATGTCGCCGTCGACCTCTGGGCGGGTGGCGTTGTAGGCGAGGTGGCTGCTCAGCTCGCTCGGCTTGGTGTTCCACTCGGGGGACTGCGTGGACTTTCCCACCTTGTAGGTCGCCTGACCGATGTAGAGCTGCACGTCGTTGCCCCGCACGACGTCGGACCACCAGTCCACGAGGACGTTGTAGTCCGCGACGGCGAGGCTCTCGGCCCAGTAGACCTGCGGAGCGATGTAGTCGACCCAGCCCTCCTGGGCCCACCGCCGCGTGTCGGCGTAGAGGTCGGTGTAGGTCTGCGCGCCCGCCTGGGTGGCCGAGCCGTTGGGGTCGTTGGACTTGTTCATCCAGACGGCGAAGGGGGACACCCCGAACTTCACCCACGGCTTGGCCGCCTTGATCTGGCTGCCGAGCTCGGTGATGAGCTTGTTGATGTTGTCCCGGCGCCAGTCGGCCAGCGACATGCCGTTGCCGTATGCCGCGTACTGCGCCTGGTCCTGGAACGGCACGTTCGCGACGGGGTAGGGGTAGAAGTAGTCGTCGAAGTGGACCGCGTCGATGTCGTACTTCTTGACGGCGTCCATGATCGCCGACTCGACGAGCTTGCGTGCTTCCGGGACGCCCGGGTTGTAGTACAGCTTGCCGCCGTAGGCGATCGTCCACTCCGGGTGCAGCCTCGCCGGGTGCGTGGGGACGAGCGCCGCGACGTCGGTCGTGAGGTTCATGGTGATGCGGTAGGGGTTGAACCAGGCGTGGAACTCGAGGTTTCGCTGGTGGGCCTCCTGGACCGCGAAGGCGAGCGGGTCGTAGCCGGGGTCCTTGCCCTGGGTTCCGGTGAGGTACTTCGACCAGGGCTCGACCGAGCTGGGCCAGAAGGCGTCGGCTGTGGGCCGCACCTGGACCACGACGGCGTTGTGGTTCTGCGCCACGGCCATGTCGTACCAGCCGCGCAGCTCGGCCTTCTGCTGCTCGGCGCTCAGGCCGGGCCGGCTCGGCCAGTCGATGTTCGCGACCGAGGCGATCCATACTGCCCGGAACTGCTGCTTCTGGGCGTGGATGTCGGTGGGGCAGGCCGAGGCGCTCCGGCCGGTGGCGACGGTGGGCGCGGCGACGGTGGGCGCGGCGCCGGCCAGGGCGGGGGCCGAGCCGAGCGCCAGCAGGGCGCAGACGGTGGCCGCGATGCTGAGCAGCCAGGGACGAAGACGCATGATACCTCCACGGTAGGAAATCGAGGCGAAACAAAGTTCCACCCCTGAGTCTGCCGCTCCGGTGCCCGTTTGGGAACCCCTCGCGCCGGCGAGTCTGGGAAAGCGCTGAGTCGCGTTCCCTGCTGCGTTGCGTCCGGCAGGTCGGCGGTCACAGCGACCCCGTTGCCGGACGCAGGCCGCGGTGGTGCGGCTCAGTCGGTGCCGAAGTCGAACGACGAGCGCTCGAGGGCCTCGTCGACGCCGTCGACGTCACCGCGCTTACCGCTCTCGTTTCCCGCCGCGATCGCGTCCGCACCGCCCGACTCGAGCTCGCCCACGAGCGCCGCCGTCTGCCCACCCAGGAGCTGGCCCTGCGCGGCATACATCTCGAGCTTGGCGCGGGTGTCGGCGATGTCGAGGTTGCGCATCGTCAGCTGGCCGATCCGGTCGACCGGCCCGAACGCCGCGTCCTCGGTGCGCTCCATGGAGAGCTTGTCGGGGTCATAGCTGAAGTTGGTGCCGCGCGTGTCGACGAGGGAGTAGTCGTCGCCGCGACGCAGCCGCAACGTCACCTCGCCGGTGACGGCCGACGCCACCCACCGCTGCAGGGACTCGCGCAGCATGAGCGACTGCGGGTCGAGCCAACGCCCCTCGTAGAGCAGGCGACCGAGCCGGCGCCCCTGCGCGTGGTAGCTCGCGAGGGTGTCCTCGTTGTGCACCGCGTTGAGCAGTCGTTCATAGGCGGCGAAGATCAGTGCCATCGCCGGCGCCTCGTAGATGCCGCGGCTCTTGGCCTCGATGATCCGGTTTTCGATCTGGTCGGACATCCCGAGCCCGTGCCGCCCGCCGATCGTGTTCGCCTGGTGCACAAGGTCCACGGCGGAAGCAAACTCGTGCCCGTTGACCGAGACCGGACGCCCCTGGACGAAGCCGATGGTCACGTCCTCGGTCTCGATCGCCACGGCCGGGTCCCAGAACCGCACGCCCATGATCGGCTCGACGCTCTCCAGCGAGGTGCCGAGCTGCTCCAGCGTCTTGGCCTCGTGCGTCGCCCCGAGGATGTTCGCGTCGGTGGAGTAGGCCTTCTCGGTGGTGTCGCGGTAGGGCAGGTCGTGCGCGAGCAGCCACTGCGACATCTCCGTGCGGCCGCCGAGCTCGGTGACGAAGTCGGCGTCGAGCCACGGCTTGTAGATCCGCAGCGAGGGGTTCGCGAGCAGCCCGTAGCGGTAGAACCGCTCGATGTCGTTGCCCTTGTAGGTTGAGCCGTCCCCCCAGATCGAGACCCCGTCGGCCTGCATGGCGCGCACGAGCAGGGTGCCGGTCACCGCGCGCCCGAGCGGCGTGGTGTTGAAGTACGTCCTACCCCCGGACCGGATGTGGAATGCGCCGCAGGAGATCGCCGACAGGCCCTCCTCGACCAGCGCCGACCGACAGTCGACCAGGCGCGACAGCTCCGCGCCGTAGGACAGGGCCCGCCCCGGGACACCGTCGATGTCGGGCTCGTCCGGCTGGCCGAGATCGGCGGTGTAGGTGCACGGGACGGCGCCCCGGTCGCGCATCCACGCGACGGCCACGGAGGTGTCGAGCCCGCCGGAGAAGGCGATACCGACGCGCTCGCCGACCGGCAGGGACGTCAGCACTTTCGACACGCCGCACAGCCTAGAGGGCTCAGGCCGTATGCCGGGTGCGCGGGCTCCCGGCGGAGCACCTTGGGTCCGGAGCCGCTCGCGTCCGGCACCTGGGCCGCTACAACCGCCGACGTGCCGGACGCAAGGGTCTGGAAGCCGCGGCCGACGCTACGACTCGCCGCCCGCGTTGCCGGAGGTGCCGGCCGTGACGTCGTCGAGCCGGTACTTCTCCGCGGCCTTGACGGCATACTCGGCCGGCACCTCACCACGCTTGGCCAGCTGCTGCAGGGTCCGCACCGCGAGGGACGGGCCGTCGATGTGGAAGTACCGGCGCGCCGCGGGCCGCGTGTCGGAGAAGCCGAATCCGTCGGCCCCGAGCGACATGAAGTCACGCGGGACGAACTGGGCGATCTGGTCCTGGACGGCCCGCATGTAGTCCGAGACGGCGAGGACCGGGCCCTCGGTGTCGGCCAGCCGCTGGGTCACGAACGGCACGCGCCTCTCCTTCCCGGGGTCGAGGAACTCCTGCTCGTCGCAGGCGAGCCCGTCGCGGCGCAGCTCGCTCCACGAGGTCACCGACCACACGTCGGCGGCGACGCCGAAGTCCTGGGCGAGCAGCTCCTGGGCCTCCAGGGCCCACGGGACACCGACGCCGGAGGCGAGCAGCTGCGCCCGCGCCGGCTGGTGCGTCCAGCCCTCGGTCCTGGCCGGGGCGAGGAGATACATCCCCTTGACGATGCCCTCGACGTCGATGTTCTCCGGCTCCTTCGGCTGCACGAGCGGCTCGTTGTAGACCGTGACGTAGAAGATGACGTTCTCGGGGTCGTCCCCGTACATCCGCTGCAGGCCGCTCTGCATGATGTGGGCGATCTCATAGGCGTATGCCGGGTCGTAGGCCACCACGGCAGGGTTCGTCGACGCGAGGAGCGGCGAGTGTCCGTCCGCGTGCTGCAGGCCCTCGCCAGTCAACGTCGTGCGACCGGCCGTGGCGCCGATGAGGAAGCCGCGCGTCATCTGGTCGGCGGCGGCCCAGATCGAGTCACCGGTACGCTGGAACCCGAACATCGAGTAGAAGACGTAGATCGGGACCATCGGCTCGCCGTGCGTGGCGTAGGACGTGCCCGCCGCGGTGAAGGCGGCGACCGACCCGGCCTCGTTGATGCCGAGGTGCAGGATCTGGCCGTTGACCGCCTCGCGGTAGGCGAGCATGAGGTCGGCATCGACGGGCGTGTAGTTCTGCCCGTGCGGGTTGTAGATCTTGATCGTCGGGAAGAACGAGTCCATGCCGAAGGTGCGTGCCTCGTCGGGGATGATCGGCACGACCCGCTTGCCGAACTCCTTGTCACGCATGAGGTCCTTGAGGAGCCGGACGAAGGCCATCGTCGTGGCGATCTCCTGCTTGCCCGAGCCCTTCTTCACCTGGGAGTAGGCGTCGTCGCCCGGCAGCTTGAGCGACTCGTGCTGGACCCGGCGTGACGGGACGCCGCCGCCGAGGACCGCACGGCGCTCGAGCATGTACTTGACGGCCGGGTCGTCCTTGCCCGGGTGGTAGTAGGGAGGACGGTAGGGGTCGGCCTCGAGCTGCTCGTCCGAGACGGGGATGCGCAGCTCGTCACGGAAGTGCTTGAGGTCCTCGAGGGTCAGCTTCTTCATCTGGTGCGTCGCGTTGCGCCCGGCGAAGTGCGTTCCGAGGCCGTAGCCCTTGATCGTCTTGGCCAAGATGACCGTCGGCTGGCCGGTGTGCTCGGTGGCGGCCTGGTACGCGGCATACACCTTGCGGTAGTCGTGCCCGCCGCGCTTGAGGTTCCAGATGTCCGCGTCGCTGAGGTTCTCGACCATCTTCCGGGTGCGCGCGTCGCGTCCGAAGAAGTGCTCCCGGACGTAGGCCCCGTCGTTGGCCTTGAAGGTCTGGTAGTCGCCGTCGCTCGTCGTGTTCATGACGTGGACCAGAGCGCCGTCACGGTCGGCGGCAAGGAGGGGGTCCCAGCCGCGGCCCCAGACGACCTTGATGACGTTCCAGCCGGCGCCCCGGAAGAACGCCTCGAGCTCCTGGATGATCTTGCCGTTGCCGCGCACCGGCCCGTCGAGCCGCTGCAGGTTGCAGTTGATGACGAAGGTGAGGTTGTCGAGCTCCTCGTTCGCCGCGATCTGCAGCATGCCGCGCGACTCCGGCTCGTCCATCTCGCCGTCTCCGAGGAAGGTCCACACGTGCTGGTCGGACGTGTCCTTGAGACCCCGGTTGTGCAGGTACTTGTTGAACTGCGCCTGGTAGATCGCGTTCATCGGGCCGATCCCCATCGACACCGTAGGGAACTGCCAGAAGTCCGGGGCCAGCCGTGGGTGGGGATAGGAGGGCACGGACCGGGTCCGGCCGTCGACGAGGTGGCTCTTCTCCTGCCGGAACCCGTCGAGGTCCTCCTCGCCGAGACGCCCCTCGAGGTAGGCGCGGGCGTACATGCCGGGGGAGGCGTGCCCCTGGAAGAAGACCTGGTCGCCGCCGCCCGGGTGGTCCGGACCGCGGAAGAAGTGGTTGAGGCCGACCTCGTAGAGGGTCGCCGCCGACTGGTACGTCGAGAGGTGGCCGCCGACGCCGACGCCGGGACGCTGAGCCCGGTGCACGATGATCGCGGCGTTCCAGCGCAGGTAGCGGCGGTACTCACGCTCGACGTCCTCGTCCCCGGGGAACCACGGCTCCTGCTCGGGGCCGATGGTGTTGATGTAGTCCGTCGCGGTCAGCGAGGGGACCCCCACCTGCAGCTCGCGAGCGCGCTCGAGCAGCTTGAGCATGATGTAGCGGGCCCGCGTGCGGCCCACCCCGTCGACGATGCCGTCCAGCGACTCGAGCCACTCCTTGGTCTCCTCGGGGTCGGTGTCCGGGAGCTGGCTCGGGATGCCGTTGAGGATGGGTCCGGCTTTGTGTCGTGACACGGTGTCTCGTCCTTTCTCGCACCCCCGTCCGTGGTGGGGACGAGGTCATCACCATCCTCTACCCCGAACGGCGTCCCCGTCACACTCGGGTGTCGTACCACCCGGTAGCGCAGGCTCCCGCCCGGAAGGCGCTCGCGGAATGCGCCGGGCTCAGGTCGGTATGCCGGCCCGCCGGCTCCCGCTGTAGACGGTGAGCCGCGGGGCGCGCAGGAAGCCGACGAGCGTCATCCCGACGTCATGGGCCAGCTCGATCGCCAGGGACGACGGCGCGGACACTGCTGCCAGCACCGGGATCCCGGCCAGGTAGGCCTTCTGCGTCAGCTCGAAGCTGGCCCGGCTCGTCACGACGAGGACGTGGCCGGTGAGAGGGAGCCGGCCCTCCCGGACGGCCCACCCGACGACCTTGTCGACGGCGTTGTGCCGGCCGACGTCCTCGCGGGCGACGAGGAGCTGGCCGGCCGCGGTGAAGAGGCCCGCGGCGTGGATGCCGCCGGTGCGGTCGAAGACCTTCTGGTGCTCGCGCAGCCGGTCGGGGAGGGTGACGAGCAGGGCGGGGTCGACGACCGTGTCGTCCGCGTGCACGGCATACCGGCCGGAAGCCCGCAGGGCGTCGATGCTCGTCTTCCCGCAGACCCCGCACGCGCTCGTCGTGAGGAACGCCCGGGCGTCGCGCGCGGTCGGGGGCGCCACGCCGTCGGCGAGGAGGACGTCGACGACGTTGTAGGTGGGCGAACCGGACTCGTCCTCGTCGAGGCAGTGCATGAGCTGCCGGACGTCCGTGGCCCGGTGGATCAGGCCCTCGGCGTGCAGGAAGCCGAGGGTCAGGTCGAAGTCGTCTCCGGGAGTGCGCATCGTCACGGTGAGCGCTTGCCCGGCGACCCGGATCTCCATCGGCTCTTCGACCGCGATCGTGTCGGGCCGACGCGTCACCCGCGGCGCAGCCGGGTCGCCGACCTCGATCCGCACGGCGGGAGTCCGCTGTGTCACGCGTCCCATCCGGTCACTGTATGCCGTCGGAATGTGCAGCATGGGGACGCCTTCCACTAGCCTGTGAGCAGCCGGAGCGTCCGCTCGACGGCATGCGATTGACGGAGGGATCGACAAGTGGCTGCGACCGCGGAAGCGGCGTCCCCCGGGTCGGCCTTGACGAAGCTCGGATTCACCAAGGGCCAGGTCGTCCAGGAGCTCGGGTATGACGCGGATGCGGACGACGCCCTGAGGTTTGCCATCGAGGACATTACGACGACCGACCTCGAGGACGAGGACTACGGCGACGTGGCGGACGCAGTCCTGATCTGGTTCCGCGACGACGACGACGAGGACCTCGTCGACACGTTGGTGGACGGGCTGACGACCCTCGCCGAGCGCGGCTTCCTCGTCCTCTGCACGCCCAAGGCCGGTCGGGTCGGGCACGTCCAGGCCAGCGACATCGAGGAGTCCGCGGTGACCGCCGGCCTGCACACGGCCGGCTCCGCGAACGTCTCGACCGACTGGACCGCGACCCGGTTGGTGTCCCCCAAGTCACAGCGGCGCTGACCCGAGGCCGGGGGCTGCAAGACTGGCTCTCATGACCAGTCCCACGCCACTCACCGTCGGTGAGGCCGCCGCCGCCTTCAGCCTGACCGACCAGCACGGCCGGGCGGTGTCGCTGGCCGACTACGCGGGCCGCAAGCACGTCGTCCTCGTGTTCTACCCGTTCGCCTTCTCGGGGATCTGCACCGGAGAGCTGCGCGAGATCCGCGACAGGCTCGAGGACTTCGAGGGCGAGGACATCCAGGTGTTGGCAGTCTCCTGCGACTCGATGTACTCGCTGCGCGCCTGGGCCGACCTCGAGGGGCACTTCTTCCCCCTGCTCAGCGACTTCTGGCCGCACGGTGACGTGGCCCGTGCCTACGGGGTGTTCTCCGAGGGCGACGGTGCCGCCGCTCGGGGCACCTTCCTCATCGACAAGGAGGGGGTCGTGCGCTGGACGCTCGTCAACGGCCGCGGGGAGGCTCGGGACTTCTCCGGCTACCGCGCTGCGCTGGCCCGGCTCCGGGAGCGGAGCCCGTCAGCGTCGGGTCGTTAGGACGCGTCCGTCTGGCACACTGCTGGACGCGCCGAGGGGGTTGGACCACCATCGGGGCTGGGGCCTGTAGCTCAGCTGGTAGAGCACCGCGCTTACACCGCGGCTGTCGTCGGTTCGAACCCGGCCGGGCCCACCAAAGTGTGCTCATCAGAACCCCCGACCAAGCAGGGTGAAGCGTCTGCGGGCGAGGCTGTCGGTCTTGGCGATCGAGATGATCCACTGCTGCCTGTTCCAGTGGCTCATGCCGGAGACGTCAAGGTCCTCGTAGACGACCCGGATCCGCGGCGTGGCGGCCCGGGAAACCCGGGGGAACCGACCGTCTACAGTACCCGGGGCGGTTCAAGAACAAGTCCTCAAACTCCTGCAGATCTTCGCCACCAGCTACACCTCGCGGGCGCCGAACTCCTGACATCCACAAGTGTGGGGCCAAACGCTCAGCGAGAAGAGCGGAACGTCAGTCATTCCGGGTGGCACGGACGCTTTCGACCACCGGCCTCACGTGCACCGAAGATCCCATTGCGACAACCCACCGGCCAACCCAACCCCGCGGCACGCAGGAGGCCAGTCAGGCCGCGATGCCCCCCAGCTGAGCCGCGAGATCGACCAGGGACGTGGCCTCAATGTCGGGGGCCACGAAGTACCCGGGGTAGCGAGCATCCGTCCGGTTGATCCACGCCGTGGCAAGACCGGCCTGGTGGGCACCGTGGATATCCCACGGGTGCACAGCGACGAGCATCGCCTCTGACACCTCACACCCACAGGCCGCTAGGGCGAAGGAGTATGCCGCTTCGGCGGGCTTCCACAGCGGCGCTTGCTCCACGGACAGCAGGCGGTCGAAGTAGTCGGTGAGGCCGTTGCGGTCGAAGAGTCCTTGGGCAACGGCGGTGGAGCCGTTGCTGAGCGTCACGAGCCTGATGTGCAGACCGTGCAGAGCCCGGATCCCCTCGACCACGTCTGGATGCACCGGGAGGCTGGTGAACCCAGACATGATGTGCTCCACGGCGGCGTCGACGTTCCCTACCTGGTCCCTGAGGCTGTTCCGCAGTGCCTCGGCGCCCAGTTCTGCGAACGAGGGGTTGGCACCGGTCGCAGTCAGGGCGAACCCGTCCCGCAGCAATGAGGCAAACCAGGTCGCCGCCAGATGCCCGTCCGCCCCGATGGCGGTGAAGCGCTGTGCCATCGGCGACATGTCCGAGAGGGTCTCGTTGACGTCGAAGACCAGCACCCGCGGCTGTCGGGGCCCGTCCGGGCTGACGGCCTGGTCATGGTCGTGCCCACTGGATTCGGGATGTGCGGTCATGACGTGCTCCTGTCCGGTTCGACGTCGACTCTGAGCCGGTGCCCTTGGGGATCGAGCCGTATTAGCAGGTTAGCCCAGCTGTGGGCGCGGCGCCGTTGCGGCACCGCGTACTTCAGTCGCTGCTGCCCTTGCGGGCTTGCCCCGTCGTCCCCGTGCACGGCATACCGACATCGCCGCGGCTGTGGCGCAACGTCATGCCGCTGGTCCAAGGCCGCAGCCTCGCATGGGAAATGCTCGGCTACGGCAACAGCATCGGCGACGCCGAGGGCCGATCAGCCTGCCGTCTGAGATGCACTGGGGTGTTGCGAACAAGATCAGCGAGGACCACCTGCTGCCGCGCGCTCGATGGCTGCCGAGCGCTTTCCGCAGGAGTGCTGGTGCCGGCGCAACCGCGGGCGGCGCCTACCCTTGCCGACATGGACGCTCACGGCCGCGGGGTCTTGGTCACCGGCTCCTCGCGCGGGGTTGGAGCGGCAACGGCTCGGGCGTTCGCGAAGCGGGGCGACCGGGTGGTCGTGCACTACCGGGCTGCCCAGAGCCCCGCCCGGGAGCTGCTGAACAGCCTTCCCGGCGCCGGTCACGCGCTCGTCCGGGCGGACCTCTCCGTGCCGTCCGAGGTGACGTCGCTGGCGCACGAGGCGGTGGAGGCACTCGGCCGGGTGGACGTGCTCGTCAACAATGCCGCAATGTTCCTCGACCCGGCCGGCGCGGGTAGCCGCAGGGGCGAGCATCGGATCACCGACGTGGACTACGACGACTGGGTGCAGGCCTGGCAGACGACGCTGGCGACGAACCTGATGGGTCCGGCCAACCTCACCTGGTGCGTCGCCCGGCACATGATCTCCGTGCCGCCGGCCGATGGTCGACCACGTGGGCGCATCGTCAACGTGGGCTCGCGTGGTGCCTACCGCGGCGAACCCGACGTGCCGGCATACGGGGCGAGCAAGGCGGGGCTGCACGCCTTCGGCCAGTCGATGGCGATCGCCCTGGCGCCGGAAGGAATCTCGGTGGTCAGTATTGCCCCCGGCTTCATCGCCACCGACATGGCCGCGCAGCTGCTGGACCGTCCGGAGGGCGACGCGATCCGCGGCCAGAGCCCCTTCAACAGGGTGGCCTCGCCCGCGGAAGTCGCCCGCGCCATCGTGACGCTCGCCGAGCCCGGCGCCGAGTGGGCCTCCGGCGCCGTGGTGGACTTCAACGGCGCCAGTCACCTGCGCTGAGGTGCCCACCGGCGCCGGCTGGGACGCCGTACCCGGGTCCGCCACCCAGCACACCTTGCGTCGCCCAGCACACGGTATGCCGTGTGCTGGGGGCGACCGGACGTGTGCTGAGCGACCGGACGTGTGCTGAGCGACCGGACGTGTGCTGAGCGACCGGACGTTGCTGAGCCCAGGCCCTTCGGCGGTCTTGATAGCCGGTGCGCCAGCTGGCGGTCGCCTGTCACGCGGTCACCCGGGATGCGCCCAACCCCGCAGCCGCCCCGGTTAGGCGCGCCCATCCTGCCCGCGGTCAGGGCGCCCGAGCCCCGCCCGGCGCGCTACGACTGCGGCCTGGGCGCGGTCGGCCAGCTGGAGCTTGGCCAGGATGCTCGAGACGTGGTTGCTCACGGTCTGGGGCGCCAGGTGCAGCCGCGTCCCGATGTTCGCGCCCGGTAGGCACGCCGCGAGCAGGTCCAGCACCTCACGCTCTCGCGCGGTCAATTGGGGGAACGGGGAGGCGACTGCCGGCGGGCGGGTGAGCTGGCCGAGGACCCGGCGCGCGACCCCGGGTCCGAAGACCACCTCTCCCGCGGCGATGCCCCTCACCGCGGGCCGATGTCCTCCTGCTCCGCGCCCTTGAGCAGGTAACCGCGGGCGCTGGCCCGCATGGCGGCGAAGAGTGAGTCGTCATCCTCGAGCATGGTCAGCACGCAGACCGCCACGTCCGGCGCCGACCTGGCGAGCTCGCGGATGGCGGTGAAGCCATCCATTCGCGGCATGTGCAGGTCCATCAGGGCGACATCCGGCTTGTGGAGCACCACTTCCTTCACCGCCTGTCGCCCGTCAGCGGCCACCACATCGAACCCGTCGAGCGAACTCAGCAGCGCGTGCAGCCCCGAGCGCACGACGGGATGGTCGTCGGCGATGAGGACGGTGATCATACGCTGACCAGCGGCAGTGAGACCCGCACCTGGCCCCGGACCGGCGATGGTCCGACCGAGCACTGGCACCCACCCGGCCGGCGACCCGGAGCGGGTCTCCACGCTTGCCGTACATGAGCAGGTCGACCGAGTGCTGGAGCCGGACCCGCAACGGAAGGGCGACGAGCGCCACCACGAGGGCGGACACACCGAAAGGACGACGACGAGGAGCGCGTATGCCGCGAGCACCAGTCCCGAGAGCAGGGCATAACTGACCCCCTGGCCACGACGAGGCGGATGTCGAGCAGCTGGTGACGCAGCACGGCCACGGTGATGGAGACCGGGATCAGCGGGATGGCGAAGAGCACGGTGATGGGAGTCCCGGCGACGAGGGCCCAAGGAACAACCGCGAGGACGACCACTGCGCCGGCCGCCAGCAACCACAGGAGCTGCCGGCGCTGGACCTCGTCCCCGCGGTGGCACCGGACGACGAGGCACCCGAGACCGAGCAGCATGGACACGGCCCACCGGAGCTCGCTCGCCAGCCACAAGGGCGCGAGGGCGTCATAGTCGGCAACGGTGAGGAAGGGTTCGGGCAAGCCGGGAAATGTCTGCGGGGACGCGCCGATCTCGATCACGAAGAGCGGTGACGTCATGACCAGCACGGCGAAGATCGGCCGCCATCGCGGGGACGGAAGGTGCCCGTCCGGAAAGAGGAACAGGGACAACGGAAGCAGCACGCCGATGTACCAGGGCCACGCGTTGTTGAAGACGGTGAGGTCCAGACGCACCAACCATGTGGGCGCCCCGTGGTTCTGCAGGATGGCGGCAAGCGGGGCGGTCAGGGCGGTCGCGGCCTGGAGCGTCCCGCCCAAGGCATACATCCAGCCGATCGGGTGACGCGGTCGGTGCCACGCGATCAGAGTTCCGCACAGTCCGAAGCTGATGCCGATGGCGCCGTTGCTGAGCACAAACGAGTCCAGGGTCTCCTGCCAGTTCCAGCCCAGCGTCACGACCAGGACGACGGCAATGACGACCTCCGACAGGCAGAGCGCGGCAGCACCGGACGCGAGCGTCTTCGTCCTCATGGGGACACCTCCACCCGGGCCCTCGCGGTGTCCCAACCGCTGCACTTCGTTGCCGCGGTCAACCTCGGCAGCCATGAGCTCGACCTGTTCGCCTGGTCACCCGCTGCGGTCGGCATGGCAGTCGCGGCCTCCCGGATCGTCCGGACCTACGCAGACATCGACGCGCCGGCGGTCGCTCGTTGAGTTCCGGTGGCGTTCCCTTCTGTTCGTGGGCCACATCGGACGGCGCAGGTCCTGGCCTATCATCAGGGCGACGTGCTTGGTCGCTGAACGACAGCGATCGCCCCGGCGGATCCAGAAGACACAGAGGTATCTGTTGTCCATTGCTGACCGATCGCCCTCGACGGTTGAGGCCTACACGATGTCTGGCCTGGCACAGTCGTACGCCTGGCTCGGGCAGCAGCTGCTCACCCGCCATCGCGTCGATGAGGTCTTCGAGGCGCTGACGTCGGTCGGCGTCCGGCTGCTGCCGGG
>JAABUY010005236.1_pt1 | contig 13168 bp, 10 predicted proteins | sample 5560271 | NCBI WGS metagenome assembly JAABUY01 (sample SAMN10711886, study PRJNA513374) | rock metagenome | isolation source: Antarctica rocks | place: Antarctica: Victoria Land, University Valley
GCGCATTTTAATCAGAAGTTCTTTTTCTACGTTTCTGTTGTGAGAGAGCTTCTCAAACCTCATGCTGAATTGTCATTCTCTTGACGCATCAACTGATGAGCGAGTTGTGAAGGCAATTTGATAATACGTCAGGTTAGCGACAAGATTGTAATCTATGTACAGGCAATCGACGCAGCAGTGAGCAGAAAATTATTTTTATTTTTCAAGTAAGTATGAGAAGAACTGCGAAGTGCATCTTATAGTTACGAAATGAGATAAAGATGAAAGCTATCAGAAAACAGTATTCTCGACATTTTCATCACCAAAATTAATATCTCAATAGCTTAGTAAAGTAGACTTTGCATCTGCTCGCTTTTGAAATCTTTCCTTCAACGCATCGTTCAATTTCACATGCAAATCAGTCACTGTCTCGTAGAATCTCATATCAGCTGCTTGAGTATCTTTGTGATAAGTCAGCTCTTGCAGTAAATAGTCATTCGTTCGTGTAAGTTCTATCACGCGCTTCGCTGAAAAAGTAGAGCGATGTTGCTTTGATATTTGAAGTTGATGAAGTAATTGCTCGTAGATGAATGTGATTTTCTCATTTCTTGCGATCTGATCGTTCAGAGCAACAACATCATTCGCTCTGTCAAAAATTGATCATTGACGAAATGCAGAATGTATTGATGACAGTCGTTGCTTTACTCAAGAATCTTGAAAGATGACATGTTGATTGTTTCTGATTGTTCTCGTTCTTAGAGATGTAGTCTTTGACGTTGCGATCTTTGAGTCTTCGTCGCGAATTACTTCTCGCCGCTGTTCTTCTATCATAGACGACGATCGACTTTGTGTCTCACTTTCGATTCGTGTGTTATCTGCTGTGACATCACAATCGAATATGTCTGATCTAAACACAATGTCTGACGAGAAATCAGCAGCGAACTGAAAATGATGACTTGAAAGCTCATTCATAGCTGCTTAAAGAAACATCTTTTCGCGAATCTTTCGAAATATAATAATCGAACATTTCTCTGAATCTTGTAGAGAAGAGATCTCTTTTTTGATGCTTCACAGAAAGTCTTTTCTGAATGTTCATGAAAGTTCTACATAAGCTTCAGAATCGAATAGAACAGAAGTCGAAATTGAATGTGATCGAATATCGTCTTTATAAAAATTCTTCTCGAGTTAAATTCTTTTAATCTATTGATTTTGCAAACTGTTATACATTCACATCTCATCTGATAGATCAACATGATATTTATTAGCGTCTTGAAGACTTGTCTCATCTCTCTATTCTGTTACTATCTAGTCAGTGCACTCGTCAATGCTGTATCGACACTTTAAAGTATCTATGAGTCTATCGCTCTTCAGATGAGAGACAATCAAGCATCTGATGTTGATGTAAGTATATATGAACTAGCGTTCAAATTCGCTTTTTCTGATCATGATGCAGACAATCAATGAAGGCTCTTTGATCTACACTCGTTCGACGCTTATCTTAGCTGTTTTCACGAAACTCGACTGCAAAGACGATCAGCTCGATGAAACTCTTCGTTATTCGCAGAATGTGAAGTTCGAAAAAGATAGCAATTGAGACAATGTAGAGAATTTCAAATTCATTCAGATGTCTCGTTCATTAGAGAAACAAGAACAGCTGAATTTGAGTCACTTAGATCAAGATGATGATCAAACTCAGGCTTGAAGCTGCGAAGAATACATGATGAACTATCGAATGAAAACAGCTGCTGACTGTCATAACAATTCTAACGAAGAAGAAGCTGACTGTATTCGCTTGTGACATTATTAGGCGAATGCGAGGTATGAGCAGTAAGTCAGCAGAACACTAGTATTGAGAAAGCTTCAACTTTATTCGTGTGTCTTGTGCCTTGAATGAATAGCGCGCCTAGAGTCAAATGTCTTGCTAAAAGGCTCTCTTTTTGTAACGATTTATGATAGCACGCTAAGATGAACATGCACTGGTTCATGATTTGCATTCTGTTTAGCCTAGATAGAATTCTGTTTCTTCGATCACTATCAATCTAGAAGAAGTCATAGATGACAGATCACTTTTCTAGCGAATATATTGTTCTAGAACTCTGGTTGAAAACCTTCAAAATCATGCATGATCGCTCAAATCAAAGAATCTTTCAGCTCGAACGAGCTCAGAACCACGACTGAGCGCAATGTAATGTCGTGTCACGAGTAGAATGGCAGTAAAATGTTCGAGCTGAAGTGCAGGTACGAAATGTGAAGAATTTAATGAGCTTCTTCTCTTAACGAGAGCCGTTTTGTGATCTCAAGTAACGTATCAGCCTCAGATTTTAGATGAAGAATCTTTCTCGAAGTAGAAATGAAGAATTGCGATGTGACTGAACATTTATGAGAACAAGGGCAGTCAATTTTGGCTATGTCTCTCAGTCGCACTATTTCATGCAGTCTTAGATGACGCAGTCACACTTTATTTATGTCATACTTACCTCACATGCAGGCATCTGCGCCTCGCCGATGACATTTATTTTCCACCTGATGACGGGCATATATGCCTGGCTATGCTCGTAGATAGAAGAATCAAGTCTTTGTCGTATGTAGAATCATTGCACAGTCTCTCAACGAAACTTTCCTCGTGAATGTCATGAATGACTGAAATGAAAACTATTGTCTGAATTCTATCTTCACTATGATCTATCTAAAGAAGCATTTCAGTGACACAGTCAAGAATGATGAGCAAGTCAATCTCTTTCTTCGAAATTTTCTTTATCGACGTCTTTTCAGAGAATGAAGAAGAAGAGACTTGCGCTGTCGATCTCAGATTATCGCTCGCTCAGAGACTGTTATTCGATTGCTGCAAACTTGTTGACTGACTTGCTGTTGAAGCTGAGTCGATCAAATCTCGATAGTCAGGTCAAGATGAGCTCGTTGGCATGAAAGATTCAATCTGAGTTCCGATCGATGATCTCAAATCTGATGATTGAGTGAATGCAGACGTAGACTCGTCAGATTTACTTGAGACAACTGCTGTCGTTGTTCTTTTCGGAATGACATTGAGATCGATACTGAAAGGCGTTTTCGCACTGTTGATCGACGCTTCTGCACTGAAATTTACGCTCGTTGAGTTTCATGATATATCAATCTCGATGTTGATGATCTCTAGTGTTTCGTCCGCATGACTGAGAAAAGGCACATTAGTTTATTCGATATGAGTGCGGAATACTCACATTGCAACGATGCACAGCATCAACAGCGTGAGAAACTTTATTCTTTTCATGTTCACGATGCAGTGAAAAGACTCATCGAGAACAAACATGTTCTTTATCGATCACATAAGTTCGACGTCTATTCTGAATTCTCAGGCGCCGATTATGAATGCTCGTTCGAGAAGCACATTTTGAATCGAAACGCAGTCAGAATCGATTACGTCGATGACACAGTCAAAATCGACGCCTATGTGAGTCTAATTGACTGCTGTGCTCTCGCTGTTACTATAAGTATCGCCCTTGTGTTTTCGTGGTTGAGTTAAGACAAAGCAGTTTTGATAGAGATTCAAAAACCCTTCGACGCAACAATATATTTGTTATCAGAATTCTTTTGATTCGAAGAACATTCGCAGTCAAAATCAGTTGACCTGATTACAAGACAAACTCACAGTCTTTTACTCTCTTACTCGATCTTTTAAATCATGAGTTCATCAAGACTCTCTAACAATGATGCAAATGACATCTTCAATAATATCGCAGGTGAAAGTTTCAACAATGCTGCAAATCAAGAGTTCAATCAAACCTTCGCTACTACGCGTCAGACAAGATTCTCTGAGTGAGGGGCGAAAATCGCTCTCGAATCGCTTGATTCAATAGACGAGTTAAGTCAAAGCCAGCTACGCGAACAACAACAGTATGAAATCGATCGAATCAATAACGATAGCTCGAATGAAGCGCTAGAGCAATTTCATCATGCAAACAAAGCTGCAATGACGCAAGTGTACAAGCAACTTTTCGCTCTGATTCATTCTGACAAGCAGTCTGAAGAATGAAAAGAAAAGATCACGCAGACGCAGCAAAGTAAGTTACAAAACATCAATCAAAAGCTGTCAAACTGATCATAATACAGAATTAAACAACGATCGAAGTAACTTTAACATTTCTATCATCACATCAGACGTAGCAACAGAGAGATCTAAAAGATCACATAAATCGTTTTGAAAAACAACACTCTTCATAGAAAGTGTTCGTCGACTGCAGATCGATTTCTCTAATGAGAGAGCGATCGCTTTTATCGAAAAGATCAATAGTGACATCGAAGCTCACAATATCGAAAAAGACTATAATTCAAGTCGCGAAAAATTTTCTCTGAAGTATCTTCAAGACAAGTATCAAAATACACAGGCACTGAGAATGACTTATCAAAATACGATCGATCCTGAACAGAAGAAGAAGCTGACTGTCATTTTTGAGACTCTTTGTATCGCAACACAAGAATTCTGTAAGGAACGTGCCTTTTCTGAGATCTGAGCTTGACAATATGCAGACATAAATAAGAAGTCTGCTTGACTTTCAGAGATCGAGAAACCTCAGTCTGACACTGATACTGATTCTGACACTGACACTGACACTGACACTGACACTGACACTGACACTGACACTGACACTGACACTGACACTGACACTGACACTGACACTGACACTGACACTGACACTGGCACTGACACTGACGCTGATTCTGATAATAATGCTGGCACTGACTCTGACACTAACACAAGTACTGATACTGGCAACAGCATCGACATCGACATCGACATCGATAGTACTAGTACTGATTCTGATTCTAGTTCTGATTCTGACAATCAAGATGACATGAAGATGAGAAATGCAGAAGACTCATCTGCTGATGCGAAATCTGTCAATAATAGCGACACGAAGATAAGCGAAGTCATGAACAAACTTACTCTGAACGACGAGCCGATTATATTCAAACGTAAGATCTTTAAGAACTTTCAATTTTTGATCGAGAAGAAGTCAGAATTGCATGTGTGAAAATCGACGAAAGTATCTTTCAATCTAGATCTGAATACGGTCACATTCATCGAGAAGTCGACAAAAGAATTCATTGTTCAACACAAGCACAGGTACAAGAGCATGCGTTGAATCGTCATGTCGATTGACGACGTCATAACAACGAGTGCAGATCAATATCTTCGTATCTCTGTTATGGTGAAATGAGTGAGAGATCTCAAAGACACGCTAATGTCGCGAAGTGATCTCATCAGAGTTGCTGACCAAGCACGAGTTGATCAAGATCTACAAAATTATTTGTCATATCGCAAAATGATCGAGTTCGAAGAACGAAAGATTTTCATAATGTCACAAACAGATGCTGAACTCTTAAATGAAGAAATGAAGACGATGCAGTGAATCAAGAATGATCAATTCAAAGCGACAAAAGCAGCTCAAACAACAGTCGCTCAATCGACATTCGCTCAATCAGAATTTGCTCAGTCAGAATTCGTTCAACCAGCATTCGCTCAATCAGAGTTTGCTCAGTCAGAATTCGTTCAATCAGCATTCGCTCAACAAGATGTCGCTCAGCCAGAATTCGTTCAACCAGAATTCGCGCAGCCAGATGTCGCTCAATCGACAGTAAGTCAATCAGTCGTTTCTCAAGCAGAAGCAACTCAATCAGCAGTTTCTCAAGCAGAAGTTACTCAAGCAGAAGTCGCACAGCTAGAAGTCGCTCAGTCAACTCAAGCTGATATGATCTCGTTCTTCGCAGTTCAGACAATGATAGTCAGCGCGATTCAACAGGTTCTTCAACAATATCAGCGACAATCGACATCGATCATGACTGCATAGACAATAGTATGAAGTGACAGTATCAGCAACTTCGAAATCAATGTCAATATCAATATCAATCTCAGCAACATCTGTTTCACAGCATTCAAATTCAAGAAGAACGAAGTGAAGAATCGAGCAGACTTTTACACTTCTTGAGATCGCACTATAAGCGTCTATTCAAACCGCACTATCTTTTTTGCTTTACGAAAACGTTTCGCGACCTTGTCACTCTCTTTCGAGCAAACTTTTCTGACGAATGCTATCTCTCGTTTGATATTTCGCGTCTTGCATTAAACTTTCATTGAAAACTGTCTGTCATTACAATTACTTAGCACGATAGTATAGAAATGCTTTTTCAATGACATCGTGCCTTCGCTTGCTTGACATTGTCTGACGTGAAACATTTTAATCATCAACATCGAAATTTCAAGTTCTCAAGTTGCAAACTCACAATCGTAAATCAGCTTAGACGATTCAAGTGTTCAGGTACGAAGTTATTCAGAAGATTTTCATCTCAGTTCTCGAACGAAGAAAGCGAATTGAGAGTCAGAAGTGAATGAAGATGCCAGAAGAAGTGAAGTCGAGATGTCAGAAGTGAAGTCGAGATGTCAGAAGTGAATGGCGAAGTCAGAAGTGATGCGAGAAATATTTATTTTCAAGAAGTCACTTTCTAGTTTGAAGATTCTTGTCAACTATCACTGACCATGTATTCAAAACTAGCTTGAGTATGTTGTTAGATCATCTAGAAGAACTGAGCAGTCGAGGTTCTTTTGAACGGAAGGCGAGAAACACTCAGCGTGATACACAAATATACTCTTATCGAAAGCTTGTAGAGAATTGCATGCGTGAAATGCAGATTTTTAAAGTCAGATGCAAGCTCTGCAAACTGTCTATCTATCACAGCTATACTATCTTCTTGGCTCACACTTGCTCGCTTAAGATTGAGCGCAAGATTCGCTATCTGTGTTGCTTCTCGATGCAGATGCAAGATAGCTTCGATTTTACCTTCTTCAGAGCTGTGAAAATCTTGTTCATTTCTCTACAGCATTTGACTGCGTTGCTCTTGAACTTCTCGATCATTAGTTTTCACTCACTAATGTGGTTCTCAAGGTTTTTGTTGTTCATTCAAAGCTGCTGAATAGTATCTTTCAGTTGACTGGTCTCATATTCAACCATTCGTCTTCTTTTCGATTCTATGACTGTCTCATCTTCCCACTTGCTAATTTCGCGAGCTAATCTAATATTGTCTTGATGTAGCTCGTCAATTCTTGCAACAAAGCTGACTTTCTGCTTGTGAAATTTCAGAAACTTATTGAGCAGTCAGTCAAATATCTGATTGACAAAAGACGAGCAGCACGTACAGATTCTTTCTCATTCTGTCCCTGAATTTCCGATTGTATAGAGATCTTTCAGATGACTGTAAACGATTTATCGACATCGTCACACAAATTCTTAAGCTGGTCAGTCGAAAGATCACTTAGGTTTTTCGAGAACAGATGCTCTTTTTCTTTCAATTTTTCCCATGTATAAGAATCATCTGAGTTGGTTTTGAGCCGTACTTGCGACGCTTCTACCACGATTCCCAGCCTTTTATCTTAAATCGTGTCAGCAACGCTTGATCATGAGAAATCAAGAATCTTACAAATATTTTCTGATAGTTTCTCTCTGCATTTCTTGTTTCACTTCGTGCGCTTCACATTATTGAATCGACGAGAGATCATTTTTTTGAACCTTTCGCAGAGTGAAATGCTCAGAATCTTCAAAGTAAGCATCAGCTATCGCTTCAGTGAATTTAGTCTCGTAGTTTGAAGAGTTCGAGCATGAATAGAAACAGAATCGAACATCAAGAGCTTTTGACTCTTCATGAGGCTTCAATTTTGACTTCTCGAAAAAGAGTATCAAATTTGAAATCTCAAATCAAGATGCGAAGAAGAATCTCTCAACTTCTGCGTTAATTGAAAAGTTATTGAATTCACGACAAAACTCTGCTATTGTCACAAGTTGACTGTAGACTATGTAGAACTGCCTCAAGAACACAGTCTTAAAGTCAACGAGTTGCTTATGAGTTGAAAAGATTTTCATACATCATCACTTTTATTCAGACGTGAAAATTGAGAGTACTCGACAAGTGTAACGTATTCAATTTTTCTATCTCATTCAGTCTGAGTTCAAACTAGCGTCTTATACAACACACTCTCATTTCTAACTATATGAGTCGTTGAAGTGTAATGATTGTTTCTTTAACAACACAAGATATAAACAGAGATCAGTATAGTAACAAACTAATCACTAGACTGAAGATCTGAGAATAGCTAAGACAATAGACTGTATTGACTATTACATGAGTTGAGCACGAAGCTTCTATCTAAGAGAACGATCATTGTTATATAGACATAGAAGAATCGTGTCAAGTCGTCTCTGCTCTGAATGATCACTCTGATCATTCTCGAGCAAGATGAGCAAGATGAGCATCATGCTCATCATGCTCACTGTGATCACTTCTGATTCAAGCGATCAGAGCAATCACTTCGAGATTCTGATTACTCAATGATTATCTAATCATTGCTGTTACATAATTTCATGCGAGAGAGTTTTAACACTAGATTCTCTTCTAAGATTTTCGTTTCGAAAATCACTTTTTCTTCATGCCTTCTTATCGCACAATCAAAAACTCTATCTTGCGTCGCAAAGATCTTCTTGAGCGTACGAATTCTGAGCGTGCTGTCATGCGTCTCTGTGAACACTGCAGTCGCTTGCAAAAGAAATGTCGTGTCGACAACGAAACTGATCGTTGCATCGAGTGTGTTCATCTCGATCGCAAATGCAATCTTACTTTCTTCGTGATGAAGTGAAAAAGAATAAAGGCAGAACGCGATCGCGTTCTTCGTGAGCTGCTGAACGCTCACAAGCAGGTGCAAGAGATCTTCGCAAGAACTACTCGTCTGCAAAATCAATTTGTGTTTCTGAAGAACAAGAAACAGACGATGATTGAACGAAAGTTTTGAAACATCGTCGAGCTCGAGAAAGATGAGAGAAAGACTAGCGAGTCATCGCTGAACGATCTTCTCTTTGACGTGTCTTTCGAGCAGATTGAGATTTCATCAGACTTTGACTGACTGAATTTCTCAACTGAAACTGTCACAGAAGCGTCTGACAGTTCTTGAGATTTCTCTTCGATTTTCAAGTGTTCTCAATATGTTCGTAATCTTTTCACTTGACTAATCAATGAGACTGATCTTTGATATTCTGTCGATCTAGTATATTCTCTACTTCGTACTTGACGTTCTGACTCTCTGAATCAATTTCTGAAGATTCTGTTTGAATTGATGTATTCGAGTCTGCAGACTTCAAAAGAGAAATATGAAATATTGAATGTATTCTCATAGATGCTGAAAGATTCAACTCATAGTTAATCGATCTCTTTTCTTCTAGAATCTCAAATGATTCTAGTTTCGTGTGATTCAACTTGTTACTTGATCTTTTTATCTTGATATTTCGCCTTAGTAAATAAACTTTGTTCTTCTTTTTAAGAGTAGATTTTCTATCTCTTTTCTTATTTGCATACAGAGTCATGTGTTTGCTTAGAAACTGTATGTTCTTCTGCAGCTCTTTGTGCAACAAATGTATTTGTTCGATCTGTATCATAGCTTTCTGAGCTATTTGCACAAACTCACGCGATTTCTTGAGAGTCTTCGACTCGAATTCGTAGTTTGCAAAGAATGATGACACGCTGATTACTTTCGTTGTTGCGCTATTGAAAGTCAACTGTGCTACTGACAGTAGCTGTATTCAATCGTTCTGTCTATAGTTGATATAACATCTGAGATACTGTTTCAGTGTCTGATTCATTCTTTTCATTTGTTCATTCGTCTGTGAATGATAAGCTGTAGACAGCTTATGATGAATTTCTAGTTGATTCACTAATGATTTTCAGAATTTCGATGTGAACAGCTTGTTTCTATTCGAAATTATCTCATCTGATAAATCATGATTGACTACAATCATTCTCAGAAATGTGTAAGTCAAATCTTCTGCAAATGTTGCTTTCTTGTATGACAAGAAATATTCATACTTGATTAGTCTATCTGTGATCATCAATATAGAGTCATACATTGTTCTTGTAACTCTTTCTTTTGACTTTGATAGCTTGACTATAAAGTTCAAAGCTATGCTTTTTCATGCATGATTCGATGTGCTGAAACTTTTCAAAAGTTCGTAAGATCTGTGTCGACTATGCTTCGTTCAAATGCATACATCGCATTTTCTTATGATATCTTCTACTTGTTTTCTCATCTTAGAAAAGTAGTAGATTCTAGATATTCTTTCAATGATTTTGTTCGAACCTTGATGTTCGTGTATCATTGACCTGTGATAATCATCTATTATCTCTTGTCTGCATCTTGTTGAAACATAGATGAGATCTTGAAATGTCAGTATTTCGTTAGTTATCTCAAAGTTCGCGTTGTCAGCAATATTCTCTATAATATTCTGTGTGACTGAGTTTTTTGCTAGCTTTAGCTTTATTCGTTTCTCGAGATCTCGATTGTAGATTCGTAGCGTAGCTGCATTTTGTCTATTGTAGACAATGAAATCGTTCTGATTCTGTTGTAAGATAGTCTGATTAATCTGTGATCTATCTGTCATGTGATCTGCTCTTCTACTCAAGGCATCGATCTTCAAGTTCTCAGATCTCTTTCAATATTGAATGTTGAAGTTGTACGATGACAATTTCTTCGATCATTTAATCTGTCTTCGATTTAGAACTTTCGTGATCATGAAGTATAGCAGATTCTTATGATCTGTATATACTTGAATCTGATGCCTAGATTCTTTCAGATACACTCTTCATTGTTTGAAAGAGTCGACAATAGCTAGTAGCTTCTTGTCATGTATCTCATAGTTCAATTCAGCAACTGTAAGCTTACGACTGTAGTAAGCAATAGAATGCAGACGTCTCTTATCATCTGATTGACTGATACACGTCTCAATAGCTTCGTCTGATGCGTTTATCTCAAGCGTAATAGATTTTTCTGATTCAAACATGATCAGTACTGACTGAAAGATGAACAATTTCTTCAGCTTCTTGAAAGCTTCTTCTGCTTTTTCAGTTCACACGAACGATATATTCTTTTTCGTAAGATTCATAAGTGACGAGACGATTTTGAAGTATCTCTGTATAAAGCGTTTATAAAAGTTCGCGAATTCTAGAAAGAATTGAACTTCGATCTTTGACTTTGACATCGATCAAGTCGTAACAGCTTCTATCTTCTTTAAGTTCATTCTTAGATTCTGAGATGTGACTATGAATTTCAAAAACTGTACACTCTGTACATGAAATTCACTTTTTCCTGACTTGATGTGCAGATCGACTTTCTTTAAAGTCTGTAGAACTTTTCTAACATGTTGCACATGTTCTTTCTTCGTCTTTGAATATACTAGTATATCGTTCAGATATACTATGATGAACTGATTCAGATAACGTCGTAGCACGTTGTTCACAAATGTCTGAAACATGACTGAAGCATTGATTAGATCGAAAGACATGATCAAATACTCATAATGTTCTAGTCGAGTGCAAAAGACTGTCTTTCACTCGTCTTCTTCTTTAATTCATATTCGATTGAATGCTTCGAATATATCGAATTTCGTAAATCACTGTGCTCTCTGCAGTCTGTCTTGCAGTTCAGATATGAGCGATAGCGAATAGCTGTTTTTAATCGTGATGTTATTCAGTGCTCTGTAATTGACACATAATCTTAGACTTTCATTTGATTTCAAAACAAACAGAATTGAATATTCTGCTGACGACTGCGATTCTCTAATGAATTCTTTTCACATGTTCTTCTTCAGATATTGTCACAAAGCGTCAAGCTTTTCTGCTGACAATGAGTAAATGAACTGTTTCGTGAGTTTCTTGTCATCTATGAGCTTGATCTCATGATTTCACGATTGATGTTTGAGTAGTGTCTCTTGATCACTCTTTTTCTCAAACAGAATCTTATATTTCTGATATTCTTTAGAAATTTTAACGATAGCGAGATTACTTTTAATCTCTCTGCTTCATAACATCTGTGCATTTGAACTGTTCTTCAGCTCGCTGCGTATATCGTTCGCTGTCATTGCGAAGATCTTCACACTCTCTGATGACTTTAATATCGAGTGCAATCGCGTCGTTTCTGTATGAAGAAAAGCGATTGTCTCATTGACTCAATCTATCATCGAATTGATCGTACGAAGTCATGATATGTCTAGAACTATATCGCTGTCTGACTGCTTCATAACGTTTAAACACAACTTCTCTCAATGATGTTCAAGTCTCAAATGAATGAGTTGAGTCTCTTGATCTATTAGTTCATTGTTATACTTCATGAATGTTTCATCGAAGTTTCGCAGATTGTAAGATTCTTTCTTCTTCTGCATAGATATTTGCGCTTTTCTAGCAAATTCTGAGAACATGTAGTTTCTCGTACAGTCACTGTCAATGAATAGACATGCTGCATGATCGTTGATCTTGATTCAGACTCGTAACTGCGTCGAGTCATTCGTAAAGATAAATATGCTTTCGATTTTCGATTCTTGACTAAACTTCTTCAATGACTTATCGATCAAAGAGTCTTCTAGTTTTTTAAACTAGAAGCTTGCTTCTCAAGTACTTGTTCTATGTACTGAAATCGATTCGAATTGACTTTCTTCTGTGAATATTTCTTTGAATCACACAAGTCAAATCTCTCTCTGATGACTTCTGTCATCTGTCTAAGTTCTCTGAATATATGATCTTCATCGAAAAGTACATATTCTTCTTGCTTGATGAACTTGACTTCTGTGAATGACTTCTTCATGACTATGTCACGATATCGAATGTTCTTGTGCAATGCAATCGACTCATCTTGAACTAAGTCATAAATAGCCTGATGTATTTCATTCTTGATCTGTTGCATGCGCTGTGAAAAATCTTTCTCTTTTTGTCTAAAGAGAGTGTACAATTCGTTGTACATGCTTATAAAACTCGCTTGATTTGTAAGCTTTCTAAGATCTTTCTTTACTTCAAGACAATCTTCTTCTTGTTTGAGAGCATCTTCTGCTGCGATAGTGAATGCTCGTAGAGTTTCGCTAAGTCGATTTTCTTCTTCGACTGCTTGACGAATAGCTTCTTCAGTGCTGTTCGATCTGTTCGAGTCATATGCTTCGCTGTCGAGAATCTCTGATTTCGCGATCATAGTGAACGAACTTTCGTCACTGTTGGGACCGTGCCTAGATGATACAACCAAGGGAGGTCAGGGTTGATAGTGCTTGATCTTTAGAGGTAGCTATAACTGAATATTAAGAATACAGAAGAAGCTGAGTACAAGAGCTTCTATATATGT
>JAABUY010005237.1_pt1 | contig 13162 bp, 12 predicted proteins | sample 5560271 | NCBI WGS metagenome assembly JAABUY01 (sample SAMN10711886, study PRJNA513374) | rock metagenome | isolation source: Antarctica rocks | place: Antarctica: Victoria Land, University Valley
CGGCGGCGCTGCGCGCGGCGCTGGACGCGCGCGGCGTCGCGATCGAGCCCGCGTCCACGCCCAACGCGGTGGCGACGTACAACATCCTGGCCCAGGAGGGCCGCGCCGTGCTCGCCGCGCTGCTGCCCGTGAGCGGCTGAGCCGCTGCGGCTGCGGCGCACGGCGGCCGCCGAGAGCTGCGCGACGCCGCGCTTGTCCATTGCATTGGCTGCTCTTCGACGGGTCCAGGACCGCGATGACCCTGTCTTGCTGGGCCAGCTGAGGCGCTGCATGCTGCGTCGCGGGTGCATGGCACCCTTCTCTTCCCTGTGTTAGTTTTGTACATGTGGGAAGCCAGCGAGCCGCCTGTGAGCGGCGGCACTGGTGCTTCACGCGAAGATGAATGCTTGGAAGCAAAAGCGTAACATGAGGTGTTGCCACAAAGGGGCTGCAACGTCACCAAAGCGCGCGTCCCCATACATAAGAGCAAGCATCCTGCAAGAGTGAACACAAGAAGAAAACGAGGGATGCGATACGAGCAGGACAGACGTGCTCAGTAGTTATGCCGTGCATGGCCCCCTTCCGCCTACTTGCGCCAGTATCACAAACCGCCCTGCTAGCAGCTTGGCGAATGCCAAATTTGCGCACCCTCGACATGCGCCAGCCCTGCTTTGCCCCACACATGTCGCAGAACGCCAGGTTGCACAAACCTGAAGCAGCGGCCACAGGGCCTGGCTGCGGGGCATCCCTAAGCAGCCAGCCTCTCCCCTAGAAAGGTAAGCAGTGCCCCCCCGAGCTGCACCCCAGCAAAGTTTGCTGAGCAAACGGTGCATGCCTGATCAGCTCAGCCTGCGTCCCAACACCTCGTACCTGCCCCATTCGCGCTTCATCTTCACAGCGTGAAGGAGCACTGCGGCCCGTCGCAGCCGCCGTACAGCTTGAACGCGACCGCCTTGACCTGCACGTTGTCGCGCACGTTGAAGGAGAGCGGGTCGACGGGCGCGACCGCGGCCGCCGCCGCATCCGCACTCTCCACTGAGCACGCCCCGGACTCCCTGGCGCGCGCGCGCACAGATGTCCGTCGGCGACGTGTGATGGCCAGGAGTGCCTGGTAAGCACAGATGGCAGGGCTTGCCTAAAATTTGTCACCGGCTCCCTGTAACGCGTCCCACCATGCTTGTGGTTTTCACGTGAGTTCGCTCATTGTTGTGCAAGGTCTACATGCGGGCAGCACATGCCCTGAAGGTTGCCTTGTCAGAGGGCGCTTACATTTGCCGCTCGGCGAGCATATCAGCTCCTGCGCGTATGCAGCAGCCCACTGGGGGCCTTCCTAGGGCAGATCCGTGGCACCGTGCAGCCTGTTCATCACGCTGTCAGGCGAGCGCGGGCGCGCGCCGCTGCGGCTCCAGGCTGATGGTGACGGGCCCGCGGTAGCTGGGCTCCCACGACGCGCTGAGCTGGTACGTGCTGTTGGCCTGCGCGGCGTAGCTGAAGAAGTCCACGCTCGCGTTGGCCGGGCCGGTGACGCTGAAGCAGGAGCCGCACACGCCCACGCCCTGCGCGCCGGCGCGCAGCCTCAGTTCCTCTGCTGTGCATGCCCCGGCCGGCCGAGGGAGGGCATTGGTGTTTATGTGGTCATTCTTGATAAGAATGATAGGTATTGCAGCAGACCTGTCAAGCAAGCGTGAACTAATAACCTTGAAATCAAGGTGTTTTAGCAGTGCCTGCTTGCATGCACGCTGCTTCTGATGTTGCTGTCATCAACGCCTGAGCAAAGCGGTCCCCAGCGGATGCGCAGCCCCTGGGGTCCTCGCGAGCGGCGCCCGCGCCCCGCCGGGCGCCGGCGCGCGGGGGTGTCCGGCGCACCGGGCTGCAGGCCATGACGACGAGCGCGCTGGCCCTGTCTGTGATCAGGCCCTCGCCGCCGCAGAAGGCCATGTCCACTGCAAACAGCTGGCACATGGGCGCCTGCCTGCGCGGCGCGCGGCGCGCGGCGTGAGCGGCCCGACCCTGAGCGCATGGGCCCCCAGCCTCGATGCCTGACTGGGCTGCACGGCAACCCGCGGCCTGAGGTGCCACCCAATTATAAGAGCACATAAATAGACCAGGCTTGACGAGCAGCCAGGCAGCACAGCGTGTGCTGCCATGATGGGCGGCTTCCATGCCATTGGATCAGTCTGTGCTTGCTGGCGAGCCAGTGGCAGCAAAACATGCCAGGCCTCTCATCCTGGCCACAGAAGTGGGCGGAGCGGGCCGCACAGGGGCGCCGGCACCGGTGCAGCCTGCGGCAGCGAGGCGGCCACGGGCGGCGCGCAGCCAAAGGCGTTGCGGAAGCGACAGCAGTCCAGCGGCTGCATGCACGCCGGCGCCGCCGCCGAGTCGCCCGTGCAGCACTTGCCCTGACGCGCGGCGCCACGCGCAGCAATGGGTACACACCGTGGCGGCGTGCGCATCAAGGCACATGCAGGAGACACAAGCACGCCCTGTCTGCCGGCCAGACCGCGCAGAGCGCCACGTGTCGAGGAAACGTTAGGCCCTGTATTGCTTCCGGCACCTCAAGCAAGGCTACGCCAAGCAAAGTCGTTGAACATCATGACAATCGGCAGACTAGCGTGCCACATGCACGCTCGACCAGAATGTTGCGTGTTTCTTTGTAGATATGCAGCAGCGTCATCTCTGTGTTCCCTGCACAGGAGCACAGAGGAGAACAAGGCTAGGGTTAGGGTTAGGCGGTCACCTTCCAGCTGACCTCGTAGACGGCCTGCTCGCCGGCGGTGACGGTAGCCACGGCGGCCGCGTCCATGACGAAGAAGCGCAGCACGGAGCGCGCGCCGCCGGGCGCGCTCGCGTAGCGCAGCGCCAGGTCGTGCCAGCCCGGCGCCAGCGGCGCGGGCGTGCAGAACTGCTTGAAGCCGCCGGCGGGCGCACCCGCGGCGGCCTCCGAACGGTACAGGGACACGCCGTCCACGACCATCTCGGCAGAGCCATCGTGCTGCGCAGCCGCAAGGGAGGTGAGGCGCAGTGCCCATCTCCAGAGACGTAAAATGCGTTGTGAGTATCAGCCGTTCTGGGCAATCGCATGCGTGCAGCGTTGCCAGTGCAGCCAACTCACAGAGGGAACTCATTGTGCACGCGCTCTTTCAAGGCAGCACGCATGCTCCATCCGTCGCTTGAGCCGGACATACCTTCGCGAAGAGGCCCTGCATCTCATACCATGGCAGCGAGCGTCAGGCCCATGCAGGTGCTGGCGCGTCGGGCGCGATCAGCAGGGCGCCGCGCCTGCAGGCAGAGCAAGTGGTAGTCGGAGGCATTGGGGTAGATCGCCGGCGTCTCGCCGGCCACGCCGTCCGCCGGCCGCGCGACCAGGAACTGGCCCTGCATGCGTGCGCCGAAGTCGCCGCCAAACGCGGCCGCCGGCAGCGCTGGCGCGCCCGGCCACGGCGCGTGCAGCGCCTGGTGGTTTGGGCAGTCGCACCTGCCAGGCCCCGCGGCCGTGAGCTGCGCATGCAGGATTGGAGCACGGGGCAGACATGGTGCTGCGCACGCTGGTTAATCAAGTTATCATAGATTGTGCGGTGGGATGGAGTCGAGTCCGGCGGATCAAGAGGCAGCAGGTGCACCCCCATGGGTCTGTGCACGTCGACATATGCTGGAGATCACGCATTAGATTTGCCCCAAGCAGGGCGTTGGGGACGCTTTTATAAGTTGGCGCTGGAGCGTGCGCGGAGCGCGCACCTCTGGAAGGAGCCGTTGCCGGCAAAGTCGAGCCCCGGGCTGCCGGACGCGAATGCGGCGGCCAGCCCGGTGGTGAACCCGGCGTCCTCGCCCAGGCAGGGGTTGGCGTCGCCGCCGGCCTGGCGCGCTGGTGCTGCCGGCGGCGCGTAGCTGGACGCGAGCGGGATGCCCGCCTGCCGGGCGTAGGCGGGGTCGGCCGTGGTGGTCGCCGAGGTGCCGCCCGGGAGACTGGCGATCTGCGCTCAAGGCTTTCATGTTAGCTCCGCGGCTTTCAACGTGGGCTTCAGCTTGCCGTATCCCGGCACTGGCCACGGCTGCTGGCAACTAGCTACGCGCTCAGCCTGACAGGAAGCCCCTGTGCTCGAAGCGGTGCCCAGGTCAGGCCACATGCTTTAGTGAGCCCAGTGCGGTTGGCGCTTGACATTATCGGTCATCCAATAACAAGGCATAAAAGCACACGGTGCACGCGCACCTGGACGACGTTGGCGCCGTAGCAGCTCGTGCCGCTGTTGAACAGCAGCTCGCTGGTGGCCACGCCGCCCGGACTCAGCACCAGCACGGCGCGCGTCTGGCCTATACTGCACGCTATCACCTGCGGGCAGGACGGTCTGGTTGGCAGGGTGTCAGTTCGCGCGGTTGCACAGCTAGCGCAGCGGCGAGGCCAGCCGCGCGCGCGGAGCACCGCTGTGTGTTCCCACACTCGCAGCATGACACTGCTGTCGGGACACAACGAGCGCTCAGCGTCATGCTCACATGTATGCTCAGAAGCAAAATTATATATGAGCACCAAGTTTGCTGGCAGTGGGCGCACCTTGGCGTCCCTGGGGACACTGATGATGGAGGAGTTCCCGCCCACCGACAGCGTCAGCTGCCCGGCGCTGTACTGGACCTCCGCGCCGCTGCTCCCCGGTATGCTCAGGGGTGCGCCTGGCAGGCCGGAGGCAGTGGTGAGCCTGTGGTATTTTTGCCTGAGGTGCACGGACGTTGTGCGGTAACTGCCCACCTGGGGCTAGCTCGATCGTGTTGTTCTCGCCGCAGCTCGCGCCCTTGGGTGCCTTCGGGTACCACCAGGCGACATAGTCCGTCTCCGTGGTCTCCCGCTCGCTCACGGGCGCCAGGCTCCGGGTGTCCAGAGCCTTGATCTGGAGCGTGGACTGCATCGGGCACGCCACGAGCAGGCCTGCAGCGTTCGCATCGGCGCCTGTGCGCCGGACGGCCTGCCGGGCGGGCTTGCACGTCAGGAGCACTCTCGATCGCTCGGTGTCAGAGCTGGCAGCCGCTGCGGCGTTGCCTGCCCAGACTCACGTACATATAACAGGTGTACTTAAAGGTATGTGCTTTGCACTGCACTGTGTGCCCGCACCAGCAGCAGAAGGAGCGAGAGCGCGCTTGCAAGGTGCATCTTGCCACAACGATCTACGCTCACTTTGTGGGCCTGTCCTGGTGCTCACTAGTTTAGCTTGTTGATCACTAATTTACGTTGTTCTGCAACGTCGATACTTGCAGTTGCTCTGCATTGCTTGCACATCGAGCTCGCTGCTTGACCTGAACAATGGCAGGTCAGTTTGGCAGCCTCGGGTCGCCTGGCCGGGTTCCCTCAATTTATGGCACTTTGGGCGCTCTCCGCCAGCCCTTCATACATCCAGGCAGGGGGTGAGCGGGACACTGGCTGTGAGGAGGCTTGAGGACCGCTGACAGGCCCGGGGCAGCAGCAGCGTGCGGGCCGCTGGCACGCGTGTGCGCGATGGACAGCCTGAACCTGATCTCCACCAGCTTCAGGACAGAGTACAAGAAGACGCCCTTGCAGCTCAAGGTAGGCTCTTGCCAAGTCGTGTTTTGGCCGCTCCAATCGCATCAGCGTGTGCGGCAAGCCCCCGACCATCACCCTCGGAAGGCGCTCAAGGGTGCCCGCTCGCGCAGGTCATAGACTGCTTCCTGGTGTACGCGGTGCTCACAGCGGCGGTGCAGGCGCGCGCACGCGGCTGTGCTCAGTTCCGCGCTCGCTGATCACACCACTCACGCCTGCTGAGATACGCCTGCTGAGATATGCTTGCTGAGAGCGGTGGCCGGGGGCGCAGTTTGCCTACATGCTGCTGGTGGGCTCGTTTCCCTTCAACTCCTTCCTGGCGGGCCTGTTCTGCAGCGTCGGCTTTTTCGTGCTCACTCGTGCGCCCGCCCGCTGCCCTGATCCTATGCCGGCGCGCTGCACAGACTGCGCTGGAAAGACTGCCACATGCGGTCCACTGGCAGTGACCGAGCAAGTGTCGAATGGCCGTGCTGAGGGGGCTGCGCGGTGCGCGCGCCAGTGTGCCTGCGGATGCAAGTCGACCCCAGCAGCACGGACTTCAGGGACACCAGCCCGGAGCGCGCTTTCCTGGACTATGTGCTCTGCAACGGCCTGCTGTTCCTGGTCACCTGGAACTTCATGGGCTAGGGGCCCTGCGCGCACGGTCGGTGGGCTGCGGGAGCCCGGGGGCTGCCGCAGAGCTGACCGAGCCTGCCTCAGCCGCCCCAGCCGCCTTAGCTATGTCGACGAGCGTATGTAACACATGCGCTCCAACATGCTGTGTCCGTGTAAGCCAGCCAGACTGAGCCAGCCAGATTGCGTGCATGCTGCCCAGTGTGCATGCTATGACTGATCCTATTCCTATTCCCTTCGAAGATGCATCGGGTCCAAACCGGGAGCCCCTCGTCGGCACTCATTCGACTGTTGAAAGTACCGCTTGTACCAAGGCCCAGGATGAGGCCAAAGAGGGGCGCGGTGAAGCCAAAGCGTAAAGCCGCTGCCGGCGCTCAAGCGGCCTGGCTCACCACGACCAAGCCGGGCCGGGCCAAGCTCGATCCCGGCACCATGCCGGCCCGAGCCCCTGAGGTGCGCCGCCTGCCAGGCCGGCGTGCAAGCACGCAGGCGCACGGCCGTGCTGCTGGGTGCAACGCGCGCCTGCGCTGCGCCTTCGGCGCGCGTGATGCGGCCTTGGATGTTAGGCCACCCTCCACCTGCGTGCTTTGCGAGGCTTGCTAGCGCGCAACAAGGCGCAGGCGCTCCGGGGCGCGACATCCGCCGTTTGAAGCCCGCGGCGCAGGCCAGCTGTTGTTAGGCCCCAAATTTGCTTTTCGCGCGCTGCGCTGCGCAGGGCGTGCGCCGCCGCGTCTGGTGGGCCCCGACGGACGACAAGGAGCGCTCCGACTTTGGCGGCATGTTCTGGACGGCCACGGTGACGAAGAAGACAAAGACCGGGTTCAAGGTGGTCTACGACAACGGCGCGCCGCGCCTCCTCCCCCACCTATGCGCGGCAGCACACCAGCCTGCCGGCGTTGTCGTAGACGGCGCGGGCGTTGACGTTGGCTGTGCGGCGGATGCGGCGCGCAGGCGAGGCCGACTCGGTGGATGCGGAGGATGTCTTCCTCGTGCCGCCGGTCGGCTTTGGCCAGGAGCTCGCGCCGCTGCAGGTCGTGCCCCAGGCTCTCGCGCACACGCCGCGCCCGGCCCTGCGCTTGCCGCGAAGGCGCAAGCGCAGTCCAAACACGCCTCTTTTCCTTTCTTTTTCCCCACCGGAGCGTGACCTCTTGTTGGGCAAGCGGATGGGCACACGTATCTTTGTTCATGTATTCATTATATTGACAGAGTCAGTTTGCTCATTCATCTACCTCAACAGGCCGCCGTGCACCGCGCAGGCCGGCGAGTTCTGCGAGGTCAGCAACGCGAGCAAGACCGACCCCGCGGAGTGGCTGGGCGTCGTCGCCCGGGCCGAGAAGGCGGGCAAGTACCTGGTGCGCTGGCGGCATACCCCTACCACCCGGGGCGCGGGGCCGGGCACCGAGGCCAGCGCTTGTGTCGTGGCCGGGGAGCTGCGGGCGTGCTCTGCGGGCGCGCCGCTCGCCCGCGCAGCGCCGCCGCACAGACGCGTCCAGGGCCTCGGCGGAGGATGTGCCGTTTGATCGGACAGGGACTGCAGGTGTAGGGGTGCCCACCCTGGTGTCTGGCCGGAAGGCGCGCACGGCATGCGCGCAGCCACGGGGGCGCTCCTGACGCTGGTGCATGGGACGGGCGGCTGGGCTGCCGCACGAGCCACAGCCTGCGCCGCCGCAGACCACCAGCCTGTTTTCCATGAAACACGAGCGACAAGTTGGGGAGGCGCAGCGCACCACCGGCCCCCGGCACCGGTGTCAGCGGGAGGCGTCCGAGCAGCCGCCAAACCCCACGCGCCGGCGCAGGTGACCTACCCGTTCCACGACACGGGCGACGAGCTGGTGGCGGCGGCGCTGGTGCGCCGCGCGCGCATCCACCGCGAGGGCCACTGGCACTACATCCGGCCCGGGCAGGCCTGGGAGGACGGCGACGTGCGCGGCCCTACCCTACCCTACCCTCCTGCACACGATCATGGGGCTGGGGGCGACGACGCACGAAGGGCAGCAGTATCTGCGCGTGTGCCCAACCACGCGACTACCCGCGCGGGACGGCGGCGAGCGCTGCATGGCCCGCGCACCCCTCGGCCTCTTTTTTTCATTGGCAACCAAATCAGTGCCTGCCGCACTCCTTCATGCTGTAACCGGCCGCATGATCAGAGAGGCTTTCGCCGAGGCGGGCGCCGCCAAGGGGGAGCGCCTGATCATGGAAGGGTTTCCTACCCTGCACCCTTTCATAAGAGCCTGTGCAGCATGTGGGCGCGGCAAGAGGGTGCTGATGCAGCCTCGCGCCTGGCAGCCGGCCCACACGTCTTGCGGCCTGCGGCCACGCGCTGGTCCAGAGTCAGCAACAGGCAGGCCGGAGCAGCCTGGCCAGACGGGCACAGCCCTGAGCGCTGGCGCCTGGCGCCGCCCCTCGGGCGTGGCGCGCGAGGGGTGTGCTGGCCCTCAGGGGTGAGTGGCGTGCGGGCGCAGGTGGTGTCGCCGCTGGAGCTCGACCTCTGCACCGAGGCGGAGCTGCACAAGGCGGCGGGCGCGATCAAGGTGCGCGCCCACGCCCGCGCGCCGGCGCGATGCAGAGGGCGTGCCTGGCGTGCTGAGGCCGTACATGCCCGTACATGCCCGTACATGGTCTCAGGGTAGTGCCAGGGGTTGTAATGAACATGTGTGCCTGTTCCACCGCAGGGCGCGGCAGCCAAGGGCGCCGGCAAGGGCACGCCGGCCAAGGGCAAGGCCGCGCCGCGCAAGGGCAAGGAGCCGGGCAAGGCGGCGGCCAAGGGCGCGCCCGCCCGCGCCACGCCGGCCAAGCCGCCGGCCAAGGCCGCGCCGGGGCGCTCGCCGCAGGCGCGCGCGGGCGCCGGCGCGGCCGCGCAGCCGGCCGCGCCGGCCAAGCCGCCCGGGAACGCCAAGAAGCGCGCGCGCGGGCGCACCAAGGTGCGGCCTGCCTGCGCAGAGAATAAACATATGTGATCAGTCGCGAGCAGCCCTTGACTTTTCATGCGCGCACGGATGCAGATGCTCAGGTTACAGGGCACGCCGTATGCATACCAGCCACTGTGCCGATGATCCTGTGTGACTGCCCTATAACACTGTGCTGATTCCGGAGGCGGCGCTGGCGATCAGTGAAGAGCGGGCCTGCAGTGCCGCTCAGGGATGGCAGCTGGAGCAGGGCCCCGCGCTGAGGAGGCCCGGGGCGCGCCGGGCGCGCGCAGGAGGAGGCGGCGGCCGAGGCGAGCGGCAGCAACAAGCGCGCCGCGACCAGCAAGACCACGATCGCGGCCGCCGGCGCGGACGGCGCCGCGGCGGCCGCGGCGGCGAGCGGCCCGCTCCTGCCCGGCGCCAAGGAGATCGCCCCGGGCCTCTTCCTGGTGCCGCCCAAGGTGCCAGGTGCGCGCGCGGTGTACCCCACACCCTACCCTAGCACCCGGCGCCAGCCCAGCGCGCACCTGCCTGCTCTCTGGTGCCGAGCCCGGCGCAAGGCGTGCGCGTGCACAGCCGCTCACCCTGCCTGAGCCCGGCGGGTGTGCAGCTGCGCGCGCGCCCGGCCCTGAAAGCTCGCCCGCGTCACGTCAGTCAAGCTCGCGCTCTAGGCAGCGCACCAAACCGTGCCTGTGCAAAGGATGTGGCATCACGCATCACACCGCCGGCATGCAACATGCACAGCGCACTGCGGGCCTGCGTGCGCGCTCCCATGCTCAGGCCGAGTGCTCGCAGGGCGGCCGCGCAGCGGCGCTCGCTGCCGGCCTGCCAAGCAGCCACCAAGCGGACGCAAGCAGTGCAGACGCGCCGCGCGGCCCTGTGCGGGGACGCGCAGGCGGCACGACCTTCCTGGTGCAGGCGCACAAGGGCGACGGCGCCCTGCCGGACGGCATCACGCTGCCCGCCGCGGCGCCCGCCGCGCCCGCCGCCGCGGCGCCGGCCGCGGCTGAGCCGGCGGCGCAGGCGCGCCTGCCGCCTGTGTGCGGCCGGACAACCTTGCAGTGTTTTGTCGTGTCGGCGGGCGCTGCAATACGGCGTAGCAGCTGCGCTCAATAACGCGAGTCGCGGAGTGTGCCCATGGCTGGCCCTGACGGCAGCACAAGTGTCCAGAGTGAGGCAATCCTCTGCCCCGCCTGATCAGTTCGCTGAGGATAGTGGCCCGTTGAAGGCTGTCACTAACAAGGCCTCAGTTGAGCGCGTCTGCTGGTCTCTGGGCGCAGGCACCCGCTGCCGCGCCGCAGGCCGGCGAGGCCGCAGCGCCAGCGGCGGCGGCGCCCGCGGCTGCGGCGCCCGCGGCGGCGCCGGCCATGGCGCCCGAGGCGGCCGCGGCCGCCGCCAACGCGGCCGGCGGGTCGCCTGGTGCGCTTCTGTCGCATTCAGACTCATGCTGCTCTTTTGAGTGCAGGCGCCTACACCCCCTGCGCAACCTGCTCATGACGCGGAGGCTGGCGTGGGCGTGCGGCGCAGGCGACGAGCCAACCTCGGACAACAAGAGGAAGCAGCACCCGGCGTGCGCGCCCCGCGCGGCGCTCACCGGTGCGCGCCGCCACGCCCGCAGCCCAGGCTCCTCGTGCGCCGCTGCTTGCGCGCAAGCGGCGGCAGCTGTGCTCCGGGGCGTGCGGGCTCGCGGGCTTCCTGTCTGACCGAGCACGTGGCTCCTGTCGCACCCCATGCGCGCCTGCCGGTCAAACGCGAGGCTCAGCGCGCAGCCGGGGGGTCGCCACGCTCGTCTCGGCAGGGCGCAGGCGCCACCCCGGCTCTGCGAACGAGCTTCGACGGGATAGGGTAGGCCCTACCCTATCCTATGCTGTACCCCACTCCTACCCGAGCCCGGGCACGCGCAGGCCAGGAGGCGTACTCGGCGCGGCACTGGCAGGCGGCCGCGCAGGCTAACCCAGGCGTCGGCGAGGAGGAGCTTGCGCGCATGCTGGCGTGCCAGTGGGCGCGCGCGGGCGAGGCCGAGCGCGCCGGCGCGGAGGTCGAGGCCGCCGCCGACCGCGAGCGGTGCGACGGCGCGGGGCGCGTCCGTCGGGGGTGTCTGGGCGGGACGGGGCGGGCGCGGCTGGGCCCTGGTGCCCTGTGCGGCGCCCGTGGCCGTGGGTGTGGGGGCCATGTGCAAATGCACGAACTTCTCGACGCCCTTGGGCCTGCTGGTGGGGCGCCGCCGCCGGGACCGCTGCGGCGGCTTTGCCTGCGTGCTCAGCATTCGGCGGAGCCTGAACGGCGAGTTGTGTTCCCCAAAAAAAGTCTGTATGTACATGTTGGACTGGGTATGCCCAGATTGCTGGCGAGTGCGGCATCGCCGAGGTGGAGTTGACCACTGAGCGGACGTCGCGCGCAGGTATGACGCCGAGGTGCGCGCGGCCGCTGCGGCCGCCACGCCCAAGTCGCGCAGCAACTTCAAGCCAAAGCCCAAGGACCCGAACGCGCCGAAGAAGCCGCGGACCGCCTACATCCTCTTCAGCATGGACTTCAGGCGCGGGCGCCGCGCGTGCCATGCATGTGCCGCTGCGTGCCTGCTTCCTCATACTTGCCTGCACCAGCATGGGCCCGCGCGCCCGCCCATGTCACACTCAGTGGACCAGCCTAGCGCTTGGCAGCTCAGCGCTGTGGTGTTGCCATGCATTAATTGCAGAACCCGCCATCAGCCAGGCAGCCAGGGCCACCCACATGAGGCCTGGTCGCAACGCGCGGCTGTCGTGCAGCCTCTCCCAGCGTGGCCATTGTGGCGCGGCGCTCCTGCCAACCCTGGCTCAAACCCCGTTGTGCGCGCCGCAGGAAGACGCTGCCGCGGAACCTCGCGTTCAATGAGGGCACCGCGCTGGCAGCCCAGGCGTTCAAAGCAGCGAGCGCGGAACAGCTGGCGCCGTACCACGCCGCGTCCGAGAAGGAGAAGGCCGCGTACGCCGTGGTCTATGCGGCGTACAGCGCGCAGAAGGCGGCCGCCGAGGCCGCGGCGCGCCAGGTGGGCGCGGCGGGGTTAGGGTTAGGGTTACTTAGGGTAGGGTCAGGACCTAGCGCCCTGCGCCCCCTGTGCGCTCTGCGGCCGGGCACTCAGCAAGGCGGCCGGTGCCGGGCTGTGCCCGGGCGGGCTGTGCCCGAGCGGGCCATGGTGCGGCCGAGCAGGTCCTGTGCGGTACAATGGAAGGCAGGCTCTAAGGAGAAGGTCGTTCTTGCGCGGACGGGGAGTGTGCATGCGCCGTGCCGCCTCTCTGCAAGCCCGTCATTGTTGCAGGCAACATCGAGCGCCGCTGCCATCAGCAATCGCTTTCATGCGTACCCACACCACCCTCATGTGCGCAGGCGGCCGCGGCGGCGCTGCCCTCTGCGGCAGGCGCGGCGGCTCTGCCCGCGGCGGCGGCCGCCGTGGCGCGAGGCCCCTCGGCAGCGGGAGCGCCCGCGACAGCTGTGGTCACTCCGGGCGCCGGCGGCGCGGCGCCGGGGCCGTCGTCCAGGCTGCCTGCAGCGCAGGCCATGCCGGCGGCGGCGGCGGCTGCCGTGGTGCGCATATCTGGCTGTGTGCAGACTCTGTACGTTGTGTGCTTGTGCATTGGTGGCCCTCCTGGTCGCGCCATCTCATGCGTGTACAAGCCGCTGATGTGCTGGCGGTCCATGCTGTGGGGTTAAATTAGGGTAGGGTGACCGTAAGTCGCACCAGGTGCTCTGGCCTGGTGGGGCCGGCAGGGGGGGTTGCAGCAGACACAGAGGGGCGCTCCACATCCAGACAGGAGCGCAGAAGCCTCTGCACATGCGCTCTGCATGGCTGTGTGTCCGAGCGGACACACCTGAAATGCAGGCCATCAGTGTGGCTGTGCGCTCTGAGCGAAACCGCAGCCGCACAGGCCACGGGTGCGGCTGCGCGCCTGAGCGCGGCCGCTGCCGTGCAGGCGCCCAGCGCCGCGCGCGCGGCGGAGGTGCAGGCCGCGCTGCAGGGGCTGGACATCGGGGAGGCCGAGGCCGGCCTCAGGAAGGCGCGCGCTGCTCCGCCGCTCTGGCCACAGCCCTTGCTGCTCTCCAGTGTCTCGATGGCTACGGAGTTTGGACTGCATTTCTTCAACTCTTT
>JAABUY010005239.1_pt1 | contig 13160 bp, 13 predicted proteins | sample 5560271 | NCBI WGS metagenome assembly JAABUY01 (sample SAMN10711886, study PRJNA513374) | rock metagenome | isolation source: Antarctica rocks | place: Antarctica: Victoria Land, University Valley
TATCCAGGCGACAAAACGAACATACAGCAGCTTCTCCCATTTCGGTATCGATCGGGTAAGTTGTTGGAGCTAGTGGCAACGGCGCAATTGGAGGGGGTGCTGGTTGCTGCTCTTCTTGTGGTTGTTGCGGCTGTGCTGGTGGAGCTGTTGGTGAGGGGTCTGGGTGCGCGACAGCTGGGAGGCTGGTGGTGGGTGCTTCTTCTTCGGCCATTTTTTTTGGTGGGGGGGGGGGAAGTATTCACTTCGATTGAAGGGGATTGGGGGGCTGGTGTGTTGGATACGGTACTTGGGAGGCTAGCGTGTTGTGGGGATTGTGGGGGGAATTTATATTCTAAACTCCAAGAAAAGTTTGATTCAGAATTCTCAGAAACAAAAACATGATAAACATTATTATATTTCGTCCTCATTGCATTTCTTATACTGTCTAAATATTATGCAAAGCTTTCTGCATGTTCTATATTGTTGAACATGCAAAACGATGTAGTAACAGTCATGATAACAGTGTGCGATGAAAATTTTCTGTCGTAAGGCTGAATTTCCATTGTAAGGCTGAAACATAACATGCTTGGTATCAGTCACGTGATGTTAGACATTTAACAGATCGTGCATGGATATAAGCTTGCTAAAAGAAGTTCATGATTTTCACGGGTGTTATCATGTTTTCATCTCTCAGAATTCTGGATCAAACTTTTCTTGAGCTCTCGGTACTTTAATGTCAAGTTACTAACAAAGATGACTTTGACTGTTTAATCCACAAGAAAGCAAGTAGAAATTCTCCTCACGTATACGTGATTTCCCGCATTCTTCCCACCGAAAGATCTGCTGGTAAGAATCCTCCAGGAGTCTTTGCAATGTCGGTCATACTCACACCATTCATACGATCTACCACTATGATGTGTATTTCTTCACCATCACCAACCCATCAGAATGCAAAAACCTACAGAACGTGTGGCCATGAATGTCTGTTCCCCTCTTTTTTTAGACTGAATTGGATTGCCGGATCTTCTTCCATCTGCTCTAAGAGCGTATAGATGTTTGTTGGGTCCCTCGGTCAAAAAGGCTTGAACGTGTACTTTCGACCCGTGGCTCAAAAGTACTTCCGACTTCCATATCCGGAACAGTACATACCCGATGATGGTTCGTCATGATTAATATCATCCAGTGTTCCATTCAGCGCTTCATCCAGTGTTCCATCTAGTTCTGCATCCAGTGCTCCATCCAGTGTCCTACCCACTGCTCCATTCAGTGCTTGATCCAGTGTTCCATTCGATGCTCAATAGATAAATGAGCAGACAGATGAGTGTGAAGGGTGCTGAGTAAAATGCTGAGTATGTAGAATGGCGAGTAGACAGGTGAGTAAGTGGGTGGGTAGGTAGGTGAGTATGTAGGGTGCTGAGTAGGTAGGTGAGGAGCAGAAGTTGACTAGATAATTTCGTTGTTCGATCATGGGTTCGCGGGACGGGAAGTCTCTATAAAGTCAATGCAAGCATCGAGTCGGATACCAAAGTACCTTTTTCTCTCCTCTTCAAATGCTAATAAATGACACCTTCAAAAGCAGTCCATACAACTTTCTCATAATTACTGCAATCTCAACCTTTCTTGGTGGCTATTAGACTTCTTTGATAATGGCTGAGGAGAGCAACATGTTGATTCGCATGGCAGCAATGAAATTGACGAAGAGGATCTATTGAGACATTGTAATTATGCTTACGCCCTTTTGATATTTACTAGCTTCGTGCATGTTAGGCTTTGAAACTCGAGTCTCAAGACGAGCATATGGTAGTGTAACAAAAACGTCAACCTCGTTCTATTCACGCTCTCTGTTCTCAATGAACAAGTTAAGCAACAGATCAAAAGAATAATAATCACTCGATCTAGCCTGTCTAGAAAGAGAATAATCCAAAGTAACATGTAAGTTAGAAGGTTGAAACAAAATAGCTTGAAGACAGTTAATGTTTAGTAGACAAACTTGAAAGATTCAGAAGAAGAAAAATTCGCCTTCATTAAGAATCGAACTTAGAAGCTCGTCATTTTTGAACCTCGTGCTCTAGGCTGCCTCTAATCCCCATCATTAATGTCGAGATTAGTTTTGCGCGATCATGATCTCTGCCCTGGCCAAAAGATTGACAATTGTCAAAGGGGAACTGTATTAGAGCAAACTTCATGGATGCTAACTGAACTTCTTGGTGTTTTCGTTTGCATCTCGAAGGGTATCAGATCGAAATACTGCTTCGGCATACCTCCACAGCTTTTCTTTCCCACAATGCTACTCGACAAATCAATATTGCTCGTCGCGTGCACTTGTTGAATCTTCCGCCATCATTTTCCTTCAACAGTCCTCATATGTCAGCTCATTCTCGGTTGATTTAGACGCTTCCTGTACTCAATACCGCTCTACCATACTCTCTACACCCGAGCTTGTCTCTTTTCTACATTCAATCGCTTGCCAAAATAACCAACCGCAATCCTCCTCCCCCCCTGATTCTGATCCGTAATCGAAAGCTCCGCGGCGAAAAACTTGAACCTCCATATTACTTCCGCTATCCCTTTACTTATCTTCGACAGATCCCTAATAGACAGGAAAATATCCCGCCCAGGTCTTACGTCCTGGATCAACATCTCGACATCATCAGTTATGACGCGGAGTTCCTTTTCTCTGAAGGGTCGGTTGAACAGCGCCAAGTCTATGAGCCCATCGAGCCCATCGGCGAGGACCGCACAGAGTTCTGCCGGGGGCGCGTAGTTGCGGACCGATCTGTCTATTTGGAAGGTCAGGGTGGTACCCTTAATAGGCCAGGTGATCGAGCTGAAGAGAGGGACGGTGATTATGTTAGTGAGGAGGTCTTGCCTATTTGGATGATCATTGAGAAGGAGGGAGAATACTTCAAAGTGCTATTTGCGGATGCTTGGGTGAGATTTGACTGGACTGATAGGATTGAAGAGTCGATCATGTCGGAAGTGGGAAGAAGTAGGTCATTGTTTAAGGCGCCGGGGTTGATTTTCTCTGTGGTTGGTGGTGTGGCAAGAGCAAATGTTCTTGAAGCCAGGAAGAGGGACCAAAGAAGTATGGATATTATCTGCTCCATGCTGACGGAATATTGAGAAAATAATGATGGGAAGTGAGAGGCAAAAGAGTCTGTACTTACCTGGCCGCGGCTTTGAGGTATAGAGCAGCTTGCGCATGCGACTTGCGATGGTCAAGAAGCGCATGTTGTGGTGAACTTTTACCCGATGCGAGCAGAGTTCGAATTGACAGGGAAGACCATGGACATTAGTACGCATGGGCCCATTTAAAGGTGAGTATATCTGTTGGATATCAAAGCTGTTGAAGGTATTTTTACTGGGGCTAACACCACTCTCTGACCACGTTTAGATGCTTCTTATTTCATGCTGACTGATTCTACCACTTCAAATAACTGTACCATGTTGTAAACAACACTCAAATATCCTACACGTCCGTTCACACTTTGTGACCGTTCATCAGCACGTTTCGGGTGCAAGACATACCAAATCCGTGTGAAAAATCCCAACGCCCTTTCCATGGTCATCGATGCCATTCTCTGCCAAATTCGGCTCCCGCCATTCAGGGATGATGGAGAAGAAAACTTGTGCTACTCTGGCCGCGTTGGTTCAGCGGTGCGGATTCTTCTTGAATCTTGAGTATTCCGATATCCACTTAGTTTGCCCATCAGGCCCCCCTCATTACAGAACATGCAGACCATGTTCGTTGTCCGGAACTGGAGCGAACGTTCCTTTCGAGAGGTATAGAGCTGCTACAGTCATCTCGTTGCTGGCGACTAGGCTACTATACGCATGGCCTGACCATTCCATTTTTGGCTGACATCTTGAGATACGAATTGACGAATCGAGGCCTGAAATGCTCAATTAAAGGTTATAGGTCGCGCTTTATAATAGGCGGTTCCGGAAACCTGGCCAAAGGAAGTACCATCACACTATCGAGATAACCTTTCTGAAGATCTTGTGGAGCGGCGAATGTTCCCAGGCCTAATTCGTTATGATGCCCGAATTTCATGTAGGGTCTTCTTCCACCTCTAGGGTATCTTCGTACTGGGCCTGCTGTCAGCTTTGGTCTCAGTGTCTATATGGATATAAGCCACTTACGTCCCACGGGTCTAAAGCTTCGACAACGTCCAGCTGCAACACCGCAGCTAACACATTTTGGCACAGTAGCCTGTCGCCTGGAGACCACGTGAGCGAACAGGATGTCTTGGGAGCCTGTCATGTGGCCCAGCGTCAGGGCCCAAGCCACTTGCAATACTTTTGGTGTAGTGACATTCTGGTTGTTACAGAATCTGCGAATCTCATCTTCTGCGATTTGCGGCACATCGGCTCTCTCGGGATATGATAAACTGGCCTCGCTGGCTCAAAGGTACGTTGAACCAGAGATAATACCACTGGGCTATCTAACAGGTAAGCTTTTCAGTAATTAACAATTTGTTGCTTGAGCACTAAAGTGATATAATCGCTAAACAATAGAGCAGATGGCAAGACGATTCCGTGGGATGCTTGCTTCATGTTCGTCACTAAATTGAACAAACAGGTAGTGTTGATAACGACGTGATTAGCATCAACTCGCCCGAAGACAACTCCGGTTGACGTTTTGCAGATAGAAATTTTGTCGAGCTGGCTTTGGCCTCTCGTCTCCTCAGCTTTCCACTTGAGGCACACTCACAGTAAAGGCATTCCACGGGCAAATGTTTGAGTACCACTTGGCTAAACGATTCATGCGAGCCGAGACCCTCGATACCACCCTGGAGTCTGTACAGTCTCGGAGCTCTTGATCAACTGCACAACATGTCCTGCTGTGTTTGGAAGCAAAGAACCACTGTCTCGACATCATCAATGCCCCTTGTGCCCAGGCTCGGCAGAATACACTGTTCCAGCTGTCTAAGGCTTTCATAACCCAGCGGCACTAACGGAATATCGCTCAGTGTCGGTTCTGTGGCCATGCCTTGAAGCCTCACAGTAGCGTCTCTCAACGTCTGCTCGCAGCAAGATACCACGTCTTGATCTTGTCTAGATGGCGCATCTGCTTGCTGTAAGTGGAATGCACTGATAATGCTCCCTCCGAAACAAGCGCAGGGACATCGAGAAGCGCTAGTCGAGCGTCGCGATCCAGCTGAGCGATAGTGTTGCTTCGCAGTAGGCCAGGCACCGCCACGTCAAATCTTTCTCCACGACATCAAGCGACGATTTTGCATCGCCGTAGTAGAGATTCCACCAAGCTTGATGAAGCTGCTGTTTACGATTCACTTGTTGTTGGGGGTCCAAAGCAAAGATAGCTCTCAACTAATTCTCTCTTGGACGTATCGTCGATTCGTCTGAATATGGCCTAGGAACTCTTCAATACACATTCGCAACTCAACGATACTGCACTTCGGTAACATTCTCAATGCACCGCGCAATCCCTGCCCTATCGACCTTGTCCGAGCCTCCCAGCGTGGAACGCCTCAAGCACAACCCACACGGTCGGCGTCATATAAGCAAGGCGGGGGGGGGTCTTATTTTACCTTGCCCGAGTTTGTGAGAACACCTGAGTGCAACGCGGAGACTGATGGTCCCTTTTATTTTTGGGATCAAGCGGGTGACCTCTTTCTCGCGATTTGCGATGTGTGCGTTTATTGCAGCGCCCCGTGAGCCACTGCAACAGGCTGTCCTTTGACACTTGCCGTGTTTGGGCCGCAGGACGATGGCGCGAGGAATCTCTGGATCAGCTCACAATTTCATTATCGACGTCTCTTGGCTCGATGCGTTCGCCGCAAGGCTTCACCTGCGAGTCCGCGTGCCGGACATTGTCTATCTTGGTATACGAGGACATGAGGGTAGATAGGCATATAGATATATTTGACTGAACTATGTAGTAGGTAGAGCATACGGATGAAGGATGAAGGAAAGAAGTGGGCGAAGGGTAAATACCCATTAACTAGCGCCGGATCAATGCGGAGATTACTAACCACAGGGGTAACAGTACTGTTCCCTGTTTCCAACAGTCTAGGCGGCCGTCTGCCCATGAGGTTTTCTGTCTTGTAGGCTCGGCCATGCTGAGAAGAAGTTTAGATTAGAGTTCTGATACTGCTCCAGGCTTAGCTCTGGATATGAGGGACATTGAGGTGATCAGAGCGTTCTTTCGATCTCTTCTACTCTCAACAATAACACGCAATGAACACATCACCAGAAATGCAAGCTAGGTACTATGACAATTACAGCTCCCATTGTAAACAACCGATAAACATTTTGCTGGTTACCATCGTGAATGCTAGAAACCACGTCCCTTCGAGACTGAGACCACCATAAAAGCGATTGTTGCAACCGCAAGGAGATCAACCTACAGCGCCCTCGCCGCCAAAACCAGGCCCGTGATACAACTCGCATTACAAGACCACCAAACCACCGACCGCACGATACTCAACTCCTCCGACTCGATCAGAATATACGCTGCGCCGTACGCCAGCCGCGAGAGCGTATACCAGACACAGATGCCATTAACCGTAGCACTGCTAACACCCGCAACCGTGGCAAAAAGCACTAAAACCGCCCAATTTTTTTCGTGGTCAGTCAGGAGGTAGATAACCCGAACCCCAATTTCCGCCAAAACGCAAAGCACAAAAGAGAAACTCACCCGCAGCGACAAAAAACGTGAACCCCTCGACGGAGTTCTGATGCGCCCCCTCCATGCGCTGGATCTGCGCTAAGCGCCGCCGGCTCAGCTTCCCCGCCGAAACCGCCGCGTCGCCGTACTTGGAGAGGTCTTCCCGCGGCGAGGCGTTGTGGTCGAGCCCGACGGCCCTTTTGGAGAAGCGCGTGCTTAGCGCGCAGTAGGCGTAGAGCCAGTTTGCGATTAGGAAGGCGGGGGCGTAGTTGGCGGGTTGTTGGCCACTGGCGGCGGCGTGGAGGCCGAGGAAGGTGAGGAGGGAAGATTGCATGGTTCGGATTCGGATTCGGATTCGGATTGTTGTGTTTGTTTGTTTGTTTTGTTTGTTGGTAAAAGATGAGGGCAAGTGTATCGCGATGACCGGGCCAGTCGTTGTCTGCAACGTGTGAATTCCAGCTTAGGGCATAAAACGAAAGAAAAAATCAACTCGTCAGTCTACGAACCGAAGAGCCACGCCCTGCAGAAATAAATTCCTAGTCTCAGAAAGTGTCTACGATACCCAGGGAAGTTCGCGAGAGCAGTAAAAAGGAAATATCGATAGAGAAGACAAGCGCAACCCTCTCGAGGACAGGCCAAGTAAAACTTATACTTGAGGCAGGACCCCCGGGACGCAATGATTTATAATTCGGAGCGCGGAGATAAGGGGTGCCCAAATCACCGGGAACCTTGTTGAAGCAATAGGAGCTGCAGTAGGAGCAGGAGGAGTAGTCGTCCAATTAGGAACGTAAGGTAAGGTACTCGTAGCTATTGCAGTGCCATTACACTGCCCGCTAGCCTAGTTGGGGCTAGCGCCAATTGCGGCACAAAACGTAGATACAAGTAGCTTCCTAGTTCCTACTGTAGAAGACACACCTTAGACAATTATCAGATCTACAAGCCTACGTACAGATCTTTTGACTAGATGGAGGCATTGGCAGGATTATGGACGACTGGACATGGGGTACGGAGTGTTGTCATGTCTATAGCATGATTGTGACGTTAGGCGCTCCTATTGGGAAGCAGCAGCTGTGCAGATTGTGCCCAAAGCGTGTTGGAATACGAGGTCATATGGGGGCATATTGATATATTGGTTGTTGTTGTTAGGAGGCTATCTAGGAGGTGGAACTTCACGTGGAAGGTGAAAACTCTACTAGCGGGCCCCAGCCCTACCAGCCCTATTGAGGCGGAGGTTACCAACTCCCCTATTTCCAACAAAGCGAATGTCACATAAATGTAATCTAACATTTTGCCGCTTGTAACCTCTACCTTACTTGTTGTTGAGTCCGAGGCGACCTGCTGTTGAATAGTACATTAGAAAATTACTGATAAACATACACGTTTAAAACAACTCCTTATGCGGTTAGGAAATAAACCTGTTTTAAACGTTTTCAAACCCTATTCGGACCTCCCCCTTGTTGAACGTAGCTAGCTCCTAAGAGGATCTGGTATCTAAGGTAATCTACTTTCCTGTCGAGGCTCCTGGAGACAATGTAGACAAGAGCCTATTGCTTATAGCCAAGAGCACCGCACTGAAGAGACTGAATGGAAGATAGTAGCCCAGCTTTCCAACTGTCCAATCGTCAGCAATTCCCACTATTCCTGGAGGGCAATTGTTCTTACCCAGTATTCCGGAGCCAATAGCAAAGGAAAGCTGACTCAGGATACTCGGAAGGAGATAAACACCACTGAGCGTCGGAGACACGCCCTTGGCCCCCTGGAAGTAGATCGGTAGATAATATGATGTTGTGAACAGCTGGCTCATCAAGAAACCATACACCAAGCAACTCGACCACAAAGGCCTCTTGCGGATCATCGAGAAGGGAATCATAGCCGCATCGCCCTTACAGTAATCCCACGCTAGAAAAACGACAAATGTGGCGCCTGCACCGCAAAAGAGCCCGATGACGGTCGTACTGTCCCAGGCGAACTGATTGCCACCATACTAGAGAGCGAGTAGCAATTGGATGGCAGCCGGTGCAAAGATTGCGAAGCCAATAAGATCGAGCTCTGTCGGGAGCGTGCGGAGAACCGCGATGGCTTTGGGCTTGTGCATCTGCTCAGGGACTTTGACCAAAAAGAGCATCGCCGCAACGAAGCCACCGATGGGGAGGTTAATATAGAAGCCTCGTATTAGGTCGAATTAGATCAGGTAGGCAAGCATGGAATAGGACAGTGACCTACACCACTGCCATGTCGTGTATTGTGCCAGTGCTCCTCCAATCAAGGTTCCGATGACGAGACCAAGTTGCGCAACTAGTCCACTGGTGAGGTGAAAATTATCGGCATGATGTAAGGACTTGGATCTTACCACCCATAACAAATCCAATCAGAGCTGACGCACTCTTTAGTTTCAACCCCTCTTCAGTAGATTTGGGAACATACCTGGCCGTTTTGGCTTCGGAACGCATCCAGCAATAATGGTGAAAGCACCGTTCTGGATCCCTGACGTCCCTATTCCTGCCACTGCTCGCCCAACAATCAACGTTTTCGAGGAGGTAGCCACGCCACAAAGGAAGGAGCCCAATTCAAAGATGGCGAAAAAGGTCATGAAAGTCCACTGGAGAGAGTTAGTCGATTTCCGGAGCGAAAAGTGATACTATGGAAATGCGCCTGCTGACTTTGGAGTCAAAGTTCACGTAGAATTCTCCCGTCAGCGGTTGAAAAGCAGCACTGATACCAATATCAGCCAGTTAGCTCGCAGCCGAAGTCAAGATAGTGTATGCACCTTCCCAACTGACTTGCCTGTCCGCTTACTCTTTTAATTACGAAGCATCCCTGACTGAAGTCTGCAATGGCTGGTACCAATCGCGCCGTGGTGAGTATCAGAGCATAAGGTTCAGAACGCCAGCGAATTGTTGATTAGATGCTACAAGAAAGGGGACAGGGGATGGAGCTGGATGTAGGTGCCGCCATCAGGAAATTCGTCATTTAAATACCCAAATTTGACGGAGAAAGGGTGCCAGGATGTCGACGCTGGACCATTTGCACCGACAATCAATGTCTAGGCGAGTATATTTTACCAGCGTTGATAGGAAAGGAAGAGCAGTCAATGCGGCACTTACCTATCTTGCAGCTGGGTCCGAGATGTGGAACGCCGATTGGTGGAGCTTCGCTTCCACAAGCGATAAACGACAAACGACAAACGCTTTCCGCTTCCGTGAGCAAAGCAGCTGGCTCAGCTCAACTTTTTGCATATGCGAAACATATGTTCAAAAACAGTTCAACCCCGGATCAACATTTTGAATTTACCTAACTATAGTACATTTACAGCATATAAGAAGCATGAGCAAAGTATGGATTCCGTCCTACTTTGCCGCAATGCGGTCAGAGCGACGTGTGACGGCAGCGAGGACTGTGAAGTGCGTTAGCAGTGCATATGCGAAGCTTATGCTATGCTTACCTTTGCCCTTGACACCTGCGACGGTCTTCTTGAGGCGCTTGCTTGAGAGAGAACCTAAGAAAGATTTTAGCAAAGCATATGCGATGCATATGAAGTACATATGAACATAATTGCACGTTTAATTTTCGTGACCTCGCTTAATCCTAGATTCGGCATCGGCATATGCTTCGCATCGGCCTTGAATAGTTTCAACCCGACGTCAAGTCTCGCATATGCGGGGCCCGTGCTGATTACAAACTTCGGCCCGATGCCAAACATTCCAGTGTTTCCGACCCCGGCTCAACTTTTCCAACCCCCCGACCAGCTGTACCCCCAAAGCAGCCTGTCTCACCGGCACGATGCGGGACTTACTAATATAGAGATCCTTTACGGTGGTGTAAAGCACGATCAGCTCTGCCAGTTGGTCATCCTCAGCACTTTCATGTGAGCGTCACTTCATTTTCCAGTCACTACGGAGAAGCCTTGTCTCAGCTCAAGACGCTACTCGACCTCCTTCTTGAAGAACACCACGACGGCATTAGAGACTTGCAACTTTGCTTAAAACATGGCTCCAAAGTACGCCAAGGACATGCCTGCGGGCTTTACCAACCGCATTGAGCGGGTTGCCTTCGTCGGGGTAAATTTAGCTGCCATTGTTTGCGCGACACTCTCCATATCCTCTGTTCACTCACTTCTACCACACACACATGCATACTAACTTGACACACAGGCGAGCGGCCAAATGGGCGAGCACATCGCCAAAGCCCTCGTCAAGACCGGCAAGCACACCGTCACCGCCCTGACGCGCCAAGGCAGCAAGAACGAAGTCCCGTCCGGCGTCAAGGCGATCCCCGTTGACTACAACGACGAGTCGACCGTCGTTGCCGCCCTGAAAGGCCAGCAATTCCTCGTCATCACTCTCGCCGCCACGGCTCCGTCAGACGTCCATTCCAAGATCGTTCAGGCGGCCGCCAAAGCCGGGGTCCCGCACGTCATGCCCAACATCTTCGGCCTGGACCACTCCAACGAAGCTCTAATCAAGGAGAACCCGCTGAGCGCCGACTCCATGAGCATGCTCGCCGAGATCGAGGCCGCTGGCTGCTCCTGGACCTCCATGATCTGCAGCTTGTGGTACGAGTACAGTCTTGCCATGGGCCCCCTCTGGTTCGGGTTTGACTTTGCCGACAAGAAGCTCACGTTGTACGACGATGGCACGACCAAGATCAACCTCACCACGTGGGAGCAGTGCGCGCGCGCCGTCGCCGCTCTGTTGAGCTTAAAGGAGCTGCCCGAGGATGCGAACGACAAGAGCCTGACGGTGAACACGTGGCGCAACAAGCCGCTCGTCATCTCCAGCTTCTTAGTCAGTCAAAAGGACATGTTCGAGAGCTGGAAGCGCGTCTCTGGTGATAAGGACTCGGACTGGACGATCGAAAAAGAGCTCAGCAAGGAGCGCTATCAGAAGGGCATAGAGGCGATGAAGAGCGCACAGGACCCCATGTCTGCGCGCATGGGCGCCGCGATGGCCTCGTTCGTCAGGGTGTTTTTCCCCAACGGCGGGGGCGACTACGAGAGCACGCGCGGTTTGGACAATGCGAAGCTTGGACTGCCCAAGGAAGACCTCGATGAGCGCACGGCTGTCGCCAAGGGAATGGTGGAGCAAGGATACGCGGCCAAGGTGCTTGCTAAGGCCACCCAGGGGTCTTAGGGCGGGAGAGATTCCACAAAATGATCCTTCTTGAGCAACCAATGAATGGGACAGGACCCATACTATACACTCCTTACCCCGGTATTACGATCGAAATGCTCCAAGGCCTATCTTCGAAGTCATGAACGAATACATAGAACGAAAATGCTAATCTCCGTCCCGTAACAGATGTGTTGTGGGAGTCCCGAATATAAGTCTAACTCTCAAAGTTCAAAGACGACTTGTCGAGACTTGATGTTGAGGATTCCTTTAATAGTCAAGCTGCATGCAGCTGTGGAACGAATGTATGTGTGCGAAGCAATGCCAATACCCTGTATCACGTGACGTCCCATCGCCATGTTCTGACACCATTGTGTCTCAGAAGATGATGAACTGAGACATGCGGTACACTGGACGGTGTCACTCAAGCTACCACGGAGTCCTCATTCAAGTCGAAAAGTTCCCTTGCCGAAACCCTGAAGCCAATCGTGTCGTTATCATAGGGTCATCATTCTCGTCTCTACGTCGAAAGCGCTATGCAGCCAACAATCCTACCCTCACCAATCTACACCCAACTACTCCTTCATCCTAATATCCTTCCACCCCAACCCCCACGCACACACAAACGCCAACCCCCCGAACCCAATCCCTCAAATACATCACCGAGCCCACAGCCTTGCTGTATGCCCGCAACACCCCGGGTAACTGCTGCGCCGACACCAACGTCTTGATCATACGCGCCTCGCCCGCGAATACGGCGTCGGCGCTGACGCCCGGCGCGTCCTTCGTGATCGCTGAGTGCAGGCTGTTGCTGAAGACGGTCTGCGCCAGCGTCAGGAAGACTGCGGCGCTGAGGTTCTGACATAAGATGAGGATTGCTATGGCGGGACGGTGTTTTGAATGGTGATGTAGGACTGTGAAACGTTAGAAAGAGCGATTTTTTTGGGGTAACAGCAGGAAGGGAAGAAGACACGTACGCCGGAAGCGGCGGCACCGTTACCCACGCCGCCGAGAATTTGGTCGCCTATCCAGTTTCCAACTGGGGTCGTGGGGCTTAGTAGGGAGTAGAGGCCGTAGGCGATGGTGGTTAGGGCGGTTCCTGAGAGAACCCAGGGGAGGTAGTAGCCCAGCTTTTCGACTGTTAGGGGAGCGTGTAAGTAAGCATGCTTTGCTTGACCCGAGATTCGACGTTGAAGGAGGAAGGGAGTAGAGAATACTTACTCAGCGTCCCGGACGACATAGCAAGGATGGCCTGGCTGATGATCGTCAGCGAGATGTGTACACCGCCCATAAGCAGAGTGTTGTTCTTGACTGCCTGGAAGTAGATCGGCAGGTAGTAGTGCTGGACGAACATAATGCCCATGAAGAAGAACATGGTTGCCGAGGCGGAGTAAATAACCCGCACTCGCAGCATCGAAAACGGCAGCAGCGCGTCGTCGCCA
>JAABUY010005240.1_pt1 | contig 13160 bp, 13 predicted proteins | sample 5560271 | NCBI WGS metagenome assembly JAABUY01 (sample SAMN10711886, study PRJNA513374) | rock metagenome | isolation source: Antarctica rocks | place: Antarctica: Victoria Land, University Valley
AGCCTGTGTCATCGGGCAGTGCCATTGACACGTTGACTCGTACTCAGCCGTGACCTGTCAATGCCCCCTCCAACGAGATGACCTGGGCTGTTACGATAAATCAGCCAGTCATCAATTTCGTCGGTAATACTTTGTCGTGAACTGTGCCATCTGGCAGCTTCCTCAGTCGTCGCCTCACGCACGGTCAGTTGCTCCCGGTTGCCATTCCATAGATTCCGTCCGTTATATTCGAGAGTCCGTAAATCCTCCCCCAGCCACGTGTTTATCGCTTTATCGACCTCACGAAGATCACAGGTATGACGGGATACGTCCGGGTCTCCGTCTGTCATCGCGTTATCATCCCGCGACGCTTGGGTATCACGATACGGTTTCATGAACTCGGGATTTCTCGTGAAGCTGTTTTCCAGCGAAGGTTCTGTCCCTACGCTCATGACGAGCACCGGAAGACCATGTACGCAAACCGTATAAAGGTTCATGTTGGTTCCCTTTCATGTGGGAGCGTGCGCCGATTGAACTTATAGCAAAGTCTCCCGGCTATAGTGACTAGAAGCGACTGGTTGTCCGGAAAAAGAAGGAACGGCCCTATACGTCCGGTTCACTCCCGGCAAGGCTTTGCTCCGGGTCCGATTTGTGCATCAAAGCTCGGTTCGAGAAATGCTTGAGTGCTCGTGAATGGATAAACCGGCTTCCTGCTCCTGGTTGACCGGACCGATAGTTCGCAGGACGGCCTGCATTGCGCCTTCCCCAGCACGCCAGCGATCAGCCAGGGTCACGCGCGAGAAATCGAACACCTTGCCAGCGCCGGCCTCATCGAGGCCTGTGCAATAGTTGAGACAATGGACAATCGCCTGCCTCCGGCGACCTTCGACGAGCATGGCCGCAATTTCCGGATCGTCGCGCAGTTCGGTCGGCAAATGCGCGCCCAAGCGGCCGATCACATCACGCAATCGTTGCTCCCGCTCCTGCCCCTCCAGCAGCAGCCGCGACTGGTTGCCGAATGCCAGGTCGCCCGTGCGCGACAGGCTGGCACCCAGCGTCTGCGGACGGCTGCCTTCCCGCGCAAACAGATCAATCACGAAGCACCGCACGCGGTCGGAAGCCAGGTCACCCAGCACCAGGTCCAAGGGCGTGTTGGAGGACAATCCTCCATCGCCCAACAACCGTCCTTCGATCTGACCGGAGCAAATAGCGGCAAAAGGGCGCAGGATGCCACAACATGCTCCGGCCCGACCTGCATGCCCTGTCCCGTGTCGAAGACCAGGCGCTCGCCGCTGACGACATCGGTCGTCACAAGACTGAAGCGCACGCCGCCCCGATTGAGGAGATCGAAGTCGACGAGTTGGCTAATCTGTGCACGCAGTGGCGCCAAGTCGTATAAGGCGGACACGTCGCTTGCCCCTAAACGCGGTCCAGGGGAGAGACGAGGACGGAAAATGCCGGGACGTCCGAAGAACAGCGTCTCCAGCACGCTTGCCTGATTGTAGGCCTGCCGCCAGGCTCCTGATTCCGGGATGCCGAACCAGAAGGAAGCAATCGGAGTCGGATCGGTCGCAGCCGTATGCCAGAATTGTCTCAATCGAGCTATGCGATGTTCCGGCGGGTTTCCCGCGATAATCGCGGCCGTCACGGCGCCGATCGAACTTCCCACGACCCAATCCGGAAGCGGGCCCCCGCCATCCTGCAGTGCTGCGTAGGCACCACCTTCGTATGCGCCATGAGCGATTCCGCCGGCAAGCACCATGGCAGTGGAGTGGATCTTGAGATGCGTTCGGCTGTCGTCTGGCATGCGGCCTCTTTTTGCCTTGGGACTTCAAAATGCGACGGTCGGCTTCGGCGCTATTGAAGCCGCTTTCGAAAAGCGGGCCGCTTCAGCCGCGAGATTGCATAGGTAGCCGGCCTGCTACGGCGTCGACGCGTCGTGCTGATGCAGGCATTCTTCTTCAGCTTCAGCTGGTCAATAGGGTCGAAGTTCTTCCTGCGTGCCGTCCGGCCGAACGCACCTTATCGGTGGCGTCACTATCGACCGACAAGCGGCTTCGCAGCTGCGCGCAAGGAAGGGAGGCCGATGTCGCCGAGGACCGTAGGATTGATCCTGGTTCATCAACGTCCGTATGCTGACCCGTCCGGCGCTTCTCCGGCTTCCTGCTATCCTTAGCTGTTGGCTTTGTGACCGGGGCGGTTGCGGGCGGTTTTAGGAGACCCTGCGCCCGCGATGCTGCGGACGCCGTCCTTCTTGCTCCGGCTCTCGGCCGAGCTGCCAGGGCCGGTTTCTGTCCCGGCGGCGTTGCTGATGCCGCCCTGGCCAGAGCCTTGCTTTTCTGCCCGTTTGTCAGCGCTTTTGGCTGTGGTCGTTGTGGATGCTGTCCTGCCCTAATTACTGCGCCCGCGTGCGCCGCCCGCTTATAAACGGCCAACAGGCGCAGCAGGCTGCACACCTAAAAGATGAATTTGCGTGAGGCACGAGGATGTGAGTAGCTGCCCCGGCCTGACCTTGGAGCCGCCTTCACGGCAAGGTGCCGGCATCTTAGTGCCCCACCCGGCACCTCATTGCGATCAGCCGCGCCGCCGGATTCCGGGTCAGCTTGCGCGTCCCTGCGAAGCGGAAACGGACAATCGTTAGGTTCGACTGGCGGAAGGAAGATCGGACCCCAGTAACCAATCAGTGCAGCCGTCGAAGCAAGCTCGGGCAAATACTCTGTCCAGCATCGGAGCGCTGGCCTGGCGCTCTCAGGTTCCACAGAACGTTTGATACGACGGGTCGGCCTGCACAGGTGGCAGGGCGTATCGCTCCAAGCCCGGCCGATCCTCGAAGGGCTTTTCCGTCGCGTCCAGCAGGGCTTCGAACGGACGGAAGTCGCCACCCATGGCAGCGGCGAGTGTCGCCTCGACCATGTGGTTGCGCGGGATGATCGCCGGGTTCAACCCCCGCATTGCCGCGGCACGGGCGGGTGGTGGCGTGGGTTCCGCGACCAGCCTTGCGCGCCAGCGGGCGGCCCACCCGTCATAGGCGCCGCCATCAGCGAACAAGGAGCGTATAGCGGCATCGCCCTCCGGCCCGGCCGCCGCCGTGCACAGGCCCCGGAACGTCAGCGTGAAGTCGGCCGCGTTCTCTGCCATGCGGGCCAGCAGGTCCTGGACCAGGGCGGTGTCGCCCTCCCGCTCCGTGGCGAGGCCGATCTTGCGCCGCAGCCCGCCGAGATAGGCTGCCTCGAACCGCGGACCGAAGGCAGCCAGCGCCTCCTGGGCGGAGGACATGCCGAGATCCTGGGTTTCCCCCAGCAGCGGTAGCAGGGCTTCAGCCAGGCGGGACAGGTTCCAATGTGCGATACGGGGCTGGTTTGCATAGGCGTAACGTCCGCCCTGGTCGATGGAGCTGAATACTGCGGCCGGGTTGTAGGCGTCCATGAAGGCGCAAGGGCCGTAGTCGATGGTTTCGCCGGAGATGGCGGTGTTGTCGGTGTTCATCACGCCGTGGATGAAGCCGACCAGCACCCATTGCGCCACGAGCTCCGCCTGCCGGCCGATCACGCCGTCCAGCAGGGAGCGATAAGGGTTCTCGGCGCCTGCCGCGTCCGGGTAGTGGCGGGCAACCACGTAGTCGGCCAACGTCCTCACCGCTTCGATATCGCTGCGCGCGGCAAAGAACTGAAACGTGCCGACGCGGATGTGGCTGGCAGCGACCCGGGTCAGCACCGCGCCGGGCAGTAGGGTTTCGCGGATCACCGTTTCTCCCGTAGTGACCGCGGCCAGCGCCCGGGTGGTCGGGATGCCCAGAGCCGCCATGGCCTCGCTGACGATATACTCGCGTAGCACGGGCCCCAGCGCAGCCCGGCCGTCGCCCCGGCGGGAGAACGGCGTCGGGCCGGCGCCCTTGAGCTGGATGTCGCGCCGTTCGCCGTCCCGCCCGACGACTTCGCCCAGCAAGATGGCCCTCCCGTCCCCGAGCTGTGGCGAAAAGCCGCCGAACTGATGTCCGGCATACGCGAGTGCTATCGGCTCCGCTCCAGCCGGCATGGCGTTCCCGGCAAAGACATTCGCGGCCTCGGGGCCGCTCAGACCGCCGAGATCGATCCCGAGCCGCTCCGCGAGGTCCGTATTGACCCGCACCAGCCGGGGTGCAGCAACGGGGGTAGGATCGGTGCGCGCATAAAAGCGCTTCGGCAAGCGGGCGTAAGTGTTGTCGAATGGAATGTAGATGGGCATGGCATGGGTCCTTGAAGCCGCGACGACGCTCCAGAGGCGCGCCGCGATGCAGGGCAGCAGGCCTTTGACAAGGTTTAAAACGCCAGCATAGCGATGGTTGCGTGTGCGAAGGCCCAGTATGTCATCTGCGTGGCAGGGTCGTGATGGCCGGGCATCCGCTCGGGAGCACAACGTCCAGGCTCGGCTGCCGGAATGGTTCAATAGTTGGCCTTCAAGGTAACCTACAATGGAAGGACGGCAAAGCCGTTCAAGGACTGCTGATCGGGGCCCGATCGTGTCCGGCGGCGCCGGCCGGTTCCAGATGCGTGGCCGCGCGCTGAGCTGGGTTTATACCGAGCGGCTGGTGCACAAACCGGCACCGGCTACGCGCAATCGGCACCTTATGACCTGATCCCCGTCTTTCATCCAGCGGCGACCAGAAACCGGCGTATGTCTGATCTGGCAGCTGTATCCGGCATGCAGCACGGCGCGCGACGTCATGCTTGGCCAGACAAAACCTATCGCAAGCTCGGTACCTCGTTCCTCCAAGATCTTGGTGCACTTCTGCGCGTGCCGGGCGCCGTCACCAACCGGCTGCTGCCTGACCTCGTCCATCCGGCAGCAACGGCGCTTTGAACTCCAGGGAGTCTGCCCCAGCGATTCCTGGACACTGCTTAAACAGCTCAATCAATACGCTTCCATAATGTTATGGAACTCTGCATACTGACTCTGCAACGTTCTCTGGGTTTATTCGTGCAAACTCTTATGCTTCTGCAGGACATATGATGCTGAGTACAGCCGCCTTGAAGCTCAGCAGGCTTCCCGGCGAGGAAGCCGCTTACCCGGAACAAAAAGATCCGTCCATCATCGAAAAGCATCCAGACGATGCGCTGACGCCCTTTCGGTTCATCAAATACACCAGTTCCGGCCGGTCCGACATACAGGTTTGGAAGGTGGCCCGTTTCGGCGCGAACGATCTGGAAGGCCATTGGCAGGAACTGAGGTCGCCAACGCTTGAGGGTTTATCGGGTCCTCAACTCTGCGCGCCGGCGCTGGCGTACAGGTACGAAAACGGCAAGCCGCATTACATCATGTATATCCAGACCGCCTGCTTCGAACCTGGCGGCGTCATCATGGAAGCGCACTCCACCGATGGCGAGCACTTCGTCGGCAAACAAACGCCGTTGATCACCAAGGACTCCGTCGTTAATCCGAAGCGCCCGCTTATAGGCGTCTACGACGCGAGCTATTCGCAGGTCAAGGCGAACGGCAAGACGCATGATTGCCTGACTTTTACCGGTATCACCAAGATGGAGCCGACGTGGCCGCATAAGACGGAAGGCGATATCTACGTGTCGTTGCGGGACCGCGCTTTGCTGAATGCAGCATGGTCGGAACCGCGATTGGTTCTCGATATGTCGGAGATATCGTTTCACAACCAGCCGGGCCGAACTGACCATGAGTACGAGTGGTGTCCGGAAGGGACCCAGATCATCGGGCTTGGTGAGGAGCATTTCCTGATGATCGGTGTTTGCTTCATGCAGAAACCGTCAGGATGCGACGGGGAGCGCCAGCGCGTTTTCTTCGCAGCCTCAAATTCCGTCAACGATCGTTTTATCCCTATGAGCATGCCCTTCGAGCCTCAAGCCGCAAAAGGCGAGACCGGCCATCCCGATACGGTCGTCGATCAGCAGAACCAAGTACTGCACGTCATTCTGCAGGAACGCGATGGCAATAAGAAACCGTGGGCACTCCGGCAGGGCAAAATTGGCATCCCGTGTTTACGGGACATGATGGACGATTGTCTCAGCAACCACCGGGAGCAGGAAGCGTCAGCTGCAACGGCCAGGAACTACGCATGACATCTGATGTCGGGCTGGCATAAGGACAGTTGGTCGTCCAGCGAAGATTTCGGTCATGGAGGCGTCGTTCCAGGCAGCCCTCATCCGCCAAATGTGCATGCTGGCATCGGTTGTCCTGCCGCGGCCGACGGAGTTGATCGCCACCTTGCGCAGGAAAGTCAGGAAACGCGCAGCTGTGCGGTCGCGCAGGTGGATGTCGGCCTCGTGGAACGGAACATCACTCAGCAGCTGTCACAAAGGCAGGAGACGGTGATGGGCGAGTGTGGAACCAAGCTTTCGGATGGGCAGAAACAACGTATCGACAACGCCCGCGCGTTCCTCGGACACGTAGCGTCTTATGGAGGTTTATGCCTCAGAAACTTACTCGGGCCGGAGTGGCGGCGGTGCCGAGTGAATGCCTGGAGGAAGCGCACGACCCAAGACCGTAGTGTTCGCGAGCCGCAGCCTGACGTTTGCATTCGAAACGGGAGCCGCACCTGATATGCTAAATTGGTCTTCGGAGGCTGGCATCGTGCCGGAGTGTGCCACCGGGCCAGCGGCAGCGGCGCACACTGCATCATTGCCGATGGAGCGTAACTGGCGGTCCTCCCGGCATGCCGAACGAGCACTCGATGTCCTGAACGTCGTGCTTGCCGATGTGCGCTATGGGCTTGGACCCTACGCCTCGATCTACCTGCTGACCGAGCACGGCTGGAACCAGGCAACCATCGCCCTTGCGTTCTCGTTCGGCAGCGTGACCGGCCTTGTGTCGCAGATGCCGATCGGCGCCATGATCGACACGGTCCGGGCTAAGCGCACGCTGCTGGCCGGCGCAGTCACGGTAGTCACGACGACCTGCTTTCTCGTTGTGCTTGCGCCAAGTTTCTGGTCAGTGGCCCTCGCTGGCATTATCGGTGCCCTCGCAGGCTCCACGATCGGCACGACAATGACCGCCATTTCGCTCGGCATTGTGGGACCTGTCGCCTTGGCTCGGCGTGCTGCCCGCAACGAGGCGCTGTTCCATGCCGGCAACGCCGCCATTAATCTGACGATCCTGGCGACCGCGCCGTTGTTCGGCATCGTCGTCGTATTCTGGAGCCTCGCCTTGGCAGCGGTCGCCAGCGTGGTTGCGGTCATGGCACTTCCCGCACGGGCGATCGATCACGATGTTGCACGCGGATTGTTGCACAATACAGCTCAGCCAGGCCGGCCCTCGGGCTGGAATGCCCTGCTGACCAACCGGCCCTTGCTGGTGTTCGCCGGATGTGGGGCGCTGTTTCACATGGCGAATGCGTCCATGCTCGGCTTGGTCGTCCAGCGATTGGCATTGGCGGACCCGGCCCACGGCGTCGCTCTGGCCGCAGCCTGCATGATCGCGGCGCAGCTGGTCATGGTCGCGACGGCGACGCTGGCCGGGGCGCGCGCGAATAGCTGGGGGCGCAAGCCGATCTTCTTGATAGCGTTCCTGGCGCTCGCAGTGCGCGGCACACTTTACACACTGTCCTCTAACTCGGCCTGGACGATTGCGGTGCAGTTGCTGGATGGCGTGGGAGTGGGTGTTTTTGGCGCGCTGTTTCCTGTTGTGATCGCCGACCTGACACGCGGCAGCGGGCATTTCAATGCCGCCCAGGGCGCAGTCGGGACAATTCATTCGATTGGTGGAATCCTGAGCGGGCCGCTCGCTGGGTTGACGGTGGTATGGGCCGGCTACAACGCGGCTTTTGTAACCATGGCCGCCATCGCCGCGGCCGGAGCCACCCTGTTCTGCCTGATGATGCCGGAAACGCGAGGCTGGCGAGGCCGGGGTGCCGGATCGAGCTGCGCTTCGTCCCACCCTACTGCCCGCATCTCGACCTGATCGAGCGACTCTGGGGCTTGATGCACAAGCACGTTACCCACAACGGCGTTGTCAGGTTGCTGGTTGAGGCAATGCTGAGGGTTTGCGGCTGATCAGGTCCTCACGCTGCGGACGCGACGCCGACCACCTCGTGCCAGGTGCGGAGGGCGGCGTCGCGGGCGGCACGATGCTGGTCGGCGGTCAGACGATGGCGGCGGAGCTGGAAGTGGCTGTGGATGCGGCTGTGGGCCGAAAGGAAGCGCTGCGCCTGCCATGCTGACTTGAACCGCTGCATCTGCCGTTCTCGTCGTCGTGCCGGCTGGTGCGACACCTCGGCCCGGTTGTTCAGGTAGCGGCTTTGGCGGTGTTCAACGCCGGGCAGGATCTCGCGCTTCGCCGCGGCGTAGCTCCTGAGCTTGTCGGTCACGATCACACGGGGCACGTATTGCAAGCCCTTGAGCAGCTTGCGGAATAACCGCCTGGCGGCTTTGGCACTGCGCCGGCCCTGGACCAGGATGTCTAGCATTACAGCTGCATTTCGAGGATTGGGTAGGTTAGGTTCCGGGCTTTTGGGCTGGATGAATGGTGGTGATCTTGACCTGCTCCTGTGGAGTGTTGGCGGGCTTGGGTGACTACGGTTCCGCTATGGTCATCTCCATCGCTGTTTCGTAGGCGATGGGCGAACGATAGCCCAGGCCGGAGTGGAGACGGACCGGGTTGTACCAGCCCTCGATAAAGCCAAAACAGGCCATGCGGGCCTCTGCTTGTGAGGCGAATCGGCGCCGTTCGAGCAGCCAGGGCTGAAAGCGCGTCACACGCGTTTTGGCCCGGGGCCGCCCGTCCAGCCAGTTCACGATCCGCGGGATGTTCATTGCGGCGGCCGTGCAGACCTGTTACAGCCCAGTTTTGGCCAAGCCGACATATCGGCTCCGGCGCATGCCGAACGCGCGCACGCTTTGCGAAAGCGTGCCCTCGATCCCGGCGCGCACGCGGTAGCGCCGCTTCCATGCGGGATCATGCATCCGCGCCCGTGCCGCAGTCAGCGCCTCGTATTCAGGGCGCGGGTGGAAGTGAAGGGACCGGCGTGCGTCCTTTGATGGCGTGCACAGCGCCCGGTCGGCGCAGGCGCCGCAGTCGGTGCGGCTAAATATGGCCTGGATGCGCGGGGCATTGGCGTTGGCGCGTCCTGCGCGCCAGGTCACCGACGTTTTGCCCTGTGGGCAGGTGGCTTGTTCGCGCTCCCAGTCGATGGCGAAGTCGCGCTGCCCGAAACCCTGCCCGCGGGCATACTGGTTCGCCACGCCCCGGACCGGTCCTTCAAGCGAAACGCCATGGTCGCGCTGGCTTTCGACCAGCAAGCCTGCATCGACATAGGCCGGGTCCACAAAGTGCTCGGCGGGCAGCAGCCCCTTGGCGGCCAGGCAATCGTGGATCTCGGCCGTGCTCGTCATGTCCTGCTGCATCGCTGGGCACGTTTTCACCTGCGTGACCAGGTGCGCCGCATCGTCGTCGCAGGTTTCGGTGACGTGCACCTTGTAGCCCGACCACTCCATCTGCCGTTTTGTGCTGTAGTGCATCTCCGGGTCATAGGGCGACCGCAGGCGCTCTCCCACCGGAGGCAGTTCCGCGACAGTCCGCCAGCGTGGCCGCCCGTCCTCCTCACGGGCATGATGCACCCGCCAAACGTCGCGCAGCGTTTGCACCATCGGCACCTCGCGCGCTGCTTTTGGAGCATCCGGCCCATCCAGGGCCTCAAGCAGAACGAACCCGTCCGCGTCGATCTCAAGGGCGAGCGCTTCGCGCTTCTCCTGGCTTTTCGGCAGGCGGTAATCCTCGACGCGGCGCCCATACCGCTCGAACCAGGCTGGCTGTGCTGTCGCACGCACCCAGTCCGGCACAACCGTGGCCAGGTCGTCCAGGGCGGCGCGAAGCGTTTCGGCCACCAGTTCGAGCAGGTGCAGGTCGTGCACGGCGGCCAGCACGTGGATGCTGTCGGTGCGCTGCTTGCCGCGCGCTTTGACCAGTCCGCGTGCTTTGAAGCGCTCAAGCATCGTGTCCAGCAGCAGGTGCTCCGCCCCGCCGGCGACGAGGCGGGCGCGGAACTCCGTCAGCACGCTGAAATGGAACCCGGGATCGGTCAGCTCCAGTCCCAGGGCATACTTCCAATCGATCCGGCTGCGCACGGCGTCGGCGGCCTGACGGTCGCTCAGCTGCTCCAGGAACTGGAACACCGTGACCAACGCCAGCCGCCACGGCAGAACGGCAGGCTGGCCTCGGTTGGAATAGAACTTGCCAAAAACCTCGTCCCCGTAGAAGGCGCTGAACTCGTCGCGCCGTCGCGTCACGACGCTACCCTTCGGAAAGGCCGCCCGAGCCACGCGCACGGTCTGCGCTGGAATGTCGCCGATCGGTTCCAAGCAAAGGCTCATGGATCAACGCCTGTGCTGGATGGCCGCCTGAACTCACCGACAGCATCAACGTAATATCTGTAACCCAAAGCTGGTTCGGCGCGGTTGCCGTGATCCCGGGCCACCAAGTCCGGCGCTGGGCGTGCTGCTTTGTCCCGTTTTGTGGTGGCTACCCCGGGCCCGACGGCGGCGCGCGCCCACCAGTCCGGCCGCGCGCATCAAGCGTGCGACGCGCTTGCGTCCGTGCTTCCCCCCGTCCGCCCGCAACGCGGCATGCACACGCGGCGCTCCATACGTTTCGCGCGAGCTGGCATGAATGGTCCGCACCCGCTTCAGCAGCGCTGCGTCCGCCAGGGCGTGGGCAGACGGGAGGCGGTTACGCCAAGCGTAGTAGCCAGCCTCCGACACGCTAAGAACACGGGCCATGGTGGCGATCGGGAAAAGGGCCCGGTTCGCGCTCATGAACCCAAGGAGCCGGACGGCACGGCGCCGGTTTCGCGTGCAAACCAGGCCGCCGCTCGAGAAAGGATGTCGCGCTCCACGCGCAACCGCTTGTTCTCACGACGCAGCCGGGCCAGCTCCTCACGCTCGGCCGTCCCAAGGCCGTCGCCCTTATCCTCCCAGAGCCCTTCCTGCCGGTCGGCCTGGACGACCCAGTTGCGGATCGCCTGAGCGGTTGGCTCGAACTCGCGGGCCAAGTCAGCCGGGTCACGGCCGGTGCGGACCAGATCAACGATCTGCCGCCGGAACTCCGGCGAGTAGGGTGGATGTGTCTTGGGCACGAAAGAAGCCCCCTGCGAAAGCATGAAAGGCTCCACAGGGACGGGTCAAGATCAAAGGGCTGGCGGCGCGAGGTCGCGCACACGTTGGTGTTTGGACCGGCTGCTGGCGAGCAGGCACCTGCCTCTCTCTCAACCTCGCTGCAATCCGTCACGTAACGCAAAAGGCTGTGCGCCACGGTGTCAGGCTGGAGAGTCACTTTACCCTTTTGCCAGCTCCGGGACGGTGGGTCGGCCACGGCACTGACCGGAACGTCCGGATGAGCATCAGTTGTGACATGGGATGGTTTGGCACCGGCAAATGGGCTGAAAAATCAGGGAGCATTTGGCTGCGACAACTTCCGGCTTCTCGGAAGCACTTTTGGATGAGGCAACACGACCGGCCACCCGGGCTGTCGAGCTATATCGAAAGGTTGCCCTGGATGCTGAGCCGACGTCGATCGTGAGCGATGCCGGCCGGTATGTCAGCGCCACACCGCAGCGGCAACCTTTGCTGCTGGGGTTCCGGCCAGCCCGAGCTGCTCTGCCCGTCCCAGCAGGTGCTTGACCGAGGACGGGTGCCAGCGCGTGCCGTCGCGGGGCGTGCGTTCGCGCGCCGCCGCCTTGATGCCGGCGACCAGCCGGACCAGCCGGTCATCGCCGCCCTGCCGGCGGGCGCGGCCCAGCAAACCTGGCTCGATGATGCCTTCGCGGGCCAGCCGCTTCACCGTCCGGCGGAGCCGCTCACCCGTCCAGGCGCAAACCTCCGGTTTCGCCGAGCTTGCCTGTTGTCCTTGGTTCAGGACCCGCACGACGTCGCCCCAGGGCTGGTCGGGGCGCATCCGCCGCACGGTCGGCAGCCAGGCGTCGAGTTGTGCCAGAACGCCGTCCAGGTGCTTGGCATCCCGGCTTGCCCGCATCTTGCGCATCGCGGCCGGGTCGCCGGTGCGCAGGCCGGGGTTGCCGCCCACCCGGTCCCGGACCCGTGCCGCGCTCAGGCCGGCCTTGGTGCGCTCGGATACCAGCGCCCGCTCGAGCTGGGCGACGGCGCCCAGCACCTGCAGCGAGAACATGCCCTGCGGCGTGGCGGTGTCGATCGGGTCGCGCAGGCTGCGGAAATGCGCGCCGCTGGCTTCGAGCTGTTCGATGACCGCGAGCAGATGGCTGACGGAACGGGCGAGGCGGTCGAGCCGGACGACCACCAGGGTTTCGCCCGGACGGATGTCGCGCAACAGCCTGGCCAGCACGGGCCGGCTGCGGTCGGCGCCGGACGCGTGCTCCTCCAGGATGGCGTTGCGGCCGGCCGTGCGGAGTTCATCGCGCTGTGGGTCGGTGCCCTGCTCCTCGGTGGAAACCCGCGCATAGCCCACCAGCCGACCGGAAACGCCGCTTTTGCTGGATAAAGATTGGGCCATAACGGTGCGCGCCTCCTGCGACGCCCCGTTTTACAGAGCAACAAAGTGCATGCAAACGACCGTTTGCACAGGTGGCCGAGCCTCAAGGCCTCGCCCGGACGGTCGCTCGCTCTGCCGCAAGGGCAGGGCGCTCGCCCGGCATCGGCTGCTGCGGCAGGCCGCTATGTCACGACCCAGGGCATCTTTCTCGCGATCTGCGGGACGATTGCTCGCGGTTCAGGGCCGGCGCGGGCGGAACGAGCGGGTGCGGCCGTGAACGCTGAACGTTGCTTACCAGCCTTATGCAGGGCTTGCCGGCACCGTCAACTTGTTGGACTGAGGTCGCGATCGCATGCGATTTGGACGGCGTGCTCGTGGTTACGCCGCAGCGGCTACGCCGGTGACCTCGGCCCAAACCTGGAAGGCTTGGCTCCGGGCGGTTCGATACTGGGCGGCGGGCACTTGATGGCGGCGGAGGTGGAACAGGTTGTTGATCCCGTCGTGGGCAGACAAGAAGCGCTGCGCCTGGCCAGCAATTCTAAATGGCTGATGAGAGGGGTGGGTTTCGCTTTGGCTTGAGGTGTGGTGCAAGCCGGCATGGAGATGCTTGAGGCCCTTCTGGATGGCGTGCGTGCGGCGTGCGCTGGTTTTCCCGACAAGCGGCGCGGCGACGTGACCTACAGCATGGCCGATATCGGCCTGTCGGCCTTTTCGCTGTTCTTCATGCAGAGCGAGTCGTT
>JAABUY010005242.1_pt1 | contig 13157 bp, 13 predicted proteins | sample 5560271 | NCBI WGS metagenome assembly JAABUY01 (sample SAMN10711886, study PRJNA513374) | rock metagenome | isolation source: Antarctica rocks | place: Antarctica: Victoria Land, University Valley
AGCTGCCGGACCCTGATGCGTGCATGTCCGAGGTGCGCGCATGCGCCTGCCGGGCTCGCACAGCCTGCTGCCTGTGGACGGGCCCGCTTTGCGCTGTAATTCTGGCATGGCTGCAGCCGCGCCCAGCCTTGAGCCGCTGCTATTCCTCCCTGTCGCACCGCTTCCCAGGCCATGGTCGGTGACGGCCCGGCGCATGCAGGCGGCTTACCCGGCGCACTGACGCTCCAGCGTGCGCTCATTGGGTCATCTGCCCATCTCGTTGCGAGCGGCCCCCTCCAACCCTGATTCATGAGACGGCCTGCGGGCGCGCCCGCAGGCAGGCCGACTAGCGCACATGCGCCACCTGGTCTGGCCGGACGCGCCGGCGGGCGCGCTCGACGCGCTCTGCGCCGCGTGCCCGCGCCTGATCGCCAACCCGGCGCCCGCGCGCGGCCTGCCGGCCGCCGCCGACGCCGCGCGCGCGCTGGACGCGCCGGCCCTGGCCGCCGTCGCGCACCTGGGCGACGAGGCCGCCTGGCTCGCGCCCGCCGCGCCGCCGGCGCCCGGCGGCGCCGCGGAGGGTGCGCGTGCGGCCGCGGGACGGATGCCCGGCGTTGGAGGCGAGGCCAGCGCTGGGCCGCCAGCGCTGAGCCTGGCGGAGCGCTTTGTGGCCGCGTACGCGAGCCGCGCGGCCAAGCTGGCGGCGGAGCACACGCGGAACGTGCGGCGCGCGGAGCGGCGGCGCGCGGCGGCGCTGGGCGGCGCGGAGCGCGCGGTGCGCATGGCCGAGCTGGGCGTGCCGCTCACGCGCCTGCGCCGCTGAGCGGGACGGGCTCGCAGCGTGTGCATCCGCGTTCATGTGGACAGCCGTGTTCATGTGCGCGCGCGCGCCCGTCCAGGGCGCGCCATTGCGTGCTTGGGCTGAGCAGCGGTTATCTGGCTTGGCCTGTAGCTCGGCCGCGAGCTGCCCTGCTGTGGCTACGCCCTGCTGGCTGGTGGCACTGCAGTGTGGGTGGGGCATGGCGTCGGGCTACCATGCGGAGGAGCAAGGACGTGGTTAATTCTGTAGCTGTAGCTCTGCATGGTGAGGGTGACGCTCGTGTACAACAGCAGACACGCAACAGAGTGTATTGACAACTGGTAGCAGACATGCAAGGGGTGTGACTTAACAATCTCATCACGACTGTGAAGGACGCATGGGTTCCCTGTGTCCAAATGCAGCGGCAACATGCAGAGCGGTAATACCAAGGCGCATAATTTTACCAAAGAGCGAACTTCCGAGCAATGCTCTCAGACTCAGAAGGTAGCCATGAAGCCTTTGCATGGTGTCGTGCAATGGTTTGCAACAGTCACCTGCTCTTCTGCACACAAAACATGTCGTAGACCCAAAACAAACCACCTCGTGGCAGCAGTAATAGCCAGAAGCAGCTGCACCCGTCGCGAGGCATGACGCGCAGGACTTGCTACGAGTGCCCGGTGCGCCGTCCACACCCTGTGTCCTCCCCTTCCCAAGCAGTGACCGCGCATGCGCAAGCCCTGCTTCCAGGACAGTCGCGCACGATGAGCGCGCCTCCTAATCGTTTATCATTTCAGTTCACTGCAAGATGCCAGGCACGCCACGCCTGAGCCTCCAAGCGTGCAAGCGGACGGCAGGCGCGCGCGCTCTGCGCTGCTCCTCCGCATCGGTTGGCAATAAAGAATTGGTACAGAACACTGACACGTGAGGTCACCGGGTGGAGCCAGTAAACAAAGCCTGCACGGCCACGCGGCCACGGATGTGAATACCCAGTATCGGCATGCTGCACACGTGCTTCGAAACACACCACAGCAGCCCGTCAAATGACTCTGGATCCTGTAATCACATCACACCATACAGTGCGGCGTCCTGCCCCATCCACGTCTTCATGCCAGCTTCTACACCAATGCCATGCGGACAGAGGTGATGATCGCCTCCTATGCTGGTCCTGGGCCCCGCTTACTGGCTGGCAACGCCCATACCCAGCACTGCGGCAGGCTCGCCGCCGCCGCAGCCGCCTCCGCAGCCGCCGCCTCCTCATGGCTGGCCGCGAAGCCAGCGGTGCGGCTCGGCTCCTCCGCACGCTGCGTGGCCAGCAGGCGCGTGGCCGCTCCATCAGGCACAGATCCGCACTATGGTCGGTACCCCGCAGGCGCGCCGGCGCCGGCGCCCACGCCCACCTCTAGCGCCGTGGCGGGCTTGCCGTAGCCGCCGCCGCCGCCGCCGCCGTCCTCGCCGCCGCCGCCTGATGCCTTGCCGCGCAGCCTCGCGATGCGGCCGGGCAGCGCCGCAAACAGCTCGGCCAGCAGGCGCACGGCTGGCCGCGCGACGCGCTTGGCGCCGTCGCCGGGCGACCACGCGTACCAGCCGAACTTGATGTGGAAGCCGTGGGCCCACTGCACGCGCACTGGCGTCGGCGCCCCCGGGGCAGTGCGTGCCCAGGCCGGGCGGCGGGCAGGCAAAAGCAGTCCTCACACCAACCAGGACAGTCTGCCTCACACAGTGCGGGCAAGCAGGTGGCCGTACACCATCTCACGAGCTTCTCTATTCTCTATTTAAATGAAGTGAATAGAGGATTGAACATGTTACGTCTGCCAGACACACGCGCCTGCAGGTTTGTAAGCCTGAAGGGCATGGCGCTGACAGGTGTCGACACACAGGAGCGCTGCAGCGACGCGATGGAGCCAAGCACGCAGGCTGCAGCAGGCGGCGCTGCGCGAGCACGAAGCACGAAGCGCGTGCCTCAAAGTTGTCGATCAGCGTCCACACCATCAGGCCGCGCACGTCAAACCCGTCGCCGATCGCCCGCTCAATCTATTGGACGGGCACGCGCCCGTCAGCAACCCCATGTGCAGCCTCTCGTGCGGGACTGTTGCGCCTCGTTTTTTGTTGTGCAACATGAACAAGGTCAGGAGAGGGACGAGAGCGCTGCTGGGACAGACTGCAGGTGCGGGCGGCTGGGGGTCGGCGGCCCCGCGGCCGCGCCTGGGGCACGTAGGTGTCGAGGAAGAGCGCGCGGCGGTCGCCCTTGGCGTCCGCGATGCCGGTCTCGGTGATGTAGATGGGCACGCCCAGCTCCGCCACCGCCACAATACCCTACTCGGCCCCAGCCATCTTGTCACCCTTGCCGGTTCGATTGCGCTCTATGGCGCCGGGCCCCACAGCCGCAGGCGGAGAGCTGTGTGAGGCACCACAAGCCGCACGCAGCGCCCAGGCGCGCCCGACGCATCCGGAGCGCTGGACACAGAGGTGCGGCGTGAGCCTCGCGGGCGGACGCAGCGCGCGTGGGCGCTCGCAGCACGTTCACTGGCAGCGCAGCACGCGGCTATTCGGCTGGTGATGCAGCCACAGCGTGGCGGGCTCTGCCATGGGTGGGAAGGAGGGGGCGAGGGGGGGGGGGGGGGAGGGGGGTGGCATGGGCGCACGTCGTAGAGGCCCTGCGGGTACAGCGCCAGCGGCATGTCTGTCATCACGTCACCCTCCCGGCACGTGGACTCATACCGCCAGTCTATGCACGACCTGCACGCGCGCACTGCCATGTGGCGACCCGCCAGCGGCAGCCGAGGCCCCCGCACCGCACCCACCTGGGCATGCTCCACTCCTCCCCGGTGCCCAATAGCAGCATCGATTCAAAAGGCCGATGGCCAGCGTCGTATCAAAGCCTGGCCAGCGAACTCGCAGAGGATTGGTAGTGCAGCGCTGACATGGCCGGGCACAGCACGAGGAAGGAAGCGGAGCTATTCAGAGCACAACAGGGCACATGAGTTGTTCTCTCTCTCCCCTGCGGCCCGCACCGGCCGTAGAAGTTGAGGCCGACCCAGTCGATGCCGGGCGGCGCGTCGGCGGCCTCCACGTTGCCACCGCACAGCGGCGGCGTGCGCCACATGAAGCGGCCCGTGCGGAAGTAGCGCACCACCTCGGCCGTGCCCCACACGCGGTCCAGCCAGTCAATGACCGGCTGCACCCAGCGCACCGAGAAGGCGCGCGGGTCCTTGACCGCGTACGACATATGGTTGTGCACCAGGCCCACGCGCATGTCGCTGCCGCCTGCGCGCCCAGACATCCCTCCCATGAGCCCTCCCCTGAGCCCCGCCAGACGCGCAAATGCCCCCGCGCACAAAGCAACCGCCTGCGCGCCCACACACCCTTCCCCGGACCCTACCACCTGCGCGCGGGGGCCCGCACGCGCGTCGGCGCCGCCCGTGCGCACGCCGCACGCTCCGCTATGCCCAGACCGCCGGCAAGGGCGCTGGCTCTGGCACTTGTGAAGAACCCCTTTGAAAGCCCCGCCGCCGCCGCTGCGGGGCGCGCGCGCACCGGGCAGGCGCTTGATGGCGATGTACGCGGCACCGTGGGCGCGCAGGCACGTCAGCAGGTGCTTCCCGGCCGTCTTGAAGCGCGCGAACTTGCCGGGCGGGAACTGGCCCCACAGCCAGCCGCAGAAGCCCATGACGTTCGCCTCGTTGAACGTGGCCCACATGCGCACCTGGGCGCCGAACTCCCTGCGGGCGGCGGCGGGCGTCGGCGCGCTCCGGGGAGCGCGGTCAACGGCAAACGGCAGATGCCAGGTCCGCTCTCTGTTGCAGGCAGGCTGCAGGGCGTGTTGCACACCTTACGTCAAAGCCAGGCAGCGGACCGCCACAGACACTCCAGGCGCGGCAAGGGCTTGGCATGCATGCAGAGGGTTGGGTCCGGCCGCGGCGGCCGCCCACCTGACCGAGAACGCAGCGAAGCTCACAAAGTGCGGGATGCCTGCGTCGGTCGTGAAGCCGCCCAGCCGGTCAAACCACAGCGGGTGCACAAAGTGGTGCAGCGTGACAACCGGTTCCAGCTTATTCCTGCGCGCCCAGGGCGCGCGCGTTGGCTAGCGACCAGGCACGGCGCGCGCACCGGGTCAGCGGCCAAGCACCGGGAGCTGGCGCAGGGTTTCGGGCAGGGCTTGGGCAGGTGCTGGACAGGGTCCGAGCAGGGCCTGCGCTGCATGGCCGCACGCAGCGAGAGCGAGGCGCAGGGCATGATGGGGACATCTTCTAGTGGCGCTGACGCACTGAAGCAACCATCAGCCACAGACAGCCAGCACTGCCTGTCAGCTGAATGCCAAAGGTCATGTGGCAGCGCACGCATGATGAATTGGACGCCTCCTATTACATCAATAAGTACATCTGATCCTGCCACTGTTTCTGCTCAGGCTTCCAGCTCCAACATGCGGCTACAGCATTACCTTTGGGAGCGCAGCTGGCAATGCTGCCAAGTCCACATGCGGACTCCCAGACGTCTGTATCAGTCCTGCTGCAGCGCACCTGATCAGGCAGTCGAAGATTTTGTGGTAGTGCGCAATCGCAGCGGGGTCGAAGCAGCCCTTCTGCGGCTCGATGCGGCCCCACTCTGCGCAACGACGCAGCGCTTCAGTCCTGTGATGACTTGCACGTGCGCCACTGACAGCCACATATGGATTGCAGTACGTAGGCAATATGGGTATTTGCAGAAGCCTGAACCCGAGCAGCGCATGTGGGCCTTGGCATCTCACGTTGCATGCAGGCAGACATGCATGCCTGCCTGCATGTTAAGGCGCACATGCCCTGACATGCAGGCGCCTAGCATCGTGTGCAGCCTGACTGAGTGAGCACTTGATATTGGACTGAAAGTCTCTGCGTGCGCTGCCCCCACCTTCAGACGCCGCCAGGTGAGCTGCTGCTGAACCTGCACGGACTGCATGGGTGAGGCGCTGGGCGCGCGCGCGCACCCAGCGACAGGCGGAAGCAGGTGGAGTTGAGCGACACGGCGCGCGCGATGTCCTCCTCGTAATACTCCCAGAAATTGGTGGACTTGCCGCAACGGTCGCCCCCCTGCCAGGCCGCGCCCGCTCACCACCTCGGGCTTGCAGCAGCGCGCGCGACAGGCACTGCCCGACAAGGCACGCAGCGCCCGCTGCTGCTGCCGCCCGACTGAGCCACGAGCGCGCCTCGACAGTCGGCTGGCTTGCAACAGCATGCGGCAAAGAGGGACCACGAGACGAGGGACGCGGCGCCTGCTGCTGCAGCCAGCCGGGCTGGGGCGCGGGCGCGCCTCAGTGACCGGCTGGCCCAGGTGGTTTGCTTACAGCAGCAAGCGCATAAGAGCACCCCGCGGAAGAGACACCCCACAACGAGGCACAGAACACCCGCTGCTGCAGCTGCTGGACTAAGTTGCGGGCGCGCCTCAATGACCGGCTGGCCCAGGTGGTTGCTTACGGCAGCAAGCGTGATAGAGGCACCGCAAGACGAGGGACGCAACGCCCGGTGCTACAGCCGCCAGGAAGCAGCGTGGGCGCGCCTCAATCACTGGCTGGCCCAGGTGGTTGCGGTGCGTCTCATACTCCGCCCAGTTCGTGTTGGGGCCGCCCGCGTTCTGGTAGACCGACAGCGCGGGCCCGACCCAGAAGGGGTGGTCGTCGTCCGGCAGCACGCCGGGCTTGCCGCCGCCCTGCAGCAGCGGCGCCTCCGCGCCGTTCGCGTCCGCGACGCGCACCATGCTCTGCTGCGCCCGCCGCCCGGGCGCCGGTCCTGCGCGGCCAGCCTGTCTTGCAAGCTCTCCCTTGAACAGCAAACAGCAGGTCGAGCATCCTGGACGACGGGCAAATTCTGCATAGGGCATGGAGCGCAGCGTCGTGCTCCACCCGCTCCGCCACACCCGTCGACCAATAGGCAGCTCTGCGCAGAGACTTGTGCGGGCCACGCGTCGCACCTGGGCGCGTGGACGCTGCTCTGCGCCACCTCTGCGCTAAAGTGCTCCTGCTTGCCCCGCCTTTGCTGCTGGTGCTGCGCTGAGCGGCTGTCGGGCCCGATGCGCGGTCGGTCACGCGGGCGGCCAAGCGGACGAAGGCGTCAGTGATCACGGGGGTGATAATGCCTGGAGTGCCGGTGGGCATCCGGGCGGCGGTGGTACTGTCACTCAAGTGAGCAGCACGCGCCTACCTAACTCTCAGCTACTAGAGCGACCTCACTATGGATGCTACAGACTCCCGAGTCCGAGCATCGGCTAGGGCCTGGAGCAGGGTAACTGAGAGCGGCCCTGCACTTGAGCCCCGTTGTTTTTGCACCTGGCGGCGTCAGGTGCACTCCGTGCAAAAACAGAGAGTTGTACGTTGTGTAGAGGAGGGGAGAACGTAGACCACCAGCCGGACTGGGGCGCGGGGGGGCAATGGCATACCAGCTGGAGAACGGAGGCATCAACCGGCTGTGGGTGCGCTGGATACGCGCAGTGCTTTTCAATTTGCAGCACTCAGCGTCCCCTGCGGCCATACAGCCCTCAGCCTGGGAGAAAGCTGTTGTCCAAGAAAGTGCTTGTCCAGACATAAGCGCGCCGCCTGCATTGCGAGCCTGTGCAAGCGCCGCTCGCCGCTTTGTGCGTCAAAGCACGCAACGTGGGCACAGCGAAGCGCGTGCAGCCGTGCGTTTGACGACATAATCACACATCGATTTGCTGCGCAGTTGGAGGAGGAGATCCAGGAGGACCTGAAGTGGAGCATTCTTGTGAAGAAGAAGCTCTACTCCGGCAAAAGTGACTTCCAGACTGTGGAGCTCATAGAGTCGGGCCCGTTTGCCAAGGCGCGCCTCCTGCGCATGCGCTGTGGCCGGGCGGATTGCAGGGCAAACACTCTGCGCTTGTTGCAGGAAGCTGCAGGCAAGCCTGATGCAAGTGTCAGGCTGCCAACGTGGTTATCTGCATTCCAAGGTTCCTGCCACTGCCTGCGTTTCGACCTGGCGCCAGCCACTGAGCAGTGGCTCCCGGGAAGCAAAGACACGCTGGTATCCTGCGTCCTGTTTTCACGGCGCTGTATTTTGAGCATTCAAAGGACGTGTGAAACTCGTCGCCGCTCCAGCGTAAGTGCCCGACTAGGCGCAGAGTGCAATTTACATGACAGCGCGGGCTGCAAGTTTCTGTTCAAGTGGCTTTGGCCCACCTCGCCTCGGTTGCCACCGGCGCGCGCGCCAGCAGCACTTTGAGGCGCCGCGCGACGGGCGCGCGGCGCGCAGGTGCTGCTGCTGGACGGCAAGGCGCAGAGCGCGGAGGCCGACGAGTGGGTGTACCACGAGCTGCTCGTGCACCCGGCGCTGCTGCTGCACCCGGCGCCGCGCCGCGTGTTCATCTGCGGCGGCGGCGAGGGCGCAACCGCGCGCGAGGTGCTGCGGCACCGCGGCGTCGAGCGCGTGGTCATGGTCGACATCGACAAGGCGCGCGCCGGGCGGCGGCTCGCGTGCTGCGGGGCAGGGGTTGCCGTGCATGCTGCGGCATTGGAGACTGCTATCCGGGCGCTCTGCCCATGCCCGGTCAGATGCGGGTGTGTTATTGTTGCCCAGAGGCCGTCTGCCGGTGGTCTGACTGCTGTGCTGGGCTGTGACCTAACCACATGCATTTTGGCAGCTCATGCCTTGGATTCAGGGGGCACCTGGTCACGCACGCTGCAGCACTGTCCTGCGGGCGGGGCCTCGCCGCGCAGCCGCGCTCGCGGGGCGCGCTCCTCCGCGCGCACGCGCGCATGCAGGCCGGAGCGCTCCGCGCCCCGCGCGGCGCGCCGACGCGGCGCTCTGCGCGCAGGTCGTGTGCGAGTTCTGCGAGCGCCACCTGACCGCCAACAAGGCGGCGTTCGCGGACCCGCGGCTGGAGCTCATCATCAACGACGCCGGCGCCGCGCTGGAGGCCCTCCCGGACGGCAGCTTCGATGTCATCATTGGCGACCTGGCCGACCCGGTGGAGGGCGGGCCGTGCTACCAGGTACCCTGCCCTATGCCTATGCTGTCCAGGTGACGGCGCGCGGGGCATGACGTAGGAGGGGCCTCGTGCCAGCTGCCCCAGGCGCATCGCACAGCCGGCGGTCGTGCCTGGCCTGACAGCCCTCGGCAGGCGCCCCCACGGCGTGCCTTCACTCAGTGTTGTGGCGGGGCGGCGCCCGGCCGTGCGCTGGGCGGCTCCCGCCCTGAGCCTGCTGTGCATCTGCGGGGCTGCTGAGCGCGTCGTGGCGCGGTGGGGCACAGTGCCATGCGCGCCATGGCGCTTGCCCACGGCGATAGGGTGAGGAGATATAGAGCAGGGATAAACCTACTCTACATCTGACCCTAGCACGCCTGAGGTGGCGGCCGCGCGCGCGCGCAGCTGTACACCGAGGAGTTCTACCGCGGCGTGGTGCAGCGGAAGCTGGCGCCCGACGGCGTGTTCGTCACGCAGAGCGGGCCGGCCGGCGTGCTGAGCTGCGGCGAGGTGTTCACGGCGATCAACCGCACCATCGCCTCCGTCTTCCCGCGCGTCGTGCCCTACACGCAGCACATCCCGTCCTACGTCGACACCTGGGTGCGCCCCGGGCGCGCGCGCCTGTTCCGTGGCCGGCCGGCCGCCTCGCCCGCCGCCCCGGGCAGGCCCGCAGCGCGGTGCCGTGGGCACTGGGGCGCGGCGCGAGGCGGGCGCCTGGCAGGGTGCCCGTGCGGGAGGCTGTGCCGGCTGAGGGGGCGGCGGGAAACCCTGCAGGGCTGGAACATGGGCCTGCGCAACGCCGCCCTGGCGTTCCCGGAGAGCGCGGAGGCGCTCGACCGGCTCATCGAGGAGCGGATTGAGGGCGAGCTGCGGGTGCGGCCAGCGCGCCCTGCTGCCACCTGCGCGCCAGGCGCCAGCGTACTTCGAGCTGCATTCTGAGCCCACCCTGCGTGCAGCGGGCGAAATGCCGCTGTGATGGTTGCAGCGGCTGGGCATTGCCTGGCGGTGTATGACGAGCGCTGACCAGGGTCTCTGTACAGCAGCGCTCGCCTGTGTCTGCTGCATGGCTGGCCTGGTCAGATGCCTTGCTCCAGCGAGGATGGCGCAGTGAAGCTCGGCTCGAGCGCTGCATGGTGGGGTTATGCATGCATGCGCAAACAGCCCGGCGTCTCCAGGTAGGCGCCAGCCGTGCCCGCCGTGCGCCAGCCCGCGCTGCGCGCCCCCTGGCAACACACAGCGCGCGCCGCCGCCGGGCGCGCTGCGCGGCGCGCCGCCTGAGCAGGCCGCCCGGCCTCACGGCGGAACCTAACCTACCCTACCCGGCCGGCGCGCAGTTCCTGGACGGGCCGACGCTGCAGGCGGTGCAGACACTGAACAAGGTCGTGCGCACTGCGGTGGCCGCGGAGACGCATATCTACACGCGCGCGGCGCCGCGCTTCATACACGGCGAGGGCTCCACCACGCTGGCATAGCCGAGGGCGCCTGCGCATGCAGGCCGGCGGCTCGGAGCACCACCCCGCAGGTCCCCCACCCCCGGCCCGTGCTTTGCTCAGGGTTACGGCTAGGGCGCCTGAAGGCGCCGCGCGTTTGCAGGCCCCCGTGCGGGGCAGCGCCTGCTCGTCAGGACCCGCTGTGCGGCTGGGCGCGCCCGCGAACGCACTGTGCCTGCGTCGCCGTGAAGTTTTGCAGGTTCCGCAGCAGACAGGCTTGGGGGGAGCCGCGGTTTCCCAGTGGGCAACGGTCAGACGTACTGCCTGTATGAGCCACCTAGGCTGCTCAGGCCTCAGTTGCGATGCGATGCTGATCACTGCAATGACTGTAATGCTGGTACTAGCTTTCAATCCTGCCATGCCAAGTAGAAGCGAGGAGTCGGACCCTGGCAGGCCCAGAAAGTGCCGGCCCCTGTGATGTGAGCGCACATGTCCAAGATCGGGGCAATCTTGTGCACCGCCTCACAAGCAGTGCCTGAGCACCATCCAGCTCGCACCCGCCATGCTGCCGCCAGTCGTTGGTAGCACGATTGGCTGAGCCGGCGTGCGCTAAAGACATCAGGTCTTGGACACCATGGGCCCGCAGCGGGAGTTTGGCGAGGGGCTGCGGCTGGCCTTGGACCCCGGCACTGCGGAGCTAGCGCAGAAAATCTACGACCGATGCAGGACGGCCATCACGGACACGGTGGGCGCGCAGCCTGCCCAGGTGCGCGCCGCTCACGCGCGCAGCCGACATGGGCAGCCGCCCAGGCGGCTGCGCCTGTGCCAGAGTCTCCGTTACGGGTAGGGCTCTGGCATGAACCACCATCATTTTGAAGGGGCAGACCGGAGAATCCTTGGCCCGGGAAGCCGGCGTGCAATGCGGGGTCGCCGGGGCCGGACGGCGACTGCGGCTGACGCCCGGACGCCGCAGGAGGCGGAGGAGCCGCTGCGTCTGTGGAAGGCCTGCATCCTGTTCATCGCCCGGGCGCTCCGGAGCCCGGCCAGGGGCAGCGGGCCGAGCCTGGGCGAGATCCTGCGTGCGTTCGACCTCAGGTGCCGGCCCGCACGGGGAGCGGGCAGCTCGATCGGCCGCCTGGCTGCTTTGGCGGGAAAGGTCCCTGCATGGCAGGTTCCCCGGGCTGTGTGCGCCAAGTGGGGGCTATGACACCGCCGGCTCCGGGCTGGAGCCTGCGCGCGACCGAGCGGTGCGCCGGCGCGCAGCCTGGCGGATTTTCTGAAGGAGCTGCCGGTGGCGGTGAAGCGGGCGGAGCCCAACCTGGCGCTGCTCTTCGGCGACAGCCCGCCGCTGGAGCGCCGCTTGCGCCTGCGCGAGCTGCAGAGCGTGTTTGTCTACTCGACCGTGCTCGCGAAAAAGTGCCGGGTGCGGCGCCTGCGCCTGCGCCAGCCCTGCCCAGGTCGCCTGCGGGCTGGCGGTTGGGCGGCGTCTGCGGCAGGAGCCGCTGTGTGTCGCGCTGCGGGCGGCCCGCTGCCAAGGTCGGCTCCTGCCGGCGACGAGCCAGCCGCCCGCTGGCGCGCTTCAGGCCGCGGCAGGCGTTGACGCGCTGCTGCGGCGCTGCGGGGTGTTGCGCGCCCGCGGCTGTGCGGCACTGCTGCACGATGGCAAGCTGCCGTCTGTCCGCCGGGAGCTGCGAACGCCCGCCCGCGCCGGCCCGACGCCGCGGGCGCGCCGCCGCGCGCGCAGGACCTGTTCCAGGCGCACTTTGACATGCCGGCCGGCGCGCCGGCGGGCGAGCCGAGCGCGTTCGGGCTGTGCTGGCGGCTGTACGTGGTGGCCAAGGCGCGGCTGCTGCCGCCCTTCCCCGACCTGGTCGCCTCGTTCAACCTGCTCGTCTGCGTGCTCGCGGCCGCGCATGCGCACGTGCCGCCCGAGCGCCTGCGCGCGGGCGGCGGCGCGGGCGCGGGCGCGGAGCCGGCTGCGGCGCACACGCCCGGCGCGGGCGCGCCTGTGCCGGGCGGTGGCAACGGCGGCGGCGGCGGCGGCGGCGGCGGCGGCGGCGGCGGCGGCGGACGCGGCGGCGGCGCGCTCGCGCGCCTGGCGGCCGCCAACAAGGTGGCGGAGGCGGAGCTGCGGCCGCTGGCGGCGCGGCTGGACGCGCTCATGGCGGAGCTGCTGCCTGACCTGGCGCGCGGTGCGGGCCATGCAGAGCGAGCGTGTGTCGCGGCACGGCACGGGCGTGGCATTGTAGGACTTGCGTGGCGCGCGTGGGGCGGCCGCCCGGCCCGGCGCGCGCGCAGCGCTTTGGCTCTCGTTTCTAGCTTGAGAGCGGCGTGGGCAGCCGGTCTGCGTGGCCGTGACGCCGCCGCGGCGGCGGGCGCGGGCGCGGAGGCTGCTGGGATCTGACCTTGGGGCCTAGGGCACGCACCAAAGTGTGGCCTGCGCCTGCCGCGTTATCTGGGTAACCTTGAGTACGCGCGACGAACTCGCCGTGATGTGGCGCAGGGGACGCGGGCGGGGATGGCGAGCGGGGGGCGGGTGCGGAGGCGGCTGGCGGCAGCGCGGCGGCAGGCGGGCGCCAGCGCGCTGAGAGGCTGTTTATGGACCCGGCAGCAATTGCGGCAGCGACGGCGGCTCTTGACGCCGCGTATGAGGCGGTGCGCGCTGTCTGGAACAAAGCTGCTGCGGCTGCTGGGCGGTGCAAGGCAGCGCGCAAGTTGCCCTGGTGTCAAGAACGTACGGTGACAGGGCTGCGGTGGCCATACGACTTTACCCAGGCATCATGTCCTCAGCCTGCACTGCGGTCGCCTGGCCACAGAGGTTTTGTTGCGCACACATACGGCCCAGCCGTGAGCGGTGGGAGCTCTGCCTGTCGCTCACTGTTGATGCCTCTCTCACTTCAGCGCTTGCGCTGCGCGCTCTGCTGTGAGCGCCGGCACTGTTCGCGGCACCCGCTTGCATCGACGCCCTGCGTGCCGCCCCTCCAGGTGTACGACACGGCGTGCGA
>JAABUY010005244.1_pt1 | contig 13157 bp, 9 predicted proteins | sample 5560271 | NCBI WGS metagenome assembly JAABUY01 (sample SAMN10711886, study PRJNA513374) | rock metagenome | isolation source: Antarctica rocks | place: Antarctica: Victoria Land, University Valley
CCTAAACCGGTCCGCGGCCGCCTCACACCGCCTAGATACACGCCGAACACCTGTTCGGGGTGCCAAAGGCCCTGCTCACAACCGCTTTTTGACCTCAACCAGCCCAAATGAACTGCGGAACTCGGGCACGGCAGAACTGACCGACGAGTACGGCTACGGCCATCCACCGCGAGCGGCAAGGGATGTACGAGAGCACGGCATCCCCCTAGAAACCTTCCGGGTCAGGAGCAAAGACGGGCGCAGCATCGGCGCCTATCGGCTCGGGGATCCTTCCGACATGTCCGAAGGGAAGTCAGGAGGACGGCGAGCGTTTCCCAAGGTGTTCAAGGCTGCCCTCGTGGCTCGCTACGGCGAGCGCTGCGCCCTCTGCGGAGGGAGCTTCCCCGGACGGGCGCTGCAAATTGATCATCGAGTGCCTTACGAGGTGGCCGGAGACGCAGCCGATTTAACCGATCTCGCCGCGTACATGCTTGTTTGCGGATCTTGCAATCGCGCGAAGTCTTGGTCATGCGAGCACTGCCCAAACTGGCTTGTGCAACAGGACTCTGCCACCTGCCAAACCTGCCTGTGGGGATCCCCCGAGGAATACGAACATGTCGCCACTGAGCAGCGCAGGAGCCTGACCATTGAGTGGCAGGGGAATGCGATCTCCGACTATGAGCGACTCCGGGAAGCCGCTGAGGAGGCGGGCTTGTCGGTGGCCGGCTACGCGCGCCAGCTCCTCGCGGGTAGCGTGGAGTAACGCCTAGGCCGCCTTCAAGGCGACCTGCGCGTGCGGCGCTGGCGGAGCTGTCAGCAGTTCGGAAATGTAGAGACTCTCGTAGGTCATCACGCTCTGGCCGTTGAGGGTTGCCTGAGACGAGCGTCCCGCGTCCAGCTCTCGGCGACGAGCGCCGATGCTGTCGGGTAGAGGCTCGCCGTATTCCTTTGTTCCGTGCTTCCCGTCGTAGCTCAAGAGGTACGGAACCCCTCTGGATGCGAGCAGCTCAAGCGCCGAGATCAAGCGCTCGCGCGAAAGCCCCGCGTGATAGCGCGTGTCCGTGCCGGTCGAGATGCCTTCCCAGGGTGGATCGAGATAGACGAGGTCGCCCGGCGCGGCTGAGGCAAGAGCCTCCTCGAAGTCAACGCACCGAATGGTTGCGCGCCTCGCGAGAAGCGCCGATGTTCCGGCTATCTCCCTCCGCATCTTGGCCGGGCGCATCCCTCTCCGCCGGTGATCTGCGCTTTGGTTGAAGTGGCCGTCTTTGTTAAACCTCGGCGCATTCTTGACACACCGAGCGAGGAGATAGAGAAGGCGGGCTGCGCCGCCAGTCGCGTTGAACCTGTCGCGGACGGCGAGATAGTGCGGCGCGGGATCTTCAAACTGCGCAGACCAGATCGCCTCGTAGTCAGCAGCCAAGGCTTCCGGGTCCGCGAGGATGCGCTCCCATAGTTCGGCAAGAGGCCCCAGCGTGTCGGAGAGGACGAAGCGATTGGCCCTGCCGTGATGAGCAGCGGCAAGCGTGATCGCGCCGGATCCTGCAAATGGCTCATACAGCGCCCGAAACTGCCGTCCCTGCGTTGTTTCAAGGATCCGACTTGCCAAGCGGCGTTTGCTGCCTTGGTACGGAATCGGATGGGGCATGGACACGGCCACGACCACAGGCTATATCCGGGAGTAGACGTTTACTCCGCCCAGCCGTTGGGCCGCCATTAGAACCGAGTATTGGAACCGCGTGCGTATCCGGTTCGTGCCATCCGGGCTGGTCGTAGCTGTGGTGGGTGCCGCGGCCGGGTTACCCTTTGTCGATCTTGGAGTTCCAGCATGTGCCTAGAACAGGTCGAGCTGCGGGGGGCGCTCGTCGTCCTCGCGGCTGGGCTGACCCCCCGCCGAGTGTTGCGCCTCAGCCGGCGGCGCCTCGGCCGGGTCGGGCACCTCGGCACCGTCCGGTCGCGGCGCAGGCGCGACCGGACGCGGTCCGGCGGCCGCTCCGTTCGTCGCGGCGCCCAGTGGGGGTCCGGTCGCCGCCTCATCCAGCGCAGGCTCGGGGGCCTCCTCCTCCTTTGTCTGCGGCGGCGGGGCGGGTTCGAGCTTCAGCAGGGCGGGGATGCGCTGGAAGTCCGCGCGCAGGATCTCGAGCGTGGCCGGCGTGTAGAGGGCGGCTGCCGGGTGAAACAGCGGGTAGAGGCGAAACGCCGCCGCGCCGAGCGAGCGCACCTCGGGCTGGCCGTGGACCCGAGTGATCCCCGTCGGGTCGCCGCGCAGCAGCTTGGTGGCGAAGTTGCCAAGCGAGCAGACAACGAGGGGCTGGATCAGCTCGACCTGGCGGACGAGGTAGTCGCGACACGCCTCAATCTCGTTGGGGTGGGGATCGCGGTTCTGGGGCGGGCGGCATTTCACGACGTTGGCGATGAACACCTCGTGGCGCGCCAGGCCCACCTCGCCGAGCAGGCGATCAAGCAGCTTGCCGGCCTGGCCGACGAAGGGCAGTCCCGTCTTGTCCTCCTGGGCGCCGGGCGCCTCGCCCACGAACATCAGGCCGGCGTCGGCGTGGCCAGAGCCGAACACCACTGTCGTCCGGGTCGCAGCCAGCGGGCAGCGGACGCATCCGCTGGCCTCGGCGTAGACCACCTTGAGCCTCTCGCGGCGGTCCTCGGGCGAGGCAGCCTCCATCGCGGCGATGGTAACCGTGACCCGCAGCCGGGTATCATGATGGCCAGGCCGTCACCCTCGCCGTGGGCGCGGGAACGGACCGTCGCCACTGCACCGCATCACCCTCGCCGCCGGTATCCCATGCGGGAACTGGACAGCACTCCCCCACCCTCCCTGCCCTCCTGCGCCATCGTCGGGCGTGGCCGCCTGGGCACGGCACTGGCCAGCGCCCTGCCCGCGGTGGGCGTCGAGGTGCTCGGGCCGCTCGGCCGCGCCGAGTTCCCTGGAGAAGCAGGCCTCGTCCTGCTCTGCGTGCCCGATGCCGAGATCACGGCGACCGCCGCCGCCCTGGCTCCCGGACTCGTGGTCGGACACTGCTCCGGATCCCTTGGGCTCGACGCCCTCGCCCCCCACGAGGCGCTCGGTCTGCACCCGCTGATGACCGTGACCGGTCCCGGCGCGCCACTGGCCGGTGCGGGGGCGGCGGTGGCCGGGACCACGCCGAGGGCGTGGGCCCGGCTGGGACCCCGGGCGGCGCTGACCGGCCCGATCGCCCGCGGCGATGCGGTGACCGTGGCCCGCCAGCGTGCCGCCGTGGCCGCGCGCGCCCCCGAGCTGGCCCCGCTGTGGGACGCGCTGGCCGAGCGCACCCGCGCACTCGCCGGAGCAGCGCCGTGAGGACCATCCGGACCGTGGCCGAGCTGCGCGCCGCGCTGACCGGCGCTCGGCGCGAGGAGCGGTCGATCGCGCTGGTGCCCACCATGGGTGCCTTCCACGCCGGGCACGCGGCCCTCATGCGCCGCGCCCATGCCCTCTGCGACGTGGTCGTGGTCTCGCTGTTCGTCAATCCGCGCCAGTTCGGCGCCGGCGAGGACCTGACCCGCTACCCGCGCGACGAGGCCCACGATGCCGAACTGGCCGCCGAGCAGGACGTCGACCTGCTGTTCGCCCCCCCGCCCGCCGAGGTCTACCCGGACGGCTTCGCCACGACCGTCAGCGTCGCCGGCGGCCTGACCGACGGCCTGTGCGCCGGGCCCCGGGGGGCCGAGCACTTCAGCGGCGTGGCCACGATCGTCCTCAAGCTCCTCAACATGACCCGGCCCGACGTCGTCGTCCTGGGCCAGAAGGATGCCCAGCAGGCGGCGGTGATCCGCCGCCTGGTCGCCGACCTCAATTTGGCCGTGCGCGTCGATCTCCACCCCATCGTCCGTGAGGCCGACGGTCTTGCCATGTCGAGTCGCAACGCCTACCTGACACCAGCCGATCGACCCCACGCGCTTGCCCTGAGCCGTGCGCTGGGCGCCGCCGAGGAGCAGGTGGCCGCTGGCCGCGCCGACGCGGAGCATGTGACGGCCGCCGCCCGCGGGGCCCTGGACGCCGACGGCGTCGAGCCCGAGTACGTCGAGCTCGTGGACCCCACGTCCCTGCGGCCGGCCGCCTCCGTCAACGGCGAGACCCTGCTGGCCGTCGCCGCCCGCGTGGGGAGCGCACGCCTCATCGACAACGTGCTTCTGCACGGGCATTCCCCCCTTAAACCCTGACCCCGAACCTCGGAGACCGATGCAGCGCACCATGCTCAAGTCCAAGATCCACCGGGCCACGGTGACCGGCTCGGACCTGCACTACGTGGGCTCGATCACCATCGACGCCGATCTGCTGGCCGCAGCCGATATCCGCGAGCACGAGCAGGTCCATGTTGTCGACGTGGACAACGCCGCCCGGTTCGAGACCTACACCATCGCCGGGTCCCCGGGCTCGGGCCAGATCTGCATCAACGGCGCGGCCGCCCGTCTCGTCCACACCGGGGACACGGTCATCGTCATCTCCTACGCCGTCTACGACGAGGCTGAGCTGCATGGCTACGAGCCGCAGGTCGTCCACGTCGATCGCGCCAACCGCATCGTCAACGTCGACGCCGAGGTGGCGACCCTCCTGAGCTGAGGGCGCCAACCAGAGAGGCTCCACCATGTCCGCCACCCACCGTACCCCTGACGCCCCCCCGGCCGCCGAGCGCCTGCCGGTCTCCCTCCCGGATCTGGCCGAGCGCCGGCGCCTGGGCCAGCCCATCGTCATGGTCACCGCCTACGACTACCCCTCGGCCCAGGTGGCCGAGGCGGCCGGGGTCGACGTCGTGCTGGTGGGCGACTCGGGCGCCATGACGGTCCTGGGCTACCCGAGCACGGTGCCCGTCTCGGTCGAGGAGATGCTCGTGCTCGCCTCCGCCGTGCGGCGGGGGTGTCGCACGCCGTTCGTGGTCGCCGATCTTCCCTTCGGCTCCTACGAGGCAAGCGATGCCCAGGCGGTGGTCACGGCTCAGCGCTTTGTCAAGCAGGCTGGGGCCGACGCGGTCAAGCTCGAGGGCGGCGGCGCGATGGTCGCCCGCGCCCGGGCCATCGTCGCCGCCGGGATCCCGGTCATGGGTCACGTCGGGCTCACGCCCCAGACCGCCACCGCGCTGGGCGGCTACCGAGCCCAGGGCCGGACCGCGAGCCGGGCGCTGGACGTGGGTCGGGATGCCCTCCAGCTGCAGGCGGCCGGTTGCTTCTCGGTGGTCTTCGAGGCGGTCCCCGCCGCGGTGACCGCCGCCCTGATGGAGCGGATGGAGGTGCCGGTGATCGGGATCGGGGCTGGCCCCGAGACCGACGGCCAGGTGCTCGTCTTTCACGACCTGCTCGGCATCTACGACGGGATCAGCCCCCGCTTCGCCAAGCGCTACGGGGCGGTGAAGGAGGAGATGGTGGCCGGAGTCGGCGCCTACGCCGACGAGGTCCGGGCCGGCGCCTTTCCCGCCCCCGAGCACACCTACTCGATCGACCCGGGAGAGCTGGCGGACTTCAGCGCGCGGCTGGCGGAGCTGGAGTAGGCGCGGGGCGCGCTGGCCGTGCGTGGCTGTGGCCGTAGTCGATCGTGCGCAGCACCCGGGCCGGCGCGCCGGCGGCCACCGAGAACGGCGGCAGCGAGTCCACCACCACGCTGTTGGCCCCAATGACGCAGCGCTCCCCGACGGTCACCCCGCTGGTGATGACGACGTTGGCCCCGCACCAGACGTTGTCGGCCAGCCTGGTTGGTCCCTTGGAGCGAAACCCCTGCCAGGGGACGGGCAGGTGGGGATCGTCGTAGCGGTGATCGGCGTCGGAGACGAAGCAGCCGTTGGCCAGCATGCAGTGCTCACCGATCTCCACCGAGCCCATCGCCGCCACCATCACCCCCAGGTTGAGGAACGAGCCGCTCCCGATGCGGATACGAGCGTGACCGGGGGCGGTCAGCCACACGTCGGGCTCGAAGAGGACGTTCTCCCCCACCTCCAGGCGACCCTCGCGCAGGGCTTCCAGGACATTGCCGTGCAGCGGCCAGCGCGCGAAGGCCCCGCGGCGCATGAGCTCCCAGTGGATCCGGGCCCGGTTCCACGGGAGGTCGTTGCGCTGATACCAACGCCAGCGCTGGGTCCACAGGCGAGCCCGGGCGGCCAGGGGCGGGCCCGACCGGCTCGGCGGGCCGCCCGGCACTCGCCCTTTAGGCCGCCGCGGCCGCCGCGCGTGGCGCGGGCCGGCGGGTGCGGCGCGCCCGCGGGGCGGGCAGCACGTCGGCCAGGAAGCGTCCGGTGTGCGAAGCGGCGACCGCCGCCACCTGCTCGGGCGTCCCGATGGCGCTGACCCGCCCGCCCTCCTCCCCGCCCTCCGGGCCGAGGTCGATGACGTGGTCGGCGGTCTTGATGACGTCGAGGTTGTGCTCGATGATCACCACGCTGTTGCCGGCGTCGACGAGCCGGTTGAGGACCTCCAGCAGACGCTGGATGTCGGCGAAGTGCAGGCCGGTGGTCGGCTCGTCGAGGATGTAGAGCGTGCGCCCGGTGGCCACCTTGGACAGCTCGGCGGCCAGCTTGACGCGCTGGGCCTCGCCGCCGGACAGCGTCGTGGCCGGCTGACCGAGCCGCATGTAGCCGAGGCCCACGTCGTTGAGGGTCTGGCAGCGGCGGCGGATCTTGGGTATGTGGTCGAAGAACTGCAGCGACTGCTCGATGGGCATGTCCAGCACGTCGGCGATCGAGCGCCCCTTGAAGTGGATGTCGAGCGTCTCGCGGTTGTAGCGCCGGCCGCCACACTGCTCGCAGGGCACGTAGACGTCGGGGAGGAAGTGCATCTCGATCTTGATCTGCCCATCGCCCCGGCAGACCTCGCAGCGCCCGCCCTTGACGTTGAACGAGAAGCGCCCGGGCTTGTACCCACGCGTCCGCGACTCCTGCGTGCGGGTGAACAGCTCGCGGACCTGGTCGAACAGGCCGATGTAGGTGGCCGGATTGGACCGCGGGGTGCGGCCGATGGGCGACTGGTCGACGGCGATGATCTTGTCCAGATCCTCCAGGCCGCGCACCCGGCGATGGGCTCCGGGACGCTGCTTGGCGCGGTGCAGGCGGTTGGCGACCGCCTTGTGCAGGACGTCATTGACCAGCGTCGACTTGCCTGAGCCCGAGACTCCGGTCACGCAGGTCAGCACGCCGAGCGGGATGCGGACATCGACCGACTTGAGGTTGTGCTCGCGGGCGCCCTCGATCTGAATCGCCCCGCTGGGGCGCCGGCGCTTGCCCGGCACCTCGATGCGCCGGGTTCCGGCCAGGAACTGGCCGGTCAAGGACTCGGGCACCGCCTCGATCTCGGCCGCCGTGCCCTGGGCCACCACATGGCCGCCGTGCTCACCGGCGCCGGGTCCCATGTCGACCACGTGGTCGGCGGCCCGCATGGTGCCCTCGTCGTGCTCGACGACGAGCACGGTGTTGCCGAGGTCGCGCAGCCGCTTCAGCGTGGCGATCAGACGTGCGTTGTCGCGCTGGTGCAGCCCGATGGAGGGCTCGTCGAGGATGTAGAGGACCCCGACCAGCGAGGAGCCGATCTGGGTGGCCAGGCGGATGCGCTGGGCCTCCCCCCCGGACAGGGTCGAGGCGCCCCGGTCCATCGACAGGTAGCCGACGCCCACGTTGTCCAGGAAGGCGAGACGCTCGTCGATCTCGCGCAGGACCAGGCGGGCGATCCGCCGCTGGGTCTCGGTCAGCTCGAGGGTGGCCAGCCAGCTCCGCGCCCGCACGGCCGAGAGCCGGCAGAACTGGTCGATGGCCAGCTCACCGACGGTGACCGCCCGCGACTCGGGTCGCAGCCGGGCGCCCCCGCACTCCGGGCAGGGACGCACCGACATGTACTCCTCGATCTTCTCGCGGACGTACTCGGAGTCGGTCTCGCGGTAGCGGCGATCGAGGTTGGGGATGATCCCCTCGAAGGTCGTCATGTACGACCGCCGCCGGCCGTAGCGGTTGCGGTAGGAGAGGTAGAGCTTCTCACCGCGCGTCCCGGTCAAGAAGAGCTCGCGCTGCTGCGTCGGGAGATCCTCCCAGGGCGTGGCCAGGTCGATCTCGTAGCGCTCGGCGATGGCCTGGGTGATCTCCTCGTAGTAGGTGGAGGCACTGGAGGACCACGGCAGGATCGCCCCCTCGCCGATGGAGAGCGACGGGTCGGGCACGACGAGCTCGGGGTCGATCTCCATCTGGGACCCCAGGCCGGTGCACCGGGGACAGGCGCCGTGCGGGGAGTTGAACGAGAAGATCCTCGGCTCCAGCTCGGGCAGGGAGATGGAGCACTCCAGGCAGGCGAAGCGCTCGGAGTAGACCTGGCGCTCGCCCGTGTCGACGAGCTCGATCTCGACCATGCCCTCGGCCAGCGAGACCGCTGTCTCGATCGAGTCGGCCAGGCGCCGGCGCAGGTCGGGGCGCATGCGCAGGCGATCGACGACCACGGCGATGTCGTGCTTGTAGCGCTTGTCGAGGACGATGGCCTCCTCGAGCAGGCGCGGCTCGCCATCGACGAGCGCCCGGGTGAAGCCCTCGGCGCGGAGATCCTCGAACAGCTTTCCGTACTCGCCCTTGCGGCCGCGCACCACCGGGGCCAGGACCATGAAGCGCGTCTCGTCCTCCAGGCCCATGACCCGGTCGATGATCTGCTCGGCGCTTTGCCCGGCGATCTCCTGACCGCAGTTGGGGCAGTGAGGCTGACCGACGCGCGACCACAGCAGGCGCAGGTAGTCATAGATCTCGGTGACCGTCCCCACCGTCGAGCGCGGGTTGCGCGATGTCGTCTTCTGGTCGATGGAGATGGCCGGCGAGAGCCCCTCGATCGAGTCGATGTCGGGCTTGTCCATCTGGCCCAGGAACTGGCGGGCATACGCGCTGAGGGACTCGACGTAGCGTCGTTGGCCCTCGGCGTAGATGGTGTCGAAGGCCAATGAGCTCTTACCCGAGCCCGACAGTCCCGTGATCACGGTGAGGGCGTCGCGGGGAAGGGCGAGCGAGACGTCCCTCAGGTTGTGCTCGCGAGCACCGGAGACGACGATCTGGTCCGAGGGCGTCACCCCTTGAGTCTAGGTGGCGGTCCGGGCCTCTCCGGTGCCCGGTTTCGCGCTGTTTGGGGGAAGGAGCCGCCCGTGAGGGGCCACTAGCCCACGCGGGAGTAGACCTCGTCGAGCAGGCCGACCGGGTCGCGCAGGTCGAAGTTCTCGGCCAGGTAGCGCTCGGTCTCCTCCCGCGGAGTCCCGTTGAGCGCCATGTTCAGCGCGATCAGCCGGGCGCCCTCGGCCGCCTCGTCGTCCTCACCGTCGCGGGAGCCGGCCGGCTCGGCCGGTTGCGTGGCCGCGGCGGCCGCGCGAAGCGCGGGCCCCCCGATCGGCTCGGGCAGCTCATCGTCGACGTCGGTGGCGGGCGGCTCTAACTCGGTCTCGTCAGCCCCCAAGCCGGATAGCGCCGAGCCCGCCCGCGCCGGGCCCGGTCCCGAGTGCTCGCCAGCGGCTTCGCGCAGGGTCCCCATGTTGTCCTGGAGCAGCGAGAGGTCGGCCACCAGTCGGTTGGCCCCCGTGCGCAGGCTCTCCACCAGCGCTCCGAGCTCGGAGTCCATGGCCTCGAGGCGACCCAGCATCGTCTGGGTGGCCTCGGCCGCGCCGTCGACGTGACCGCGGGCCTGGCTGGCCGCGTCGGCGCGTGTCCGCTCGGCGTCGCGGGCGGCGTCGCTGCGGATCTCGCGCGCCTCCTCCTCGGCCTGGCGCTGGATGTCGGCCGCGCTGCTCTCAGCCGCCTCCACGATGGCCCGGACCTGCTCGGAGGCCGCCGAGGCGAGCGACTCGGTTCTCCGCCGCGAGCTCCGACGCAGCGTGTCGACCTCCTCGGCCACGTCGGCCAGGTGGGCGTCAACCGCCTCGGGCTCGTAGCCGCGCCGACCGATGGGGAAGTCCTTCTTCTCGATGCTCGAGCGGTCGAGGGCCACGGCCACTGCCTCCGGTGGTTCGCTTACGCGGGTCCGAGGACCCTAGCGGGATCCGCGTCGGGGGGGACGGTCCCCGGGAGGCGGGGAACACCGGCCTCCCAGACCACCAGTCCGGCGTCGGGGGGTGGACGGTCCCCGGGAGGCGGGGAACACCGGCCTCCCAGACCACCAGTCCGGCGTCGGGGGCTGGACGGTCCCCGGGAGGCGGGGAACACCGGCCTCCCAGACCACCAGTCCGTCGTCGGGGGGTGGACGGTCCCCGGGAGGCGGGGAACACCGGCCTCCCAGACCACCAGTCCGTCGCGCGCCAGGCCACGCACCCCTCGGCCGGCGCCTCGGCGCGCTCGGCCGGGGCGCTGCTCCTCGGTGGCCCCCAAAATCCCGCTGCGCGTTGGGCTGCATTCGCGTCAGGCAGCGATGTCCTGGTCTGGCCAGGCGCCGGTGCGCGCCCGCTCGGAGAGAGTGTCGGGCGCTAGGTCAGCGCCGCCGGGCCAGACTACGGTACCCGTCTCGGCATCTACCGTGACCTTCGCAAATCCCGCGAGCGTGCGCGCCTCCTGGAAGACGGGCCCGCGCATCCGCTCGAGCACGTCGATTTCGGCGGCCAACCCGTCGGCAAGGTCAGGCGCAGGACGCCGTGGCGCACCACGGCAACCGTCGTTGTGTCCGGTGTCAGTCCGATCATCGGAGCGGTTCGATCTCCCTGAGTGTCTCACCGGCGCGGGCCAGGCGCCAGTTCTCGAGCAGCTCGTCTTGGTGCAGCTCGGCCCATGCCACCACGAACCGTAGCTGTCGGCGCCCCAAGCTGCTGTCGATCATCTCGAGCGTGTCGAGTCGGACCTCCGCACTCCCGTCCGCGTGGCGCGCGTGGAAGTGGGGCGGCCGTGATCGTCGAAGAACATTGCGATCGCGATGCCAAAGAAACGGGAAATTGTCGGCACATCCAGGATGGTGGCGAACCCTGCGGTCACGCGACGACCGCCGGCCCGGCGGGACTCGCGAGCGGGGGCCTGGGGGACCTGACCGACACGACCGTCGAGCGCCGGGGCCGCCGCTGCCGCGCCGGGCGGCCAAGCGCGCGGTGGTCCCTGACTCCTGGCCCCTCGCCACGAGGCGGGTCGGATCAGCAGCGACCGGACTCAGACGGCGCGGGCCTCGTCGAGCTCGCGTTTGAGCGCCTTGATCTCATCGCGCAGCTTTGCCGCGTACTCGAAGCGCAGGTCATCGGCGGCGGCCAGCATCTCCTCCTCGAGCTCGACCATGGTGCGCTCGATCTCCTCGGGCTCCATGCCCCCGACGTCGGGCTGGCGACGGCGGGAGGAGCGCGGCACCTTGGACTCCTGCTGGAGGAAGTCGGCGATGTCGGAGATGCCTTTGACGATCGTCTCCGGAGTGATGCCGTGCTCGCGGTTGTAGGCGAGCTGGATCTCGCGCCGGCGGTCGGTCTCCTCGATGGCCTGGCGCATGGCCGCCGTCTCCTTGTCGGCGTACATGACCACTGTGCCCCCGATGTTGCGCGCCGCGCGCCCGATCGTCTGCACCAGAGAGGTGGCCCCCCGGAGGAAGCCCTCCTTGTCGGCATCGAGAATGGCCACCAGCGACACCTCGGGCAGATCGAGCCCCTCGCGCAGGAGGTTGACCCCGACCAGGACGTCGTACTCACCCAGGCGCAGCTCGCGGATGATCTGGATGCGCTCCAGCGTGTCGATCTCGGAATGCAGGTAGCGCACCCGAAAGCCCATCTCCAGCAGGTAGTCGGTCAGGTCCTCGGACATCTTCTTGGTCAGGGTGGTGACCAGGGCCCGCTCGCCCCGCTCCACCCGCACCCGGACCTCGTTCATCAGGTCATCGATCTGGTTGCGCGTCTGGCGGACATCGATGGCGGGATCGATGATCCCGGTTGGACGCACGATCTGCTCGACGATGCGCGCCGAGTGGCGTCGCTCGAAGTCTCCCGGCGTGGCCGAGACCATGACCACCTGCGGGGTGATGGCCAGGAACTCGTCGAAGGTCTGGGGCCGGTTGTCGAGGGCCGAGGGCAGGCGGAACCCGTAGTCGACGAGGGTCTGCTTGCGTGAGCGGTCGCCCTCGTACATCCCGCCGATCTGGGGCACCGTCTGGTGAGACTCGTCGACAAAGACGACGAAGTCATCGGGAAAATAGTCCAGCAGGCAGTACGGGCGGTCACCGGGCCCGCGGCCGTCGAGGATGCGTGAGTAGTTCTCGATGCCCGAGCAGAAGCCCACCTCGCGCAGCATCTCCATGTCGTACTGGGTGCGCTGGCGCAGCCGGTGGGACTCCAGCAGCTTGCCCTGGGCCTCCAGCTCGGCGCAGCGCTGGGTGAGCTCGGCCCCGATGGCGGTCACCGCGTCCTCCATCTGGCCCTCGCGCACGTTGTAGTGGGTGGCCGGCCAGATGGCTACGTGCTCGAGGTCCTCGGCGATCAGCTCCCCGGTCAGCGGGTCGAAGTGCTGGAGGCGCTCGACCTCGTCGCCGAAGAGCATGGCCCGGAAGGCAGTCTCGGCGTAGGCGGGGAACACCTCGAGGGTGTCGCCGCGGACCCGGAACGTGCCGCGGCCCAGGGCGGCGTCGTTGCGGGTGTACTGGAGGTGGACGAGCTTGCGCAGCAGCGCGTCGCGGTCGACCTCGCCGCCCTTGGCCAGGATCTGGACGCTCTCGTTGTAGTACTCGGGCGAGCCCAGACCGAAGATGCACGACACCGAGGCGACGATCAGGACGTCGCGCCGGGCGAACAGGGCCGACGTGGCCGCGTGGCGCAGGCGGTCGATCTCCTGGTTTATGGCCGAATCCTTCTCGATGTAGAGGTCCTTGCTGGGAACGTAGGCCTCGGGCTGGTAGTAGTCGTAGTAGGAGACGAAGTACTCGACCGCGTTGCGCGGGAAGTAGGTGCGGAACTCGTTGCACAGCTGGGCGGCGAGCGTCTTGTTGTGGGCGATGACCAGGGTCGGGCGCTGGACGCGCTCGACCGTCGCGGCCATGGTCATGGTCTTGCCGGTGCCGGTGGCGCCGAGCAGGGTCAGGAAGCGCTCGCCGGCCGCGAGGCCCTCCGCGAGACCGTCGATCGCCCCGGGCTGGTCGGCCGTGGGCGAGTAGGCGGCATCGAGCTCGAAGGCGGGCATCGATTCACCGTAGCGCCGGGGGCGGCGGGCGAGGCGGGCGGGGGCGGGCGAGGCGGGCCCGGGGCGGCGGGCGAGGCGGGGCGGGGC
>JAABUY010005245.1_pt1 | contig 13156 bp, 15 predicted proteins | sample 5560271 | NCBI WGS metagenome assembly JAABUY01 (sample SAMN10711886, study PRJNA513374) | rock metagenome | isolation source: Antarctica rocks | place: Antarctica: Victoria Land, University Valley
GGGGGTGGGACGGTCTGAAGCAGATGCAAACAAATACGGAAGTGCTGGTTGCGCTTGCCTCCCAAGTCAAAGCCTGGAACCTCGGTGGGAGCACGCTCGTGGCAGAACGAATGCAATCGGAAGCGATAGACATGGGCCGGACTGCCATGAGGCTTAGAATCGGACGGACCTGTGGGTATGGTAAGAAGCACACTGCGGTCTATGTCCAAGAGACTGCTTGTGCTTACTACCGGATGTCGGAGCGTCTCCTGACACTCTATGAGACGAGCCCATCTCGTCGGTACGGGCAGCTTACGGCGGCCATATGGCCCTATGCATTCGAGGCGGAGTTTAAAAGTCTCTGACGATCCACTCGACACCGAGTGGATGCGAGTTCGGGGGCAATCGAGATTTCAACACGTTCTGCGCCGTCCTGGTCAGAGCGTCCGCAAGATCGATCCAGGCACTGTGGGCTGTGAGGACAAATGGATGGACTCGCTGTCCCCTCTCTCGAGTTCCTCTAGGGTCGCTCCATACTGAATCGCAGCAAGTCCTTCAAAGGTTGGCGGTTACACAGCTACTGCGGACAGGCCTTGCCGTGGTCGGGGCCGATCGCCTTCAGCCTTTGCCTCCGCCTCGGAGAGGTACTTCCCATTCTTGCTAATGCCGTGGAACCTCATTCCGGAGCAGTGGTAGACCTGGTGGTCGTGTTCACCCAGACCTGCCCGGACCTCCACCAGGAGCCTGCGCCCTCGACGCTGCGTGTCTGTCTGTCGCTTGACCTCGACTATGGTGGGAATTCCATCCTGATCGAGAAAGAGATGGTCAGCGGACCACTAATTGGAGCCACCTTCTTCACTGGGGACGCCGATCTCCCGGGCTACCAAAGCCATTTACGTGGCTCCTCCGGTCATCAGTTCTCCGGCGAGTAGCTTGGGGTATTTCTCTAGCAAGACATTCATGGTCGCCTCGACCGCGATGGGCTTGCCTTCCTTTGTTGCGGGTTTGAAGGTGTATCGGGAGATTGATGACACAGCCGCCTCATCGAGACCCAGACCGAGAGGGCGAATGATCGTTACATCGTCAGTGTTGCCCTGGTCTGTGACGACGATGCTCAGGACCACATTTCCGCTGAGGTTGAGCTGACGGGCTGCCTCGGTAAAGTAAGGTTCGACATAATGGAGAACCTGGGGGGGAAGAACCGCCCCACCTACCGTTGCCGCCTTGGAATGAGGAAGCTGAGCTGCTGTCGGTGTGACGTTTTCGCCAGGTTGCGTCAGGAAGTGTGCTTGGGCGTAAGGCTGCCAGTAGCTGGGGAGAGTGGGAACCATCGCGGCAAGCGACGGCGCGAAGATGGTGGTAAGGACGGGGGCATAGTTCGCAGCTGCATCGATCTCAATGTGCAGGTGCTCCGGCTGATGTGAGCGACTTTCGGTCAGCTCTACACGATCCTGAACGCCATCTTTCAACACAATGCCCACGCGTGTTCCATCCAGGACGAGCTTGTCGGGCCGGAGGGTGACCTTGCTGATGTTGAAGCCGCAAAGGGTGAATGGAAGCTTCGCCTGATCGCCAACGAGAGTGCCGGTGGCATCGAAGTGGAGCTTATCGTTTTTCCAGGTTCCACGAAGAACAAGCGGTTCGTGTAGAAGACGAGCTTCGAGATCAGCTTGGGTGGACTGAGCCTGCAGGGTGACGGGCAGGACAGCGAGCAGTAGGGGCAGGAGGCGTACAGGTGTCAGCATGACGTCACCACTTTAGGCCGGAGGAGTCGCGAAGAGAAAGAGAAACCTGGGATCAGCCCGGCGTTGCCCAGGCCGGCGCTGATGCCTTCCGACCAGCACCAGAACGTCCATAGGCTTCACCAGGATCTCATCAGCCTGGAGAAAAATAGCGTGGGTTGCAGCCTCCATCTGAGGGCGCTGAACAGCATGGTGACCGCTTGATGGAATGGCGCATAGTTGACATGAATTTGGCGGCGGCGTAGCTTCCTCACACCCCTCCCCAGTTCAGCTCCAGAGCCAGGTTCTTCGAACTGAGGTGCTGCCCATGCGTTTGAATCTGAGGCGAATGTTGCCGGCGGTTGCCATGTTGCTGGTTGCCATGGTGTTTGGAAGCAGTGTGGCCGATGCGGCGGGACCGCCGATGGATGCTGCACGTGCGAAGCTGGCGCTTGAGGCTCGCGGGATCGGTTCCGCTGTGAAGGTACGGCAGGGCGACGGAGCTATGCACCGGGGAACGATTGTCTCGCTTGGGGAGCAGAGCTTTGTTTTCCAAGAGAAAGGCAGGCCGCCGTCCGAGGTCCCTTTCTCCGAAGTGAGATCGGTGTAGGGGCCGGGGATGTCGCGTGGGGCAAAGGTTGGTCTAGGGCTGGGCATTGGGGCAGCGGCCTTCGTAGTGCTGCTTGTGATTGGAGCGGCTAGCTCGGCGGGAGTGGGAGGCAACTGAAAGTTGCGATGGCGTGTTTGGAGACGGGTCTCCCCTCGCGAGGACCGTTTTACGAGAGCAGATCGGCTACTTCATCGATTGACCGGGTTTGCTTCAGGGTGGCTTCAGGCGTGTTTAGAGGACGTCTTCCCTGCCCCGATCGCTTGTGGGGCCGCCACGGTCCAGTCTGCAGCGCTAGCCTATGCCACAATGCAGCCCGAGGCCTCACTTCAGCAGCTCAACCCACCCCACCCCTCAACAGGTAGGTCTTTGCTTTTGTTGTTGTCTTTGTGAGTGGGAGGTTTGGAGGGGCGCAGCGCCCTCCAAGGATTGTGAGCGTAAGCGCACTTGGTCGCCTCGAAGAGGCGCTCTGATTCGTTTTTACTGCCATCCACAGTTTCCACAGGTACTACTCCTGTTTTCTCTTGTTCTTATGAATCTCTTGTCTTCTCTTGCTTCCTATTAAGGCGTACGCGGAACCCCTTGTGGAAATACGCGGAACCCCAATTATTTGTACGCGGAACCCCTTTTTGACGTACGCGGAACCCCTTTTATGTGTATGCGGAACCCCGCCTAAGCAGCCTCCACTTCCTCTCCTCAAAGTGGATAAAGATGTACGCGGAACCCCATTCTCGGCGGAGGGTGGATGAGCCGTGAAAGTACGCGCAGCCCAATCGTCTACCCAGACTGCCTCTTCGTGTACGCGGAACCCCGTTCCAGGGCTTAGGTCCGCCTCACCCTATTGCGATCTACGTCGTCTGGCAGCATGCCTTGAGCAGCCCGATTGACCCACACGCCTTCCGATACGGTGTCGATTCTGACGCTGGGCCATAGTATTCGCAGCTCGGTAATGGCCTGCTCGGCATGTTGCCTAAGCCGGCGATCATTCGAATCATCATCGGGGAACATCTCTCGCAGCGATTCCCATGGGATAACACTCTCGCTCTGTGCTGCGTAGCAGCGGTAATAGAGCCACAAGAGAAGGTCGTGGACGTGCGAGGAGCCCTTGTTCTGCAGCCAGAGGCTTCTCGGCACAGCAACATGGTGTTTCCTGATGTCGTCGAAGAGCATGCGCGTCAGGACGAAGCCATAACGATCGGCAAGTTCAGGCAAGCTTTGCTGCAGCGAATCCTCATCAGAATCATCCTTGATGGACGCTGGGAGGTAAGACTTCTCGACTACGGTAAAAAACTGATCAGCCTGAGCCGTCTGGGTCTTCCGCTCAATGCTGATGACTAGGCCACTGATCCGCCGAAAGCGTTCTCTCAACTCCCGATTGTTCTTCCCTCCCCTGCTCTGGCCGATCTCATCCTGGTACTCGGCCGCTGAGTTCCAAGGAATGAAGGGAGAGTTAGAAGAGATCGCACGATCAAAGATCCACGCCAGGAGCTTTCGATCTGCCCCAAATGGGAGAGGCACATCGCGCATGCCGGCCGTGAAAGTGACATACAGGGTGGACCCGTCTCCGAGTCGGGCGCTACGTGTGATCTTGTTTTTGTCAGTTGCCCGATATGGAAGGGTGCAAAGAATCATCGCTTGGGCGATCTTGATGACCTCATCCCCCAGCTTGCCGGTGTTCCGATCGTCCGCAAGAGTGGCGACCCGCATAGCCTTTTTATCGCGGGCCGCACGCCTTTCGGCCACATAGTCGCGTCGTTTCGTTGGCAATATAGTCTCTTCCATGCCGTTCCGTTCTTTACATCTTTCCTACTCTACTTTTAGAGTACTGTCTTACTTTGCTACTCTTGTCGTCTCCGGCCATCTTCCAACTGCATGGATTTGTAGACCTCGATCAAAGCTCTGTCGATCTCAACCTTCCTACAAGCCAGACGCAACGCCTCAGAATCCGAGAGGTTCCTAAAGCCTTGTGACTTCATGAAATCCTTGATCGTGTCTAATCGGTCGATGTCATGCTGATAAAGGCTTACCGACAGTTTGGGAGCGCGGCGTCCTTTTGCACTTTTTTCGGCACGCGGCTCAGGGAACACGTGGACCGTGCTGTTGGGTTCCGTGCTAGCTCCCATCTTCGGGAGCGATGTTTTCAGCTTAGAGAGCAGTTCCTGTGTATTTGAAGCCATGTTGCTCCTTTGCTAATTTGCTACTTTCCGAGTCTGCTTCTTTACTGACCCAACGATCTCAAGCGCTACCCTAAACAGCTCTTCGCGAGCCTCCCCACCTAGGGACTTCCAGCCCACTAGTACGGCGTGCTGGTATGCCTGCCGACGTCGAAGCGTGTTCTTGAACGCAGGTAGACCTATGCGTTCTGCCATGTCCTCAAGATCCCTCGCCAAGATGGTTCCAGGCTGAATCTGATTGAAGAGGACGTGTGCCCGGTCCTGGGCCCCTTCCCGGTGAATGAGGGAAGCGGTGTCCCGCGATGTAAAGAGATCCGCTGGCGAGGGCGAGGTGACGAGGACTACAACATCCGCTCGTCTGATGGAATCAGTGACCTCTTTGGATTCAAGACGTGGGGCAGTATCAATGAAAAGAGCCCCATAATCCTGACCTGGAACGGCGAGCTCAAGACCCCCGATCTCCTCGATCCAGCGGGTAGCAGTATGCTGAGGGTCAGTGTCCAGCAAAGCGACTTTATGCCCTGCTTCGACTAAGGCGGAACCAAGCAACACCGAGAGCGTTGTCTTTCCGCTTCCGCCTTTTCCGTTGCAGAGTGTGATGATCATTCTTTCTGAGAGTAGCAAACTACTACTCTCATTCGTTGCTTCTTCTGCAATAAGCAAGGAAGCGCATCCTTGCAGTTACGGCCCGACGAACGGGACCATTATGTGGCTTAGTGATCTCAATGACCCCGAACTTTCTCGGATTTCCGCCAATCAAAAGAACTGTTTTGTAGTAACAATAATATATGCCCATGCGCTTCATGTGGGACCCGGAGAAAGCGGCCAGCAATCTGCGCAAGCACGGGGTCAGCTTCGAAATTGCTCTTCGCGCCTTCGCCGATCCGCTTGCCCGGTCCGAGCAGGATCGTAGCGAAGGCGGAGAAGAGCGCTGGCAAACACTCGGCATGGTGGAGGGACATCTGCTTCTGCTGGTCGCTCATACGATTCAAGAAGAGGACGAGCGGAGTCTGCCTGTAGAAGTCATTCGCATCATCTCGGCCCGAGCGGCTGATCGAAAGGAGAGAAGACGCTATGAGCAAGAAGATCGTTAGGCGCGACATCAACTTGGCAACCCTGCCTCCTTTGACAGAGAAGCAAAGGGCAGAACTCGCCGCGCTGGTGGCTACGCCGGAGAGGGAGATCGACTACAGCGACATTCCTCCGCTCACCGAGGCCTTCTGGAAGAATGCGGTGCAGGGCCGGTTCTATAAGCCCATCAAGACCTCGACCACGGTGCGCATCGACTCCGACGTGCTGGCTTGGCTACGCGCCCAGGGAAAAGGTTATCAATCCCGGATCAATGCGATTCTGCGCCGAGAGATGTTGGAATCGTTGAAGCCTTGAGCGGCACATCTATGAAGCAGGGAACTCAGAGGGCGTTTTACTGCCGGTGCGGCCGGGAGAGGATTGTTGCCAACGGCCATTGCGCGACCTGCTATACGCTCCGGCGTCAGGATGAGCGGCACTTCGGCGGCCTCCGGGAGCGGGTTCTGGAGCGGGACGACCACACCTGCCGGGGCTGCGGTGCCTCCGGACGCGATAAGCGTTCGATCGTGGTCCATCATCGCCGGCCGGGACGATCGCGGCTGGATCTGATGATCTCGCTCTGTCCTGGCTGCCATGCCCGGATCCATCGCACCCGGGCGGTGCTGTCCGCGATGCCGCCCCTCCTGCGGGAGCTGTGGCGGGAGCTTCACCCGCGCGGCCATGAGCAGACCGCTCTCGACTTCCGCTGGAGAGTCGCTCAAGCCAAGCCGGTGCCGCTTTTTGAGGACAGCGGGGCAGGGAAGTAGCGGGCCGGGGGTGGGTCTATAGTGGGCGGGATGGAAGCCGACCTCAACCCGTGCCGCCTCTGTGAGGAGCTCAAGAGAACATGTCCACACCGCCCAGCAGCCGGACTCGCCCGAGCTCTTCGTGGGTCTGACCGAGGCGGGGGAGCGCAACCGCGCCTGGCAGCGGGAGGAGAAGCTCGAGAAGGCCGAAACTCTGCTCGCGAGGCACCGCAGGCAGTGTTCGGAGGCCCTGAGCAGAGCAGGGGATTAGTGCGCGATCGCGCACTAATCCAACTATTCCCCCTTTAGGATTACCCACGACAAGGCCGCTTGTCAGGGGTAATCCCAGATTTATGGCTGTCTCACCGATGTTGTTTGTCGCGCTATGTGGAGCACGCTTGTCACGGTATATGGCGCTTCAGTGGTCATTGGACAGGCAGCCAGAAGCTTTCATGCGATCACTGCAAAGCTTGTAAGTCGCCTGAGTACACCGCGTCGGTTGCCAGCGCTATCACAGCGATGATCTCTGTCGCATTCGACCGTACGCCAGATTACGTGATAAGGAGTACGCCAAATAATGTGATAAACGACACGCAAAGCGGGTGTTGCGACGGACCGCCGGGATCGTTGATGGGGACTCCGAAGGTGGCGGAACGCGCAGGCGCAGTTCCCGAACCTGGGGGAGGTGTGTGGCAGCCATGCAGGTATGACGCCTCGTGGCGGTGGCAGAGCTGTTTGATCTCCGCAAAGGAGCTTCAGGGGCGCCCGGGGTTGGGGCTGATTCAGGCGAAGGCGCGCAACAAGAAGGCGCAGAAGTTGCTGCGTTTTTCTGGCGTTGACGCGATTTGCGCGGCGGCGTAGCTTCTTCACACCCCCTTCCCAGGTCAGCTACAGAGCCAGGTCTTTCGAACTGAGGTGCTGCCCATGCGTTTGAGTCTGAGGCGAATGTTGCCGACCGTTGCCATGTTGCTGGTTGCCATGGTGTTTGGAAGCAGTGTGGCCGATGCGGCGGGACCGCCGATGGATGCTGCACGTGCGAAGCTGGCGCTTGAGGCTCGCGGGATCGGTTCCGCTACGAAGGTAAGGCGGGGCGACGGAGCTATGCACCGCGGAACGATTGTCTCGCTCGGGGAGCAGAGCTTCGTTTTTCAGGAGAAAGGCAGACCGCCGTCCGAGGTCCCTTTCTCCGAAGTGAGATCGGTGCAGGGGCCGGGGATGTCGCGGGGGGCAAAGATTGGACTGGGGCTGGGCATTGGGGCAGCGGCATTCGTAGTGCTGCTTGTGATTGGGGCAGCCAGCGCGCCACCACAATTCAATTAAAACGGAAGGCGATGGAGGGGAATCTTCAAGCTAAATCGCTATGCCACAGCTGGTGCACGTTTAGGCGCGAACTTTCGTTTGTAGAACGCGGTGGTCATAACGATCGCTGGCACTCCTGCGATAGTCGGCCACAGCCAGATATACAGGTATTGCCGTGGGTAAACTGCTATCATGCCGAGCTTTATGAATGTTGTTTGTCGCGCCATGTGGCGCACGTTTGTCACGGTATGTGGCGCTCCAGTGAACATTGGACAGGGAGGCAGGAGCTTCCATGCGATCACTGCGAAGCTTGCAAGTCGCCTGAATACACTGCGTCGGCTGCCGCGCTATGACAGCGGGATTTCTGTCGCATTCGACCTACGTTAGATTGCGTGATAAGGAGTACGCCAAATAATGTGATAAGCGATATTTAGACTGTGCTGCTCGACCAAAGCTGGCTGAGCGCTCGTGAATTGGCGTAACCTCCTTATCGTGATTCCTATTAGAAGCATCTCGCGGCCCTCTGGGTTCTTAGTCGTGTTCGGGGCAATAGCATTCTTTTTCCCGGAGATGATCATTGCTGTTTGGAGCACAATCTTAAGTCAAGCGCAACGCGATATGCCCTTTATGACAAGAACCCTTCTAAGCGCGGGGGGATTGGTCTCGACCTGTATAGGGCTGCTTTGGCAACGACGAAGGGTTTCCTATAAAGACGTTTAGGAAACCAGGCCATAACCACGAGACACCAAGTCCTGGCAGTGGGTGCAGCGGGTGGCCGCCAGCAGGAAGAGGAGCGACAGCACCGGAATGACCGCACCCCGGAAGGACCTTCGCGTGGCCCTCAGTTGGACCATGAAGCCTATAAATCATAGCTTCTTACAAAAAACTGGATTGTGGCTCTCCTTTCTGGTCACGATTCAATGTGCCCGGACGGTAACTCTCAGAAATTTCACGGTGCTTGGAGTTGGAAGTTGAATTGCACCAGCCGGGGTGGTGATTGCCGGCTGTTACCAGCGTTCAATCCAGACCCGGAAGGAACCTTACATGAATTGGACTTTGCGCTTACGCCGAACTGTCCTGGCAATCGGGCTTGCTACATTTGCGAGCTTCTCTTATGCAGCTGACGTAACCGCACGCATCAAGGGAACGGTCGTTGACCCCTCAGGCGCGGTGGTGCCTAATGTCTCGGTGACCGCCACAAACTCCGCGACGGGAGTCAAGTTCACGACCACCTCGCAGTCTAACGGAGACTACCAATTCCTCCAGCTTCCGATCGGAACCTATAGCATCACTGCGACATCTGCGGGATTCAAGACCTTCGAGGCGACAGGCATTGCCCTGTCGATCGATCAGCAATATGTCGAGCCTGTGAGGCTCGAACTCGGGAATACCTCGGAGAAGGTTGAGGTCACTGCCGATGCCGTTCAGGTTAACACCAGTGACATGCAGCTCAGCAACGTGGTCAGCGCTGCACAGATTGTTGAATACCCCTTGATAGGGCGTTCTTTCACCCAACTGGAGCAGATCCTCCCCGGCGTCCAAGCCTCCAACGATCGGTTCGGTAACAACTACTCGGTTAACGGCTCTCAGACCCAGCAGTCGAGCTATCTCATTAACGGGGCCGACACTAATGACTTCGCCCTCAATACCATCGGCATCCAGCCGAATCCGGACGCCCTAGGCGAGTTCAATCTCATCACCAGCTCACTGAATGCGGAATACTCGCGTAACTCCGGAGCGATCGTCAGCACCGCCATCAAGGTCGGAACCAACGCCTTTCACGGCGATGCCTTCGAGTTCTACCGCGATACTTTCCTCAACACTCCCAACTTCTTCCAGTACAGCAACACCACCCAAAAGAAGCTTACCCCCAAGTACCACCAGAACCTGTTTGGTGGAACCCTGGGCGGCCCGATTCTCAAGGACAAGCTCTTCTTCTTTGGTGCCTACCAAGGCAACCGCGCTAAGAGTCCCCAGACAGGGGGCAGTACCGTGGTGCTCACGAACGCCCAACGCGGAGGCGACTTCACCGGCGCCAAGTACTCCAAGAAGATCATCCCCGGAACCATTAACATCCCGGGCTGCGTCTCCGGCGTGGATACCTTTGCGGCCTGCTTCGCCGCACATCCCGTCCTTCCCACAAAGGCGTTCAATCCCATCGCCGCCGCCCTGATCGCCAAGTACGTGCCCGTGGCAAATTCGGGGACGAGGTACATCTTCAGTCCGCAGATCACCACCGTTCAGGATCAAGGGATCGGTCGCATCGACTTCAACCCCTCCACCCGGGACCAGATCTATTTCATCGGCATTTACCAGCACCTCCCGACGGTCCGGACCCTGCCCTTCACCGGCTCTACGCTTCCAGGCTTCGGTGATCAGAACACCAGCGAGATCCGTCAGTTCAGCTTCGGCTACTCGCGCCAGATTACGTCGACGGCGCTCAATGAGTTTGCTCTGCATTACACGCGTTTCAATTTCGGTTCCGTCGTCCCGCAGCAGGTGGTGCTTCCGTCTACGGCTGGCTTCCCTATCAATCCGCAGAACACTGCAGGAGCTGGTCTTCCCCGGATCAACATTACGGGGGCCTTCAGCCTTGGCTTCAGCAGCAACGGACCTCAACCGCGTATCGATCAGAACTATCAGTTGGATGACAACTTCTCCAAGGTTGTCGGACATCACTCGCTCAAGTTCGGGTACGACGGTCGGCGCTTCAACGTTGATAACAACTTCTCCGGCAACAACAACGGTACCTTTGGTTTTTCCACCTCCAATCCGAACAGCTCCGGCAATGCACTTCTGGACTTCGTTCTGGGCAACCCAAGCACCTATAACCAAGGGGCGGGAGGTCGCATCAGCGCGGTCGCGCTCGAGAACTACTTCTACGGACAGGACACCTGGAAGGCCATGAACAGCCTCACCATCAACTATGGTGTTGGCTATCAGATCGATACCGCGATCCACAACCGCCAGTTTGGTGGCAAGGGCATCAACTGCTTCATCCCCGGGCAGCAGTCCAAGGTCTTCCCCTCGGCTCCGCTTAGCCTCAACTTTCCGGGAGACCCGGGCTGCAACGACGCCCAGGGTGCGACCGCTCCACTGAACGATGTCGGACCGAGAGTCGGCTTCGCGTACTCGCCTGAGCTTGGCTTCCTCTCCGGCGGGCAGTCGCACAAGCTCTCTATCCGCGGAGGCTACGGCATCTACTACAACCGAACAGAAGAGGAGGGCTCGCTTCAGAACCTCAGCCAAGCTCCCTTTGGTATCAGCTCCGCCGGCGTGGCGGACTCCGTCCCTGGCGCACGTCCTTCCTTCCCGAATCCTTACCAGGACATCCAGACCGGGAAAACGTACAAAAATCCCTTCCCAGCAACCTTCCCGAAGCCTGGCGATCCCGCTGCTGTCTTTTCACAGATCCCGTTGTACATCAGCCAGTACGCTCCGCGGTATCGCGCTCCCTACAGCGAAAACTTCAACCTAACCGTCGAGCGTGAGCTGCCCGGAAAAATTGTAGCTACGGCAAGCTACGTCGGAGCTCTGGGACGGCATAATCAGTTCACCGTGGAAGGCAACCCCATCACCCAGGCCGGTCACGATGCCTGTCTGGCTGATCCTGCTTGCATTGCCAATATGGACTCGCAGCCGACGCTTTATCCCTCCCACACACTCTTTCCGCAGCCACTCAACCCTGTAACCAAATCCACCCATTTCCACAGTAACGGTGTTATCACCACCGAAGGGAGCTCCAACTTCAACGCGCTCGAGCTGAGTGCAAGGAAGGGGCAGACCCACGGTCTTAGCTTCCAGATAAGCTACACCTATGGCCACTCGCTCGATGACTCCTCCTCCTTTGAAGGTGCAGGCTTCGGCGGCGAACGTGGCTACAATCAATTCCAGAAGAGCCTCAATTACGGCAACTCCGACTTCGACGCCAGACATCGCCTCGTCATCGCTCCCATCTACAGGGTCCCTTACCGCACCTCTGGTAGTCCCTACTCTCTACTTAACCTTCTCGGCGCTGGTTGGGAGGTTTCGACCATCAGCACCTTCGCGACCGGTTTCCCTTTCGATATTGCCTATAACGGCAGTGTCTCCAATTCGCTCTACTGCGGCGCGAATGATTTCTACTACACCTGCCCCGATGTTCCGAATCAGGTGGCACCCCTTCAGCACCTGAACCCCCGCAACCTCGCCAACAAAGGTCAGTACTTCGAGGATGGCAGCTCGGCAAACGGATCGGTTGGCTTTACCGACGAGGTCATCGGCAGCTTCGGCAACATCTCCCGCAATAAGTATCACGGCCCGGGAATCCTCAATACTGACGCGGCTATCTCGAAAAACTTCCAGCTTGGGGACTCCGCAAGGAGCATCCAGCTCCGGATGGAGGGCTATAACGTCTTCAATCACACACAATTCAACAACCCGAATAGCAATTACTCGAATGTTGGCACCACTTTTGGGGTCATCAGCACCGCAGCGCCTGGCCGTCAGGTTCAGCTGGTGGGCAAGATCTACTTCTAACCGCCACTCAAGGTTTCTTATGCCAGAGATCCAGAAAGCGAGTGTTGCCGTGGCGGAAGAACAAGTCGCAACTCAAAATTCTGTTATGGACCCCTATGAATATGTTTCTATAGGTCAAATCGTGGGTGAGGCAATCCGCGACTGGCAGTGGAAACGTGGGCTCCGCAATAAGGAAATTGAGCGGCTCCCAAAGCTTTGACATGGAGAAATATCGGGCGCTGAGCGCTCATCTCGCTGAAGTCGATATCCCTTGCTTTAAATTCACCGCTGGAGATATTACTTACCGCGAATCCATTCTCCGCTGCTGCTACACGCCATTATCCCCTTGATGGGGCGGACCCAACATTCTTATTCGCCATCGCGACGATCGCCACATTGCGTGGGGACCGGGCTTCGAGCCGATCGAGCCAACCTCCAAACTGATGCTCTTCCCGTTTCACCCGGGACAGAACAGCACGACCTCAGTGGATGAAAAGCTTGCGCAGATAGGGATCGCCTCGCTTGCTGATGCCCAGCAGCCGAGTCTTGCCGCCCGTTGAGTGCTGTCGCGGAACTAAGCCGAGCCAGGACGCCAGATCGCGGCTCTTACGGAACGCTGCACCGTTGCCGATCGCGGCAGTCAGGGCGGTCGCCGTCAGCGGTCCTATGCCGGGGATGGTGAGCAAACGCCGGCAGCCGTCTTCCTTCTTAGCCGACTGAGCAAGCTCCTGGTTGGTCGCGTCGATCTGTTCCTCCAGCTTCTCCCACTCTTCGCGCAGTTCCGTCAGAAGCGTTCGCATCCGTGCCGACAGCAGGTTATCGGCGTCTTCGAGGATGGAGGGATCTGTCGCTTCAGGGTAAGCGTGTGGTGTTGGCCGTTGTCTTTGCGGCGGGGGCGTGAAGGACCAAGATAAGTGTCCACATAAGGTTATGTGGACACTTATTTAGGGACTGCATGTGTGGGTGGGGAGTGCGACGTTCCAGGGCAGGAGCTCGGCGATGCGGTTGATGGGATGGTCGGCGATGCGTTCGAGGACGTGGTGGAGGTAGAGCTCCGGGTCGTGG
>JAABUY010005246.1_pt1 | contig 13150 bp, 25 predicted proteins | sample 5560271 | NCBI WGS metagenome assembly JAABUY01 (sample SAMN10711886, study PRJNA513374) | rock metagenome | isolation source: Antarctica rocks | place: Antarctica: Victoria Land, University Valley
AGCGCTTCGCTGAACAGCCGCTTGCCTGCGTCAGCATCGCAAACATTGACGAGAACCAGGTCCAGCAAGCTGCCTGCTGGTGATATTACCGGTGACCACTGCCACAGTCTGGCAATAATGTATATATGGCTCACCTTCTGGGGAAGAAAAGGCAACGGCGGGTGGGCACGGCAGCTCGCGCTTGTAAAACGTTCGCGAGCTGCCACTCGGGGCAGCCTGCATAGCAACGTACGGGGCTGAGACGTCCTTGCTGCAGATCATCACCACACAGCGCTCTTCCGTGTTTGCAGCGAGGCCCGCTCCCAGCAACGCGTTCTGCAGACGCCCAGCATGCGCAGCGTGCAGGCGCTGTCCGGGCCTCACGGTGCGTGCCAAGCGCCAGGCCATGCGCTGCACTGCAGGGCTCCTGGCACTCATGCTCAGCTGCAGAGGTCTCTAGTGAGTCAATTTATAAATTGAGCTAATAGGCTGCCTGGCGGGAAGGAGGCGAAAAAAACTGGCGTGAGGACTGCACCGGTCCCAGGCAGTCCATTCCATCTTGTTTCTACGTTCCTGTGCTGATAGCCCAGTGTAGCCCAGTGTAGTGCGCACAGGACCTGCCTTTATCAGGCGGCGCTTACGCACTCCATCTGGAAGAGCGATCACTCTTCTCGCGAACGCGAGTGGCATAAGGGCGTGCTTATGGCGGCCCCGGCCGCGAGCCGGAAGGCAAAGGGCGAAACTTTCAAGTAAGCTTGCCCTGTGCAAGTTTGTGCTTGCAAATTCCTGCTGCCTCTGCTGCACAAGTTTAGTGTCTGTGCAAAGACTGCAGCGCCTTGGACTGAAGATCCAGTGCCTTGTGTAGAGAGAATGCAAGGAAAAAGGATGTGCGCACGACAAATATTGAGGCGGCCAAGGCAGTGGCGGACGCTATCCGCACCAGCCTTGGGCCGCGCGGTATGGACAAGATGGTATGCGCTCGGCCCAACGCATCACTGCCGCAATGCTCCCTCGCTCGACATCGCCTGCTGCACATGCTGCCTGGTCTGCAGGTATGCCAAGCGAATGGCGAAGTGATCATCACCAACGATGGGGCCACCATCCTCAATAAGATGACAGTTCTGCAGCCGGCGGCCAAAATGCTGGTCGAGCTGGCCAAGTCGCAGGCGCGCTGCATGCGCTCTCCTCGCAGCCTACCGGCAACATCCTCGTGTTTTGAACTTGGTTGGCAGATAAGGGCGTTGTGTTCCTTCACGCTTGTCGCGTTCACAGCATTTCACCTCCTGCTTCTTGGCGGGTTGCAGCCTGCAGCTCTGTCACTGACCACCAAGCCGTGGCGAGCCAACCCTGGACAGCCCTGCCCGCGCAGGATGTGGTGGCGGGGGACGGCACCACGTCCGTGACCGTGATCTGCGGCGCGCTGCTGAAGAAGTGCCTGGACCTGCTGGAGCGCGGGATCCACCCGACCGTCATCTCGGACGCGTTTGCGGCGGCGGCCGAGAAGGCGGTGCAGATCCTGGAGGCGGTCGCCATCCCGGTCGACCTGGACGACCGCGCCGCGCTCATCAAGGCCGCCAACACGTGCGCCGCGCGTTTGTGTCCGTGTGCCTGTGATGTTCCCCTGCAATGGAGGTCTGAGCATGGGAGAGCTGCACCGGCAAGTTATGATAATGATGGGTTGTTTGTCAACATGCACATGCATGCAGTTTCTGGCTGTGCAGGTGCGTCGGAGTGTGTTTGCAAGACCGGGCTATCCGAGCATGCGGTACAGCGGCCAGCGCGCGTGCGCGCCGGGGGCGCGCAGGTCGCTGAGCAGCAAGGTCGTGTCGCAGTACTCGAGCCTGCTGTCGCCCATGGCGGTCGACTGCGTGCTCAAAGTGCTCGACCCCGCGCGCCCCGAGTTGTGCGCGCCCTCCGTGCGCTTTCGGCCAGACCGCTTTTCAGCCTGTGCTCATACAGCACGAGCCATGCATGGCGTCGTGCGGTGGCCGGCCAGGTAGCGATCACGCGTGCAGCGCTCGGTGGGCAACCTGGGAGGCAGTGCTAGGCAGATGACCGCCGCGTGCACGCCAGGCCGCGCCGCCGCCCACAGAGTGCAGACCTACCCTACCCTAACCCTATTGAAGAGAGCGATGCATGGGGCGCGGCGCAGCCTGGACCTGAAGGACATCAAGGTGGTGACCAAGCTGGGCGGCACGGTGGATGACTCCGAGGCGGTGCCCGGCATGGTGTTCGACCAGAAGGCGAGCACGAGCGCGGGCGGGCCCACGCGCATAGAGGGCGCCAAGATCGCGCTGCTGCAGTTCTGCATCTCGCCGCCCAAGACCGACCTGGAGAACAACGTCATCATCTCAGACTACGCGCAGATGGACCGGTGCGGCCGCGCGCGCGCGCGCCCTCCGGCGCGCAGTGCCGCGCGCATGCGCCGCCCACAGGGCGCGCTGCAGTTCATCGCTCTTCAAGCAACCTGCCTGTCGTCCCCAGGAGACCGTATTCATGCACAGCAGTGTGCTGCCTGGGCACCCAAGAGTGCACAAACTGCGGCAACTTTTCCATACGATCAGTGGAGTAACATGCCACCTGTCAGCGTGCGCGCCAGGCGCAGCCTGCGAAAGCGTGCGGCAGCCATGTGCCCTGCATCGAACTGCACAAGTGTATTAATTTTGACTCAGAAAGGCGTGGATAGGTAGGTAAACTAACAAATGCGCCTAGTGACGCTGCACTCGTGAAGAGCATGATGCGTTGCCTGCTCGGCGCGCAGGGTGCTGAAGGAGGAGCGGAACTACATCTTGCAGATGATCAAGAAGATCCGCGCCAGTGGCGCCAACGTGGTGCTCATCCAGAAGTCCATCCTGCGCGACGCTGTGACCGACCTGTCGCTGCACTACCTGGTGCCGCCCCGCGCATGCCCGCAGCCTCCCCGGCCCGCCCGTCACAGAGCGCCTGCCGCTCGCGCGGGCGCCCGGTGTTTGCTGCGGGCGCTCGGAAATCTGCACCCCGGAAGTCTGCACCCCTTGAGTACCTTAGTTTAGGATCAATGTTAGGTTTGGTTGACCAGACCACGCGAGCGCCTCCCGCGAGTGCTGCCTGCTGGCCTGTGCCCCGGGGCTCGTGACGCGCGCACGGAACCGAAGAGCTGGGTCGGCATCGGCCCTAACGGCCCTATTGGCCCTATCGGTGAAAAGCGGGCGGCTCACGCGTGCGCGCGCGTGGCGCAGGCCAAGGCCAAGATCCTGGTGGTCACGGACGTGGAGCGCGAGGACATCGACTTCATCAGCAAGACGCTGGGCTGCCTGCCCATCTCGCACGTGGACCACATGCGCCCGGCCAAGCTGGGCCATGCCGCGCTGGTGGAGGAGCTGTCGGTGCGCGCGGGGTCGCCCCGCTGCGCGACCGTGCTGCATGGCGCAGGTAGTGGGTTCAGCGAGCTGGAGGAGCATGCGGGGTTGCACGCAGAGTGACCGGCCACGGCGTGCAGACGCAGACGCCAACTGCCCGCCCGGCGCCGCGCGCAGGTGGGCAAGGGCAAGCTGGTCAAGGTGACCGGCATCGAGCGCGCGGGCCGCACGGCGACCGTGCTGCTGCGCGGCAGCAACAAGCTGGTGCTGGAGGAGGCCGAGCGCTCGCTGCACGACGCGCTGTGCGTCGTGCGCTGCCTGGTGCACAAGCGCTTCCTGGTGCCCGGCGGCGCGGCGCCCGAGGTGGAGGTCGGCACGCAGCTGGCGCGCTGGGCCAAGACGCTCGTGGCGCGCCCGCGCGCTTGCTTTGTCATAGGGTGAGGGTGCGGGTTGATGTTGCTGTTGACCACCTTATCAGCTGCTTCGCTGTTGGCGCGTGTTGGTGCACAGGTGGGATGTGCTATGTTGCCAGATGAGTGCCTCGTGCTGCATGCACGCGTACTCTTCCGTGGTCGGCGGAGGCTGGCGTCACGCGGGCGCCGCGCGCGCGCATGGCATGGAGAGCTACCCTAACCTGCCCTAAACCTAGCCCCAGCCAGTCCCGCGCGCGCGCGCGCGAAGGGCATGGAGAGCTACTGCGTGCGCGCGTTCGCGGACGCGCTGGAGGTGGTCCCCTTCACGCTGGCCGAGAACGCAGGGCTCAACCCCATCGCCATCGTCACCGAGCTGCGCAACCGCCACGCGCAGGTGCCAGGGCCCGAGCGTCTGCCAACTCAGTTACGAAGAAGTGAGAAGAAGCGGATTGCCCTGACAACTGGGCAGCTGCTGCGCATTGGTCCTCACCTTCTGTTGTTCATGTGGGTTTGACTCGCCGCAAGAGCCCGGAGTGTCCCGGCTCGTCACGGCGGAGGGCAGGGGCGCGGCGGGGAACAACTGTGCACAGGGCGCATGAAATTCACGCTGGACTTGGCAGGCGAGTGGCCGGCTGCTTGGGGCGCCCCGTTGAGCCTCCCCCTGCCGGGTGGTCGCGTCGCCGTGGGCGCCCCAGTCTCAAGGCCGGCGCCGCGCAGGGCGAGACGGCGGCGGGCATCAACGTGCGCAAGGGCGCGGTGAGCAATATGCTGGACGAGGCGGTCGTGCAGCCGCTGCTGGTGACCACGTCCGCGCTCACGCTGGCCACCGAGTGCGTGCGCATGATCCTCAAGGCGCGCCGCGCGGCCATGGCAATGTTCCCGCCCGCATGCTCGCCGCGCGGGCATGGTTGCTGTGAGCTGAATACCACATGCACAGCTCCAGATAAAGGGCGGATGGCGTCGGGCGGACGACGTGCCAGACGCCCGCCTGCTTGCATAGATGAGAGGGCCTTTGCGGTCTGTGCTGGCTTGCCCATACAGCATGTCAGGCCTGCGCTTGCAGGCCTGACATGCATGAGCATGAGCACTGATGTGTGGTGGCTGCTGGCCGCAGATCGATGACATTGTGCCAGTGAGGTGACAGCCGTGCCGAGGCAGCGGCGCACCACTCCATGCCTGCGGCTGCGCTGGCCATGCCCTGTCTGAGGCAGTTTGTGACACATGCTGGCCGGAGCTGGCTGCGCGCTTGGTGTGATGCGGATGGTGGCAGCGCTACCATGCACCAGTCCTATCAACATGACGAGGCCATGCCTTACTCAGGAGGTTGAAGTCTTGCTTCTGCTGCGGTGCACTGCACTTCTGTCACTGCTGCACGCAGGTGTTGTAAGAAGGGATGCAACCTACCTGACCTGGGAAAGCATGAAGAAGCCTGGCACGTAACACTCTACTTTGTACATGCAATGCAAAACTGCGCGCTATCGTTTCCGCCTGACCTCATCCAGCTTTGCGGTGACCTTGAGCAGCCCCATCTGCAGCGACAGCTCGCCATCCTTGGCTGCTACGACCTGCGCGGCAATGTCAAGCTGTGAGGTATTTCAGGGCCGCCTTCAGACGCACATACTCCGACAGCGCATCTCGACCAGCTCATACACAACCTGCTCACACGGTCGCCTAGCGCCATCTATCGACACACAACATCGATAGGCTGATGCAGCGCATGTTGGAGCAGACCGCGGCCTCGCTGCGCCCAGGCGCACCTTCGCCTCGCCGCCCAGCCGCGGGACGAACACCTTGGCGCCGACCTTGGGCACCCAGCCGTCAGACTGCTGCGCGCTGACCGCCGCCGCAATCTGCCGCAGCAGGAGGTCAGCTCAAGGGGTGCAGGGGTCGCACGCCGGCACAGCCGTCAGCAGCCGCGCAGCATGTGCGCACGGGCGCGCCTTTGCCTGGACGGCCAGCTCCTGCGCGGCCGCCTCGGCGGCGGCGCGCGCGGCCGCGTCGGCCGCCCGCCGCCGCGCTGCGACGTCGCGCAGGCGCGCCAGCGCCTGGCTCACCGCGCGCGCCACAGCCTCCGCCTCGGCCAGCGCCGCGCGCGCCTCGCCCTCCGCGACGCGCCGCCTGACGCCAGGAGGTGGACGTGGACATGCCTGTACTCGAATATCTTTTTTCTTCGCGAAGAATTCGGCCCACACCCCGCCGCATCACCACGGTGTGCCATTGGCTGGGCTCCCAAAACGCCCAGGGCGCCTCAGCCAGCGCACTGCTCGCTGCGCGCCCCACACTGCAACGCCTAGGCGCTGACCAGCAAGCTGCGGCATTTACATGCCCAGTATGTATGAACGGTCGCATGCTGTCACCCAGTATACACTGCTCGCGCCTCACGCATCAGTGCCGTCCAACATGCAAATGAGGCAACGTGGCGCATGTGGCCGCGCGCGCACCGTCGCGTGGCGAGGCTGGAGCGCAGCTGGCCCGCCTGCGCGCGCAGGCGTTCTGCGGCCGCCTCATCCGCATTGCCCGCGCGCCGCAGGTCCTCCAGCTGCACGATCACATCGTCCACACGTGCCTACGGCCAAAATGAAGGTATGACATGTAATATCTCCACTCATGTTTCCCTGCGCTCCTTGCCGCACCCTGACAACCGCAGGGCTGATAGCAGCGCGTTGCAAGAAAGCGCGGTCATGCAGACGTAGGGTATTTCACTGCCATAGGTCCCCAGCCAGGTCTGCCCAGATCAGGCACGTGGGAGCGGGGGCCACCTGGGAGTCGCCCAGGCGCGCGCGCGCGTCCGCAACGACGGCGGGCTCCAGGCCGAGGCGCGCGGCGATGTTGAGCGCGTTGGAGCGGCCGGGCACGCCCCAGAGCAGCCGGTAGGTCGGGCGCAGCGCGGCCTCGTCAAACTCCACGCTCGCGTTCTCGAAGCGCGCGTCCGCGTACTTCATCGCCGTCAGCGAGCTGCGCCGCAGCGCGGGCCGCTCACCTTGCCGTGCACATGACCTCCACCACCTTGATTGAACAGAGTGTTTATAGTATCATTAACAACGTATCTACGCCTCGCTCAACCTGCACCTTCGCCATCACTTACCATGTACAGACACACGGGGCCTGACCTGCGCCAACGGGGCTGGCACCAGCCGCGGCGCTTGATGCGCGCGCCTGTGGTGCGTGGTCGCCAGCGTGAACGCCGCGGTGCGGTGCGCGCCATCGGCCGCGAGCGCGCGCAGCAGCGCGGCGCCCAGCGCGGCGCCCTCGCCGGGGTCCGTGCCCGTGCCGACCTCGTCCAGCAGCGCCAGCGCGGCGCCGTCCGCCTCGCGCCGCAGCGCCTGGCGCGCGTAGACGCGCGCGCGAAACGTCAGAGGAGCAGGGCCTAAGCGCATGCCAACAGACCTGCCTGCGGTGTGCGCGCATTCTCAGCGTGGCCATCTTTTGCAACCCTGTGGTCCTGAGCTAACCTGCTCGGCATGACCGGCACAGCATCAGCATGTCAGCCAGCTGTCAGCCAGCCGCGGCAAGCGCAGCAACCCCACTCAGCAGGTGTCCGGCTAACAATAGCCACAGATTTGCAGGTGGGGTACAGGGTAGGGTAGGGCGCACGCCTGCGTGCGGCGCAGGTGCCCGCTGAAGGTGGACAGGCTGGCAGACAGGCTCTGCTCGTCGCCGATGTCCGCCAGCACCGTCGAGAACGGCGGCAGCCGCACGGGCGGCGCGGCTGGCACCGCCACGCCCGCCTTGGCCAGCAGCACCGCCAGGCCGACCGCCTGCCGCTCGGCCCGGCCCAGCTTAACCCTAACCCTGGCCTAATCCAGCGCTGCATAAGCCTCACTCCCATGAGATGTTCCCTGCAAATTGAGCTATTTGCGAGGTTGACATATGCAAGAGCTCTGCTGTGGCGGCAGCACACAAAGCACACAAAGCCACTAGGCCGGAACACCCTGGGAGCGAGGCACCTTGATGGTGGCCGTCTTGCCGCCGGTGTTGGGCCCGGTGATGATCACGCAGCGCGTGCCCGGCCGCACGCAAACGTCGATCGGCACCGGCGGCTGCGCCTCCGGCTCGTTGGCGTCCTCCGCCGCTCCGTCGCCAGCGCCGGGGTCCTGCGCGCGCAGGCGCGTTGTCGTCAAGGCCTGGCGCAGGGCATGAATGCGGGGTGCAGCACAGCGACAAACATGCCAGCCGGCATGCAGGCTTGTGAGGACCTCGAACGCGGCATGGCCAAGTGCGGGCGCTTCCGATGTCAGACGCAGCATCCTTGCGGTTGCCCACTCAAAGCTTGAGAGTTGTCACCCCGGCCGGCAGCATACCAGAGCCTGTCCACCTTTCTCCGCGCCATGCTTAAGCAAAGTCGAGGCGTGCGGCGCCGCTACTCGCAGGCGTCAGCAGCGCAGCAAGACGGGCGTGCCTGGGCGCCCAGGCCATGCACGCGCGCCATGACGTCCTTGCGGTTGCTCAAGCGGCGCAGCGGGCCGGCGTCCCCGCCGGCGCGCTGCGGCGCGCGCTGCTGCTGCTCCTTCTTCAGCAGGTAGTCGCCGTAGAGCAGCGGGTGCCTGCAGGATGCGCCAGTGGTCAGGGCCGGGCACGTGCGCCAGCAGCAGGTGCACTCCAGCCCCTAATCCGTCGCCAGAATCACACGCATGGCCGGCTTGCGTCCTTTGCCCGAGCCGGCATGCACGAAAATCGCGCCCGGCACTCGCTATTCTGCATGTCTGCTTCTTGAAGACCTGTCTTGGCAGGTGAGCAGGCATGGTGGGTCTGAGCCAGTGCAGGCAAAGGGGCAGCAGGACGGCCCTGTCTCAAGCACTTGAAGCATGGGGAGCACAAGGCTGGCCGTGCGCGGCAGAACCTGAGCCGGCGCAGGCGCATCAGCAGCGCGGCGTCCGGGTCCTGCAGCGCGGCGGCGGCCGCGTCCGCCGCCGCCGCCGCGTCGGCCTCCGCCTGCCGCTTGGTGCGCGCGCGCCCGGCGCGCGGGAAGGCCGTGAACTCTGGCAGCCGGCCGTCCGCCCAGCGCCCGTAGCGCGAGCGCGCGGCCGCCACGTCCAGCCACACCACCTGCGCGCAGCGAGCATGGCATGCGCGCTGCGGCGGCGGGAGCGTCCGCGGCGCGGCCCATCGGCGGCAGCCGGGAGGCTGGCAGGCGCGCGGCGGCCTAGTCGGGCATCTTGCAGCGAGGGGCGAGGCGCGCGTGCAGACAGCGGCGCAAGCTCTGACCCACCGGAACGTACAGCAGAAGCTCACCTACCCCACATTCTGATAACAGCCCATGCACAGCACACCATGATGCCTGCAATATGTGCGGCGAGGTGCCGGTTCGCACGCTCTCTGCGGTGTGCCTCGCCGCTCAGCCCGTGCAGGCACTGGCAAGGAAGAGGGGCTGCTGCGCGGAGCCCAAATGCGAGGCTACAGAACAGAGCAGGCGCCTGTGGCCGCACCACATCCAGCGCGCGCGTCAGGTCAGCCTCCGCGTCCGCCACGCGCCCGGTGAGGCGCCAGAGCACGGCCTCGTCGGCGGCCAGCGCCTCGGCGCGCGCGGCCGCCAGCTCATTGTTGAGCGGCACGGCCGCCGGCGGCTCCACAAACTGCATTCCGCCCGCGCCGCTGGCGCCCAGCAGATTGCCGCGGGGCGCGCCCTCGCCCGCCGCCGCCGCCACGCACAGCCGCCCGCCCTGCCGCGCGTGCCCCAGGAGAGCTCAGCTGCCCTTATATCGCCGCCCGGGCAACTGAGCGGCACATTGACTTCATGACAATGTGTATGACAATGAGCCCAGGCAGGCCCTGCGGCGAGCTGTACTTTGTTGCAGAGGCGCGGCCGCAGCCACGCAGTGAGCGTGGCCGCATGGCCGGCAGCGGCGCGTTTGTTTCGTGACAATGCGTATGACAATGAGCCCAGGCAGGTGAACCACAGCAGGCCGCAGGGCCGCCTGGGCTCACTGTCATACGCACTCACGAAATAAATGCGCCATTGCCGCCCATACGGGCACGCTCACTGCGCAGGGGCCGCTCCTCTGCAACAAACTACGGTACGCCGCAGGGCCTGCCTACAAATGGTCGTACGCATTGTCACAAAGTAATGCGCCGCTGCCGCTCATACGGCCACGCTTACTGCCCGGCTGCGCATGAGGGCACGAGCGCTTGGAGACGAGGCAGGCGCTGCTGCATTTGCGCCTTGGGCGTCAAGCCATCAGAGAGCCTGCGATCCTGCATAATCATGCGAGAATTGCTGCTTCTGCCTGCAGCAAACAGCTCCTGAACTCGTACTCTGTGCCTTTAACATTCTTATTTCCACTCGACATGACAGCAAAGTTTATAGTGCCAGCACCCTAACCCCAGGAACTTGGACAGCAGAAGGAGGAGAATGCAAAGACTCGTCGTAACTGTGGGCCAGCAGGAGCTCTGCAGCACCTGCTCAGACACCTCGCCCGGCAGCGCCTTGAGCAGCGCGCGCAGGCGGCCCTCCAGCGCGCGGCAGCGGCCGCGCGTGCGCCGCACGTCGTCGCTGGCGCCCTCGCACACCCGCATGTCCTCATCGATCGCCGCCGTAATGTCTGCCACCAGGTCCGGGTGTGTCGCCATGCCCTGCCGTGTTGCGGCCCACCATCTCGCACCCTGAGGATGCCTGTTGGCAGGCGTATCCTCACTGGCAGAGGAGAGGGCCTATGTATACAATTCAGCCCTTCTGGAGTGGGCTGTCACGACCCAACTTTAATATGTACACACGTGACAGTGTCTCACCACGCAGACGCGTAAGCGGTCCTTGCGTGCACAACCTCCATGCCGCCAGACCAAAGTCAGGGCCATGCCTTGAGCCCAGCCAGCAGCGGCCAGAGCGGCGAGCCGGGCGCCTGCGGCCCGGCCTGGCGCGCGGCGGCCGCGACCTGGCGCTGCAGCCTGTCGGCGCCCGCCAGCGCGCCCGCCGCCGCCGCCAGCAGCGCGCCCGTCAGCAGCCCGCCGCGGCTGGCGCGCTTGGCGCCCTCAGCAGCCTGCGCAGATGGCCGTACACGCTCCGTGTGGTGCGTTTAAAAAAATTGAGCCTTCACGCACATGGCACTGCTGTCAGCCAGGCTGGTCACACCAACTCTGGGGTCACCGACCCTCCTTGTCCACCAGACAGGCAGGCAGCACTCGCCTGCGAGGTGCTGATGCCGCCAAAGTCGAGCTCGGTCGCGAGCTCCAGCTCCAGCATGTCCGCCGCGCGCGTCTCCGCCAGCAGCACCTCGCTCTGCGCCTGGGTCGCCCCCACCTGCGCGCCAATAACCCGGTACTGATATAAAAGTGCGTCGTATTCCGTCGACACTGTGTTTGCCCAGCACTTGGGCAATGCATAGGCAGTGCACAGGGCAGTGGGAGGGCCAGCATGCTTGCTCTGTCACACTTGTGACAGTGTATGTGCTCACTTGTGTTGCCTTGGCTCCTCACGTAAGAAGCAGGAGTCACACGTCAAAGTGCGGACATAGGCGGGCTGCCAAAGTAGGCAAACGCACTCAACTCCTCAGGCCTGGACTGCGGAGTGCAGCAAGCAAGCTCTCTACCAGTGTTTGCAAACAAGAGTGGCAGGAGCATGTGCGAGAGCAGAGGTGGTGCTGACCTGGAGCTCCAGCGCGGCTTGCCGGCCGAGCGTGGTGGACGCAAAGCGCGCAATGTGCGCACACAGGCGAGGCCACTCCAGCATCTGCAGCGTTGCCCGTGCCGCAGGGCCCATGCTCTGCTCTTTCGCCTCATGCGCAGGCGCAGTTGCCTCGTCCGCAGCCACAGCCGCTGCCCCACATCGTGTTCGCGGTTGCACTTGCTGCTTCCGGCAAGAGAGACGGCCTGCAGCAGCTGAGACACGCCCAGCTGCACGTTAGCGCTTGTGGGACTTATGCACGTGCTGACATATAACGCAGCACTGCAGGAAGCTGAAGTCATAAGCACGGTCGCTTCATGCTTACCATGCTGGACATTGTGCGTGGCGCAGGGGCGGCAGGTGTACTTCCTGCTGTAAAGGTACGCTCTCAGAGCTATCCGTGCCTGGTGCGAGCTGCGAGTCCGGTGATAGTTAAGACCTGGCAATGCTGCACGACCGTTGCACGTGTGCTCCAGCTGTGCTCCAGTTCCTGCAGTTCCCCAGGACATCTCCAGGGCTCGATAGTCCACATCAGAGCTTTTGGAACCGTGGACAAGTTTGTACTAGACGGGGCCTGCGAGGTCCAGGGACTAGGCAGGAATTGCTTGATAGTCTGTGAATAGGTCTATAGAGCTCCCTCATGCTCAGCTACCCAGGTCCAGGATCCATTAGGGTCCATGTGGAAAACACAACCCCGCGCTGCATGCATTTCTGGCCTCCTTGCAGCCCGGGAAAATGTCCTGCTCTCCAACCTGCCAAGCACGTTATGCAAACAAAGCAACCAAGTACATGCCGCCATTATCATGGTGCTTGCAGTCCTGCCCCTGCCATGCATGCCGTCAGCAATCATCAGCATGCACCCTGCTTGAGCAGCCCCACTCCCTGCTTACACCGCCTTGTCCTTGCTGGGCCTCGACAGGCGGCGCGCCCCGGCCATATGCCCAATCCTGTCTGCCTTCCTGCGCTGCCTTGGTGCACCACTGTAGCAGCATATCCTGGGCCGGCCGGTGCTCACTTGCTGGCACCCTTGCGCCAGGCGGCCGGGTCGGGGATGACCTTGGCCGCGACCAGGTCATCCAGCTTGCGCAGGAACATCTCCGTCGTGTCCACTTTCTGCGCCCGCACAGAGCGCGCTCATGCAGTGCTTCTGCCTCGCATCTAAGAGCGACCTTTGGCGCAACAGCCACGCATGAGACCAGACCCTACAACGGCTGAGTTGACATGCTCATGTCTGCAAGAAGCCATGCGCCCGCAAGGAGCTCGCATTAGATATACATCCTTGGAGCTGCGTGGCCAGCCGCAGCTGCCACGCCTCACTGCTACCAGCGCCTGCCCATGGGCGGAAGGCGAGCGGACCTGCCCGTCGTAGCCGGCCTGGCGCAGCCGCGTGACGTTGCAGAACATGTCAGACTCGAACGTCAGCATGGCGTCCATGAAGTCCCACTGCTCCAGCTGCGCAGAGCGGGCCGCCGGCCGGTCAAGCGCGCGTGCAAGCCAGACTGGCGCTCGCGTTGCGGATTATGCTCGAGTGCGCTGCAGAAGGCTCGCACAACTGCACCCGCTCAGCATCGCGCATGGAGGCTGCGCACTGCAGCTCTCTAAACGGCTCCGCTTGCAGCGTAGCACTTTGTGTGTGGCAAGCATGAGGCGAAAGAAACATTGACATGCGGCTTGCTATGTGGCAACCACATGGGTGCCTGCATGCATGGAGCAGCTAGAGCCCGGCGGCGGCAGCGCTGCCAGGCATGCTGCAGTACCCCAACACCTCAGGCCGTCTGTATGAACAGCTCTGCGCATGCATCTGCTGCCGCGCGCCAGCAATG
>JAABUY010005252.1_pt1 | contig 13142 bp, 17 predicted proteins | sample 5560271 | NCBI WGS metagenome assembly JAABUY01 (sample SAMN10711886, study PRJNA513374) | rock metagenome | isolation source: Antarctica rocks | place: Antarctica: Victoria Land, University Valley
TGATCTTGATCTTCTTTCAAAATTGAACTGTAAAACTGCTGATGAATTAAAAACAGTCTCGACATGATCTGTTTTCAAGATCATGTCACTGATATGCTTACATAGCAAGTAAGACTTTACTCATCTTCAATTTATGTGATTTAACTTTTCGTTCATTAACATAACTTCAATTTAATTCATGATCAATTTGTTGAAGTCTGTAAATTGTGAGAATGAGAAGATCAAAACTCAATCTTTGCTGACAATTATCTGCATTACTTTATGATATATTATCTGCTTCATTATCACTTTGATCAGATGCTCATTCTGAATTCTTGCAATAACAGCATGCATTTTATTCATCACTTTTCTTTTTATTGAATACAATGAAGAATTTTTCTTTGAGATTTAAAGATTCAATAACTTTGAGTTTTATCTGTTCATCATGATTCTTTTTGTCTCAGCTATATCTCTTCTCTCTTTTTCAATTCTTTCATATTTATTATTTATCGTCTTTCATTCTTCTTTCTCATTAATTATTCTTGAATAAAGTAAATTATTATCAAGAAATTTCACGAAGTTGTACATCAAATTCTTAACATTAACATGTAATTGCATAATCTGATCTTGAAATTGATGAATTGCTGTCTGTCGTTCTTATTTTATGCGCAAAGAATTCAAGTAATTGACTAGTTCTTTTTAATCATTTATGAAGTATTTCAGATGATGCAACATTATCACAGAGCTTGCTTTAATGAATGTCATTGAAATGATGAAAGTAAAGATAGTTAAAGAATTCAAATGAGATTCTTCTGAGAAAATGTATAAAAACTTTCGTTGACGAAAGTTTCAATATGAGCTTTTAATGTTTGAGAAAACAAATGCTGAGTGAAGAATTACATAAAATGTTTAGTCGTTTTAATGTGAATTCAAATAACAGAAATAATGAAATACATGAGATTTTTAAATGTTCTAGTGCGAGTTCAAATAACAGAAATGATAATTATGTTGAAAGATAAAAAATACATGCTGAGTCTTTTAAAGCTCAGCATTAATAGAAATTACTTGCAGTTTTGCAAATAATTCTTCTGCGACTTATGCTTGTCATAGCTGAAAAGATGTTGATGACTCGATATTAGTAACAAATCTCTCAGCTAACTGATTGACTATTTTTCTACATTATCTGCTGTGCATCACATGAGTTAAATTAACTTGATGTAACATCATGTTGTTTTATCATGTATCATTTAAGTCAATCTTGATATATTTTCTGATATACAATCATTGATTGATTTTGATTCTTGCTTTAAGCTTTAGCTTTAATCATTACGCAGTGAACTTTAACGTGTATTCTGCAAATTGATTAAAGTTTCGCTTTGTTCATTCAAGATTAAAACATTTTAAAACTTTTAATCTTCAATATTGAAGTAATTCAATATTGATATTGCAGACATCTACATCTTCATCTTCATTCTTCTTTTCATATGTTCAAGTAACTTGAAGTAACTTTATAACATTCTTAACAACTCATGATCTTCTTGCATCAACTTTGCTTCTTGATGACTTAATAAAGAAAGAACTAATACAAATGATGCTGTACAAGACAATGCTATCAAAGTTGCACTTTTGAATGTGAATAATCTTATCTCAATTCAACAGAAGTCTCAGCAGTAAATGCTCTTTTCAAGTTCACAAAGACTTTCAATTAATAATGAATAAAATTCAGTGATGCATTTGAATTTCTGATCAAAACATTGATTTCAATTTCTGACATGATTTTCTCAATGAATGTTGTCATCAATAAATTTTGATCTTCATTCTTCTGTTCATTACTGATCTCACTTTTTGATGCTTAATTTACACGCTTCTTCAATTTATTTTCTGCAATCGTTTCTTTCAAGATCACTTTGTTGAACCTTGCAATTTTATATCATTCTTTTTCAGTGTTCATTTTCACTACTTGAAAAGATTTCAATCATTTTCATGTCAATTTCAATGTATGCATGTTGTTCAATTTGATATCATGCAACAGTACAAGATCATTCTTCAGAATTGAACTAGTATGAATGCATCTGTGATCATTTCATACATCTTTGTCAATCTCTTTCATTTTTCTTAAATGCAACATGATCTTCTTCAAATTCTCATCTTTGCATTCAAATTATCAAGCATGAAAAGTTAATAATTCATCAATTGTGCAAACATTATTTCATGAAAGAATTTGTCAGATTGAAACATCAAGTTCTATAGAAAGAACGACATAGCAGTCATACAAGACATGATATGAAGTCATTTCAATGAAAGTTCTCATGATGATTCTGTCTATTCATAGCACACTGACAAAGCTTCTGACTCATTTCATGCTTTCATTGACTGTCATCTTGATTAAAACATTCACAACAGCTGTATGATCTTTCTTCACAAGATCATTCATTTGTGAATGATAAGTTGACATCATCACTTACTTTATCTTATATTTCTCAATCAACATTTCTACAATTTCTTTGTTCTTTGATTCTTCGTTCATGACAAATCTTTTTGAACAGTTGTGTTTGCAAATTACATCTTTTCACAGAAATTTCGCTATCGCTTTCGAAGTTACTGCTCTCAGAACTCTTTCTTTTACTTATTTCAAAAAGTCATTTCTTGTCAAGACAATATAGCATTTTTCTTCGTTTGAAAACATGTAAATGACATTCATCTCAATCTTCTTTCAAACTTTTGAGATTCAAATAGAATGCAGAATCTTCTTCTTTCATCTTGATGCTTGCAACTGACATTCTTTACAGAATTTTACATACATGCATATATTCTTTCATATTTTCTTTCATCAATATCTATCAATTATTTTTTGATATGTTTTCTTTCTTTTATGATGATCACTTTCATCATGCAGTTTCTGCAGAATATTACTGCATTCTTCTTGAAGATTTATCATTCTTTACACAGAAGTAATCTTGTTGAATCTTTTAAACAAATATTTATCTTGAATCATAAATTTTAGCACTTCATGTTTAAACTTTTGAAATTCTTTTGTTAACATTTTGAATGAGCGTAATAAGAAAATTAAATAATGAGCTATTTTCTTGAAGTGTTCTGAATATGAATCTTTCAATATTGATATGTCTTCTTCAACAACTACTCGTATAAACGAGATTTTCGCGCACGCTAAATTAGTGTCTTCACGAGAATATTAGAAGAATTCATCTATATTTATCTTCAGCATCTACAAATTAATTGACAATTGCTTGTATCTCTCTCAAGCATCTTGATGAAGAATTCATTCGAAAACATAAATTATATCATTGAAAATGACGTTGCAATTGCGATTTATATGCATGAATTCTTTCTCATTCTCTCACTTCTTCTTTCTTTACTTCTTTTGTTTTCACTAATTCGTATAATAGACTGTTCAAACAACTTTTCATTGACTCAAAGTTCTTTTCAAATCGATGAGATCTTTACTTTTGAGCTTCGACAAAGCGATTTCATATCTCATATGCATGTAGCATGTGTGAAGATCAACGAAATCTTTTTGAAATGAATTTTGAAGACTAATCAGCATCATTTGACTTATCAACTTGCTCAGAGTTAGCACATTGAGAGCAAATTCGAACAGGTAGAATCATTCTACTGAGTGCGTGACGATGACGTGTGTTTCAGAGAGACTGTAGAGCTTTAGATAAAGCTTTCGATGAAGCTTTTGATAGAGCTTTCGATAAAGCTTTCGATGAAGCTTTCAATGAAGCTTTTGATGAAAGAGCTTTTGATGACGAAGCTTTTGAAGAAGCTTTTGAAGAAGCTTTTGATGACGAAGCTTGTGAAGAAGCTTTTGATGATGAAGCTTTTGAAGAAGCTTTTGAAGAAGCTTTCAGTAGTGTTCTCAAAAACACAGTTTCAAGAAGGTTTAATTGTTCTTTCACTGCGAGTGATTTGAATGAGTGAATTCAACGTCATTACTCAATTCGTGACGTTATCATTTCGATTCAACTTCTGAATTTGCTTTCGCTGTTTCTTTGCTGACTGAACTAGCTTTGTTTGTGCTGAGCTTGTAGATGAAGAAGGTAATGAGAGAGCGAATGCAGATGAAGCTTTTTTCGTAGAACTTCGCTGTTTGAAAACACGTTCTGCAAAGAGTTCAGAATCAGCAGTGATGAAGCTCTTTAGCCATCGATTTAATAGCATGTCATTTTGCTTATTGAATTTTTCTTGAGTCTTGTCTTCAGTCTTCTGATTTCGCTTCTCAATGATCTCAAGATTCAGAATTCTAGCGTCAACGTAGTGATTTCTGAAACGTGTGACACGTTCATGTTAACGATGAGCAGCTAGAAGTAAATCTTCATTAGTACTCTGAAGAAAAACAAACGTAGCATAGACAGATTTGCATGTCTTAACAAGCTTCTTCAAAGCTTGAGCTTCAGCAGCAAAATCATCGTTGTTGATTGTTTACTTCATAAGCATGTTCATCTCAATAACGTTGAATGAAATAAATGATATTGAAAATGATACATCGCTTGAGCTTTGAATTGTGATATCTGAAGAAGTGATAGAACGAGGTTTGATGACGATAGAAAGCTTTGATAGAACGATAGTATGATTTAAAAATGCTAGATCAGATTTGATTCAAACACTCTGTATGTTGCTTGTCGTCAAAGCAATCTTTCGAGCTTGCAGATACAATTTTATGATATTCAACTTGTCAATTGAATATTCAGCACTCAATCGAGTAAATGCTTCGAGCTTCAGCTTGTAAATGATGATCAATGACAGAAAGACTTCTACATTCAGAGATTGAAGCAGATCAATAGAATGTGAAGAAAGACATAATAAAATGATGTGATTCTTCTTGCAAAACATGATCGCTTCGCTAGTTAAATGAAAGGCGTGTTCATTGATTATCAAGAGATGAAACTTTTCTTGTTGTCATTTTGCTGATTCAGATTCAAAGCATTTCTGAAGTCAATCAAGATCAATTTCGTTGCTGATTCACTCATTATCATTGACAGCTATGTGACTTTTCTTTGCTTCTTCTACATCTTCTACATTCTTCAAAGCATCAAATCAGATCTTCAGATGCATCTTGTCTTTGAAGATGAATCAGACTCGTAGAATCACTTTGTCAGAACTTGTTATGAGTCTACATAGAGTGAATCATATAAGTGTATTCTAACTAGAAGTTCAAAGCTGAAGTAGAAAGAAGATGCAACACGACGTGAGTTTTACTCATGAAGACACGTTAGATCGCTAGCGTGTCAACAACAGTTCTACTCACAGCTTTATACTAGTCTATGTTAGGCTAATCAGACTAATCAGAAGTAACAGAGATGCATGCTCACAACATTACTTCTCTTCTTCATCTAGCAATGTTCTCATTGCTGCAGTTCGATCGATTGATTCTTGTTGAGTTGATTTCTAACTTGACTTGTTCAAATACTTCTGATGAAAGTCATTTACAATCTTTGAGCAATCTTTGAACTCATTTTCATCAACATTGTATCAATGTAGATCGACGTCATAGTCTTTTCAATTGACATGATATTGCAGTCGTTTGTCTCGTTCGTAGTGTCTGAAGTTCAGTATGTTTTTCACTTTTCATTCATCTTCATCATTTATCATTATAGAATCAGACAACTCATTTCATTATTCTTCAAGAGAGTCTTTCAAATTCAGTCGTAGCAGATTCAAGATGAACTCTGAATGAATCTTCATTGTTGATGACAGTTTCAGTCAATATGCATGTTCGATCTTAGTCAGAATCTTGAAAGATTCTAGCATCTTATCATTCAACTTCTTTGATGATCTTGCGATCGTAATGTTTCTAGAATTCAGAAACATCATGTCATCTATCTTGTAAATCATTTTCTTTCGATGCTTGTTAATCTGTTTCTTCATTGTGATTCTGACTCTTGCTAATGTCTGCTTGATCAACGCTAATGATTGTTTCATGTGTTCGAATATATTCTCTGCTTTGCTCGCTTGAATTCTAGCTTGAGTGATCTCATATTCAGTTGAATTCAAATCGAAGCTCATATGAGAGTGAAAGCTCTTGTTCAGAAAGAACGCTGATTGTTCAATTGACGACGAAATAGCATTGTTATTGACGAATTCAGTCATAGATAGTCAGATAAATCAATCATCTTGCATGTATGAGCAGTAGCTTCGTAGATATCATTCTACATTCTGATTCGCTCTTTTCGTTTAATCATTGATCTGTGAGTGATAGTCGATGAATAGTTTCATCTTAATGCTAAGTCTCAAACAAAAAGACTTTCAAACAATCGATATGAATTGCGAACTTCTATCGAACATTATTGATCTTGATAACTCATGAGTTCTGAAGACTCATATTAGCAGCAGCTTAACTGTTTGTTCAACGAAAGTCTCTTCGTCATCTGATCAACAAAGTATATAGTGACGTTCTTTAGACAATCGATCTATCACTGTCAGAATCGCGTTGCTTTCATCACTTTTCAATAAATCGATAATGAAATTCAATGATATATCTTGTCATCGTTGTTCAGATATAGACAATGACTTCAATAGTTCATTGATTCGATCTCTTGATGCTTTTGATCTACGATAAACGTAACAGTTTTGAATGTAACGTTTGATTGTTGTTCTCATCTTTGATCAGCAATATGATCTTCTTAACAAGTCTAATGTTCAATTCATGTCAGAGTGATCACTGATCAAAAGATTATGTGCTTCTTTTATCAATTAAGTGATTATTGACTGAGAGATTCACAGTCTATCATTCTTTCAGAGTACTTCATTCAGTACTCTGCAATTGTTTAGACTCATATCTTGACAAGTTCTTCTGTTCTGTTCTATGACTGTTCAAATATCAATACATTGTTGATTCGTTCAATTTTCGACTATAATTCGATTCTGAATAGAAATCATCTCTTCAATTGAATCTTCATTAGCTTTCGATTTCTGTTTTGAATCTGAGTCAAATATGAGCAAGATCTGAGTCAGATCTTGATTATCTTCTATTGATTGCAGTTCAAATATGCTTGCTGACAATAGCATCTGATGCTGATATAGCTTTCGATCATCATTTAATTCAACTTACTTAACGTCTGACATTCTGATCAGCGCGTCTGCTTTCAGATTCTGCTTTTCTGACTGATATATGATCTTGAAGTTATATTCAAATAACTTCTCAGCTCATTTAGTCTGTCGTCTGATCAGTTTCTTGATGATCATGAAGTACTTCAAATTCAGATGATCGATGAAGATCTTAATTGAAATATCAGTACATTTCAATTTGAAGCATCAATGCTTCTGTTACGATTCTAGCTACGCATCTTCGTTGATAGCTATGTTGATGACTATGTTGATGACTATGTTGATGACTATGTTGATGACTATGTTGATGACTATGTTGATGACTATGTTGATGACTATGTTGATGACTATTCTGAGAGCTATCGTCGATCGCTCGTCGCTAGAGCATAGACTTGTTTCGAAGTCAACTCTATTCAGAGTTAGCTTATGTTCTTCTGAGTCATATAGATAGTCGACTCTTCTCTTCTAGATACTTTTCTTTCTTAGCATTTATATACTCGTTACATTACACTCATATGACTCGCTCTATGCTGGTTTCTAACAGCTTCAAACATTGAATAATAGTCAAAAGCTCTTTGTCATAGATCTTGTAGTTGCATTCTGCAGAAATCATGTTCTTACTATAGAAGATCATTGAATGTAGAATGTTTTCATCGTCATACTGAGACAATACTTCGTCGTTGATATAGTTCAAAAAGTTCGTTTTCAGAATAGCTTCTTTGATTGAATCAAAATGCTTCAGAATGAGAACTGTCGTCATCTGTTGCTTCAGTCTTTCAAAGATCGTCTGACAAATCTCTGTTCATTCAAATGAATGATCTTTTTGAGTCAGCTTTATCATAGATTGAGCAATCTTCGAGAAGTTCTTTATGAATCATCGATAGAAATTGCAGAAATCAATGAAGATTTGTACATGAGTCAACGATTGAAGCACTTTTTAGCTTTGAATCACATCTACTTTTCGAAAGTTCATTTGTAGATCATTGATGAATATCAATAGTTTTAGAAATGAGATCTTCTGAATCTTGAATTCGCACTTGTCAATGTCTATCTGCAGATCAACTTCATGAAGCTTGTTTAGCATCTTCTTCACATGAGTTCTATGTTCTTTCAAGATCTTACTGTAGATGAGAATGTCATTCAGATAGATCTGACAGAATTTATGCAGACAGTTGAACAACACGTCGTTGATATAGTGCTGAAAGAATGTTGATTCATTGATTAATTCAAAAAGCATTACTTTATATTTGTAGACATCGAAGAAAGTGACAAATGTGATTAGATTCTCACTTTCAGTGCTTATGCGAAGCTTATTGAACGTGACGATAATGTTGAGTTGAATCAGATATTTACTGTCTTGAATTCAAGTGAATACTTTGTCTATCAAGAGTATTGAATAACGATTTCTTTTGATCAGAGCATTCAGTTTTCAATAATTCACGCAAAAGCGAAGATTATCATCTTTCTTTTCAATGAATAGTATTGACGAAGCGAATGAAGCTTTGCTGAGTGTAATAAACTTCTTCTTCAAGTTCTCTTCTAGATACTTCTTGATCTTCTGCAACTTGTGACTCGACATGAGATACAATTGACTTCTAGAAGATTGACTCTCATCTTCTAATTCAATCTTATGATCATATGATCGATGCAAAGACAACTGAATTGTCTTTTCTCTATCAAAAACGTTCAGAAAGTCATGATAAACTATTGAAAGCTTCTTCTTCAGTTTCTTTAATGACATGATCGAGATCATTTTATTCAGTTTCGCTGAATCTTTGATCGAGCTAAGCATCTTGTTGATTTCACTAATGATCAATGTAAAGATCTTGACATTGTTCTTCTTGACTAAAGTTCAATAAGCAGCGACTTCGATCATAATAATATTGACGAATTCTTTCTTCTTTGATCACTGAATGAATTCATGTTGATCGAGATCAACTTAAGTGCTTTGCTTTCGTATGAAAGTTGATTCAATGAATCAATTCACTAATTTTGAATTTGTAGTTCGCTTTAAGATGATCATTGACATAGACTTCAAGTTCTTTCATTTCATTTCGCAAATCTCGCTTGATTCAAGTTTATGAAATGCTGATTGACTGCTTGCTTTCAAAATGATAAGTTTCAAGATTCGAATATTTGATGAAGATATTAATCAATCGTTTGCAGAATCTATCAAAATTTGATTTCTTTTCAATCAGAAATTGTCAATGATTATTTTGTGCTGATCTAAATGAGTTATTAATAGAGACATCATTTCATTCTTATGTTCTTGTATAGTGACTGAGATATACAGAGCATGTTTAATAGATCTTCAATCGAGAGTTTTGTCATATGAATGAATCGACTTCGATTTGAACAGTGAAATTGACTAAATATTAAAGCATTCACATAGCTCTGAAATCAATGAATCATTTATGAACATCATGTCAGTGACTTTGATGTTTATCAGAGCAAGAGATCGAAATATCTTTTCTAGATTACTCAAGATGATGTCAACAATAAACGACTTGAAATAAAATGAGTTATCGAGCATACTGATGAAGCAAGATATGAGTATGTCGCTCTCAGTCACTACTTTGATGAAAGCAGATCGTTTTTCAAATTCGCTGCGATTTCGTGCATCTGAGCTGACTTGAGACAGTCATGTGCTCTATGTTCTGACTTCTTGCATTTGAAGCAGAGTTCTTTCTTAAACAACTTCTTTCTAGCAGAATCAACGTTTGATATTCTGAGTTTCTTTCATGCAGAGATTGAAGCTGAGATCGCAGTAGTGATCATCATCAAGATGTTAGCAGTAGAGCGAGTGACTTAAGTAGTTGATGTCTTGAGAGCTGATTGAGCATTCAATTTCGTCAATCGAACGTTGACTTGCATGCAGATGTTGACGAATTCGTTCAAATTCATAGTTCGTTCATTAATCATGACTCGCTGAAGATCTGAGCTAATCTTATGCTGAAGATCATCTAGTAGAATTTTGTTATTGTATTCTAGTTTTGCACTAAGTCTCTGAAATTTTATTCAAAATTCATGAAAGAAGATCTTGTTTTGATACAGCTTCAAGAACTATCGTTGAGTCGTGTGATGTTAATTGAAATCATCGTACATTTTATTTATAATCGACAGTATCTCTTCTGCTTCAAGAAATGAGTTTGTGATCATGTCTCTCATTTAAAATGCTATGTGTTTGATCATCGTTTCACTGACTTGACTTTTCACATATGCAATCTTCATTTCTTCGATAGAAAAATGATTCTTGTTCATCTTCAGCTTGTTTCGCATTCAAGACAATCAATTATTTACATTCTGTCTCAAATCTTCAAACAAAGATGAGTCAGATAACTTGATTAACTTCGAGAATTGACTCTTCGAAATCAAAGTGCTTAGTTAACTTGATGTCGCTTTTAAATCATGTATAATCACGTTCTTTTTCTTCATCTCTTTCTGTATATGCGTTTGAACAGCATTCAACGTTGTCTGCGTAGCTTTCAACTCGATGTTGATCTTGTTGACATCATTCAACATCTGAATCATGTCATTGTGAATCTCGATTTCAATGTCATGCTGTTGACATATGTACTTGATAAAGATAACGAGATCATCTGCTTCATGAGTGCTTATTCAAGCATTCAGTTCAGTGCTGATGCTGATCTTGATCATTTCGTGATTGAAGAGCAACACATTTGTGTTCTCTTTTTCTGTATTCAACGACACATTCATGTTTTCTTCTTCTGATGCTGTTTGATTCTGTGATAGAAGTGATTCTCTTCTAGCATTTTGAAGTTTGTAGCGAGCAATGCTCACTGATTTTGATTCTGATTCTAATTCTGTGCTTTTAATCATTGTGTGAGTAGAAAATTACTGATCGAGATTTAACTGAAATTTCTGATTTCAGTTCTAGAACAATGCATTCATGTTCTTCTGTTCTTCTATTCTGATGACGAGTTCAGTAAAGAGTTAGTTTAGAGCAACGTGTTCATGTTTTTCTGTTCTGTTCTAGAAATTTCTTGATTTCTAATGAGTCTTCTGAACTCAATTTTCGAGTTTCGATTTCAATTCAAGTTTGAGTGATGTAACTTGTTTTTATATTATTTACACGTCAATAGCAAGATTGATGAGCTTTGAACTAATGTTATGAGTCTACATAGAGCGAATCATATGAGTGTATTCTAACTAGAAGTTCAAAGCTGAAGTAGAAAGAAGATGCAACACAACGTGAGTTTTACTCATGAAAGCACGCTAGATCGCTAGCGTGTCAACAACAGTTCTACTCACAGCTTTATACTAGTTTATGTTAGACTAATCATGTTACGATTCTAGCTACGCACCTTCGTTGATAGCTATGTTGATGACTATGTTGATGATTATGTTGATGACTATTCTGAGAGCTATCGTCGATCGCTCGTCGCTAGAGCATAGACTTGTTTCGAAGTCAACTCTATTCAGGATTAGCTTATGTTCTTCTGAGTCATATAGATAGTCGACTCTTCCCTTCTAGATACTTTTCTTCCTTAGCATTTATATACTTGTTACATTACACTCATATGACTCGCTCTATGCTGATTTCTAACATTATATAAATGCTTCTTCGTTACAGGCGAAGTGAAATAATCTGCATCGATTTCTTCGAGTGCTTCTGCTAGTAGTTCTTCAACTCTCTATCGACTTTGGTCTAGCGACTTGCGTTCATGCAGCAGCACTCATCTTTCTTTCCTCGTGAGCTGATTCAGCGAGAATAAACAAACGATTGAAACCATTCGACTAGATCAAAGATCAGCGAATTAATCGTTCATTCAGATTCGCAAGAAATTCTTCGAATTTGTTGAACAATCAAACGAGATCAGTCATAGAACTGCGTGAAGTCTCTATCTCGAGGAGCAAACCCTCAGTGAGCCTGCTTCAATGACATCGTCAATGCGATGATCTATTCGCTCTCATCGCTCTACTCATCAGTGAACCTGATCATACGTTCACATGCAACTAGTGAGCCTGCTACAATGACGAGCTCAAAGTCGATCTCTTCGATGAGCAAGTCGATCAGTGAGTCTGCTTCAATGACACTGTCAATGCGATGATCTATCTTCTCATCGTTCTACTCATCAGTGAATCTGATCATACATTCACGTGCAACTAGTGAGCCTGCTACAATGACATCTTTCGTCAATGCGATGATCTATCTACTCACATCGTTCTACCTATCAGTGAATCGATCTGTCGACTCGTTTGCGTGCAACTAGTGAGCCTGCTTCAATGACACTTCTACCTCGCATAGTGAGTCTGCTACAATAGGCATTTCGATTCTACACAAGGCTAAGAAAATACATTCATGCGAACATGAATCGTTGAAGAGGGAGAAGTAATGTTACGATTCTAGCTACGCATCTTCGTTGATAGCTATGTTGATGACTATGTTGATGACTATGTTGATGGCTATTCTGAGAGCTATCGTCGATCGCTCGCCGCTAGGGCATAGGCTTGTTCCGAAGCCAACTCTATTCAGGGTTAGCTTATGTTCTTCTGAGTCATATAGATAGTCGATTCTTCTCTTCTAGATACTTTTCTTTCTTAGCATTTATATACTCGTTACATTACACTCATATGACTCGCTCTATGCTGACTTCTAACAAATCAGACTAATCAGAAGTAACAAAGATGCATGCTTGTAACAGAATTCACACACTCGATGAGTAAAACTCACTCTCAATTATCATCTTGATTCATTGTTGATAATTGCTCTTTGAAACATATGACTCTGCATTTGCTCACTATTCTCATGATGAAGTCTTTTTCATTCATGTTGTAGATGTTTGAAGATTGTAGATCATAGTCTTCAAGAACTTGAGTATATAAATCAAATCAGTCATTGATCAGCTCTTCATTATGCGTAGCAGCACGCTCTTTATTCAATGCTTGATTAAACATGAAAGTCAACTTTGTATGACGTTGTAGAAATCTCTGTATTCAATTAATACTCAAATCATCGTTCTGTTGACTACTTTAAAGCAACTTCATTGTCATGAATTGATTCTGATTGACTCATGATGATCAGTCTCAGAAGATCATAAGTAGTATTCAATCAGTCAAAGTCTTCTCTT
>JAABUY010005254.1_pt1 | contig 13139 bp, 15 predicted proteins | sample 5560271 | NCBI WGS metagenome assembly JAABUY01 (sample SAMN10711886, study PRJNA513374) | rock metagenome | isolation source: Antarctica rocks | place: Antarctica: Victoria Land, University Valley
CGCGCGTCGGCCAGGTACCGCCAGAACATTATCGGCGGTGCCTGGCTGACGCGCGCGCGCTCAAGGTCCTCCAGCTGCTCGTCTGTTCAGGCATCGATGACACGCGGGACGACTTCGCAACCACAAACGTGCCCAGCCTGGTGACGGGCCTGTGCGGCCTGTCCCGGCTGCGCACGCTGGTCCTGAAACTGGACATGCACAGGGAACTTCGGGTCCGGGACACGGCGCGGCCAAGAGGCGAGGTGGGCGGCGGCAGGACAGGCTGGCGCTCCTCGGCCGACCCAGGAGGAGCGCGGCAGCGCGCGGAATGAGTTGCACCAACGCCGCTCGTGCAGTGGCATACTTGCACAGGCGCGCCCGGAGGCATGCCACCGCCGACGCTCGACGCAGGGCTGCGGGGGCCGCCCATCTGAACTGCTTATGAGTGTGCTGCTCGCGCGCCGGCCAGCGCCCCCCGCCCGCCCGCAGCGCAGCCCCCGCCCTCGACGCGGAGGCTGACCCTACCCGAGGCGGGCGCGCACCGATGCCGCCCATGATGGTCGCGTACACGAGCGCCTCCTGGCCGCCGGGCTGCAGCGTGCCGCGCTGCAGCGCGGTGACCAGGTCGCCGACGTGGAAGTTGATGATGTCGTCCAGCTTGTGCGCCGCGCCGTTCAGCAGCGTGGCCGCGCCCGCGAACTTGCCGCCGGTGGGGTCGTCCTCCACCTGCGGCGCCGCGCGCGCGCTCTGTCAAGAGCGGCCCGACGGCGCCGCACCCGTGCTCGAACGCAGAACCGCTGGTGGACCTCAAAGGGTCGCCTCACGCCGACCTCACCATGTCAGACAGCACTACGATGGTCGCCTGTGACGGTCGACAGGCACGGCGCTCGGAGCCGTCCAGTGCCGCCGCGCTGGCTGCAGGCCGGGCGCGCGCATGCACACCGCGGCCAGACCTGCTCGGCACTGGCAGTCGCTGTCGCCACACCCTGGCAGCCAGCGCTCGCTTACAGCCTCGGGGAAGGGCCCGCCACGTCAGGTCTTTCAACGGTAAGGACAGGTACGACCGGCTGAAGTCTGTCGCGGACTGCGTTAGCGACCGGGTAGTGGTGAGCCGCCGGCGCGCCTGCCCGGAGACCTCGGCCGGCAGGCGCGTCAGGAACACGTTGCAGAACTTGTCGGCCGCGGCGACCGTATCGTAGTCCAGCGGCAGCGCGGCCGTGATGTGCCGCGGCGCGACGTCGTCTGCGAACTCGTACAGGACGTTCTCCGCAGCCTTGTACTTGAAGTAGTGCAGCGACTCCTGCGCGGCGCGGCGGCGCAGCCTTTGTCGCGCTGCAAACAGCTCCTCGGCAATTGCGCGACACAGCGATCCCCGCGCTGCGTGCCACTGCTCGGGGGACGCCGACCCGGCAGTGTTCAAGGACGTACAGGTCATGCTCGAGCCCTTGCCTCAGTGGGACCGCACAAAACCTACCCTGTCGCACCGCCGTGCGGCTCGCGTGCGGCGCAGTCCGCACCGTGCAGCACTCCATGCGCAGCAGCGAGCACGCATGCGGAGCTGCCGCGCTGCGCTTTGACTCGGGAGGCGGGCGAGCGGGGCCGGGGCGGGCGCGCCTGCAGGTCGCCGACGTAGATGCGGTCGCCGAGCGTGGCCAGGCTGGCGATGTGCGTGGGCAGCTTGCGGTGCTCGCACTTGCGAAGCAGCTTCTTCTTGCCGGCCTCGTAGATGCGCAGCGTCGCGCCCACGCCCGCCAGCAGCCGGCCCTTGAAGGGCACCAGCGCGCCCGGCACGCCGCCGGCCGGCGTGCGGTGCACGAGCTCCAGGCGCTTGCCGCTGTCGCGGATGCGGTACACGCGCAGGTAGCCCTCTGCGCGCGCGCGCGTGTCATGCGCGCCGGCACGGTGCACGAGTTGCGGGCGCCCGCCGCTGTTGCGCATGCGGGCTGCGCGTGGGCAGCCCTCCGCGCAGGCACTGGCGGGGCGGGCGTGAAGCCGGCCAGAGCGGCGCCGTGCACGGCGCCTGGCGCGGCCTCTCAGCGGGCGCGTGCCGCACTTGCTGCCCGCACGCCTGCCGCCGCCCCTGGCGTGCAGCGCAGGCCGAGCGCGGCGCAGGCAAGCCACAGCAGGGCTGCAGAGGCCGGCCGGCGCCAGGGCGCGAGGCGGCCCCACCGGCGACCTTGTGCGGGTAGAAGGACAGCGCCTGCGCGTTGCCAACCGCCAGCACCACGACGCAAAATGTAGGGTGGGAAGCCCTAACCCACCGGCGACCTGGCGCGGGTGGAAGGGAGTGCGCCTGCGCAGTGCCTAGCACCAGTATCAGGATGCAAGGTCTAGGGTAGGGTAGAGAGCCCTAACCCACCGTCGACCTGGCGCGGGTAGAAGGAGAGCGCCTGCGCAGTGCCGACCACCAGCACCAGCTTCTCCTCCGGCCAGGATGTAAAGCGCGCCAGGCACATGCTCACCGCAGCCTCGTTCTCGTCCAGCTCCAGGAGGCTGCGCAAGCGGCGCAGCGCTCAGCACTACACACCGTGACTTGCCAGCCCTGCCTTTCATCCTGCCCCAAGTAGCCCTGCGCATGCGGCCGCGCTCTCTGCACCTCCAGGCGCGCTGCAATCCCAACCCGGTCAAAAATAAATAAATAAAGAGAAAGCCGCGATCGCTCGGCGTCTGCCCCATCCTAACGTCCACCTCCCAACTGGCCGATCCTCCCGCCTACTTTCCAACAGTGCAAACCGCCAACGAGCGCGCCAGGCCGCGGGCCTGGCCTCGCCAGCAGTAAAAGCAGCAACGCCCGGCAGAGGCCGCGCGCCTGGTGGTCTGGAGGGTCGCAGGGTCGACGGTGCGCAGGCACGACGCCCACTGCCCCGGCGCGCCGCGCGGCGCGCCGTACTGCTCGTCCTCCGCGGCGCGCGCCTCGTCCTGGCCGCCGTCCTGCTGGCGCATAGGCTTAGGATTAGGGCGAGTTCGAGACATGCGTGCGGTGCATCTGCTGCACGCCTGGCCCACACTGGCGTACAACATTGCTTCGCCACAGTGACAGCCGGGGCCTGCCATCGCCCGGCGACCCTGGCAGCGCGGCGGCGCTGCCCAAGGGCTCACAGGCTGGCCTTGTGCCAAGCGCCTCCATGCTCCCCCGCCTGGCGCCCCAGACGGGCAGGCCCGGCCGAGCGCGCTGCCAGACCCCGCCGCACACCTGGGCGCCCGCGCCGTCCGCGTCCATCGCGGCCGCGCCGGACGGCTCCGGTCGCTCGGCCCAGGGCAGCGCGCCGTGGTCGGCCTCCGCCACGATCAGCGTGTTGAACTCGGGATGCACCACCAGCTTGCGCGGTGTGTACCGCAGCCGCAGCGTCTGGCGCGCGCGATGCGACAGCGTTAGCCTACCCAAACCCTGTCCTACGTATTAGACTCCGAATGGACCACCAGCTTGCGCGGCGTGCAGCGCAGCCGCAGCACATGGCGTTGACCTGACCTAACCCTATTCTGAGCACACGCGCTGGCGCCGCCCGGCTGCGTGTTGAGCGTCTTTGGGCCGAAGGGGTGTTCGCCAGGGCAGGCGCAGGCATGCTACGTTGCAAGTGGATTGTAGCTTGCACGACCGCGTCTCGCAACACGCCACGGGCGCGGGTGGGCTGCCTTCCAGCGAGCGACCTGTATAGAGCGCCCGCTGCCTACAACCAGCCACCTCACAAACCGGCGCCGAACAGTGGCAATGTGCCGGACAGGAAAGGGGCCGTGTGAGTACTGGGAGGCCGCGCAGGCATGACGCGGGCGCTACCAGCACAGGAGCGCTTTAAAATGCTGCTTGTTAATAAGAGGGTAGGGGCATGACCCGGGCCCCACCAGCACAGGAGCGCCTTGGCGTGCTGCTTGTTATGAAGAGGGTTAGGGCGCGACCCGGGGCCCACCAGCACTGGAGCGCCTGGGGATGCTGCTTAGATGTAAGAGTAGGAGTAAGAGGCTGCTATACCGGGCGCAACCCGGGGTCCACCAGCACAGGAGCGCCTGGGCGTGCTGCTTATGTAAGAGTAGGAGTAAGAGGGTTGGGGCGCGCCTGCTGGTTGAACGTCTCGCCGAGGCGCTCCACGGTCAGGATGCGCAGCGTGTTGCGCGCGACCGCGCAGAAGCCCTCTGGGCACTGCTCCGACGCGAAGCCGCTCGCGTGGTCCAGCGCCTCGTACGACACGGGCGCCAGCATGTAGCGGCCCATGTCGGAGAAGCCCTGCGCGCGCGCATAGGGTTTTACGCAAGGTTTCTGCACGCGCGCGCGCCCGGCTGTTTGCAATGTCTTTGCCGCAAACCTCTGGCAGCACGGAATTCTCACACTTTGCGGCACATGCGTGGCCGGGCGCATGACACCGGCGACGGCGCAGGGTTCTGCAGAACCACGCTTTCTGATTTTGGTGGATAGATAACATAGCGCTGGTCTGCCACCACCGAGTCAGAGCCAAAGGAGTTTGCGCGCGGGACCATTGTATGCCGCGACATGTGAGAAGGCAGCAAGCGCCTAGGCCACCGCGAACGCGAGGCTGGCCGCCGCACCAGCCAGGGCCGCGAGGACAGCGCGAGCATCGAGCGCGCGCCGCGCACGGTGACCGCGAACAGCTTGGGCGCGCGCGTACCCAGGAAGCGCTTGCGCGTGTCGCTCAGCTGCCCCGTCACGCGGTCCACCTCCGAGCGCAGCAGTACGCCGTTGGCCAGGCCTGCGCGCCGGGCTAGGGTTAGGGTGCGCAAGGCTCACAGCAGGGCCAGGCAGCGACATGCGGACGGATGCCGCTCAGCTGCTCCATGGGTCGGCCTGCTGCTGAGCGCGGCCGGCACGGCGGCGAGCAGCCCGGCAGGCTTGGCAAGCGCGCGCGTCAGCTCACCCCGGCGGGCAGGTTTGGAGCGGCGAGAGCGGCTCGCATGCGACCGCGCGCCCTGTGCAGATATAAGTCAACCCAGCCGTGTTCGGACTGCAGACGGGCGCAGCGAACGGGGCCCGGCGGGCCCGGCGGGCCCGGCCCGCTCGCGCCACCGCTGCGCGCCCAAAACGCGCGCGCGCGCGCCCCGCCCCGCGCACGCAAGCGCCCCGCTGCGGCCGGGCAGGCCGGCCCCATGCACAAGCGCGCTGCGCGGGCGCGCCTGTGTGCAGGAAGAGCGCAGCCGCGCCGGCTGTGGCGCCGTCGGCGCCGGCCTCGGCGACCGGCGAGTCGAGCATGAGCAGCGACTCGGGCGTCGCGTCCACCGCCTGGACCGCCGCGACCTTGAGCGCGTCCTCGGGGTCCAGGCTCAGCACGCGCACCTGCGCCGCGCGGGGCCAGCGCGACGAGCGTAAGGCGAGAGGAGGACGGCAGCGGCGCGCTGGCGGTGGCGCCGCCGGCGCCGCGCGGGCGGGTCCAGCGTGTTGCGGCGGCGCGGCTGCCGCGGCCGCCGCTTGCACAGCCACGCTCATCTGCATCCCTGGGAGCCAGGCTCCGCAAGCGCACCCGGGCCATGGGCCGCGTGCAGCCACACAACCCGATCGGAGTTTTGCAAGCGCGTGAAGAGAGCAACCACTGTTCACACACTCTCCTGCACTTGCGCCCCGCGCCCTCCCCTCCGCGCTCCTGCAGACATGCTGCACGCCATCCGAGGCTGCTCCACCCCACCCGCCCTGCTCAAGCGCGTTCTAGAGCCTGACAACCCTGCATCTGACAGGCCCGGCGTGCGCCACGACGCTGTGTGCGCCGACCATGCCGGATCACGCATGCGACCAAGGCCGAACGCGCCGCGCTGCCGGGCCGGGGCGCGCCGTGTTGTCGTAGGCGCCGACGGCCAGGAAGCGCGCGTGCTGGCGGCCCTCCGGCACAGGCAGCAGGTCCAGGGCGGCCACGTCGCCCGGCATGTCGCGCTTGGTCATCTCCAGCAGCTGCCCCGCCGCGCTGAGCTCGAAGTAGATGAGCTCGCCGCCGCTCAGCGCAATGACCACCTGCGCGCCCGCGCCGCACCCGCTCGCACGCCGCGCACGCATACCCTTACCCTACCCTAAACCTGCCGCAATTGACGCCCACCACGGCCATGCGCCGCGTGCCGCTCGCACAGGCCGCCCACGCTCCGCGCGCTCGCGCAGGCTTTCGGTGAGGGGCGGGGGCGCCGGCGGCGCGCGCGTGCGGGCGCGCGCCTGCCGCCCATTGGTCGCGGACCGGGAGATCGAGCGCCGCCCGGGCGCGCGCCACTCGTTAATGCGCCGGTCCGCGCGGATATGCCGCAGGCCCGACGGGTGCACCTGCGCGGCGCGGCTCATCAGCTGTCCGGCCAGCCCGGACGCGCCACGCGCAGCTTGGCCCGTCGCGCTGACATCACAGCCGGCCGATTGCTTTACTCGCAGCAGGGCGCAGCCCGTGGGGGCCAGGGCCAAGCGCGGCATGGAGCACAACGTGCCGCAGTGCCGCCTGTCTGGCGGTGCACGGGGGTAGGCTTAGTGTAAGGTTAGGGCGGGGCGCGCCTGCAGCATGCTGTCGTCCGCGAGCAGCTGCGTGCGCAGCGTGGGCACCGTGCTCAGGAAGCCGCTGTCGTTCACCTCCTCCACCGTCTCGCCAATGGACAGCACCTGCGCGCCGCTTGACCCACTGGCAAGAATGCCCATGCCGCGCGCCCCCCGCGTGACCATGCATGCGACCGCGCGCCCTGTAGGTAAAAAGAAACTGCGCGGGTCACGCTGCCAAAGGTCGGGGCGCCGCCTGTCACCGGGCACAGGCCGCTGCCCCTAGAGGGGGGCAGCCGGAGGGGCCGCTCCGTCGGCGCACGCCCCAAGGCCCACGGCGCGCGGCGCACGTGGCCGAAGCGCCGAGCGCGCCCATGGCCGCGCCCAGAGCGGGCGCCCGGCGCCCGCACCAGCGTGGCTTTGGTGAAGGAAACGGCGATGGATGCGTCATCCCTACCCCTAAAGTCGGGCGACTGGGCGCCCGCACCAGCGTGGCGTTGGTGAAGGAGACGACGATGTATGCGTCCAGCTCGTCCGCGGCGGCGCGCCGGATGGTCCACACGGCGGTCGGGTTGCCCGGCAGCTCGGACACGGCCATCTCAGCGACCGCCAGGCCGTGGCGCAGCACGCGCAGCGACGCGCGCGCGCCGCGCCCGCACAGCGCGTACAGCTGCGCGGTCTCCTCGTTCAGCAGGTTGGCCACCTGCGCGGCCGCGACCGCCGCTCGCCCCCCCAGCCGGCCAGGTGCCTTTGTCCCTGCGGTCCTATCTTTGACCTAACACTAACCCTATGCACAATTCCATCACGACGCAGCTTGCTCCTTCTCCAGCAAGTTGGCCACCTGCATAGCCGGGCGGCAAGTGGAGGACAAACAGTCAGCTCCCACAGCGGTCGCGGCGTGTGCGCGCGCGCCTTCAGGTCGGTGGTCGGGGCGAGGCTCTCCATCTCGTCGACCAGCGCCAGGTTGCGCAGCGGCCGCGGCTCGAAGAACACCGGCTGGAAGCCCTCCTCCGTCTCCTGCAGCCCCGCCGAGCTGGCCTCCACCGCGTCGTCGTCCTCGCCGATGCTCTGCGCGCGCGCTCGCACAGCATCGCTACGAGGGACGTATTTTCGTCAGCACTCTTGCCGAGGGGCGGGCGCCTCCGGCGCGCGCAGCCCAAGTGCATGGCGGTGCGCACCGAGGGCAGGCGGAACAGAGTCGCAGCGCATCAGGCCGGCAGCGGAAGGCCTAGGGGTGCCAATCTGGCGCAGAAGTGGAGGGCCGATGGTGGGGGGGCAGGCGCGCGCCTGGAACTGGTACAGCGCATGGTTGCCAAACTCGGACGCCGCGAACAGGAAGCCGCTCTTCAGGATGCAGACGGACGCGCAGGGCGGGATGGTGTCAAAGTACTTCACCTTGACCTCCGACACGGCCTCGCCGGCAAACACCAGCGACACCTTGTACAGGTCGCCGTACTCGCTCTGCGCGCGGCCCCGCCCCGCATGGCGTAGGGTAGGGTACCCTACCCTGATCCCCGCGCAGTGACCACCCCCGACGGCGTGCCGAGCGCGCAGGCGCAGCGCGGCGCACGCCTCGAGCGGCCGCGGCGCGGCATGCACGCATAAGGTGCTGCGCTTTCATAGCAAGCACGTGAGCACCAACGCGGCCCGAGCAGGAGCGCCAGGCGGCGGCTCAGCAGCAGAGGCCGCGGAGGGGGTCCGAGTGCGCGGGCGCGCCTGGACCAGGAAAAAGAAGAGCGCCTTCTGCTTGTGCGTGGCGTGCGCCACGATGAGCACGCCGCGGTCGACCGGCAGCGCCGAGCGACGCGGGATGACGGCGCGCACGTCCGGGTGGTCCTGCGCGCGCGCCGCGCGACTCGAGCCCACTGATGCGGGCGGGCGTGGGTTCACAGGGTCCGGGGCCCGCTGCAACAGATAGGGCGGCATCCGTTTGTGCGCGGATAGAGCGGGATACCCCCAGTCTGTGCTTGTACAACAAAACGCCAGCCCGCACTCGCTGGTCCGCTCTGCGTCGCGCTCGCGCCCGGCTGCGGCGCATGGTGTGCGCCCCGGCGCGCGCGGGGGCAGGCCAGGAACCACATGCGCCTCCCGCGCGCGCCGGCCGGCCCCCGCGGGCCGGCGCTGCACCTGATGCTCTGTGACGCCCTCACCGCTCGCGGGGCGCGCGGCGCCCCAGCTCCAAGCCCTACCCTAGCGCAACGCGGGCGCGCCGCGCCTGGTTGCGGTAGATGACGAAGTTCTCGGCGCACACGAGCAGGCCGCCGGGCCCGTCGGCGCCGCCGGGCACGGGCACGAGCAGGTTGGCGCCGTTGTCCACGGGCGCGCTCCACTTGCGCACCACGTGGTTGAGCCCCAGGTCCAGCTCGTACAGCGTCAGGTGCTTCTGCGCCTCCGACGCGGCCTCGCCCGTCGGGTCCTGCGCGCGCCAAGGGAACGAGCAGTCTGAGTGCCACGTGGCTCGTGCCTGAGAGTCCTGCGCGGCTCAGGCTCTGGGCCCGCGGCATGCGGCGCCGGGCGCTTGGAGTTCTGTCTACAGAAGCCGTCCTCTTGAGTATGCACACCACGCCCGTGGCATTGAGACTTGCAGGCACTGTTGCGCGCCGCGCGCGCCGCCTCGCTGCGCCCTGCGGCTCGCTGCGCGCAAACGGCGCGCGCCATCCGGGATCGCGCTCGCGACGGCCTTGGGCCTGCCGGCCGTGCGCGCACGGCGGCGCCCGCCCGGCCCCAGCGGGCGGGTGCGGGGCGCGGGCCGCCGGGGGGCGCCGCGCCTGGTCGGCCTCGGCGTAGTCCAGCTCGATGGCCGCGAAGACCGGGTTGTCAAAACCCATGTCCAGGCCGGCGACCGAGAAGGCGAGCGTGTGCGACTTGTGCGCCTCCAGCGGCGACGAGATGGTCAGGTTGGCGGCCGCGTCGCGGTTCAGCACGTACACCATCTTCTGCTTCTCCACCGCGGCTGCGCGGGCGCCCGCACACCCCTTTAGGTCTTTGACAGAAATTTGCGCTCCAGGCTCGGCACCCGAAGCGGCCCGCCGGTGACAGCCGACGGCGCGCCGCCAGGCCGCGGCGGGACACAGTGAGACAGAGCTGCTCGGGCGCTGCGTCCCGCTGGCGTCTCCCAAGCACGCCCCGCCATGCCTCGGGCACCTGGCCGCCAGGCGTAAGGCGCTCGCCGCAAGCGGCACTGCCCTTGAGGCGGCGCGGCGCCTGCCGCGCACTGCAAGACCCGCCGTGCGTGCCAGGCGGTGCGACGGCGCAGAGGCGCTGCGGGCTGAGCGCGGCCCTCGTGGTCGACGGTCAGGCCCCGCCGAGCGGCGCGCGGCGGCGAACCTGCCAAATACCTCCCGTGCACCCTCACTCAGCCACGCAGGCGCGCAGCGCGTGCGCGGCGCGTGCGCACCAATCATGCAGGCGCGGCCCTTGGGGTCGACGGCCAGGAACTGGCCGGGCACGATGCGGCGGCAGCCCGACTTGCCGAACGTCTCCTGGTGCACCTTGCGGAAGTGCCCCTGCTCCTTCACATACTCCAGGATGACGATGCGGCCGGAGTCGGAGCCGACGATGAGGAAGTCGCGCGTGGCGCCGGTCAGGCGGAAGGGCGCCAGCGAGCGGATGCAGGCGAACATCTCCACGGTGTACACAGTCTGCAGGCGCCCGCTGTCATCGGGGCGCAGCAGCTCCAGCGTCTTGCCGCGCGACACGATGATCTCCTGCGCCTTGGGCGCCGAGAAGTTGCCGTACACCGCGCACTGCCGGCGCCGCGGCCCGCGTCAGTGTTGCCCCGCAGCGCTGCCTCCGCATGTTGCGCTTTCGGCAATCATTGTGCGCCGGGGCCTGCGCTTCACCTGGATGCCGGACGCCCTGCTGAGCGTCAGGTGGTAGAGAAACATGGCGACCACCGCAGGGGCCTATGCTGCGGTCACTACCACGCGCGCATGCCGCCGGTCATTCGCTGCAGGCGGCGCCTTCGGCGCCAGCAGCGTGTATGCGCTTCTGCTGTACAGGTTTGCTGGCGTGCAGCAACGGCTTTGAATTGGTGCTAACCCACGCCTGGAGCTCGTTCATGTCGCCTCGAGAGCTCTCTCGAGCTGAGGGGGCGGCCAAGGGTTTAAAGGGCTAGGCTCAGGTGCATCCATGTGCATCCATGCATGCCACTTGAGCTTCCGTACGCCGCAGGCCCGTCATGTCCTCGCAGACCGAGACCGCTTGCCTTACATCACGCGCCGTCATCCTGCAGGGCTCTGTTGCTGTGCAAGCAGGTCCATGCGCCGCAGCGCAGACACCGGTGGTCCCAGCCTCCTGCACGCGGACTCTGACAGCGCAAACACAGACAGGCTCAAGCCCCACGGTTCTAGACCCCGACAGACTCAGCATCTCGGAGCCCCGATGCAGCTGGGCCGCATCCGGTGCCAAAAGGTGTGGGCGGCCATGACGACCAGCGCCGCCCGGGTGCGCGCCTGCCAACGGGCCGAAAGAAGCTGGCTCGCCTGCTCTTGTCCCCAGCACTGACTACGTGAGAGACTATTCATCGTCAACCAAATGCGCCTCAGGCCTCTGACCAGGGGCGAGCGCCCCCCGCGAGCGCGTGAACAACCCGCGCCCGACTGCGGCAGCGCCCCGATGTGGTGCACACTCGCGCCGCGCCCTACGTCACCGCCCTGGGCGGCAGCGGGAGCCACTGCGGCTGTGGCTGCGCCTGCATAACCCCAGGGCCGGGGCTGGTGTGCACGCGCTGCTGCCCGTGCGCGCCATGGTGCGCCTGGCCGCCGCGCGGGCCGCGCTCGCGGCCGCGGCCGCGGCCGCCACCGTGCTGCCCGCGGCCGCCCTCGCCGCGGCCGCGCCCGGCGTGCCCGCCGCGGCCCTGCGCGCCGCCCGGGCCGCCCTCGCGCGCAGGGTTGGGCACAGGGCCGGGCGCATGTCCCGCAGCCCCCTGTGCCTCATACGCGGCGCCGTCCTCGCCTCCGTGCCGCCGCCCGCCGCCCGGGTGGACCACGCCGCTCGGCGCGCCGTGCGGCATGTGCACGCCTGGCGCTCCGTCCGCCGGCCCGCGGCCGCCGCGGCCGCCGGCCCTGCTGGCGCTGCCCTGGCCCTGCGCCGCGCCGCCAAAGCCGCGGCCGCCACCGCGGCCGCCCCCTCCGCTGCCGCCGCCACCGCCGCCGCCGCCGCCGCCGCCGCGCATGCGCCGGCTGCCGCCGCTGCCATCCTGCCGCGGCGGCGGCTGCCCGGGCTGGCCCTGGCCAGCAGGGCCGGGAATGACATGCATGATGTTGCCGTACGCCGTGGGCACGCCGCCGCCGGGGCGCGGGCTGGCCTTGGCCGCGTGCATGGGCGGCAGCAGCTGCGGCGGCTCGCGCGCACGCTGCCCCGCGCCGCCGCCCAGGCCACTGCCGCCCAGAGCATCCTCGCTGCCGAACACGTCGTCCGGCAGCGCGGCGGCCACCGCGTCCGGCGCGCGCGCGCCGGGCTCATCGCCCGCGCGTGGCCCGGGGTGCAGGCCGTCCCGGTAGTGCAGGCCGGCGCCCGCCGGCGTGCGCTCCAGGCCCGGCGGCATGTGGCCGCCGAGCATCGGCGGCATGAGCGGCGCGTCGCCCAGGCCGCGCGGCAGCTGGTGCGCGGGGCGTCCGTTGGGCCGCTCGCCGGCCCTGCGCGGCGGCAGGCCGCCACGTCATACCGCGCTCGTAATTTGAGCACAGACGCCTGGCGCCGCCAAGCGGGCTCTACCGCTTGCCACCATGCGCCGCTCGCCTTGGCACTTGAACAAAGGCCCATTGGTTCTGCACAGCAAGGTTCCCCAAGCACCCTCCGCCCTGCGTTGCCACAGCGCGCCACGCTGCGCCACCAGGCGTGACATTGTTTTAGGAGGGTAGGAGGGGAGGGCACCTGGCCAGGCCCTGGAGCTCGGGCGACATGCGGCGCTCGCCGAAGGGCAGGTGCGGGAGCACCGAGTCCAGCGCGGGCGAGCGCGCGTACTGCGGCGGCCCCGGCGAGTGACTCGCGCCGCTGCTGATGGGCCCCGTGCTCCAGTCCGGCTGCTTGCCTGCGCGCGCGGCCACGCCCAGCTCCTTCCGAGCTCGGGACAGAGGCGCAGCCTCCGACCGGCCGCGCGCCGGGTCGAGTGCGCCGAGTCACTGTACGAGTGGCGTAGGCCGGCGAGGACAGCAGCAGCAGAGGGTCCGGTGGGGTGCGGGCGCGCCTGTCGGCACAAAGGGCGACTGCCCGAAGCCGCCCACAACCTGCCCAAACTGCAGGCCGTGCATCGCCTGGCTGCCGAACGCGCCAAACTGCGGGCCGCCCAGGCCGCCGCCAAACGCGCCGGCGGCGCCGCCGCCAACGCCGGCGCCGCCCAGCCCGCCGCCGGCGCCGCCGTGCTGCGCCGCGTGCGCCGCCTGCTGGTAGAACGACGGCAGCGCGCCGTGGCCGTGCGCGCCGCGGCCGCCGCCGCCGCCGCCCGCCTGCAGCGCCGCCTGGCTCGCGGGCGCGAGGCCTCCCAGCGCATGCTGCGGCAGCGGCGGCGGCTGCGGCTGCCACAGGCTCGCCGCCTGGCCCGCCAGCGGGAAGAAGACGCCCGGAAACGCGCCGCCGGGCAGCAGCGCGCCGGCGCCGGCGCCACCGCCAACGCCGGCGCCGCCTGCCCCCGCGCCGGCCAGCGGCGGCGGCGGCAGGAAGCCGAACGCGCCGCCCGCCGGCGAGCCCGGCAGGCGCGCCAGCGGCGACGCGCCGC
>JAABUY010005255.1_pt1 | contig 13138 bp, 21 predicted proteins | sample 5560271 | NCBI WGS metagenome assembly JAABUY01 (sample SAMN10711886, study PRJNA513374) | rock metagenome | isolation source: Antarctica rocks | place: Antarctica: Victoria Land, University Valley
CCATAGCCACCAACGCCAACAAAACCCCCACAAAACAAACCAACCCCCCCCCCGCAAAATCCCCCAGCACATTCGCCGGCGGACTCGGCGGCGCCGGCCACGCCGGGCCCAGCTGGCTCAACAGCCCACTCACAGCGAGGTAGTTGATGTCGTGGCCGGCCATGGCGGCGTAGGGCCCGTCGCGGCGGAAGCCGGTGAGGCGCGCGATGATGAGGCGCGGGTTGAGGGTTTGCAGGAGGGAAGGGGGGAGGTGCAGGGAGGATGAGAGGACGTGTGGCCGGAAGGGGTCGATGAGGATGTCGGTGGTGGGGATCAGGGCGAGGAGGAGGGCGCGCGCGGGGGGGGTCTTGAGGGTGAGGGCGATGGAGGTTTTGTGGCGGGTTAGGAGGTCGGGGGTTGGTGGGTTGCGGGGGGGGGTTTCTGGTGGGTGGGGGAAGGAGGAGGGGGGTGGGTGCGAGTAAGGGGTTGGGAGATCGATGCGGAGGACGCTGGCGCCGTAGTCGGCGAGGAGGAGGCCGCAGAAGGGGGCTGTAAGTGGGGGCCCGGTTAGTGGGTGGTGGTGGTGGTGGTGGTGGTGGTGGTGGGGGTGGGGATGGGTGGTGTAAGAGCTGACCTGGTGCGAGGCCGGCGAACTCGATGACGCGGAGGCCGGTTAGCGGTGGTGGGGCGGGGGAGGTGGAGGTGGAGGACATGGTTGGTTGTTTGTGCGGACCGGAAGGTGTGATATTGTGGAGCTGGAAGTGATGATGGGCTGCGATGGTGGTGGGGACGGTGAGATGGAAAATAGGCGGAATGTCTTGAAGCGGACAGTCGCAGCCCTAAGGCTTGTTCGTCATGCCGAGGCTTGCGGATCGTCGCTCAGAACGTGGGGAAACCCTGCAGGTCGACAACTACAGCAAGTACCTTAGTGAATAAACTACTGCAACTGCTTACCTTCCCAACTGATACAAGTACATATTTACCCAGGGAGCCACTATGACTATACGGCGTCTTTTCCGTGCCGCTGGGCAATCTCTTATGTCGGTGGAGGGCTTAGACTCAAACGGCTACGGCGATAGGCCTTGAGCATCCACTGTCGACCTACCTTACGAAAGATGAGCTGAATACCTTATGATTCCTTTTCGAAGACTGCGAGCCTTTGCACAAGACATCTTCAGCTGAGGTGCATTATACCCCCATAGTTTGCAGAGAGCATGTAGTCATAACCCTTCTTGTGTTAAGATTTGTGATATTGAAGTTGGTGAGAGAGCAACACCTTCTAAACAGGGTCGAAAACCTTCGAGTTTGGCAGAAGATTCGCTGTAGCCCTTCATTGAGTTGTACAACATCAATAGGTAGTGTCGGAGAATATCTCTTGCCTGACTCCCTCCCTCCTGTGATGCAGCTGAGAGACGGCAGCGATTACAGATTGACAACCGGATTTGTACTCAAGACTAGGTATGCATAGACGAGAAAGAAGACCTCCCATATTAATATGCAAGATTACGGGAATATCTCATACCCTATACCATATAGATCCTCCAACCAAGGAAAGGCTTGAAATCTAGGAATGAACACCCGCCTTTCTTTCATCAATCAATCTCCTGCAGCCCACCCTCAAGATCTTCCCCCACCACCTTCCCCGTCCTCCTCAACCCATCGACCTCCCCAAAAAAGTCTCTCAGATCATCCACGAGCTCAACCGGCCGCTCCCAAGCCGCATACGCGCCACAGCCCTCGTGCCTCCGCACCCACAACAGCGGCTGCACGCACCCGGCCCAAGCGGGCGGAGCGCCGCGCCAACTACCCGCAAACACAGTGATGCCGAGCGGAGTGGGACTCCACTGCTGTCGAACAGACACCAAGTCGCGGGCGCTGTCGCAGTATAGACGGAGGCCGGCTTCGGGGCCAGGGAGCCAGTGGAGCATGGTCCAATTCAAGAGGTCGGTGGGCGTCCAGGGGTAGGTGGGTGAAGAGGTGTGGAGGCGCTGGCGAATGTAGGCCAGGAGACCGACGGGGGAGTCGCAGAGGGCGTAGGCGAGCGTTTGAGGGTGTTGTGGGAGGTCGTATTCCTCTGTTTGGTCGTTGATGGTCTTGTTGAATGGCCGTTGTGGAGGTAGGGAGAAGTCGATTGGGTGGTAGCCGAGAGGTCTGGTTGTGGGGAAGGCGTGGTGCGTGAGGCGTGCGAACTGGTATTGGAACCATATAATAGGGCGATGGAATAACGATGGTGGTCGGACAGATATTGATGTGACATGAGTAGCGATACAAGAGGCTGGATAACTGGTTGCGAGGATGCGCGTAATGTGGGAGCCACTGGATGATTCTGGGTCAGCCTCTTTCATGACTCAAAAAACGAAGTCGGCAGTGGTAAAGGATACTGACTTACCTGCCTCCGCCATGAGCTACGTAGTGACGGTATCCTAAGCGTTCCATTAGGGCATTAAAGATCGATGCAGTCGCACTGAAATCCATCCCCTCTGCATGGCTGGCGTCACTGAAGCCAAATCCTGGTATGCTTGGCGCTACCAGATGAAAGCTCGGCGCGTTCTCGCCCTGGAGAGGGTTCGTCAATGGCTCGATAATCTTAGACACTTCCAAGACACTGCCTAGCCAGCTATGACAGAAGAGCAGCGGAATGGCACCAGGTTTCGATGAGCGCTTGTGTACGAAGTGTATGCGGTGTGGCGGATGAAATGGTAAATATGGAATCGAGGTGCGGTATTGGGGTAGCGAAGTGTTGATCTGTGACTCCTGAGCACGCCAATCGTAGGTTTCGAGCCTGATGGAAATGGATCAGCTCAGGGAATGGCAAAGCTTTCGGGAATGGAAAAGCGGCCTTGTCAAGCAAAACTTTGACAAGGTGAAGTCCGAAAAAATTCCGACTCCTTCACAGCACTTTGTGAATAACATATAGACCCGTCCCAGACCTCATCAGATTGTTTGAGGGAACGGTGGACAATCTGTCCAAAGCTCCAGCCAGGCAACCCCAATGAGAAGCTTTAACAGTAGTAGTGGTCTGCGGAAAGAGTCTGTAGGAACGGTGAATTTGCCCCGTGCCAACGCCAAACTAAAGCAGTGAAGAGGAGTCTCGAAACCCCCTCCCGTAAATGACTCACCAAAAGTCGACCAGCGGCTCAAGCTCTGCCTTCGGCACTCCATGTTCCCAATGTCTTCCTTTAGGTAATAGAATCTCGTGCGGTAGTCGAGTCAACTGCAATTTCTGCTTCGTGAGTTCCAGATATTTCGAGGATACCTACCATCTCTTTAGCTCTATATATGCAATACCACTGGATAGAGCGTTGAGGACCATACTCACACGTATCTTGTAAGGCTCAATGGTCTCGTCCTTGTCGTCGCTGGACTCCATCTTAGGATAATAAACATGTGGCTGGTGAAAAGTGCTCGCCTGAGCAAAGTGTGGCGGATGCCCTAGTAGAAGTACCGCTGTGGGGCAGCAATGACATAGTGAATTGAAGAACTCATTCTAGAACAAACTGTCCTGTGGCTTGCGCGTCGTCTTTGAAGACCGGGGGAATAATGATTGGCTGATATTCAGGCGCCGCCCCTGTGTCCTGAGTGGCGTTCCTCAGCAAGCGAGGTGTGCACAGACCAAGCACAGCCACAACCATCCATTAGCGTTACCCGAAACAACACCCGACGCCTCATATATGAAAGTCGCAAGCTCTCATTAGCTTCGGACACACCGACGGCGCCAAAGAGACCTTGCAAGAGTGAGAAGGAAGGTATCGTGATTGAGAATTTTATTTGTCACTGACAATCCGCATGAGATAAATATCGTGACGCGTCCGAGTACGCAAGCTTTGTGCGTTAGACGTCCCTGACAATTACCGGTGCACTTCCGCCACCGCCACTTGCCCTTTGCGACTCTTGACCCCTGAGACTGAGACTTCCTATTCTCTGGACCAAGTTGCTGCCCACAGCGTCGACTGCTCCCTGCGGTGCCAGCAATGTCGGTCCTTCAGCTGCAGTCTCTTGCACCTTGAACAATTTGATAGAAGTCCCATTCCACACCCCCACGGTACCCTTGGTAACAACCATCTCGCTGGCAAAGATGAAACTCCACAAAAGGGATTCGTACCAGCCCAAGGACAACGGGGACCATTCGAATAGGTGTACCCGCAGTGGTGAAGGATCAATGCCTCGGATCTGAGTGCGTCGTATGATGCCGAGCGAGGACCGAGAATCGGGTGGGCTTGCGCCAGGTGGAGACAGCCGTGGAGAAAGCTCCGATATGAGAGTGAGGATGGTATGCAATGGCAGTTCCGGTAACCACGTTTCGATCTAGCAGCTCTACGTCAGCAGAAGCTTTACCTGCGTGCAGCTTCGACTCTTACCCAATCCGAGGTTGGGGCAAAGTCTGTTCCTGCTGTGATAACCGTCGCGCTGTGACCGTTAAGGCTTGTTGTGCTGTTTTGTCTGGAGAACGACAGCTGTCCAGCCGGCAACTTCCCTCTCGCCTTCTCCGACATGCCTCTTAGCTGCATTGGAACCGCATCATCAACTGCAACATCAACCGAAGAAGAGACTGATGGCGTTCGCGAATTTTGCCTCGACGGGGACGACTGCGACGGTGTGGGCGGACGATAGTCGTCATCATCAGAATCTTCATCCTCACCAATGGCAAATGCTGTGCTTTCTTCTGGCACATTACTCAGCGTTGGCGTCCTGGTGCTCGCCGGGCTTCGCGCGCTGTCAATGGAGCTTGTTCGCAGGACCCGCGCCGGACTCGCAGGTGAACCCGGCTCACTCGAAGCTGCCTTTCTACGTTCGTTAAGCCGCTCAATCTCCGCCTGCCCGCTTTGCAAGGTAAAACTTCGAAGTGCTTCGAACCGTCTTTTCGATCGCACCACAGCAAAGATAAAGTGTGAATTCTCTGTCAAGTAATTAGAGAGATAATAGAGTACCAGAAGGTGCGTACTTACTACTGTACTGATGTTCAATGATAGCATTCATCGCTTCGAGCAATGAGTGTAGTAGAAGATGATTCGTTTCGTTTGCGAGCAGAAACGCTGGAGAAGACATCGAGGCAAACAGCTGGATTAATTTCGAGCTTGCGGTCGCACCAAGATTCTCAATGTGACCAGCAACATTATTGATTATGGCCAGAAAGGCAGGGTAGATGGCATCGAGCCTACCCTTGCTGGCTGTGAGGAGCGTGAAGATTGACTGCTCGTATCAGTCGGTGTAGCCAAGAGTCCCTGCTAATGCCCGCGAGAGAATATGACTTACAATAACGACATGGTCTGCATATGTCCCGCTGAATTCGGCTACTCTTACACTCGGTGGTAGTGAGTCTTGATTTTCGAACTTCTTATTCAATCTCTTTCCAAAATTCGCCTCTACACTCAGCGTTTGCAGCACAAAGACGCACATCTTTACTACTCCTTGTTTGGACGGATCTGCCGTGTATTCCATAGCGTAGAACACGGCGAAGACCATAAAGTCATGGGCTCGGTCAGTGTCAACGATGAAGGACCGAAACCGCTTGTTGCATTGCAGTGCTTCCCAAAAGAGCATCATCATCTCAGGGGCCCATTTCAGTGATCTCTGGCTGCCAGGCAAGTACGAGGAAGTTGCTTGTAGCTGTCAATCCTATCAGCCTCCATAGAAAGCCGAACAGACCCCATGTATCCTCACAGGCTGATGTAAAACCCTGGTCATCCCGTCCTGCAGAAATTGAAAATCTTGAGGCCGGTGTAATCTTCCCAGATAATGGCGGTAGTAATTCTTCTGCGAAGTACCATACCCATCCTCTGGTATCGGATATAGTAGCAAGACAAGTAGAAATTGAAGACAATACGCGACGAGAACTTGTTTTGGGTCCTTCAGAATCACATGGTCGTAGGGGAGCCGCCAGCTAGCCGGATTGTACTTCAAAGTCTGCCTACGTCAGGGTGATGTCCATCTGGAAGCATATTGACTTAGCTTACGGTGTTGAGTAAGGAGCAGAGGACGGATAAGACCACTTGCTTGTCGGGGCAGGTTGCGATATATGTAATGGCCTTGACTCCTTTCGTTGGCAGATTGTCTCCCTTCCATCAGCCAATGCATCCCTTAGGTTCACTGAGAGATCTTACTAGCAGACATATACATTGACCGACTGGCCAATGTGAGCAACAGGCGGAGTATTTCCGTTCTATTGCTCTCGAACTCTTTACTCGTGCCTATCGAGGTGTTGCAGCCCACACCACTGGACCAGATGGAATACCTGACCTTGGCCTTCTCATTCGGTGGCATCGGCAACGTAAAGTCGCAAAAGAAGAGCATGTCAATCAAAGTATCGATCAGCTCCTCTGCGAGCGGCTTCGCCTCTTCGAATTCATCCGGCGCATCTCTTGGTAATGGATTGTCGTCCGGCTCTGCTTCGTCAAACAGGACCTCCGACCTCGCTATCCGAGCATTTCTTGACCGTTTCTTCCTAGCTCCCCAGAAGAATCTATCTTCCCACGATTCGAGGTGATCGGCTTCGTAGAGAAACGGTAAGATGCGGGTGAGTATACGAATGCAGTTGAGCGCATCGCGGTCGGGCGCAAGTTCTGGGTCGGGGAAGGACGGATGGTTGCGAAGGATGAACAAACGGGACGTCAGGGCTAGAATGAGTGTCTCGAGGTTGGCGAGAGATGTATCACGGGTACGGCGGATGTCGACCGGCGAAAAGAGACTGAAGACATCTTCCGTAGACTCTGGAAGCTGCCAAAACTGACATCCGGTCAGTACATTGAATAGGCCACGAGCAGAAGTCGAGAGCATACCCCTGTCCAATATGGGTCATCTGCTGGTATATCCTTCTCCTCCGACAGTCGAAAGATGCCCTGTTTGAAGACGAGCTTCGAGTCGGAAGCGCCCATTGCTCTTCGTGCGGCTCATCGGTCGGGAATAACTATAGGAAGTGTAGTTGACGCTCGAATATCTATTGTAATGATATATGGAACCCAGAAGCGTATTTAGCTCCCTCCTATCAGACTCACAACTGCACATGTGCAAGATTAAGAGCCATCATAGCAGTATGCTTAGGAGGTCGGCAGGTTGTTGTGGAGTCGATTGCGCATCATCTGTTTACATGTTACCTAGGTACGTTCTTGATATCTACGAAGCGATGTTACTGTGTGTAACCTAAGGCAATCGGCGATGACATGTTGCCCATCATATGACAATTCAGTTTGTTCTGAATGTCAAATCATGGATTGAATCATAAATAATCGAACTGGAAGATCTGCATACATGAGGTGACTTCTTACAGATATGCCGCATAGGATTCTTAACTGGAACCCTGATGATGCTGAACTGTATAGCCCAAATCAGGAACTTCGATATTCTGTAGATCTAAGTTAGTTGATCCACTCATGCTAGGTGATTGCATGGGGGGTTTATCCCAGCCTGAAACTGTGTCATTACTTCATGATAACTATACAGGAGCTAAAACACTGCCAACAGCCTACTGGCTATATAATGGCGGGCCCGTAGCTCTACAACAGATACAAAGCCCTGCTGCTCTCCATCCCCTTCTTGTACAGCCAGCGGTTGTTAGCCTGCACGCTGGACTTCGGGGAATCGAAACGCCCGGCAGACCCTGGAGATGGAGAGCCGAGACTTGCGTCTCGACGGAGATCTCGACCCGCTAACGGAGACCCCGGCAGACTTCTCCGGGCACTGACGGGCGTTCCACCCCGCGAGCGTTGGTAGCGCGGGGGAGTAACGTATTGCTGACCAGGAGTCAGCGGCGGCGTTGCATTAGGGTCCAACCCCAGCAGCGCCCGCTGCCCAGGCGTCAGGGGGATATCTAGCATCTCGTCCTTGCGCTGGACGAGAGGAAACAGAGCGTGGCCGATATTATATACCAGCAGAGCGTAGACGAGATAAGAAAAGTACTTGACGTATCCCCAGATATATGGTGCCAGCCTGTTGAAACTTAGTAATTGGGAGATAGCATAGCTTGGGATTGCCATACCTTGTTGAGATGACGACCTGGAGAAGCCATGATCCGAGCAAGCAGCCAATGTTCCAAACAAGTATGGTTACCTGTCTCTCCCCAAACGTAGATGCATGTTGGCGACGTTGTACCTCATCAAGAGCTGGATGTCTCCAAGAGCCAGGCGAAGGCGGGATTAAGTCGGGGCGGGTAATTTGTGACTCTGGCGTGGATGGCATGCTGTTGGAGGCCATTTTCAGAAGCGTGGAGAGGATGAAGGCGCTGAGGTGGTGCTGTTAGCGGATTCCGTTGGACCATCCATGAAAGACCCCTTACTCTCTTGGTGTTGTTTTAGGGCAGTAAATATTGGCTACCTAGGTACCTATACCGGCCGGAGTTGCGTGGTTCGAACGTGGTGTGATTTGACTTGACGGGACCGGGTGATGCGCAAACCGTTTACACAGGACTGGTTTTGACTGTTATGCTAACATGGCGATGAAGATGATTTCGTATTTAGATGTGCGGTAGCAAGCTGCGTTTCTGGCGGCTCTTTCGACTGAATTGGCGGCGCGGGTGCCTCTCCCTGACAAGCGGGAGCGATTCCAACAAAGAACGAGGGATGTCCTGTGTTCGAGATCAGGCAAGCAAGTTACTGTACCAGTACGTAGGGTAATAATCTTCATCAAATGCAAGAACAACGTCCAGTCGCGTAGTAAGTTACCTCACGGAGCTTCGCGTTTATCTTACCTGGTAAGGTAGGTACAACATATACTTGTAGCCTCGGTTCGAACTGCCTTGCGGAGAAAGCCGACAACTTTTCGATTGCTTAGGTACGTTAACGTTCAGCTTCAGACTGCGAACCCCAGCCGATCACTTTACGATACACGCCGTTCCTCGTTGCTACAATATATATAGCATAATATCACATCTAAGAAGAGAGCGTGTACAAGGAAGAGCTGTGTATAAGAGGGGCTATCGCAGTCCAAAATTGTTATCTGATCCAGCTACTGCGACCTTGCAACGAGATTGAAGACTTACGGGATGAGTGTATAGTCTTCGACTGCGTCGGACCGAATTAAAACCACATAATCCAGGGATTCGATCATGGAGGGGCTCGATGCGCAAATATCAGAGCTGCTCGGGGGCTGGAGCATCTACACTACTATACTAGCCGTTGCCGTCGTTGCATGGATTGCTTATCCGTTGCTGACATCCAAGGAGCCGGACACCCACCCATTTCTTCTTGCTCGCCAATCCACAGCTTCACCCGTTAGACAACCCGGAGAGTCAGCTATATACCGAACTCTGGAAGCACAGCATGGATACCCTTTAAGAAGCGGACTATCAGTAAAGGACCGGGATGCGCCAAAGTGGTCTAGTGGTCGAGATGGAGATCTGCGAGACGTCTGGAGACAGGCTGTGCGTGGCGTCGTCACCGCTGACGGTGTTGAAACGGGCTTGAGAGGAAAGATATTGACGGTACTTGGAACGGAACAGGTGGTGGAACACGAACTGGATAACTTATCCAAAGAGATCAATGCCCTTGGCCACTTCGTCCGAGAACATTCAGGGAAACGTGTTGCGATCTGCTTGCCAAATTCGATTGAATTGCTTTCCAGCATATTCGGTACGGATAGGATACCCTAATGCTGACGCCTCAATAACTGACTGATATGCATAGCGGGTGCTTTCTATAGCTTTTCTCCTGTTCTTATCACGCACGGACAGTCCGCGGGTCTTGTCATCGAAAGTCTGCAAAGAGCCAAGCCTGACGTTCTTATCGCGGAGGCTGGCGTTTTACAGATTTCAGATGTGATCAAGAGCTGTCCAAGCCTAGCACAGGTTGTGTGGGTAGCTCGCCGTGGGAGCCGACATATGGAATGGAACGAGGTACCTGAAGGTATTGGAGGTAGAGTGGGAATCTCAGTATGGCATGACATTGTCGACGAGAAAGAAATCGTCGGGGCGCAATTGCCCGCCAATGCACAAGGCGATGTGGTTCCAGGTATCACGACGTTCTGGGCAACCAAAGAGGACCCGGTAGGGCAGATGACCGAATTTTCCCAAAAGGTAGAGTCTGCTAAAAGTCAATTACTCGGCTCCATTTCTAATTGCTCCACTCTCAGAATATGGTCGCTGCCATAGCGGCCCTGAACACCGCTTTACCTCGCAACGAGCGCATCAAACCATCTGATGTTTTCCTTCCTATGGACTCACTCACATCCACCTACCCTCTCATGTTGGTCATGGGTGTCCTCTTCTCGAATGCCTCTATCGCACTTAACTCTGTGGCCGGTATCGACGTAGACTTCGCTCTCGCCACAGCGGGGATCAAACCGACCATGGTCGTAGCATCCTCGCAAACAATCTCTAACGCGTACGCCGAGATCAAGAAAACAAATTTTGGGTATGCTGAAAAGCGGGAGCAATGGTTTAACGACCGTACTCTTAAGGCCGGTCGTATGCCCAAGGCGAACCTCTTTATCCAAGATTACGGCCCGTTACGACATGCACTTGGCAGCACAGCAAAGCTTCGCCTTCTCTACGTATCAGAGCGCGCCGGTGCTAGTCAATCTCCACCATTGAGTTCTAAGATACTCTCTGACATGAGAATATATACCGGGGCAAGGGTTGTCTACGCCCTGACTGCTGCGAAGGTTGCTGGAGCGGTAGCACAGACCAATCCTTTCGATTATCGCGTGGACGAGGATACGGACAAATGCAATCACTTCGGTCCACCACTTAGCAGCGTCGAGGTGAAGTTGGTGGATACTCCAAGCCACAAAACGACGGACGAGGACAATCCTCAGGGTCATGTATGGCGCTCCTCCTTCGTCGTCTTGGTTCTGATGCCTCTCGCTAATCTATCTTTTAGATTGTTATACGTGGACCGGCCGTCGCTGGTGGCGAGGCAAACCTTGGTATAGTGGGAACCTTTAGGGAGGATCACACTTTAGCTTATGTGTAGATGATGATATGATAGATTGCGAGCTTTGACGAATAATCTGAGGGAGGCTGGATAGCCTGGTGTCTCCGTCAATAAATCTACTTCAGTCACTTATGACTCTTTCTTTTTCGTGTTTGCCAGGAATATAAATCACGTTCGACCAGTTGAACTCGGGACATTGGACCGCATACTCTCAATCGCATAGTGTGAACGCTGTGCGCAGGTTTGCTTCAGGGAAGAAAGTGCACACCAGGTGCTGAAGCAGACTGAGGTGTGCCATCACTCGGCACCGAGATTGAGACGACTCTAAATATCTTTTAACGACCCCATTTCAAGATCTTCAGCACGCATTTCCACATGTAATTTGTATACTGACAGTCTTCCCCTTGTAACAGCGATGCGTACTCTGCAGCACTCCAACAAGTGGCCTCAAAAGGCCTTGTCTCGAGACTCCACAAGATACACAGACGCAAGCCGAGTATGGTACATTCCCAGTCTACTTTAAAAGCAGGCAAAAGCCACCGCCGCACCTCCTCAGCGCTTCTTACCCCCCTTCCTCTTACCCGCATTCGCATCCCTGCCCTTACCGTCCCCAGACCGCAACACGGCGCGCTGCCGCAAATACTGCTGAACGATATTCTGCACGGAACCCATATCGTGTTCCGGCTTCCTAAACCAGCACACACAAACGTCAGCAAACACCCACCCCACCCCCTCCAGAACCCCCCCTTTGGAACAGAGGAAACACGTAACCCCCATCCTCACGTACCGCATATAATACAGCCTCGCCCTCCTCGCCCGCTTCGCCCTCCTCTGCACGACCTCGACGCCCTCGACATTCGGGCTATAGATCTTAAACCACATCTCGACGCCCACGCGCGTCAGCTGGTTGCGCAGCAAGATCCCCGTATCCACGCCGCGCCGGCGGATGTTCAGACACACGCCCGCGAACGGGTCGCCGTTCCGCAGCCGCACGAGCAGGATGTCGCCCACCTTGGCGGCTTCGGGGTTGGCGCGGGAGAAGAGTTTGGTGCGCGCGCCGGTGGGGTCGAGGAAGGTCAGTTGGTCGGCGGTGAAGGAGGCGATGGGGTCTTTGTAGGTTGAGCGTGGGGTGGGGGGGGGTGGGTAGGTTTTGATTTTTTTGCTGGCTAGCAGGTACGATCAGATTCTGGGCTCTTGGAGATGTTGACCTCACTTACTGGTGGTAGTTGCGTTCAATAATCGGGGAGTTGGTGGTAAGGGTGCTATCGCCGTTGACTGGATCGTGGATAGACATCGTAGAGACTCTTTTTGTTGGCGGGAGCGTCGAAATATCGACTTCCAGCAATTGAGCGGTCGAAAGGTAGGCTGAAGTCTTGCTGCCATAACTCTAATGGCTCTCACCCACACGACGATTGATGGGAGCTGGAGTGGTTCGACGCAGAGCCGCACTGCGTTCTAACGTTAGGCGCATATGGCACGCTTACATAATCTCAAGTTATTGCGCTTGACCTCCGACGTAGATCTATATGAAGAAGATCACACAAACTTCTGCCATGCTTCCACGAAAAGACTGAACGCACAACGCCGCTTTCCACCCGTCTCCCATAACATCCTTCGAAATGGCAGCCCGAGGTTTCGAATACGCCCTACGCTGCCGCCAATGTATCCAACAAGCGGCCAAGCCCAGTCCCCGACGAGCATTCACAAGCTCCTCATCCCGGCAAAAGCACGGTACCAACCCCACCAACCCCCATTGCTACAGACCGCCACCTGGAAAAAAAAATGCTAACTCCCAACCAAACCAGGCGCCCTCCCAACCTTCACCCCAACCTCCTCCCCCGACCTCGACACCCTCCTCTCCACCTTCCGCAACAAAGTCTTCGTCCCCTCGCACCTCCTCAAACGCCACCGCGACCTCGTCTACCGCAAACGGCACCACCGGCTCCTAACCTCCGAACTGCTAACCGTCACCATCGGCGCTGAAGAGATCCCGCTCGAGCCGCTCGACCACATCGCCGACGAGCCCAACACGCGCCGGGGCTTCGCCAGCGCGCTGAAGCTCATGTACGAGCCGCGCGACTGGGAGAACCTGCCGGGTTTTCTAGCGGGCCTGCATGCGGCGAAGCGGAGGCTGGATGCCGGGCAGCTGGAGATGATGGTGCGGCGGGCGAACGAGCAGGGCCGGCAGGGGACGGTGATGGAGTGTGTGAGGCGGGCGGCGACGACGGGGGTGGGGTTGGATGAGGTAAGGTTGGTGAGGGAGGTGATGTGGGGGGCGAGGGTGAGGGCGTGGCGGG
>JAABUY010005257.1_pt1 | contig 13135 bp, 16 predicted proteins | sample 5560271 | NCBI WGS metagenome assembly JAABUY01 (sample SAMN10711886, study PRJNA513374) | rock metagenome | isolation source: Antarctica rocks | place: Antarctica: Victoria Land, University Valley
ACTTATTCAAGAGTGAAATCTCTTATTGAAGTAGAACAAAATCATTGAGACGATCAAGAAGATATTAGAATTTTCGCTGAATTCAATCATTGAAAGTCATTTTGTTCAGTCATTCTGCATGTAACTGTAATAAATTCTTAGCTTGCATTCAATCTTTTGATTGACTCACTCTGATTAATCATTGATCTCAGAATGATAAACTGTTAATAAACTAGCTGTGAATCTTAGTCACTTACAAAGACTTTGTCATATGATTGATATGAATTGAAAGTCTTTGTTCGAAACAATAGAACTGAATAGATCATAAAGTTGATAAACGTTTCATAACATGATTCATATCATTTCTTCAACTGAAATGTTATCGTCTTTTCAATGACAGAAAACATAGTGATGTTTCTTGATGAGATGACATATGATTATGCAAATGATGTTGTATTCTTCTAATAGAAATAGTTCAGTGATGAAGTTCATAACTATATCTTTTCAGCATTTCTGTGAAATTGAGAGAGAATGAAGAAGTTCATTGATACTATTTCTAAATGTTTTACTTCGTTGACAGTCATGACAGTTTCAAATGTACTGTTTAATTGTTGCTTGATGATCTGATCAATAGTAGAAGCGTTGAACTAAATTAATAGTTCTTCAATTGTCAAAGTGAAAGATGAAAGACTGATCATACATTTTCTTCAGCAATTTCGTATGCATATTCTCAGAAACTCACAGTAGATCTTTTTTAAACAGAACGTTGTCAATCATCTTGCAGTGCTTCAATTCAATGCTATGTAGCTTGAGCTTGTTTTCGCTTATAGCTTGTTTATACTCATTGCAAAGCTCATTTGTCTTGTTGACATCTTTTACTCGCTGATAGAGATCAACTTCAGATTTAATAGCTAGAATATTTATTCTATTGAATGTCAGAATGATCTGATAGCGATCTTTAGTACGCTGAGATCATTCAGAGACGTCGATCAGAGACATTCTGATTAAAGCATTGACTTTAGTGTTTATTTTACCTGATCAAAATATAATCTGAAAGTTGAACTTAAATAAAATGTTTAGATAATTGACTTGACGTTGAGTTAACTGTTTATTTTTCATGAAGATCTTCAAAGTCTAATGATTGATGAATATCTAAATAAGTAGTTCAGTGCATTCAAGCTTAAGTTTTCAATGTTTGAAACATTGAATAATGACTAGTAATTTCTTGTCATAAATATGATAATTGCATTCAGTGAGAATTATGCTCTTGCTGTAGAAAGTCATTGAGTGAAGAACTTTCTCATCATCATACTGTGATAGAATTTCATCTTTGACGTAGTCAGATGCATTGATTTCTAGAATAATCTGTTGTTTTGAATCGAAATGTTGTAGAACTGAGATCGAGCTGACTTGTTTCTTTAGATCATTAAAAGCTTGAACACAGACTTCATTTTAAACGAAAGATGTATCTTTTCTAGTCAGCTGAGTGAACGGTTTGACTAGCTTCGAGAAGTTCTTAATGAAATGATAATAGAAGTTAACAAATTTCACGAAGCTTTAAACTTTTTTTAGATTGATTGACGTAGTTCAGTTGACTATAACTTTCACTTCAATAAAGTTTATACGAAGATCTTGTTCTGAAACTATGACTTTTAAGAAGACAGTTTCTTCTACATTGAATTCGCACTTTCAAATATCTACTTGTAGATTAGCTTCTTGTAAGTGATTCAATATCATTTTGACATGTTGTTTATGTTCTCGTTGAGTTTTGCTGTAGATCAGAATGTTGTCTAGATAGACTTGACAGAAGTCATTTAGAAAGTCTTATAAAACATCATTTATATACTGCTGAAATGAATCAGCGATGCAACTTATCTGTACGCGATACTGACTACGAATCTACTGTCTAGCTACAGTAGAGTCTAAAGATTATCAAAAGTTTGAACGACATCAAGATGCTGCGTGATGATGAAGCGCTGTGCGTTGATCGCGTGCAGAGTTTTCGCGATCGCGTAGACTTCGATAATCTCAATGCGCATGCTACAAAAGCAATCTGCACGCAGATGAGAAAGTCAAATAGAACGCAGAACTACGAGAGAAATTGCTTATGAAAATCATTCGATTCAGCATCTTGTCGTCGCGACAATGAGAACTGAGACAGAACATTCTTGCGTTTGATCTGTTGAGAATGATTAGCAGAAAAAACTTAAATCACGAACATTCTTTAGATCTACATGCTAACTACGTATAGATCTTGTTAAGACTGCATGCCTGTTACTACGACATAAGCAACTCACGAGTCTCGTTAAGTTCGACATAAGCAAACTCAAGAGTTTCGTTAATATCGTTTAACAGACGTTCAGATACAGACATTCTATATGTAAATGATACGCTGACGAGAAGACTTTGTTAAGAGAAGAGAGACACAAGCGAGTTAGTAAAGAATGATTGAACTACGCTGTCTGATTAGAAGTGTAGCATATGAACATTTCTGCAAGACATGATCGATCTGCATGAGAAAGATTTCTACAGATAATGCGAAACAGATGAGTTGCATGCTTTACAAGCGAAGTGAGCATCTGCGAGACGTGATATACAATGACGATGACTGTTGATCTCAAGAATCTTATTTCTTCACTGAGTTCTGACTCTTGAATGTCTTGATGATAAAATCAATCTCTAGTCAAAGACATCATCTGTATAGCTTGAAAGAACAGTAGCATGTGTCGATGTGATTAAAGAAGAAATCGACTGTGATATGCATGCGTATCACAGACAAAACGTCTGCGACTCATGCTTAAGAAGTAAACTGTCGAAATTTGAGCAGTGAAAGATCTCGTTCATCTTGAACTGTAAATCTGTCACAAGAAAACTCTCTGAGTAACTTCTTGAATCTAAGAGAAAAATCAGCATAGAAATCGTGCTCTATGTATGTTGCATGCAACGTATACAACATATTTTCGATAAACACATGATGTCTGCGCGAAATGAGCTTGCACTCATGACGCAACGTTTGCATCAGAAAAGTATGAGCTCACGCATTTCACTAGAAAATCGAAGAGATTCAACATGACGACTAGCATACAAATAGAAAACTCAGTTATCAAATCAAAATCAGACGTACAAGTTCTAGAGATGCAACTGAACATGAAACTGTGATGAGACATGCATCTTCGACAAATAAAGACGAATCACGTCACAAGAATGCTGACACTTAGTCATTTTGAAGTCTTCACATGAGAAGCTATCTTCACAAAAGCGAAACAAGTATACTCAGTAATAGTGAGATCAGAAATTGCATTCGAAGCGTCAGTCTGACATCAGCGTGACAAGAAATATGAATTGTCGAACAAAGAATGCAGATTAAAAACACTTCAGAATCAGACTTTGCATCACATAGCAGAAGCATTCAAAAGAGTAAACATCGAAACTCTAGAGACAGAAACATACACAAGCTCGCTACATGTTCATCTGAACATGCTACAGAACAAGATCATGCTACACAATCGAGTCAACGATCGAACGCAAGAGATCAGACAAGCATGCAAACTAATACGCGCTCGTTTGATGAAAGTTAATTGCATCATTTCTCGCTTACTCGTCATCAAGAAAATAGTACTTCTGAATGTCTTCATTCAAGAAGATGCGAAGATACAGTTAAGATGCAAATGATGCTTCTTCTTCTTCATGATTTCAACAAGCGATAGCATCGCAATAGCACAGTATCACAAAGATCAATGAAATCAACGATGAGAAAAGTACAGAGAACATGTCATAAACATCAACACAATCTCAGCACAAAGATCGCGTCTGAGCAAAAAGATGATAAAGATGCGTGATGATTTTCAGAAAGCAAAAAGCATTCTTGCAATGCACATCAGAATTGAACGCATAGATTTGAATGCTTATCTGCATTCTAGAAACATTTCAGACATGAATAGCTTGTGATGCAACTGCGAATGAAGTCATCAGACAACGAAGCATGTACTTATGCATTGCTCAAACTGATCGCATTTGCAATCAAGAATGTTACAAGATACTGACTTCTTGAACTATCAAATAATCGTCATCATCATGAAGAATCTCAGAGCAGTAGCGAAGATGATGATGAAAATGAAGTTCTTGAAGCAATTTAGAGTGACTAGAACACTCGTTCTCTAACGTGCAATCAACGCGAACAAATTTGATACATAGTCTCAAAACTCACTGTTTCAACTGCGTGAAGCAGTCGTATAGACTGCGAGTGATTTTCTATCTCAGAGAGTTTTGTTCACTCGATACAAATAGCATAGAGTTTCTCATGAGTCGATCTAATCGATGTCACAAGAATGTATGAATTTATTATTATTATTACTGCTGAAATGAGATCAAATCATTGATAAGTTCAAAGAGTAAAATCTTTGATTTGTATGCTTTTAGAGCGATAATAAAGATAGTGTAGTTTTCACTATCAGAGTGCATTTATAGTTTGTTGAACGTTGAAATGATATTCAGTCGAGTCAGATGTTTGCAATCAACTATTTTGTCAATTACTTCATTTATGAACGATAAAGAATAGCAATTTCTTTTAATAATAACATTGAGCTTTTGATAGTCAACGCAGAATCATAGATCTTCATTTGCTTTTAAGATGAATAGAACGAGTGAAAAATACAAAGCTTTGCTAGAAGTTATAAATTCTTTGAAAAGATTCTCGTTCAGATATTTCTTTACTTTCTGAAGCTTGTAGAGAAACATTTAATATGCTCAACAGCAAAATAATGTTACGTCACTAGTAAGCTCTATCTTTTGAGCATATGAATGATGAAACGATAGCTTGTCTGCTTCAACTTGATCAAAGATGTCTAGAAAATTCTGATATTTCGATGATAGCTTGACTTTGATATCTTCTAGATTCTGAGTCGTTTCATCAGTAGAGAAGACGTTTATGACATTTAGTTTGCATTGAGTATTATAGATAATTTTCCCATCAATGTCTTTAATGAACATAGCAAATATCTCTGTATGATTCTTCTGTTTTCTCCTTATCAGAGTTTGAAAAAAGATAATGTCTATGTTTCAAATCAAGAAAGACTCTTTCTGAATGAATGAAACTGAGTGCTTGAGCATTTTAAAGATCTTGCTGTGAGCTGCTAAAGAGGTTAAAGTTGATCGCGATCAACTGAAGTGCTTCATATTTGACGAAATTGAAAAAATCGAAATAGAAATATTTAATTGATCAGAAAATACGACAGTATTATGTCTCATGTTCAATAATATTTCATTTTTGTTCATTTAGAATTTGCTCAATATAACTTTATGATACTCAATATCAGCTATCAGCATTGACATAGTCAATTTCTTATGACTTTCAATCGTGAGATTGAGTAGAATCTTATGAGTAATAATCTTTCTAGCTAGCTTCTCGTCATATTCTCATATTAGCTTCTCTTTTGTCAGTAATATAAATTGTATTTTGAGTTTCTTGCATACTTTATCGACTAGTCTATCATGTATCAGCATTTAGGCGACGAAATCACTATCTATCAAGAAACAAAGACTGAAAGATTCATTCTGAGAGATGAGAAATGCATCAATCAGAAAAGACTTTTCAAAGTAGTTTTCTTTCAATAGAACTTCGATTTGACTGCATAAAGATATGATCTTTACTTCTTTAATGACTTTGAAAAAGATAGTTAGTTTTTTGAATCAGAATCTGACTCAGAGTTTGAATGATTGAACTCATCATCTTCTAAGACATTAACTCTAGATTGATCAGAGCACTCTTTAGAAGTATGATCTGATTTGTAACAGATGAAACAGATTTCAGCTTGTAGATCAATGTCTTTGACGTTAGTCAAAATCGCGTCATGCGACTTTAAATGATCAACAAGTGTAATAACTTTAATCTTTTTATAGAAAGTTCTTGAAACTTCGTCAGCAAAGATGACTTGTTTTCTGACTTTGTTCAGAGATTTCTTTTCTTTGATGTCACTCATGACTCGATGCTCATTGTTCAAACGAATCAGATAATTACGAATTTCATTCAAAGATTCTGACTGAATCAATTAATTATTTCAAGCTGCATAAAGACAATAGACTATCTTGTCTTGTAGATTGATGATCAATTGCTTTTCATGATACTTTAAATAAAAGAACAGACGTTGAAACATTGAATAAAAGTTGCTGAATTTGCTCTTTTCTTGAGAGAGATTAGCATATTTTCTTCAAAAGTTTGTCTCTTTGTTGAAATCATCATAAAGCTGAGCATGTTCATCTAAAAGATCATTGATCATCTTATAAAGATTTAATGAATCTTGTTAACGTTAAGCTAAAATAGCTTTGACTGTGTCTTCATCGATTCTGAAGTGAATATAAATCAGTATAGCTTTATCAGTATCAAAATGATTGACGTTGATTTCTAGCTTGTCACGAATCTTTTCTTGTCAATCATCTCAGATAGATTCTTTTTCATCAATAAACAGAGATCAATTCGAAAGCTTCTGAAATCACTTACTGAATGTGAAAAGAATAGAAGTCAATGAAGTGACATCTTTAGTCACTCGCAGTTGATGTTGTGCTTCAGTCAATTTGTTCTGAAGCATCTGATTCAATTGATTCAATCATTTCTTTGCTTAATCAATTTCTTCAAAGCGAGTCTTTTATATTTGTTCGCTTGATATCTTGTCAAATAGATCACAAGCTTTCACATCTAGATCTCGTTGAGTTCGAAGACTGTTTAAATTTGCTAGAAAAATCTCTGAGTCTTGTTCAATTCAGTGTTGTAGCTGATTTATATTTTTTATATCTCAGAGAATAGAAGCTTTCAAGAGATCATCGAAAGTCTGAGAGTGAGACAAAGATTGATGATTTTTTCGTACGAAGTTGATTCTAAGATATTTTGATATGCGAGATGATAGCTCAGAATAAATGACTGAATCTGAAGTGACAGAAGAATAAAGACTTTGATAATTCTCGAAGGAATTTTTCACAGATGATTGAGTCATAGTGAAGAGTTGATGATCGAGCGAAGAGCGATGCTCAACAGTATATGATGAGATTGTTGTTCAAGAGTTTTAGTCTTCAAAGAAGAGTGTTGCTGATTTGAAGAGGTTTTTTGTGATTCTCAAACAATCAACGAAGATTTTTTATCATTGATTTTATTAATCGATTTGAACTGATGCTACTGACTGAGCGATAAATTCTCTAGCAATCACACGATTATATGTTCTCATTGATTCTAGTGATTTCTTGATGTTGTTCTGTCTTTCAATGTTATCAATTATCAGATACACAAATTTCTTTATACTCATTTCATTGTCAGTTGAATGAATTTGAATGAGTATAAAGATCAGTATCATGTGATTAACGAATTCTTAAAGTAATGTTGAAATCATGTCTAGAAACTAATCAGAGAGTAAACGTGACTAGTATGTTTGATCAATAAAGATAGCTATGACTAAGATTTTAAAAATACAGAAGAAAGAAGATAAAAAGAAAAGAAGAACACACTCTATATAGTAGTTACTCAGGTTCAACGTTAGTTTCAAAGAGAACATGTTGAAACACAAGAAAGATGTTGATTTAAAAGATGTATTGTTGACATAAAGAAATGTGTTTATTATAAATGTTTATTAACTACTTGTAACACAAAGAAGTATGTTTATTTAGAAGACAATAATAATAATAATAAATTCATACATTCTTGTGACATTGATTAAATCGACTCATGAGAAACTTTATGCTATTTTTATCGAGTGAACAAAACTCTCTGAGATAGAAAATCACTCGCAGTCTATACGACTGCTTCACGCAGTTGAAACAGTGAGTTTTGAGACTATGTATCAAATTTGTTCGCGTTGATTGCATGTTAGAGAACAAGTGTTCTAGTCACTTTAAATTGCTTCAAGAGCTTCATTTTCATCATCATTTTCGCTATTGCTCTGAGATTCTTTGTGATGATGATGATTATTCAATAGTTCAAGAAGTCAGCATCTTGTAACATTCTTGATCGCAGATGCAATCAGTTCGAGCAATGCATGAATACATGCTTCGTCGTCTGATGACTTTATTCGCAGTCGCATCGCAAGCTATTCATGTCTGAAACGTTTCTAGAGTGCAGATAAATGTTCAAATCTATGCGTTTGATTCTGATGTGCATTATGAGAATGCTTTCTGCTTTCTGAAGATCATCACGCATCTTTATCATCTTTTTGCTCAGATGCGATCTTTGTGCTGAAATTGCGTTGACATTTGCGACACGTTCTCTGTACTTTTCTCATCGTTGATTTCATTGATATTTGTAATACTGTGCTATTGCAATGCTATCGCTTGTTGAAATCATGAAGAAGAGAGAATGTCATCTGCATCTTGACTGTATCTTTACATCTTCTTGAATGAAGACATTCAAAAGTATTATTTTCTTGATGACGAGTAAGCAAGAAATGACGCGATTAACTTTCGTCAAACGAGCGTGTATTAGTTTGCATGCTTGTCTGATCTCTTGCGTTCGATCATTGACTTGACTGTGTAATGTGATCTTGTTCTGTAGCATGTTCAAATGAACATGTAGCGAGCTTGTGTATGTTTCTGTCTCTAGAGTTTCGATGTTTACTCTTTTGAACACTTCTGCTACATGATGCAGAGTCTGATTCTGAAGTGTTTCTAGTCTGCATTCTTTGCTCAACAGTTCATCTTTCTTGTCGCGCTGATGTCAGACTGACGCTTCGAATGCAATTTCTGATCTCACTACTGCTGAGTATACTTATCTCGCTTTTGTGAAGATAGCTTCTCATGTGAAAATTTCAAGATGACTAAGTGTCAGCATTCTTGTGACGTGATTCGTCTTTATTTGTTGAAGATGCGCGCTTCATTGCAGTTTCATGTTCAGTTGCATCTTTAGAACTCGTACGTCTGATTTTGATTTGATAACTGAGTTTTCTATTTGTATGCTAGTCATCATGTCGAATCTCTTTGATTTTCTAGTGAAATGCGTAAGCTCATACTTTTCTGATGCGAACATTGCGTCATGAGTGCAAGCTCATTTCGCGCAGACGTCGTGTGCTTTGCTCAGTGTTCTGCAAATTTCTTCAGTGAATCTGTCGTAGACTAGAATGTTAATATCATTTACAAAGTCAAGCACTTCGATTTTAATTCTCAATGCTTCGCATTTTTCGATTAAACTTGCGTTGAAGAATAGAAAGAGAATCAATGAAATGAAAAATCTTTGCGATATGTCTGCGTTTATCTCGCGCATGTCGCTCATTTGTTCGTCGAATATTAGCGATGTCTCTCGATTCTCTAGAAAGCTGCGTGTTCATTCAATTATGTAGCTCGATGTTCTTTTCATTTTCAGCATGTGTAGAAGTCTGACGTGTGAGACTTGATTGAATGCTTCAACGACGTTTAAGCTTAGCATGAAGATCACATATTTGATTTCACAGTCTCACACTGTGTGAACTTGATCTATTAATAGATTTAACGTCGAGATCATAAATCGCTTGCATCTCGCTCTCATTTGAGCATTTGATAGCCGGCAATGAATCTCGACTATGTCACTCAGTCTTTTGATCATGATCGACTTCAGCGCTTTGCTCATGATATCAAACAAAGCAATGAATCGATACGTCTTTGAATCAATATTGTCACTTTTCTTCGATTTGCATAGTACTATTGTCTGAGTCTTTTTGAACTGCTTTGAATGATACTTATGTGTTACGCATGCGTTGAATAAACTCGTCAGTACTGAGATCAGTTTTGCAAGACTCGCTTAAAGCGCTCTGTTTGCAATATCTGAAGCGTCTGATGCTTTGTTTGCTTTTATTCATCTGATTGTCTGCTTCACTTCATCTTCTGTGATGCGTGAATTGAATGAGACTGTCAGAGATATGAATGACTCTGCGATGTTGTTGACATTCGCTTGAGAAGATGAGAAAAAGAACTTTTCTCGCAGTATCTCGATTTTTTTCTCGAACGTCGTTGTCATATGATCGATGTCGCTTCACTTCAGTGATAAAAACTGAGAAAGCTTTTTAAATAGCTGACTTTCGATTCTAGCTCATTTTGCAAAGCATCATATCGATTTGAGTGCTTCACTCAGCTCATGCATTTGTGATTTGAAGTGTGTGCATTTCGTTTGTTGAATGATCTTGTTTTTATGATCATTGTGCTTCAGATATTCATTTCATGCTTCTAATGTTTCTTGCGTTTTTCATATGATTCACAGTCATTTTGATTTCATTACTACTTTAAAGCAGCTTTGATTTCAAAAGTCTTTTACTCAATTTGATAACTTTGTCAAAAGAGTAAATTTCTCAATGATCTTTTGTAGCACTCTGATAATTTTGCACACTCTGTCATTCATCATAATCTTGTCATCTAGAGAGTGTTTCAAAGATAGATGTATTTGCAGATAAGCACTCAATGCTTCTGTATTCATTTTTTTTCAAAGTCATCAAGTCAAGAGTTGCACTGAGATTGTTTATAAACATAACTCTGTGACGATCGAAAGATGATTCAATCTCTGATGTAGATTGATTCGTATCTTGCACTTGCGTGTCATGAACTGTATTTTCTCGCTGGTAAAGACTAGATCAATTGTCGTAAATTGATTGTGAGCTTCGCGAGTAATAGTGTCTGATTTCAGCAATAATTTCAATCTTACATTTGTAATGATGTTTAGTAGAGTATCAGTCATCGTATGACGAGTGAAGCATCTTCATCTCTCTCAGTGAGAATGATGTAGATTGAAATCTTCTACGATCAATTGTTCGCAATCATTCTTGAGTAGTTCGTTCAAACGAGAAATGATTGAAGATCTCTCTGTGAATGTAATAAACAGTGAGCATGAATTGTAGACGTTTAGAAGTCTTAGCGTCTGCGTTTCATCATCTGCGTTGCGAGTTAATATTCTGATTGAGCAAATGTCTGACTCAGCTGTTTTTACTATTCATTGATCGAGTCTTAAATGTTTGTTAACGTATATGCATGTTCTTGATTGAGATGACGAGTTTTTCACTAGATGAAAGAAGTTGTGTGCTGAGCTAAATGACTGCAAGTCATTGTTGTTGCGATCTTGCTTCTGTATAGCTACTATGTCGAATTCGCGAACTTCTCTATCAATTAAAAATGATTTCTGAATTTTTAATGACTTTCTGATGTTGTACTGTAGAATTCGTAGAAAAGATTGTTTTGTCATAGAGTTATTCATAGCTGTTGTTGACTCTGCAATGAGAAGACTCTTTGTATGCTTTCGATCATCGAAAGTCTTTCTCACTTTCTGATTGAACGTTTCTGAATTTGCTCAGATGTTGTCTCGTCTGAGTCGCTATTCACGCAAGAGAAAAGATCAACTCATCTCTTCTTGATCTTTACTATCTGTCAAGTCGATTCATCAGCGATTCAACTGTGTATTTTCAGCATGACTGTTGCTGAGCTCGAGAAATTCGTTGACTTGAAAGAATTCATTGAATCTGAAGAGTTTGTTGAATTTGAAGAGTTCGTTGAATCTAAAGAGTTCAGAGACAGCAAGAAGAATGCGCAATTATATTTAGACATTTCAGAGTATTTGAATGATCTGTTTCTATAAATTTCGAACGATTGTTTCATCTGCTGTTGTCACTTGAGACAGATGCATCTTCAGAGTTCGTGATTTTCGTTGCAGTTGATGCAACGTCTTCTATTCAAAGACATCATGCACTTCTCGATGTGATGCTTGTCTGCGCACTTTTTGCAGCGCTGATTCTTTCTGCAGAACTTAGTCATGTGATCAAATTTGTGACATCTGAAGCACTGTGTGATGCAACAGTTCTTTTCAAATAGCTTGCATGCGCATTCTTGATACGAGTTCAGCAGATTCATGTTCATTAGTCAATTTGTCATCGCTTCGATCGCGATCTTTACAATGAGTGATGAATGAATCTTTTCGCTGTCTGTCATCTTCTTGAGTCAGACTATTCTTAGAACTTTCAGATCTTCATGAAGTCTCGCGTTATTCTTTATCAATCTTTCAATGATCTTTTTCTGATTGCTCGTGTCTATTGTAGTGCGTATTTCATGTGCTAGCACTGCGAAGATTCGACGTGTTACGCGTGTCGAACTCGCGATTTCTTTTGCTCATGTCTGAGTCTTTTTCAGGTTTGCTCAAGCATCTGAGCTAACTGCGTGAAGAAAAATGTCATCGCTACTCAGCTTGCAAAGTGACACGATTAGATTTCTTTGATTTGTCGACACGCTTGCGATTCTCTGTAGAATCTGCTCAATCGACTTCTTCTGTATCTCTTTTCTTTCTCTTCTGTTCATTATCTTAATCATGACTTCTCATTTCTTGTGAAGCGACGACAAATTGTCTCTGAAACGATGCTTCTTCATTGTTGTTTCTTCTCTTGTCACGTTCATTCATGACGTGATTTTCGTTGAAAGACGCGTGCTTTTCTGTGTTTATAACTGCTTGTTAAGCAGTTGAACTTATGTCTTCAATTTCTGTACATTCTTCGCGATGAACGCGTTCTGATTCACGTGATGTTTTTCTTCTGAGTCGAGTCGAAGATGTTGAATCAGCTTCAATGCTATCTCTTTTCACGAATGATCTTTGCTCTTCTCTTTCTCTAACGTTGATATCTTTATTAGTAGATCAATAATGTTAGCAACATTCTCTTCATCATTGCGTGAGTGTTTCGACTTTGCATCTCTGTTTTCTTGCGACGAATCAACGTCGCTCGCAATCGTCTTCGAATCAGCATTGCTGCGATTCATGCAATTCATCATCATTCAATCATCTTCTAAATTCACTCTGTCTTGTTTGTAGTGCTCTTTTTCAAAATTTGTGATGCGTACGTTGTGATTGTTTTATTTAGAAGACAATAGAAACGAAATAAAAGATGCTAGAAAATGAAACAGATTCTGAGTCAGATCTTGATCAGATTTAAGTCAGATCTGAGTCAAATCTTGACTAAATTGTTGACTAGTTTTAATTAATACGCAGTGAACTCACTAACGTTCACTGTGAATTGATTAGAATTTGATCTTTGACACATTCGTAACATGATGATGCAAGAAAAGTGATGAAAGATATACATTTCAATGAAAAGAATAAACTTTGCAAGCATGTTAACATGATCTCAATGAGCGTAATGCTGCTATTTATTATGTTGATAATGATGATGTTGATACTGCTATA
>JAABUY010005258.1_pt1 | contig 13135 bp, 10 predicted proteins | sample 5560271 | NCBI WGS metagenome assembly JAABUY01 (sample SAMN10711886, study PRJNA513374) | rock metagenome | isolation source: Antarctica rocks | place: Antarctica: Victoria Land, University Valley
CGAAAGCAAATCTCTATCAACGAGTATGAATGATCAATCAAACAGATGAGCTCTGCAGCGAATATAGACAAGCTATGAACGAAAACAAGCTCAAATTTCATATCACTAAACTGAAGAACTGCAAAATTCTTGACGACGTTCTATTTAGAAAAGATCTACTGTGAATCTCTGAAAACATGCACACGAAATTACTACAAGAAGTGCATGATCAATCTTCAATCTCTCATCTCGACAATAGATGAATCATCGATCTAGTTCAGCGTTTCTACTATTGATCAGATCATCGAGCTACTATTCAATGATACATTCGAAACTGTCATGCTTGTCAGCGAAGCAAAGTCTCTAGAAATAGCATCAATGAACTTCATCATTCTCTTTCGATTTCACAGAAACGCTGAAAAGATATAGCTATGAACTTCATCACTGAACTATCTCTGTCAGAAGACTATAACGTCATTTGCACAATCATATGTCATCTCATCAAAGAACGTCACTATGTTTTCTGTCATTGAGAAGACGATGACATTTCAGTCGAAGAAACGATTTGAATCATGCTATGAAACGTCTATCGACTGCATGATCTACTCAGTTCTATTGTTTCGAACAGAGACTCTCAATTCATATTGACTATGTGAAAAAGTCTTTGTAAGCGACTGAGAATCACAGCTAGTCTATTCACAGTTTATCATTCTGAGATCAACGATCAATCGAAACGAGTCAATCAAGACGTTGAACGCGAACTTAGAATCTACTGCAATTACATGCAGAACGACTGAATCAAATGAATATCTATGATGAAGTTCAGTGACAATTTCAATATCTTCTCGATCACTTCAATGATCTTCTTCTACTTCAATAAAGAATTTCACTTTCGAATGAGTTTCAATTCAGATATGACTGACTACGAAACAACTTGTGAATGACTTGAAGTCAGAAAAGCAGATGATATTGTCATTCAAATGAAAGAGCTACTGAACTTCGATCATCAACAATTGAAAAAGACGAAGCTGATCATTGAAGTTCAGATCAATAAACATAGACGAAACGTCATCTATGAAGTAGATGACTGAGTTTGACTATCTTCTAGAAACGTCAAGACAACAAGACTCTGCAAAGATTTGAAAGATAAACAGCTAGATCTCTATCAAATCACTGTCAAAGTGAGTATTTTCTATCATCTTCGTCTATCAGTCAGCATGAAGCATCTGCATTCGATGTTCAGCTCGAAGCTACTGCGATCGTATTCAGAAGATTCTCTATCAGAACAGCATTCAGAATCATTCAGATCAATCATTATTGAAGACGATGAACACTGAAAGATAGACGATATATTGAACTTCAGACGCTATCGAGATCGAATACAGTACAAAGTCAAATGAACAGATCTAGATAGAAACAACGAATGATACTATGTCGATAAAGAGAAATTCGATGACTCAGAGAAAGTTTTGAACGAATTTCATAAGCTATATTCAAACAAATCGCGCTAAATATCGAAATAACTATCAACCAAAGTGAGCAGATGAACTACATTCATGCGAACATGAATTTTCGAAGGGAAAAGTAATGTTACGAGCGTATCAAGACTGAACAAGACTGAAGCTCTAATCAATTTGCATCAGATTTGACTCAGATATGACTCAGATATGACTCAGATATGATTCAACACTATTTTTCTTTCCCAACACTCTTTTCTTTCACCAACATCTTGTTCATCTACATCACATTCTTTTCGTGTCACAAACACATTTCTTTCAGATCTAGCACAGTCTCTGAACATTACATAAATAGAAGCTTTTGTATCAATCTTCTTCTGTATTCTTAATATTCAGTTATAGCTATCTCTAAAGATCAAGCACTATCAATTCTGATCTTCATTGATTGTATCATCTAGACACGATTCTGACAGAAGATCAGAAAGACAAGCATCAGACGTTGTCATGAACAGCATGTTATGAAGACAACTGTCACACTCATCTGAGCGATAAGAAAGATTCTGAATAATACTCAAAACTCTCGCGAAAGAATCGTTTCTACACAGCAACTCATCGTCAATCGAAAGTGTATGATGAGAAAAGTGATGAAAGTTCGTTCACTATGATCGCGAAATCAGAGATTTTCGATAGCAAAGAATATGACTTGAATAGATCGAACAGCACAGAGAAAGCTATTCATCAAGCAGTCGAAGAAGAAAATCGACTTAGCGAAACTCTACGAGCATTCACTATTGCAGCAGAAAACACTCTCAAACAAGAAGAAAATCATCTTGAAGTAAAGAAAGATCTTAGAAAGCTTACAAATCAAGCGAGTTTTATAAGCATGTACAACGAATTGTACATTCTCTTTAAACAAGAAGAGAAAGATTTTTCGCAGCGCATGCAACAGATCAAGAATGAAATACATCAAGCTATTTATGACGTAATTCAAGATGAGTCGATTGCATTGTGTAAGAACATTCGATATCGTGACATAGTCATGAAGAAGTCACTCACAGAAGTCAAGTTCATCAAGCAAGAAGAATATGTATTTTTCAATGAAGATCATATATTCAGAGAACTTAAACAGATGATGAAAGTTATCAGAAAGAGATTTAACTTGTGTGATTCAAAGAAATATTCACAGAAGAAAGTCAATTTGAATCGATTTCAGTACATAAAATAAGTACTTGAGAAGCAAGCTTCTAGTTCAAAAAACTAGAAAACTCTTCAATCAATGAATCATTGAAGAAGTCTAGTCAAGAGTCGAAAATCGAAAGCATATTTATCTTCATGAACGACTCGACACAGTTACGAGTCTGAATCAAGATCAACGATCATACAGCATGTTTATTCATTGACAGTGACTGTACAAGAAACTATATGTTCTCAGAATTTGCTAAAAAAGCGCAAATATCTTTGCAGAAGAAAGAAGAATTTTACAATCTGTGAAACTTCAATGAAATACTCATGAAGTATAATAACGAACTAATAGATCAAAAGACTCGACTCATTCATTTGAGACTTGAATGTCACTGAGAGAAGTTGCATTTAGATGTTACGAAGCAATCAGACAGCGATATAGTTCTAGACATATCATGACTTCGTATGATCAATTCAATGATAGATTGAGTTAATGAAACAATTGCTTTTCTTCATACAGAAACGACGCGATTGCACTCGATATTGAAGTCATCAAAGAATGTGAAAATCTTCGCAATGACAACGAATGATATGCGCAGCGAGCTGAAGAACAGCTCAGATGCACAGATGTTATGAAGCAGAAAGATTAAAAGTAATCTTGCTATCGTTGAAATTTCTAAAGAATATCAGAAATATAAGATTCTGTTTGAGAAAGAAAGTGATCAAGAGACACTACTCAAACATCAATCGTGAGATCATGAGATCAAGCTCATAGATGACAAGAAACTCACGAAACAGTTCATTTACTCATTGTTGACAGAAAAGTTCGATGCTTTGTGACAATATCTGAAAGAGAACATGTGAAAAGAATTCATTAAAGAATCGCAGTCGTCAGCAGAATACTCAATTCTGTTTGTTTCAAAATTGAATGAAAGTCTAAGACTATGTGTCAATTACAGAGCATTGAATAACATCACAATTAAAAACAGCTATTCGCTATCGCTCATATCTGAACTGCAAGACAGACTTCAGAGAGCACAATGATTTATGAAATTTGATATACTTGAAGCATTTAATTGAATACGAATTAAAGAAGAAGATGAGTGAAAGACAGTCTTTTGCACTCGACTAAAACACTACGAGTATTTAACCATGTCTTTCGATTTAATCAATGCTTCAGTCACGTTTCAGACATTTGTGAATAATGTGCTACGATGTTATCTGAATCAGTTCATCATCGTATATCTGAATAATATACTAGTATATTCAAAGACGAAGAAAGAACATGTGCAACATGTTAGAAAGATTCTACAGACTTTGAAGAAAGTCAATCTGCGCATCAAGTCAGAAAAAAGTGAATTTCATGTACAGAGTGTATAGTTTTTGAAATTCATAGTCACGTCTCATGATCTAAGAATGAATTCAAAGAAGATAGAAGCTGTTACGACTTGATTGATATCAAAGTCAAAGATCGAAGTTCAATTCTTCTTAGAATTCGCGAACTTTTATAAACGCTTTATAGAGAAATACTTCAGAATCGTCTCGTCACTTACGAATCTTACGAAGAAGAACATATCGTTCGTGTGAACTGAGAAAGCAGAAGAAGCTTTCAAGAAGCTGAAGAAATTGTTCATCTTTCAGTCAGTACTGATCATGTTTGAATCAGGAAAATCTATTACGCTTGAGATGAACGCGTCAGACGAAGCTATTGAGACGTGTATCAGTCAATCAGATGATAAGAAACATCTGCACTCTATTGCTTACTACAGTTGTAAGTTTACAGTTGCTGAATTGAACTATGAGATACATAATAAAGAGCTACTAGCTATTGTTGACTCTTTCAAACAATGAAGAGTGTATTTGAAAGAATTTAAACATCAGATTCAAGTATATACAGATCATAAAAATCTGCTATACTTCACGATCATGAAAGTTCTGAATCGAAGACAGATCAGATTATCAAAGAAATTGTCATCATACAACTTCAACATTCAGTATTGAAAGAGATCTGAAAATTCGAAGACTGATGTCTTGAGCAGAAGAGCAGATCACATGACAGATAAATCACAGATAAATCAGACTATCTTACAACAGAATCAGAATGATTTCATTGTCTACAATAAACAAAATGCAGCTACGCTACGAATTTACAATCGAGATCTCGAAAAACAAATCAAGCTAAAGCTAGCAAAGAACTTAGTCGCGCAGAATATTATAAAGAATATTGCTGACAACGCGAACTTTGAAATAATCAATGAAATACTAACATTTCAAGATCTCATCTATGTTTCAGCAAGATGCAGACAAGAGATAATAAGCGATTATCACAAGTCAATGATACATGAACATCAGAGTTCGAATAAGATCATTGAAAGAATATCTAGAATCTACTACTTCTCTAAGATGAGAAAGCAGATAGAAGATATCATAAGAAAGTGCAACGTATGCATTCAAACGAAGCATAGTCAACACAGATTTTACGAACTTTTGAAAAGTCTCAGCACATCAGATCATGCATGAAAAAGCATAGCTTTGAACTTTATAGTCAAGCTATCAAAGTCAAAGAAAAAAGTTATGAGAACAACGTACGACTTTATATTGATGATCACAGACAGACTAATCAAGTATGAATACTTCTTGTCATACAAAGAAGCAACATTTGCAGAAGATTTAACATACACATTTCTGAGAATGATTGTAGCAAATCATGAATTATCAGATGAGATAATTTCGAATAAAAACAAGCTCTTCACATCGAAATTCTGAAAATCGTTGATGAATCAATTAAAGATTCATCATAAGCTGTCAACAGCTTATCATTCACAGATGAATGAATAAATGAAAAGAATAAATCAGACACTGAAACAGTATCTCAGATGCTATATTAACTATAGACAAAATGATTGAGTACAGCTACTGTCAGTAGCACAGTTGACTTTCAATAGCACAACAACGAAAGTAATCAACATGTCATCATTCTTTGCAAACTATGAATTCGAGTCGAAGATTCTTAAGAAATCGCGTGAGTTTGTACAATTAACTCAAAAAGCTATGATATAGATCGAATAAATACATTTGTTGCACAAAGAGCTGCAAAAGAACATTCAGTTTCTAAGCAAGCGCATGATCTTGTATGCGAATAAGAAAAGAGATAGAGAATCTACTTTTAAAAAGAGAGACAAAGTTTATTTATTAAGATGAAATGTCAAAATGAAAAGATCAAGTAACAAGTTGAATCACATGAAACTAGAATCATTTGAAATTCTAGAAGAAAAGAGATCAATTAACTATGAGTTAAATCTTTCAACATCTATGAGAATACACTCAATATTTCATATTTTTCTTTTGAAGTCTGCAGACTCGAATACGTCAATTCAAACAGAATCTTCAGAAATTGATTCAGAGAGTCAGAATGTCAAGTACGAAGTAGAGAATATACTAGATCAACAGAATATCAAAGATCAATCTCATTGATTAGTCAAGTGAAAAGATTATGAACATATCAAGAACACTTGAGAATCAAGAAAGAATCTCAAGAACTGTCAGATGCTTCTGTGACAGTTTCAGTTAAGAAACTCAGTCAGTCAAAGTCTGATGAAATCTCAATCTGCTCGAAAGACACGTCAAAGAGAAGATCGTTCAGCGATGAATTGCTAGCTCTTGTCTCTTCTTTCTTGAGCTCGACGATGTTTTGAAACTCTCGTTCAATCATCATTTGTTTCTTGTTCTTCAGAAACACAAATTGATTTTGCAGACGAGTAGTTCTTGCGAAGATCTTTTGCATCTGCTTGTGAGCATTCAGCAGCTCACGAAGAACGCGATCGCGTTCTGTCTTTATTCTTTTTCACTTCATCATCAAGAAAGTGAGATTGCACTTGCGATCGAGACGCACACACTCGATGCAACGATCAGATTCGTTGTCAACACGACATTTCTTTTGCAAGTGACTGCAGTGTTCACAAGAACGCATGACGATACACTCAGAATTTGTACGCTCAAGAAGATCTCTGCGACGCAAGATAGAGTTCTTTGTTGTGCAATGAGAAGACATGAAGAAAAAGTAATTTTCAAGATGAAAATCTTAGAAGAGAATCTAGTGTTAGAATTCTTTCGCGAATGATTAGATAAGACAATGATTAGATAATCATTGAGTAATCAGAGTCTCGAAGTGATCGCTCTGATCGCTTGAATCAAAAGTGATCACAGTGAGCATGATGAGCATGATGCTCATCTTGCTCATCTTGTTCGAGAATGATCAAAGAGATCATTCAGAGCAGAGATGACTTGACACGATTCTTCTATGTTTATATAATGATGATCGTTCTCTTAGATAGAAGCTTCGTGCTCAACTCATGTAATAGTCAATACAGTCTATTGTCTTAGCTATTTTCAGACTTTCAGTCTAGTGATTAGTTTGTTACTATACTGATCTCTGTTTATATCTTGTGTTGTTAAAGAAACAATCGTTACAATTAATTATCGATTGATGAATTATTGATTGTAATTGTAATTGTAATTGTAATTCATACATTCTTGTGACATCGATTTAGACTTGATTCATGAGAGACTTTATGCTATGTGTATTGAATGAACAAAACTCTCTGAGAAAGAAAATCGCTCGTCGACTACACGACGACTTCACGTTGTCGAAACAGTAAGATTGACACTATATTATCAGTAATGAATCTATAGCTTCTATTCAGCGCGTGACGCTCGAGTAAACTCTTGATAAGAGTGTCTGTGCTGTTTGATTATGATGCATCGTCTTTGCTCTGCTCTTTATTGACGATATTCTATACAACGATGTTTCGATTTGATTTTTGATTCAAAGATGAAAGACGTTTCTTTGCACTCGTGATGCTCGTGATTGTAACGCAGAAACTGTGTTCTCTTGCTCAATGATTGTCATTCATTGAGCAGAGAAATGTGTGATGAAAGAAAGACGCGCACGATGAGAAGATAGAGTGTGATTGTATTGAATAATTCTTTTCTTCTCTTGATTTGACTTGTGTCACGTAGACGTTGAATAGATTGTTAGTATAGACGTGCGATCGCAATCGTTCGATGCTTAGCTGATCGATAGTAGAGATGTGTTCTGATCGTTCTCATGCGCTCTCGATTTTTCACGTAGATAGATGTATGATCTGATGTCAAGTAAAGAAGATGAGTTCAAGTCTTCTCAGTATATCAGCGTGATCGACGAGTCACTACTTCTTCAAGCACTGTAGTCACGACTCTCAGACTCATCATCTGAAACGACTATTCTATCTGATATCTTCATCGGCAAATCCTCAAGTGCTAATTAGTCAACCACACGCAGCTAATCACCACGTTGACATCGTTGGCATCGTTGGCAGGTAATCAAATCAGAGATTCAATCAAACATCACTAAATTACGTCATTAATCTCGTACTTAGGTCTAATAGCTGGTAAATTGAATCATTTACCTTTGCGCATAGATAATTAGATGGCTAACAGCATTATTAAACAGTTTGACAACATCTTCGTTCTTCGCATTCTACATACTCACCATTCTACTCGCCATTCTACATGCTCACCATTCTACTCGCCACCCTACATACTCACCATCCTACTCGCCATCCTACATACTCATCACCCTACTCGTCACTCTACATGCTCACCACCCTACTCGCCCACCTACTCGCCCACCTACTCGCCCACCTACTCGCCCTACCTGTTACGATCCTAGCCTTCGCCTATCCTTCGCCTGGTTCCATCCTAATCGGGCCTAGCGGGAACCTGAGCTAGCCATGATAAAGAGAAAGATAACCACAACACCATTGTACCAGCGCTGTTAGGAATCGAACCTAATATAAACTAAATCACTCAACGACTATGATGTCATTGAGACTCTGCCTTCTATGTGTAAGGCGCCAACCCTATCGGGCCTAGCACAGGGCTGAGACGGACACATATAAGCCGAGTTCTTTCCTGTACATACTCTTTCCTTCCTTAGTATTTGTCTATTAGTTAAATGACACCCATATGACTCGCTCTATGCTGGCCCCTAACACTACCAATCTCTCTACCAAACGCCCTACCAATCTCTCTACCAAACGCTCTATCAAACGCGTCGATTGAACGCATAAAACACGTCAAACAGTGCTTCAAACAATGCTTTCTACATGGCTTGAAAACAGTACTGTTACCTCTGTGGTTAGTAATCTCCGCTCTCAGCCGAAGGCCGACGCTAGGAAATTCAGGGGATTCAGAGTATTTACTTCTTCCCACTTCTTTCTTCCTTCGTAGAACAGTTTCTACTTTCTATTTCATACGAAATAATGCTAACTGACTCAATAGAACGCACTCTTCATGGCTCGATATTGAACTTTCTACTGACCTTTCTGCTGAGCTTTCTACTGACCTTTCTACTGACCTTCCGATCGAGGTTCTGTCACGGACTGAGGGCTGAATGGAACCAGGATGGAATTCTAATAACTAGATTTTAGATACAAGACGTTGCACGAAGAAGAAAGGAAAGAAAGAGATCATTCAGATGTTCTTATACCCCATGAACGCTGGGTACCATCCGTACCGGGGGGCCCCCATAACACCACTGATAACCTCACGCCTATCATCACCTATAATATTGTCCAACACCACCTAAGTGACCTAACACCTCTTTTCCCAACACCTTCCGAGTAACACATGCTAAAACCGTGACAGGTTCCGACCGAGCTTTCTACCAAACGCCCTACCAAACTTTCTACATGCTTCAAATTACTCGTCGGTCGAGCGCATAACATGGGTCGAACAGTGCTTTCTACATGGCTCCTTCCATGATTCCCTACCAAGCACCCTCCATGTTTCCCTACCAAGCACCCTCCATGTTTCCCTACCGAGCACCCTTCATGTTTCCCTACCGAGCACCCTTCATGTTTCCCTACCGAGCATTCATGTTTGGCTCCCTTTATGATTCCCTACCGAATACCCTACATAGTCAACAATTCATTCAAATAGATGGTTAGATAACTAGTTAGATAATAAATTCTTTGAATTAATACCTTGCTTTTGAATGCGCTTGAGCAGATAGAATTGAGCATATAGAATCAGAATAATCAGTGTCAGCAGTGTTATTTTGATGATTCATGTCATTTTGATGATTCGTGTCAATGTGATAAACGATGTCAATGTGGTAAACGATGCCAATGTGGTAAACGATGCCATTTAAGCTATTAGGCATGCGCCCGCAGCTAATCACGCCAAAGTGATCTTATAAGAAGGGGGGTCGGCCAAAATGGTAAATCACCTAATTTACCGGCTAATTACGTGATTAGGCACCCGACGGGATTTCCCGATGTTTTCATCAATTACTCGACGACACTGTCGATGTGATGAAGACGTTTCGATATCGACGCAGTCGACGGATCGCAAATTCTTCGATCACTTGTAGTCACAACTCGCAGCGGCAGACTCTTCATCTGAATTGTCTTTTTCACTAGTAGTATCTTTTCATCTCTTACTGACATCGACATGTCATTAATCTTCTTCATCGACAAATCTCATCGGATGCCTAATCACGTAATTAGGCGGTAAATTAGGTGATTTACCATTTTGGCCGACCCCTCTTCTTATAAGACCACTTTGACGTGATTAGCTGCAGACGCATGCCTAATAGCTTAAATGGCACGAATCATCAAAATGGCACGAATCATCAAAATAACATGAATGATCAAAATAACATGAATGATACTGCTGACAATGATTATTCTGATTCTATATGCTCAGTTCTATATGTTCAATTCTATATGTTCAAGCGCATGCAAAAGCAAAGTATTAAATCAATGAATTTATTATCTAACTAGTTATTTAACCATCTATTTAAACGAATTGTTGACTATGTAGGGTATTCGGTAGGGAATCATGAAGGGAGCCATGAAGGGTGCTTGGTAGGGAAACATGGAGGGTGCTTGGTAGGGAAACATGGAGGGTGCTTGGTAGGGAAACATGGAGGGTGCTTGGTAGGGAAACATGAAGGGTGCTTGGTAGGGAAACATGAAGGGTGCTTGGTAGGGAAACATGAAGGGTGCTTGGTAGGGAAACATGGAGGGTGCTTGGTAGGGAATCATGGAAGGAGCCATGTAGAAAGCACTGTTCGACCCATGTTATGCGCTCGACCGACGGGTAATCTGAAGTATGTAGGAAGTTTGGCAGGGCGTTTGATAGAAAGCTCGGTCGGAAGCTCAGTAGGAAGCTCAGTAGAAAGCTCGATCGAAAGGTCAGTAGGAAGATCACTAGAAAGCTCGGTCGGAAGGTCAGTAGAAAGGTCAGTAGGAAGGTCAGTAGGAAGGTCAGTAGAAAGCTCAGTAGAAAGCTCGGTCGGAAGCTCAGTAGGAAGCTCGGTCGAAAGGTCAGTAGGAAGGTCACTAGAAAGCTCGGTCGGAAGGTCAGTAGAAAGATCACTAGAAAGCTCGATCGAAAGGTCAGTAGAAAGGTCAGTAGAAAGCTCGGTCGGAAGCTCAATATCGAGCCATGAAGGGTGTGTTCTATTGAGCTAGTTAGCATTGTTGAAATACGATTGTTGTTGTTCTAGAAAGTAGAACTACGAAGGAAGAAAGAAGTGGGAAGAAGTAAATACCCTGAATTCCCTGAATTTCCTAGCGTCGATCTTCGGCTGAGAGCGGAGATTACTAACCACAGGGGTAACAGTACTGTTCTCAAGCCATGTAGAAAGCATTGTTTGAAGCACTGTTTGACGTGTTTTATGCGTTCGATCGACGCGTTTGATAGAGCGTTTGGTAGAGAGATTGGTAGGGCGAGTAGGTGGGCGAGTAGGTGGGCGAGTAGGTGAGCGAGTAGATGAGCGAGTAGGTGGGCGAGTAGATGAGCGAGTAGGTGAGCGAGTAGGATGGTGAGTAGGTGAGCGAGTAGATGAACGAGTAGGTGAGCGAGTAGGTGAGCGAGTAGAATGGTGAGTAGGTGGGCGAGTAGGTGGGCGAGTAGGGTGGTGAGTAGGTGGGCGAGTAGATGAACGAGTAGGTGAGCGAGTAGATGGGCGAGTAGGTGAGCGAGTAGATGAGCGAGTAGGTGGGCGAGTAGATGAGCGAGTAGGTGAGCGAGTAGGTGAGCGAGTAGGTGAGCGAGTAGGTGAGCGAGTAGAATGATGAGAATGTAGAGTGATGAGTAAAGTGATGAGTATGTAGAATGACGAGTAGAATGATGAGCATGTAGAATGACGAGTAGAGTGATGAGTATGTAGAATGACGAGTAGAATGATGAGTATGTAGGGTGACGAGTAGGATGGTGAGTATGTAGAATGGCGAGTAGAATGGTGAGCATGTAGAATGCGAAGGACGAAGATGTTGTCAAACTGTTTAATGATGCTGTTAGCCATCTAATTATCTATGCGCAAAGGTAAATGGTTCAATTTACCAGCTATTAGACCTAAGTACGAGGTTAATGGCGTAATTTAGTGATGTTTGGTTGAACCTCTGATTTGATTACCTGCCAACGGTGCCAACGATGCCAACGTGGTGATTAGCTGCGTGTGGTTGACTAATTAGCACTTGAGGATTTGCCGAAGTTCGTAGATCGATTGTGACTGTTAGAGAGGAATGTTGTCGCGTGGGTGAAAACTCTGCACGATGACTTTTCTGATCACGCAACGTTCTAACATCGTTCGAACTGCGTCGAATTGAGATCTCTTGACTCTTCTGACTTCTATTCGAACACAGAATAGAATCAAAAGGTTCGTAGTCGACATCACGTACAGATGAATCTCGTTGTCAGTCGATGAATTATTGATAAACAATTAATAAGTTTTATGAAAAGAAAACTCAATGATGTAAATAATTATCAATCAATAAATAATACTAGATCAATCAACAATTGATCACATAATTTATATTTGAGATTGACAAGTTGTGTAACTTGTCTGTCAATTGAAATTTCAGAATTATTAATTCAAGATCAATCTAGTATTGATTGTGTATTAGTGATTGATGGTTGAATGGGAAAGAGTTCAACGGACCATGGAAATTTTGAAATGGCTCAGCCGTGCGACGGGAAGCCTAGCGCAAAACGTTAGCGTTGATATTTCAACCGTTAGTGTTGGTCTGGCGAGCTGCATCCTCCCAAATGCCTGGTAGGGCTGGTACCAGTTCTACTTGATCCAGTCAGTCAATCAGGGAGCTCAGGAACTCACACTCTTCACAAATGTTTCAGGGATGATTCGTGTTCGAACCTACCCGTTGTTTACAACCTTTTGAATGGAACCAGTACTAAATCAGAATGGGAAAAAAAGGAACAACTAGGATGTGGAGGCATAAATTCTAAATGCCGAAACTGCCCACTACAACTCATGAGATTGTTTATTGATGATCCCCTCCGCTGAAGAACACAGTACTTCACGGTTTCCAACGATTTCTATGTCTATTCGACGCCTGTCGCTGTATGTTCCGAGATGTCGGTCGATTTATCACTGCTTTCGAATAAAATTGCTGAACAGTTTCCTCCACCTCCTGCAGATCGGCTCTACAATTTGTGGATTTATGAAG
>JAABUY010005261.1_pt1 | contig 13128 bp, 22 predicted proteins | sample 5560271 | NCBI WGS metagenome assembly JAABUY01 (sample SAMN10711886, study PRJNA513374) | rock metagenome | isolation source: Antarctica rocks | place: Antarctica: Victoria Land, University Valley
GACAGTGGTTCTGAGGTGACTGTCAAGCCAGACCCAGCAAGTGACTCTGAGGTCGCTGTCAAAGATAATCCAGATGGTGATTCTGAGGTGGCAGTCAAGCCAGACTTGAACGAGGATCAAGGCTCCAAGAAGAGGCAGAAAGGCAGCACAGGAAGCACTCTTGGTGATGATGCCAATGGTGGCAGTGATGACATCAAACAGGAAGCCTCCGCAGAAGCATCAGCAATCAAGCCAGATCCAGACGTTAAGTCAGAACCCAGTCAGACATGATCCTGGCTGCAGTACTCCTCTTGTGAGATTGTGTGATCTAGCATTTTCTTATCAAGCAGTGTGTACAAGCACTGTGAGTGTTCTTGGGTGTCAACGCTGATCATCACTACCATCAGCATGATGTTTCATTAACAGCACTGCCTACGTGTTTGCGATCAAATTCATGAAGCATCAAACAAGGCCAAGCACAGGTTTCGCCTTCTGTTGGATGAGACGACTTTGTATGCAGCATCTGCTCTGCTTGTGTCTCTGTGCAAGACCTGCTCTTGATCAGGTTCACGCTAGTCTCAGGAACAGATTCTAGTGTTTCAGATGAGCACACATGCTTTGAAGCCAGGATCACTGCTAGAGTGAGGGTCATAACGTATAATATGTTGTACAATATTGCGTCATATAACTTCTCATAAGACACCTATGATTTTGCTACATGCTTGACGTTTGACCATGACATTCAAGCAGTCAAGCCTCTCCATCCCACTTTGGCAATCTGGTCATTTTGATGAAGCCATACGCTCCATGAAGTCCTTGTTGATATCAAAGCATTCTTGCTCTTCTTCTCCACCTATGTATGCCACATTTATGCCTGCCCGTGTAAGAGTGTCCACCCCAGCATTGTTCACAAGAGGGTTGGGATCTCTGACCCCCACAATCACCTGCAGCAACAGTGTGTCAATACAAATGCAGATCTTCTTATAGTACATTGCTCTATCATGTATATGTTCTTGTTCATTTCCAACCCCTGCATCAGAACATGCTACACGATTCATGTTGCGTACATGGCACCACAGCATGGATGGATGGACAAGCAAGCAATGCTGTGCCTACTGAAGCATGCAATTTGATGTAGTGGAGGCATGCTGGCAATCGTCAATGCTGAAGATGCAAGCAGTGACACAGCTCTGATCCAAGGCTCTGGGAGATGTGGAGAAACAGCTCAAGGAATGGCAGTTCTGCTGACAGATTCGACTTGCATGAATTCTGATGCATTTTATGCATGTTTCAGAGGATCTGTTGGCTGCACCCCTGGAGTTTTACTGCTGATTCAAATGATGACCTGGCAAATTTCCAAGAAAGCAATGTTGTTACATAGTTCAGACATGCTGAGCAGAGCTCTGAATCTCAAGATGGAGTGGAGGTGTGCAAGGCTGACCTTTGCAACCTTGGCATCCACAAGAGCCTGACTGCATGGAGGCGTCTTGCCATAATGATTGCAGGGCTCAAGTGTCACATATGCTGTTGCTCCCGATGCTTGCTGTCCTGCACCATCAGCCAATTATGCACAAGGGACTGAAACACATTCACTGTCACTTGCAAGATCAAGGAAGCAGAATGCTTTAACCTGGGACTTTTCTACAAACAATGCCAGCAAGTGTAACCTTTCCTTTGCTTGTCTCTTCTGCATGAGACTGTACAATGCTTTGCAGCAGACACAGATCTCTTTGGACAGCTTGCATCAGACAGCTTGCAACCGACAGCTGACAAACATTAGCTAATGCCAGCCAGCTTGTAGCACACTGCTTGTCGAAAGCGGCTTTGTTGAGCATGTGCCTTGCAAGCTTTTGCAGAAATCTTACCAGCTGCGCGCAAAGCAAATACTTCAGCGTGAGGCTCGCCTGCCTTTGGATGATAGCCCTCACCAATCACCTGCACAGAGTTGTGCGGGCCTCATTTGACAACCTGATGTTGCATAAGTTGAATGTTGCATGTACAGGCTGCAGCATCAACTTAATATACATGCATGTGACTCATTTGGCATGTCTGCATAGGTATGGTATGGCTTATCATGTGCAAAGTGCGCTGTGCTTGCTGGCTACCTTGCCTTGCTTTACAATGACACATCCCACGGCAGGATTAGGGAACGTCTTGCCCAGTGCCTTTTTTGCTAAAGATAGGGCATGCTGCATATGCTGCCTATCTTGAGAACTAACTTCTTGTGCCAGTTGGCTAGCGGCTGAAGGCAAGACAGCGGTGTTGCAACAGAAGCGGAAGAGCCAGAGGAGTCCGAATCAGCTGCTCTGTGTGTTCTCACCGGCTGCATGACATGCTTGAAGCCGCATGATCGAGACATGCCGCCTGATACCACTACAGGAACGGGTCCTGCCTGCTTTGGTAAGCGCCTGAGGTTGGTTAAATCCTCGTTGGAAGGCCCACCTCGGCTGTGCAGAACCGCAACGATTGCTGTGAGCAGGGCCGAAGAAAGTTACTGAACCTACTGTTGTCATGCCAGTTGCATGGCTTCAGCTATTGCACGGTCTGTTGCATCAAATTACACTTGTGGACCTTGCTGGAGATTGTACGCGTTTTACCAAGGCGCCATAGGCTGTCAAGGATAACTTGCGCGACTTATGTTCACAAGAGTGGCTCCAGGTATTCATAAGGTGCATGCAAACCTTACAGAGACATTTGAAGAAGAGCAAAACCTGCATTTCAGTTCAAGCCAAGCTTTGCATATTACAAATCCATTCGAGTGTTGCTGCAAATCTTTGCAAAAGCTTGGTTGCTACATGAACTCTGTGTTCTCACAGCATATGCTCTGTGCTATAGTGTACAGCGGCTCAAAAATTCGCATCAAGTGGCTTGTTGCCCATCTTTCCTAAAAGCTGTGATCCAGCCATGTGTCTCGTCCCTGAAGGCTGTTTCAAAGGATCTCAAAGCCTTGGTCTGCTTGGCATCCAGCTTTGGAGGCAGAAAGAAGGCTGCTTTGAGCATTGTTCTCTGGTGCTCGGTCAACGACACAGGGTACACCACCTCAAAAGTGATGTGCAAGTCTCCCTGCACATAGCTGAACTGTTTCACCTACAAGTGTTGTTTGCAATGGACAAGGCAAAGAGTAAGCCACTTGGTTCTGAACTAGCTCATTGTGAGTACTGATGCTGCTGCCTGTGCATTTCACCTGCAGTCCTATATTTGGTGTTCGTCCACAACATTTGATGTGAAAAACCACACGTTTCAAGCAGTAGCTGGTTCATGACGCATGCAGGCAAGCTATTTTGCAAGGTCAGACAGGTATAGCAACATTGATAATGGGCATGTGAAAGCTCACCTTGCCGCCTGAAGCCTTTCTCATTCCTTCCTGAGGGACAAGCTCCGTGTCGCCAGTCTTGACAATATCTGTGACGGGCACGCTGAGCGTCCTGCATCATGCAAGGAGATTTCTAAACAAGGGTTAAACTGGTAGGCATTGGGAGGCATGCCAGCATTGACATTGCACGCAGCTTTGAACACACACATACATAGGATACCCTTTTTCAGCCAATGCAGCATTCCACTTTTTGGATCACTACTTGGCTTGTGGCCAAAGCGGCGCCACCACTGCACTATATCTGCAAGAGTAGACGATGTTGCCAATGCAACATTTTGGGATCAGCTGCTGGCTGTACAGCTCCTGACCAGAGAGAAGGCAGCTTGCCTGCCATCCAGAGTGTCTACTGGCAAGGCTGTCCCACAAAGCGCCTGATACAAGGGGATCTGAGCAGTATACAGCAGGTCTGAGCCCTTGCAGGTGAACCTGGGGTGCTGCTGCGCCTTCAGGACATACACGACAGGGCCTGCCATATTCTTGGGCCCCACATCTCCCTCCTTGTCAAACACAAACTGTGTTCCCTCTGGCAGGCCTGGCCTCACCTGGACGCACATGCAGCCACTTTCAGCCCAGGTCATGGTCAGGCATGCGTTCACCGTGCATGAAGCATGTGTGGGAAGAGTGTTCATGTTTGCTGAGCGCTGAGTCTTCGCAAGCCATTGTTGTAGCTTGAATTCCCCACTGTAGGAGGCGTCAATCAATGGATACCAGACACACCGGCAGACTCTTTGCTTTGCTGGCGCTACTGCTTGTCTGGCAAGCTGTTACAAGAAGGCTCAATTCAGTGCTGCGGATGGGCATTGCTATGTCGAAAATCTACATGCCTGCTGGGCACAGTACTACAGGTGCCTCCAGGACTGATCACAAAGCCACAGTCTCTTGCATATTTCTTCCCCAAGGATGCAGAACAAGCTTCAGATTGCGGACAACATGCATTGCAGACGCAGCAGATGGGTTTATATGTTGATGTGCAGCATGCATGCCATTGGCTTCATGATGTTGGGCACATCAAGCTATGGCCAACACATGCCAAGCATGTACCAGCTGTGGTGCTCATGTAATTTGGCACCGGAAGCCAATTTCTGCTGTAACCTGGAGACAGTTCAGTGGCATCATTCGTCTCTTCAAGACAGCCTCACTTCAGGCCTACAATGAAATCTAGTGACCTGATCAAAATGTGCAGCAAGGCAAGGACTGCCTTGTCATGAGCTCAACACCATGTGGTTGAAAGAGCTTACATCAATGCTGAGCTCTCTCTGCTCGGTGGCGGATGTGCCATCTGCTTTCACCACCTGGCGCTCATGTGTGACCTTCTTGACACAACCATGATACATCTCTTCCAGACTCAACAGCAATGAACGCTGCAGCAACAACAAGAGGCTCCGAGAGCCAAACCAGGGCCGACGACTGACACTGTTGACAGAGCATAGACGTCTCTGCTGTTGCCCTAGAAGAAAAGCACTTCCACACCGACATCACATAGACTTTTGCCATGCAACTTGGAAGCACCCTATGAATGCTAGGATGGCGCAGCTCTACCGAAGCACAAGGCAATTTGCAACAATGCAAAAACAGCAGGGACTTACTGTACTCTGCTTGCCTAATTCAAGCTTAGGTGTTGCAGCCATATTCTCAAAGCTTGAAGCCAGCCCTGCAGTGCCCAATATCAGCACTGAGAGCTCTGATGCTTGCACGCTATACAATGGAAGTACTGTTACAGCAGGATGGAAGTGAGTGACTGCCCACCATTCAGAGCCTCATATGGATTAGAGGTGCCGAAGAAACTGCTAAAGACCTGCTCAGGACCGCTGACTGGATCAAAGCTGTACCCCGTCCAGCCTGTGCCTGGAGCAGTGCAAGGGTGAAAGGAGACACAAGCTGTCATCAGCTGCTTCATAGCCCTTCTGGAAGTAAGCAAAAAGGGTGATGTGGAGCATAGGCCATAAGCTACCTGGCTGAGTTTCGGCCATGCCAGCTTTGAGAGCCTGCTCTCCATGCAAGTCAAGAATACCTTTTCGCTGTGCTGCATAGCAAGATGCGGTGTGACTTAAGGGATTGAGAACAGTTGCTGAGACATTTTTAGACTTGAGCAGGAAGCTCACGGTTGCTGAGGATGTCGTAGGCTTCGCATATCTGCAAGAAGTCCTGCTTTGCTGTGTCTGACGCATTCCTGTCTGGGTGATATACCAAAGCCAGCTTTCTGAACCTGTACAGACCATCTGAACTCAGTGTCAAGGGCGTGACCAGCACAACAGGTTTTCTGCGCTGCTTACGCTTTCTTAACGTCAACATCGGTGGCATTCCTGCACGTGAACCCAGCGTTAGCAGATACACAACGTTAGAGAACACGCAGTAGCACTTGCATGTGCCCAGGAGTAGACGAGCGTCAACAGTACCTGGTCAACCCTAACGCCTGATAGTAGTCAAAATCGACAGCCATGCTGTCAACTCAGCAAAGTGGCTGCGTTCGCACTATTTTGGAAAGGCACAAAGCAGCACTTGACAGTAACTGCCGACAGTGAAGGGCTTTGTGCATGAGGTTGCTCCCTGCTCAAGGATGCTGCTTACGCCGTGCGTGATGCTTGACGGGCTGCGAGCAAGAGCAAACCCTGGTGTACCCTCCCTCGCTCAACTAGACGTTGGGTCCGCCGGCCATGCTTCGCGCGAACCGGTCAAAGTAACGCTCCTCCTGTCAGCGCCATCTAACCCACCGCCTCATATCCTCGTGTCCTTGCATTGCTATAGCTGCTGATTGGGTGAGCTCGTCACCGGGGTTATTGATTCCGCTAGTTTGAACGTCACCAAGATCAAGTTACGGCCCTGCTGCTTTCGCTTCACTTTGCCTCATTAGGAACATCATGCATGACCTCTGACACATCGTGAAAGGGCACCGTATCGCGACTACATTCCTCGATGCACTCAAGCGCTTCAGGCCAGCAGAGCATTTCATATCGTTCAAGTTGCAGCCGGGTCAAAGGTGCAAGGTCGCACTGCTGCCACAGCCTCTCGCGGAGAAGACACACAAGCTTCTTGCCTTCCCTGCATCAGCAATGCAACCCGCAGCAGGCATGGTCTCTGCAGCAGAAGAGTCCGCTTGCAGTCAGCAGACTGCCAAGGAACAGTCACAGGTAGCACAGATTTTCCAGGAGGTTATGCACCTGCCACATGGTGCTGTATTCATGGCAAGCATGGCAGTGCATGACAGAGACACATGCCCTGCTGTCTGTGCCATAGGATGGTCAGGCAAACGCCAAGAATGTGCGGGATCATCGGCATATACAAGCACAAGGTCAGTGGTTACTGCAGCTGTTCACATCAGCTCCATGGGTCATTTGGCTCAGCCTCTTCCAAGAAGCCTTGGCAGTCAAGTCATTGCTCGTTACGCACTTGCTTAGTTGCAGTCCTGCGTGCAGTTTGCTTGCTCAGACTGGCAGTGTCTGCCGCAGGGACCTGTCAATATTGAGATTTATGAGGGTCTGCTGATGCTGCAACATCGTGGTCAGGATAGCGCTGGCATGGTTACCCTCAAAGACGGCAAGTTCATTGAGTACAAAGCCAATGGCCTTGTCAAGGATGTCTTCAACAATACCAAGACAATGGACAAGCTGCAAGGCAAGTCAGCGGTGTTTCATGAGTGACTAATAGAAACACACAGTTAAACAATGCAGATGTAACAAATAGACCTCGCCTCACAAGGTGCTGCAATCTGCACTTCAAGTAGATTGTCAATGCTGAAGCTGAGTACATGCAGCCATTGAAGAGTCTAATGCAATCTGTTTGTGCATCAGCGTCTGCTTGACTGTATGCGATTACTTGCAGCCTTTGCTAAGATGCATCTCTCAATATCATGCTTGCTACTCGTCTTCACATGCAACAGCCAAGTCGCAGCATGATGTACACAAGCAGCTATCAAGCTTCTGCTGCAAAGAGTGTGCAGCACTTGGCTGACACAATGATGGTTTGAGTAGGCAATGTGGGCTTGGGGCACGTGCGGTACCCCACAGCAGGCACAGCGTCAGTCCAGGAAGCCCAGCCTTTCTTTGTGAACAGCCCCTTGGGCATGTACCTTGTTCACAATGGCAACATCACAAACACAGCTGAGCTGAAGGTGCTGTTGAACAGCAGCAGCAGCTTCTTCAACAGATACCTCAGAACAGACTCGGATTCGGAGGTGTGCTTCTTGCTTTGTTGACTGCTGTTCAACTACTCCTGCAGATCTCATTCTGCATGCAACTCACATGTAGACCTTGTCATTAATGACACAGGTCATGCCCACATTTCTTGCATTCAAGTACATGAGCGTCAACCCGCTGCATGCATGCTCAAATGGTGCGTGCATTGGCATTGGCGTCTCCAGACATATGCCACTTATGACAACCGCCAAGGTGTTGTCAATATTGATACGTTGTACACAGGCCTGTCCACATTTGCTAGCTGACATACAAGAGCTTTCATGCTCCAAGGTGCTTGTTACATGTTGCTCAAACCTGCCTGCAAGCAGACTTCCTGCCCAAGCAAAACAGCAAAAGGGCCATAAATTTCTGGAAGCTCCAAATCGTCCTGCTGTAAAAATGATCAGGCTTGATGATCCATGCTTCCTGCAGGTCCTGTTGAATGTTCTAGCAGATGAGATTCACAGAGCGCACCAGCGGTGCAGTCAGGAAGGCGTGGCATGTGACCCCACCAATCACAAGATGGAGCTGGTGTTTGAGGCAGGGGTAGCTACCATGAAACTGCTGAAGGGTGCCTACAGCTGCATCAGCATGATTGCCGGTGTTGGCCTCATTGCCTTCAGAGATCCCTTTGGCATCAGGTATGCAATGCAGTCAGGCCTGATGTGGCATGTGGTTTGCTAGGGCGGAATCCTTGTGGCCAGGGCAGAACTCCCATTGCCAGCACTCAGATTCATCATTGCAACAGTACTGCATTACAACTCATGTACAGAGTCACACTGCTCTGCATCATACCTTCCATAACATGTGCCGTTCCGCTTGATGTCTACAGCATAAGCTTGGTGTAGTCATGCTGCCTCAGCCAGCAGCACTTAGGCCTACTGTCCAGACTTCTGTTGTCATTCTCTAAAACACACAGAGAGCTGCTGGCGCAAGCCATGAAGGGAGCCACCCAGAGCTGTGCATACCTAACACTTGGTGAAGACATGTATCTGTTATGGCATGGGAGCCAAAACTCCAATGCTAGCATGTCAGGGTGCGTTTCTGGGTTTAGGTTTACACTACAAACGGGTGGTGTTTTGAAAACAGAGCTGCTTTTGTGTATCCCAAGAAGCGTACTACCCATTTCCTTACAATGTTCAACAGTTGGATGACATGTTGCTGCAGGCCGCTGGTGCTGGGCAGGAGGAGCTCAGATGATGGTGATGAGTGGTGTGTGGCCTCTGAGGACTGCGCCTTTGGGCCCATAGGGTTCCAGAGGGTCAGAGATGTCCTGCCTGGCGAGATGATTGTCATTACTGAAGACGGTGAGTGGCCATATACCAGAGAGTATCACTCACTAGTGCTGTTGCTTGATTGTTCTGCAACAAGGGTCACTTCTTGTTTGTCTTATTTTGTAGGTTTTCAGAACATCAAGTTGTCCTGCTATGGTGCTGTTCTGCCTGTGTATAGCCCAAAGCCAGGAGCTTGAGGCTGTTTCATTGTGCAGAATAGAGAACTCTATGTGATGGTGCGAGTTGCCTCTGCACTGCCTGCTCCCACATTGCCCTGACACTACTTGTTCAGCAGTCAACTCTGAACCACAAAGCAGTGTGTGTCAGCACTGCCATCTTGTTGTTCAAGCTGATGTTACAGAATCAGTAGCAACGAGTCCTGACAACTGCAGGCCAGCTCGTCAGCAGGATGTGCGTCACCAACTCACAGACATGTCCATGCATCTTTGAGTACATCTACCTGTCACGGCCAGACTCAGTACTGAACGACATGTCAGTGTACAACTTCCAGCTGGGCCTTGGAATCCGGCTCTCAGAACGAATCAGGTGCGCACTGCTAATCATATGTTTCGTTTGTCTATCTGTCTGTTTATCTGTCTGGTTGAGTGACTGACAGACGGTCTGACTGTGGTCTTGCTGCCAGTCTTGCTCTGCTGGCCTGCCACATTTGATTGCACAAGCTGAAGCAGTGCCTTACGATGTCACAAGCAGCCAGCATGCACCTTCCTGCATAGATTGATCTGATCATTATCCTTCTCACAAGCACAGCATCATGCCCTTTGCCTTTCTTGACAGACTGTGCATTCATTAACTTGACATGTGATTTGTGGGGTACCACAGCTCAGCTTACTATGAGGATCACACTTTACATGCGTGGTCTCAGTATGAACAACATGTGGATCTAGCTTACATGTCATGTGTCATGCTTTCAGGAAGTCAGGCTGGGACATAGACTGCGTGGTGCCAGTCCCAGACGGCTCCCGCCCAGCAGCCATCCAGATTTCAGCAGAGCTGGGCCTGCCATACCGAGAGGGCCTGGTCAAAAACAGATACGTTGGGCGGACCTTCATCATGCCTGACCAGCGCACCAGGGAGCTGTCAGTACGGCGCAAGTTGAATGCCATGCCGGCTGTGTTTTCTGGCAAGAGCGTGCTGTTGGTGGATGACAGCATTGTGCGTGGCACCACCATGTCACAGATTGTGGACATGGTGCGCAAAGCTGGAGCCAAGAAGGTATAGCCATGTTTGATGTCTGATGACATGAACTGTCTTGTGCGGTGCGCAAAGCTGATGCTCACAAGGGACAATGATGTGTCATGTGTGGTGGCAAGTTGTGCCCGGTGTCTTTCATATCTTGTGTCTTGTTGAAGAGAAATGAACAGGAGTGGCGTTTATTCAATTCTGATCATGAAGACCTGTGGCAGTGTACGACAATGTGTGTGGTGTCTCCCTACATCGTGCTGCTGTGATCGATGCACCCAATGCATCCAGCAGACTGACAGGTCTTATGCATACCTGAGCTGGCTGAGGGCAGGGCGGGGGGCAAAGGGCGCGGCGGGGGGCAGGGCAAAGCAGCTCAACATTTGGATACTTATCGCTGGTCCAATGGTGTCTGCGTGGACATGCTGCTGTGCCCGTTGGTGCAGGTCATGTTATAGCATGACTATGCAGTGTTACTCCTGACATCTCCAGCACAGAGCAAGCCGCTGGATGCTATGCAGGTGTACCTGGCAAGTGCATCACCTCCTGTGCGATACCCCAATGTGTATGGGGTTGACATGCCAACCAAAAAGGAGTTTGTGGCCACAGATCTTAGTGAAGAAGAGATCCGGAAGGTGAACTCCCATGTGTCATGGTCTGCCAATCATGTTGCAATGCTGTTGCTTGGCTGCAACAGACAGGCGCCGTTGAGTGAGACATATGCTGCTGCTGCTGCTGCTGCTGATGTGTGCTGACAGCGGTCTATTGCTGCAATCATGCATGCTTTGACGTTAACGCCTCTGGCAATCAATTTACGCCCTGTCGAGTTACAACATGGCGTTTAGCAGCTTGCATGATAAATTACCTGTGCCTATGGGGGTATCTGTGGTACAAAGCTGGTCACAGGCGAGCGGTCATATGTGTTAAACCACGGCTATATATTCTTGCTTTGTTTGTTTTCTTGGCAGTTGCTGAATTGGAAACCCTGCGTCTTTGAGTGGATGCAGCGATAGTATCTCGTCCTCCAGCAGAGTCTCAGTATCATATATTGAAATGCAGGTTTTGGGCGCTGATGGCTTGTTGTACCAAAGTATAGATGATCTGCTTGCAGTGGCACAAAGTCTGAACCCAGACATCCAGCAATTTGAGGCTTCTTGCTTCACAGGTGCGAAAGCATGTTTCGGCTGATTGTTCATGATTTGGGATGATGATGGTCTGCACAGCAGCTGCAGTGCCTGATAAATGTGTTTGCTGCACGTCATACATCACTGCATGTGCAGAGTGACTTGTAGATAGCCTGGCTGGCGTCAGACTTGATTTACATGCATCAATGATGTTGCAGGCCATTATGTCACTGAGGACATCAGCCCAGCATACCTTCAGTCTCTGGAGAGCTCAGTACGCTTGAAGGACAGGACACGCGCCGGTGAAAAAGTTGCCCTAGTTGCATAGGGTGCAGTGATCAGTATGAGTACAATGCAAAAGAGATGTCATTGACAGTCACCCACATGTAGCATAGATATTATTATGAGATATTTTTTTCATTCTCCACAGCAACAATTCTTCCTCCTTTCGAGGTTTTGCCACTTACGTTCAGGCCTCTCAGCGCAAGCAATTTGACTGTTATTTCGGATAAGTCCATAGCATGGCACGGGTACCACCGGCCCAAGGCTTGTGACTTGAATCACATGTCGAATTTTAGATGCTTGCCCAAGTCCCTTCTAGGAGTTTAAAAACATGTGGCACCTTAAATGTGATCCAGCGTTTGAGAATGATCACCTTGATCATTTTGCATGTTGTGGGTCACATGCAAGGGACCACTGCATGACACGGGGCCAGCGCAGCATGCACGCAAGTCATTCGCAGCAGGCGTCACGTGGCCTTCCTGTTGGTCTCGGAGCAGTGCTGTCGTGTCTGGAGTTCAAGCTCGTTGACCTGTTGGCATCGATCTGATCTGCAGCTGCACCGCATAGCTCGCAGACTCTCCGTTATAAGGCATCCAGCATCTGTCATGAACTCTCTGTTGCTGTTTCGCAAGGTGAGCACAAGATCCTTCGCTGCAGTACCTCCAGCTTGTCCTACTGTTGTGCACGAAGTCCCTGTCAAGGGTTGCCTTGTGAGGGCTTGCCACCTCACACAAGCACACATACAAACGTTTCTCTGCATACAAAATTTGTCCGCAAAACGCAATTATCCGGCTGACAAGCAGTCGCTTCTGCGCAGGGCTTGCGTCTGCACGACAACCCTGCATTGCTTGAAGCCCTCAAAGGGTGCAAGCATTTGTACCCGGTGTTCGTGTTTGACCCATGGTTCGCTGGTAACGGCAAGTGAGTCCAAGCGATCCAAGCCGTCTTGAGTCCACAACACCCATGCTGCCAGCCCTAGCAAATGTGCTGACTGGTTGTGCAGAGTTGGCACAAACAGGTTCAGTTTCTTGCTGGACAGCTTGCACGACCTGGACGCCAGCTTCAAAGCTCGGGGGTCTAGGCTCATCATTGTACATGGCAACCCTCCTGACATTGTCCCAAAGCTTATCAAGGTAAGCTGCCAAGGCTATAAAGTCTTCTGCACTAGCTAAAGGCCTCATGTATGACTCCTCTAACAAGTCTGTCTGCTCAGGCATGGAATATTGGGAAGGTGTGTTTCGAAGCTGATACAGAGCCTTACTCTAAGGCAAGGGACAAGAACATGGTCGAGGGTATTGAAGCTGCAGGAGTTCCATGGCATTCCTTTGTCAGTCATACCTTGTATGTGAGTACTCTGACATGCCTGGCACATCACCAGTTCCATCTTGTACTCAGAACCACAGACATGCAGGATGCACATACTTATCATGCTGTTGTTGCTGTGCTTGCGTGCTCCCGTGTTCCATCATTACTGCTGTGTCAGCCTGGTTGAGGCTTGCGATATGAATTGGAATGCGTTGTACTACAGAAGGTTTATGAGAATGCCGTTGTGAATAGGCTATATGCTGCATATGTTCAGCATTATGGATCTTAGTGTATCCCATCCTGTGCTTTGCACAACACAATGCTAGTCCAGCAGAGAACGCAACATGATGTTGCCTTGTGAGAGTCAAGCCAGAATGGTCGACTGTGTGAGCTGCTGTGATTGAACTGTTGCATGTGAC
>JAABUY010005263.1_pt1 | contig 13125 bp, 12 predicted proteins | sample 5560271 | NCBI WGS metagenome assembly JAABUY01 (sample SAMN10711886, study PRJNA513374) | rock metagenome | isolation source: Antarctica rocks | place: Antarctica: Victoria Land, University Valley
TACGTCCAGTTCACGGGGTCGACCGCGACGGGCCGCGCCATTGCCGTCCGCGCCGCGCAGCGGTTGATTCCGTGCTCGCTCGAGCTGGGCGGCAAGGACGCGATGATCGTACTGAACGACGCGAACCTCGATCGAGCCGTCGGCGGCGCGCTGTGGGGCGGTTTCTTCAACTCGGGCCAGGTGTGCACGTCGGTGGAGCGCATCTACGTTGAGGACGGTATCTACGACGAGTTCGTGTCGAAGCTGACCGAGCGGGCCAGCAAGCTGCGTCAGGGCCCGGACACGGTCGCGGGGACCAGCGAGGTCGGCGCGATGGCCAACGAGGCGCAGGTTCGCATCGTGGCGTCTCATGTCGACGACGCCGTCGCACACGGCGCCACGGTGGCCACCGGCGGATCTGCCGGCGCCCGAGCCGGTTCATGGTTCGAGCCGACGGTGCTGCTCGACGTCGACCAGTCGATGCGGATCATGCGTGAGGAAACCTTCGGACCGACGCTGCCGGTGATGCGGGTCCGCGACGCCGACGAGGCCATCTCGCTGGCCAACGATTCCGCCTACGGGCTGTCCGCCACGATCTGGACGAAGAGCCGGCGCGGCGGCGAGCGGCTCGCTCGTCGCGTGGCGGCGGGCGCGGTCAACGTCAACGACGTCTTCTCCAACGTCATCAGTCCCACGGTGCCGATGGCGGGCTGGGGCAACTCCGGCGTCGGCGCACGCTTCGGCGGCGCGCAGGGGCTGCTGCGGTTCTGCCGACCGCAGGCCATCACCGCACCACGGCTCACCACCCCGGCTGACGAACTGCTCTGGTACCCGTACTCGCCGAAGAAAGGTCAGCTCGCTGCCCGCATCGTCCGGTTCGCTGTCGGGCGGGGCAAACGTCGCTTCATCCATCGATCGGAGGGCCGATGACCGGCTACGACAACATCGTCATCGGAGCCGGCAACACCGGCTGCGTGGTCGCCGCGCGGCTGACCGAAGATCCGGCGCGGAAGGTTCTCGTACTCGAGGCGGGCGGCTCCGACCGCCGTAGCGACATCATGGTTCCGGCGGCGTTCATTCAGCAGTTCGGCAAGGAAGCGATCGACTGGGACTACTGGACCGAGCCGGAGCCCGCGCTGGACAACCGCCGCATCCGATCACCACGAGGCAAGGTGCTGGGTGGCTCGAGCTCGATGAACGCGATGGCCTACGTCCGCGGCAACCGGCTCGACTACGACTCCTGGGCCGCCGACGGTGCGCACGGCTGGTCCTACGAGGACGTGTTGCCCTACTTCCGCAGGTCCGAGGACAATCAACAGTTCAACGACGAGTACCACGCCCGCGGGGGCCCGCTGACCGTGACGCAGTCCCGCTACATCGACCCCGTCAGCTCGGCCCTGCTGCGGGGCGCGCTGTCGCTCGGCCTGCCGGGCAATCCCGACTTCAACGGAGCCGAGCAGGAAGGCTTCGGGCACCTGCAGCTCACCCAGCGGGGCGGCATTCGCCTCAGCGCCGCTCGCGCGTTCCTGCGCCCGGCCATGCGGCGTCGCAACCTCACGGTCCTGACGAAGGTCCACGTGACGCGCATCGTGCTGCGCCACGGGCGCGCAGTCGCCGTGGAGTACCTGCGCGACGGCCGGCCCGAGCGGGCCGAATCCATCGGAGACATCGTGCTGTCCGCCGGCGCGTTCGGCACGCCTGCGCTGCTGCAGCACTCGGGCATCGGCCCCGCACCGCACCTGCGCAGTGTGGGTATCGACCCGCTGGTCGACCTCCCCGCGGTCGGCGCGAATCTCATGGAACACCCGTGGCTCTCCCTGCCCTACGAATTCGCCGGCGGCCACCTGGGGATGTTCGACGCCGAGAGCCCTCGCTATCTCGCGCAATACCTGCTGCGCCGCAACGGGAAGCTCTCGTCGAACGTCGTCGAGACCGCCGGGCACTGGCGTAGCTCGACCAGCGGCCCCGCGCCCAACTTCCAGATCATCTTCTCACCGGCGCATGTCATGGACCACGGAGTGGAGAAGTGGCCGACGGCCACGTTCACGGTGGCGATCTCCTACATCGGCTCGAGCAGCCGCGGCTCTGTGCTCGTCGCCGACGCCGACCCGTTGAAGAAGCCGATCGTGCGCTACAACATGCTGTCCCACGCGTCTGAGGTCGACGAACTGCTCGAAGCGGTCGACCTGGCCCAGCGGATCGCGCACACCGATCCGGTGTCCGAGTTCCGGGGCGCGCCTGCCGGAGTTCTCGCCTCAGCCACCGATGCCACCGAGCTACGCGCCGGCATCCGGGCCACCTGCCAGCACACTTACCACCCGTCGTGCACCGCACGGATCGGCACGCCCGAAGACGGGGCCGTCGACCCAGAACTTCGCGTGCACGGCGTCGACAACCTGCGAATCGCGGACGTATCCGTGCTGCCGAGCATCACCCACGGGAACACCCAGGCCCCCGCCTACATGGTCGGCGAGCGTGCTGCAGACCTCGTGCGTGGGCGACGCCTTCTCGAGGCCCGCAGGGACTCATCAGCCGGCGCCCGAAAGATAGTCGCGCGCGCCGCAGCTGCGTCCACCGAACCAGCGCAAGCGATCACCGTCGGTGGCTGAGAGCACGCGTGCGCAGTTGCAGCGCAGCGCAGCGATCGTCGGTGCGGGCAGCGGCGCGATCGGGGCGGCGCTACTCATCGCGCCGACCCAGCTGGGTCGACCTGTGCTGGGGCTTACTCGACCAGCAGAGGTGCGAGCGGTCGGAATTCTTGACCTGGCCCTGGCGGCTGGGCTCATGACCGTGACCACACGATGGCCATGGGCCGCTTCCCGGGCCGTCGCCAACTTGGCCATCGCCGCATGGTGTCTGCACCGCGGTCGCCCGCCCGCTGTGCGCCGCGAGGGGGCGCGAGCCGCGGCTGCGCTCACGGCGATTACCGTCATTGACGCCCGCCTTGCCGGTCGCCTGCGACGGGTCGAGACGACACGGACATAGCTTGGTTGCTTGGTTAGTATTTCGGTATGCGGTTGCGTGGGACCAGGCAGGCACATCGACTCGGGGGGCACTGCGATGGCGCGTAGCCGTGCCACGGACAGCATCGCGCTGGTCGAGGCGGCAGCGGGAGTATTCGAGTCGAAGGGTTACCGCAACGCGACCATCGATGACATAGCCGACGCGGCCAGCATATCGCGCCCGACCGTCTACAAGTACACGAGCAGCAAGCGGGCACTGCTGGACAGCCTGGTCGACGCAGTCTGCGACGACCTGGAGCAGCGCCTCGACGCGGTCGACGACTCGCCCGAGCCGGCGCCCGTTCGGGTGCGCCAGGTCGTGGCCATGCATATCGACACCGCCGTGCAGCGCCGCAGCTTCTACGCGATCGTGTTCAGCGAACAGGTGGAACTGTCCGAGCGGGCCAAGTCGAGATTCCATCGGTTCTCCCACAAAATGGCGATCGATTTCCAGCGTCTGCTCGACGAATGCATTGCCGTGCAACGACCGGTGGCCGCGACGCCGGTCGACACGTTGATCGCGGCCAACCTGGTGCTGTCGATGTTGACCAGCCTGTACCGCTGGTATGACCCGAACGGTAAGACCTCGCCTGCGCAGCTGACCGAACAGGTGCTCGCGGTCCTGTCCGGTGTAGTGGGGCCGGGGCCGCTCGACGGGCGAGTGTCACCGACGGGTTAGGCGCGGGTTTGCCGCGACGCGGCGCAACAGCGCGTGTCAGCTGACCGCGCGGCCACGCAGGCCGGCAAGCATGCCCGCGGCCGCCACTCTCAGGCTGTCCTCCGGTGCCTGCGCGCGCAGCGCTGCCTTCGTGTGACGCAGTGCCCCAGCCGGCAGGCCGCCGACCGCCTCGGCGTAGCCCGCTGCGGCCTCGGCGGTGGTGCCTGCGGGCTCACACCGCAACGCCAGCCCCAGGGCCACGGCGTCGGCGCCGGTGATCCAACGGGAGTTGATGATCAGGTCCAGGGCCCGTTCGTAGCCGACGAGGTCACGGAGCACATGACAGCCGCCGAGATCGGGCACCACCCCCATGCTGACCTCGGGCAACCGTAGGCGGGCGGTGTCAGCGACGATGCGAATGTCACAGGCAAGGGCAAGCTCCATGCCCGCACCGATGGCCGCGCCCTCGATCGCGGCGATCGTGAGGAACGGGGCACGGGTCGGCCACCGGAACGCCCGCTGGACGGCGGCGAGCGCTCCCTCGGCTGCAGCTGGGTCAGGTTCGCCGGAGGCGCGGGCGAGGGCGGTGAGCGCGCCGTCCTCGGCCAACTCGTCGAGGTCTAGGCCCGCGCTGAAGGTGTCGCCCGCACCGCTGACGATCACGCAGCGCACGTCGCTGTCGGTGGCGAGCCGGTCGGCGGCCTGGTCCATCGCATGCCACATCGCGAGTGTCTGGGCGTTGCGCCGGTGCGGACGATCGAGGGTGAGGTGCCGGACGGGACCCGTTCCGGTGACGGTGAAGCCGGTCGAGGACGGTGTGACCATGCCTACACCTGCAGGATGGTGACGGCGGCGGCGGCGGCATCCGGACCGATGTAGCCCCCGGCGTTCTCGGCCAGCCCCACCCGGGCACCCGCAACCTGCCGGGCGCCGCACCGGCCGCGGAGTTGATCGGCCAACTCGACCACCTGGGCCAGGCCGGTGGCTCCCACGGGGTGGCCACGGCTGCCGAGCCCGCCGCTGGGGTTGATCGGCAGGGCGCCGCCGAGCGTCGTCGCGCCGCTGCGCAGCAGGGTCGTGGCCTCGCCGGGCGCACACAGCGCGAGCTCCTCGGTGACGATCAGCTCGGCCGGCGACGCAGCGTCGTGGCACTCGAGCACGTCGATGTCGCTCGGCCCGACGCCGGCCATGGCGTACGCGCGGCCGGCGGTCTGCGGCACGAGTTGCCCGTAGACGCCGGGTGTCCCGGCGCCGATGACGGTCGCGGTCAGGCGTACCGGGTGCGCGCCCCACTGTGCGGCGATCTTCGCCGTGGTGACGATGGCCACGGCGGCGCCGTCGGACATCGGCGCGCACATCGGCAGGGTCAACGGCCCGCTGATACGGCGCGCAGCCAGCACTTCCTCGACCGTCAGCCGGCCGCCGTACTGGGCCTTCGGGTTCAAGACCCCGTGTGCGTGGTTCTTCACGGCAACCTGCGCGAAGTCCCGATCGGTGGCGTCGGAGCGTTCCGCGTACCAGGTGGCGAACCGCGCGTAGATGTCCATAAATACCGAGCCGGACCCGCCGGCGAGGTCGCTGCGGATCTCGTCGAGTCGTGTCTGGTCCAGCGCGGAGGTCATGGTGGCGAACGCGCGGGATTTGTCCGGGTGGTTCAGCTTCTCGGCCCCGATGGCAATGGCGACGTCGACCTGCCCGGCGGCAACGGCCAGCCATGCCTGGTTCAGCGCGGTCGATCCGGAGGCGCAGGCGTTCTCGACGTTGATCAGGGGGATGCCGGAGAGTCCGGCGCTGCGTACGGCGTGCTGCCCGCGAACCGATTCCTGACCTTGGATGAGTCCGGCGCCGGTGTTGGCGTAGTACACCAGTTGCGCGTTCTTGGCGGTGCAGCCGGCGTCGGAAAAGGCTTCGGCTGCGGCCTCGGCGACGAGGGAGTCGAAGCCGCGGTCCAGGTGTCGGCCGAAGGCGGTCATGCCGACACCGGCGATCACGACGTCCCTCATCGCAGTGGTCCCGTCGTCGCAGCGACAGGGCTGGCGTCGCGTGATGGCAGTGCGTCGGGCAGGTGTTCGGCGAGCGCGGAAAGCAGCGCCGGCCGGTCGCCGAACGGTGCGACGACGAGGGTGTCCACGCCGGCATCGGCGAAGGCGGCCAGCCGTGTGCCGAGGGTGTCCGGGGTGGCGACCAGGGCGACGAGATCGAGCAGGTCGTCGGTGAGCGCGGCGGCGGCGGCGGGGCGGTCGCCGGCGAGGAACGCGTCCTGGCAGGCGTTGGCCGACGCTCCGTGGCCATAGCGTTCGGCGAGGTCGACGTAGAAGTTCTTGCCCTTGGCGCCCATCCCGCCGAAGTAGAAGCTGATGACCGGTCGGACGGCGTCCCGTGCCTGATCGAGGTCATCGGCAAGTGCGCCGGCGACCAGGGGGGCGATATCGACGTCGGCGCGTTGCCGTCCGGCGCGCTCGATGCCCCGCAGCAGCGGAGCGGTGAGCATCTCGGCGTGATCGGGACTGTAGAGGAACGGTGTCCAGCCGTCGGCGATCTCGCCGGCCTGCTGGACGGTCTTTTCCCCGCCGACACCGAGATAGATCGGGATGTGCGGCTGCACCGGACGTCCCATCAACTTCAGCGGCTTGCCGAGGCCGAGTCCGCCGTCGACGAGCGGGATCGACCAGTGCTTGCCGTGGTGCTCGACGCGATCGCCGGACAGCGTCTGGCGGATGATCTCGATGTACTCGCGGGTGCGGCCGAGTGGCGAGGTGAACGGCACCCCGTACCAGCCTTCGGACACCTGCGGGCCGGACAGTCCCAGACCGAGCAGCATCCGTCCGCCGGAGATCCGGTCGATGGTGGAGGCCGCCATCGCGGTGGTCGTGGGTTGCCGGGCGGGGATCTGCAGGATTCCCGCCCCCAGCTTGATCCTGGTGGTCTGCCCGGCGGCCATGCCGAGCATCGCGACCGCTTCTTGGCCGTAGCCTTCGGCGAACCACACCGAGTGCAGGCCCAACTGGTCGGCTTGACGGGTCAGTTCGAGCTGTTCGGCCGGGGTGAACCACGGCCAGTACATCAGTGAAACGCCGATCTGCACGGCGGACTCCTCACATTGTTGGGACACCGGCGGCTGAGCCCGCAGGGTCAGGTTGCGACGGAGTAGCCACCGTTGACGGGGTAGGTCTGCCCGGTGATCCACGACGCTGCATCCGAGCTCAAGAAGGCGATCATCTGAGCGGCGTCGTCCGGTTCGCCGAGACGGCGGATGGAGTAGCCCGCCAGCACCTGCTTGAGCTGTTTCGGGTCGCTGGTCACCTCGGCGACCGACGCGGTGTTCATCGACCCGAGCGCCACGCAGTTGACGGTTACCCCGTACCGCCCGACCGCTTTGGCCAACCCTCGGGAGAATCCCGCCGCGCCGGCCTTCGCGCCCCCGTACACGACGAGGTTGGCCTCACCGACCCTGCCGGCGTCGGAGATGACCGTGACGACGCGGCCCCACTGCTGCTGCACCATGTGGGACACGCAGGCACGGGTGACGTTGAGGACACCGAACAGGTTCGTCGACAGCCACGGAGTCCACTGCGCCGGGTCTGTCTCCCAGAAGGGCGGCTGGTCGAACAGGCTGCCCGCCGCTGCTCCGGCGTTGCCGGCGTTGTTGACCAGCACGTCGATGCGTCCGAACCGGGCCACCGCGAGTTCCACCATCTCGGCTACGTCGTCGTAATCGGACACGTCGCAGCGCAACGCGATCGCATCGCCGCCGGCGGCGTTGATCTGCTCGGTGACCGCCGCGGCCCGTTCCAGGTGATAGTCGTTGACCACCACCCGGGCGCCGCGCCGAGCGCACAGGGCCGCCACACCCTGCCCGACGCCTTGGCCACCGCCGGTCACCAGCACGGTTCGACCGGTCAGGTCGCGAGCATCGCCCGCGTCGCGTTCGGCCGGGTGGGTGGGGATGTCGGCGGGAGTCGTGGTGACGTCAGTCATCGTGAGTCGTGTCCTTTCGGTGGTCAGCGTCCGGCGAATCGTGGTGCACGCTTGTCCGCGAATGCGGCTAATCCTTCGGCGAAGTCCGCGCTGTGCGTGTGCTCAGCGACCGCGTCCAGTTCGAGGCGCAGGGCCGCCTCGGTGGGTAGGGCCGCGCCAGCACACAGCAGCTGTTTCATCCGGGCTATGCCCAGCGGGCTCTTGGCGGCGATGCTGTCGACGAGCCGGTCGACGGCGGTCGCCAGCTCGGCGTCATCCACCAGTTCGTTGACGAGGTCGGTGTGGACGAGCTCGGCGGCAGGAACGGTGACGCCGGTGAACATCATCTGCCGTGCCATGCCCGACCCGACCCGACCCGGCAGCCGCACCGACGCGCCGCCACCGGGGAGCAGCCCGTAGTTGGCGTGCGCGTCGCCGAACGCGGCAGAGCGTGCGGCCACGACGATGTCGCAGACGAGAACAAGTTCCAGTCCGCCGGCGACTGCGAGTCCCTGCACTGCCGCGATGACCGGTTTGCCGAATGTTTCGATGCGGGTCAGCAACTCACCCACCGCGGCGAGGAAGCCGGGCAAGCCATCGGCGAGCGACGCTGCGTCCGGGGTCGAATCCTGCCTGGCGTCGCTGATGCGGGTCAGGTCGGCGCCGGCGCAGAACACGCGCCCGGCGGCGGCGATGACGACGGCGCGCACCTGCGGGTCGCGTTCGGCCTCGTCCAGGGCGGCGTGCAGTCCGGTCACGGTGTCGGAGGTGATGGCGTTCAACGCGAGCGGGCGATCCAGCGTCGCCCATAGTGCTGCGCGACTGTGGGAGACCCGAACCGCCTCGGACGCGTCCTTGACGGTTGCCCCGGTGGGCACGGCGCCGCTCACGGCGCCGTCACCGCTGCCGCCGTCGCGACACCGTTCATCTCGCGTTCCAGGTCAGCGACGATCTGCGCCGCGGTTTGCACCGCACCGACCCCGGAAACCGAATGTCCCGCGCTCACAATGTCGGTCCACCGCTTCGGCCCGGTGCCGTCACCACGCCCGCCGTACACCGCGTCGGCGATCTCCGGGGTCACCTGCTCATCGAGCTTCTCGGGATCCAGCCCCGCGGCCGCAACGGTCGGCCGTAGGAAGTTGGCGGGCAGGCCGGTGAATGAGCGGGTGAGCAGCACGTCGTCAAGGGAGCAATCGATTAGCTGGCGTCGGTAGTGATCGGAGGCCGAGCTTTCCTGGGCCGCGATGAACTTCGTGCCGATGTAGCCGAGGTCGGCACCGAGTTCGAGCGCGGCGCGCAGGGCCACACCGTCGGACAGCCCGCCGGCCAGGACCACAGGACCGTCGAAGAACTCGCGCACCGCCCGGACGAACGCGAAGGGGTTGAGCCAACCGGTCTGACCACCGGAGCCGGCGCTCAGCAGAACCAGCCCGTCGGCGCCGGCCTGCACCGCTTTGCGAGCGTGCTGCAGCGTCGCCACGTCGCTGAGTACCAGCGTGCCGACATCGTGCAACGCGTCAAGCACAGGTGCGGGTGAGCCGACACTGGTGATGACGACCTCAACTCGGTGATCGACCACGCACGGCAGGTACTCGCCGATGATGTCCGGGCGCATCACCAGGTTGACGCAGTGGGGCGCGACCGGTTGGGAAGCGGTGCTCGCCGCCGCGTCCATGCGACCCAGCCACCCGTCGAGGTTGGCTGCAGTACGGGCGTTCATGGCGGGGAACGCAGCCATCGCACCCGCCTGGCATGCCGCGATGACGAGCTCCGGTCCGGAGACGCGCAGCATCGGCGCGACGATCACCGGAACGCGTAACCGGTCGACGATCCCCGCCGGCAGCCGCGTCTTGTTCCATGAGGTCATGCGCCCCACCTCCTCGTCGTCCTGGAGCTTGCCAAATACTAATCCGTAAGTCAACATTGGTCTACCACCAACACCGGGAGACGACGTGGCCTCTGCGACTACCAGCCCGAGCTACTTGCGCATCGTGATCGAGGCGCTGACGCGCTACCCGAACCGGATAGCGCTCGTGGCCGGTGATCGACGGCTGACCTACGCCCAGTCCGCCGACTTGGTGAGCCGCCTTCAGCAGGTGCTCTACGACAGGGGCGTACGGGACGGGGCGACGATGGTCGCGCTAAGCCCCAACGCCCCGGAGGTCTACCTCGCTCAGGTCGCCGCCGGCCTGAACGGCGCCTGTTACACGGGGTTGCACGCGTTGGGCTCGGTCGAGGATCACGCTGCCTTGTGCGACGACGCGGCCGCCACCGTGCTGCTCGTCCACCCGACCTACGCCGCGACCGCAGCGGCGATCGCCGCGCAGGCGCCCTCACTGCAGACTGTGCTCACACTGGGTCCCGCCGACTACGGCGAGGATCTGCTCGCTCTCGCCGACCTGAAGTCCAGCGCGCCGCTACGCGCCCCCCTCGCCTCACCGCAGGACGCCGTGTGGATGCCCTACACCGGCGGCACCACCGGCCGCGCGAAGGGCGTCATCCACACCCACCAATCCATGATCCAGGGCCTGCTCGGCATCTCGGCCGCCTGGCAGCTGCCCGACACGCCGCGCTACCTCGCCTGCGCGCCGATCACCCACGCCTCGGTCCTGCCGGTGCTCCCGACCCTGGCTCGGGGCGGCACCGTCACCCTGATGAGCAAGTTCGACCCCAGCGTGTGGCGCGACACCATCGTCCGCGAACGGATCAACTACGGGTTCATTGTTCCCACCATGCTCTACGCCCTGCTGGACATGGCCGACGGCCACCGGCTCGACGAGCTGACCAGCCTGGAGACCATCGTCTACGGCTCCGCCCCGATGTCCGCAACGCGCCTGACCGAAGCCCTGGACGTGTTCGGGCCGATCCTCGCGCAGGGCTACGGCCAGACCGAGACGCTCGGACTCGGTACCGTGCTCCGCAAGGACGAGCACGACCCGGTCAACCGCCCCGATCTACTGACCTCCTGCGGACGGCCGATACCGGGAACCCAGATCGAACTGCTCGACGACCTCGGCCACCCGGTCGACGATGGGACCGTCGGCGAACTATGCATGCAGGCCGGCTTCGTCATGCAGGGATATTGGAATCAGCCCGACCTCACCGACGAGACGTTGCGTGACGGTTGGCTCCACACCGGGGACCTCGCCGTCCGCGACGAGCAGGGACACCTGCACCTCGTCGACCGACAGAAAGACCTCATCATCTCCGGAGCCTTCAACATCTACCCCCGAGAGATCGAGGAAGTACTCGCCGCCCAACCCGATGTCTCGGCCGTCGCCGTCATCGGCGTCCCCGACGAAAAATGGGGTGAAGCAGTCACCGCCATCGTCGTCCCACGCCCCGGCGCCGTCCTCGACACCGAACAGCTACGCCTCACCGTGCGCGAACGGAAAGGCCCACACCAAGCACCGAAGCAAATTCATCTGGTCGAAAGCCTCCCCACCACCCCAGTGGGCAAAATCGACAAACGAGCCCTCCGAGCGACGTACTGGACCGGTCGAGGACGCGCGGTCAACTAACAAAAGGGCTCACCCGGAACCACGGAGAACCGACAACGGAGGCAGGATGGCCCTGAAGTTCGGATACAAGGCGTCCAATGAGCAGTTCGCTCCCCGGGAGTTGCTGCGGTATGGCGTGCTGGCCGAGGAGTGCGGGTTCGACTCGGTGTTCGTGTCCGATCATCTGCAACCCTGGCGGCATGACGGGGGGCATGCGCCGTTCGCGTTGAGCTGGCTGGGCGCCCTGGGCGCGTCGACGCAGCGGATCGTGATGGGGACGTCGGTGTTGACGCCGACGTTCCGGTATCACCCGGCGATCGTGGCGCAGGCGTTCGCGACCCTGGGGTGCCTGTTCCCGGATCGGGTGGTGCTGGGTATGGGGACCGGGGAGTCAATGAACGAGGTGCCTCTCGGGCTGGTCTGGCCCGAGGGCAAGGAGCGGTTCTCCCGGTTCCGGGAGGCCGTCGCCCTGATCAAGCGGTTGTGGTCTGAGGAGCGGGTCAGCTTCGAGGGCGCGTACTACCGCACCGAGAAGGCGACGATCTATGACCGGCCCGAGCAGCCGGTGCCGATCTACCTGGCCGGTTCCGGCCCGGCCGCGACCCGGTATGCCGGTCGGGTCGGGGACGGCTACATCACCACCTCGGGCAAGGGTGCCGCCCTGTACACGGACACGCTGCTGCCCGCGGTGACCGAGGGCGCCAGCAAAGCCGGGCGGGCCGTGTCGGAGCTGGACCTGATGATGGAGGTGAAGGTGTCCTTCGATCACGACCGGGACGCCGCGATGAACGCGACCCGGTTCTGGGGCGCGCTCGGGCTGAGCGCGGAGCAGAAGTCCGGGGTGGAGGACCCGGTGCAGATGCAGCGCCTCGCCGACGAATTGTCCGTGGAGCAGACCGCGCAGCGGTTCATCGTCTCCATCGACCCCGACGAGCACGTCGAAAAGATCAAGACCTACCTGGATCTCGGGTTCACCCACCTGATCTTCCACGCCCCCGGCCCGGACCAGGAGAAGTTCCTCCGCCTGTACGGGGCGGAAATACTCCCGAGACTGCGCGCGCTATGAGCATGCTGGATCAAGGTTTCGCGGCCGGTGGTCGGTGTGAGCGGCACCAACTGAGCGCGCGGCGCGCCAAAAGGGACTGCCCCCGGTTTGCTTGACTCCTTGCCTGTGAGGATTCGTCCTCGCTGGAAGGATGTTCTTCATGCCGAAAGCATTTCCTGCCGAGTTTCGTCGTGACGTGGTCGCGGTCGCCCGTAAGGGCGAGGCCCCGGTCTCTCAGATCGCGAAGGACTTCGGGGTCTCGCAGGCCTGTCTGCATCGCTGGTTGAAGCTGGCTGATGTCGAAGACGGTGTCCGCCCCGGCACCGCGGTGTCGGAGTCTGCGGATCTGCGCGAAGCCCGTAAACGGGTGCGGTTGCTCGAGCAAGAGAATGAAGTACTCCGTCGCGCCGCGATCTACCTCGGGCGTGATGTCAACCCAAAATGATGTACCCGCTGGTCCGTGACCTTGCCGCCGACGGAATCCCCGTCGCGGTGACCTGCCGGGTGCTCGGCTTCACCACCCAAGCCTTCTACGCGTGGAGGAAGAGTCCTGTATCCCAACGAGACTGGGACAACGCACACCTACTCAACCTTGCGATCGACATCCACGCCGATGATCCCGGTTTCGGGTACCGCTTCATCGCCGACGAGCTGCCCGCCCGAGGCATCAGCGCGGGGGAAAATCGGGTCGCCCGGCTGTGCTCGGCCCAGCGAGTGTGGTCGTTGCACGCCAAAAAGCGCGGTCGCAACCGCAAGGCCGGCCCGCCGGTGCACGACGACCTGGTACGTCGCCAGTTCAGCGCTGTCGGACCGAACGCTGTGTGGCTGACCGACATCACCGAACACCCCACCGCCCAGGGGAGGGTGTCCCGTTTTCCGTAGAACTTCGGCGGCGGCCCGTTGTTGATCAGGCTGCGTTGACCTCCTCATCATGACTGGTGGCTCGGACATTCTGGTCGGCGACATGCCGATCGAGCGCGGCGC
>JAABUY010005265.1_pt1 | contig 13124 bp, 14 predicted proteins | sample 5560271 | NCBI WGS metagenome assembly JAABUY01 (sample SAMN10711886, study PRJNA513374) | rock metagenome | isolation source: Antarctica rocks | place: Antarctica: Victoria Land, University Valley
ACAAGGCCCAGGTCGTGGACAACGAGGACGGCGTCGTGCTCGACCACAACCTGGAGCAGGGCAACCCGCCGGACGCGCCGCAGCTCGCGCCGGCGGTCGAGCGGATCATCAAGCGCACCGGCCGCAAACCACGGACCGCCACTGCCGACCGTGGCTACGGCCAGAAGAGCGTCGAGGACGCCCTGCACGACCTCGGCGTCCGGCACGTCGTGATCCCGCGCAAGGGCAAACCAGGCAAGGCCAGACAGGCCGAGGAACACCGACCGGGTAGCCGGTCGCCAGCTCGGAGAGCAAGCTCGCTAGTGCGCCGGGTTGTCGGTGTGCGGCGTCTTGCCAAGTTCGCGCCAGTCGCGCTCCGCCACTTCGATGTTGTAGTGCTCCGCCGCCTTCAAGATGTTGCCGAACGCCACGTCCCGCTCGTCGTCGGTCACGTCCTTGACCTGGTCGAAGCGGGCCAGTGCGGCGCGCACGTGCCCCGCGTCCGTCAATGGCTCTTTACGCTTGTCCTTGAAGGCGAAGACCGAGTCGGGCAGGGAGTCGCGCTCCGCTGCGGGCTGCGATCCGTGTTCGGTGTGCGGCTTCCACGTCGTGCCTGCCATTGCATCTCCTGGGTCTCGTTGCGAAGAGCTCATCTCAGCGCAGCTCGTGCCTCGTGCTCCTGGCGGAAGGCGTTCCGAAGCGCCTCCGCCGACTCCCGACAGCCGACGCTGTCGAGCATCTCGATCGTGGAGGCCGCGGCCTGTCGCAGCTTCGGCATCCACGCACCCTGCGCGAACAGCGGGGCCGCTTCGCGCAGACCGTCCGCGATGCGGTCCTTCGCCTGCTGGTCACAGCGCGGCAGGACCTGCGTGAAGGCGTCCAGGACCCGAGCGGCCGTCTGCTGCTGCTGCGACTCGTGAGCGACCGCTGCGATCGCGAGCATCGAGTCCACCACGAGCATGCGGTCGTTGTCCGGGTAGACCACGGGCAGTACTCGTTGGGGCGGCGGCGCTGCCGCGAGGTCAGCCGTCCACCGCCCGAGAAGGCCCCGAAGCGCGTCCAGGGCCTGGCGCGCCACTTCCGGGCTCTGCTTCGCGGTCGATCCGGTGGTCCACGCGATGTTCGCGAGCTGGTCGACCGAGGCGGTGGCGTCTTGGTCTGCGTCCCGCTGACGGCCCAGGACGACGACCTCCTCGCGCACTACCGCGGCCAGCTCGTCGCCGTTCGGACCGCGGATCTGCGCCAAGGCTTCACCGGCCACGACGTACTGCCCGAGGGTGACTGTTAGCTCCACCTCGGCTGTGTCCTGGTCCCGAAGCCGATCGTCCAGGGCCTCCAGCTGGATCGCGGTGACGTGGCCGTCTTCTGCGCTGAAGGCCGTGGCGCCCGGTGGTCCTGTCAGCTGCGGCGCGCGGCGGGTTCGGCGAATCAACTCGAGTTCACGCGCCCGCGCGTTCAAGGCCCGCGTGCGGATCGCGAACACGACGTGCACCGGTCGCATCTGGTTCAGCGTGCTGTAGACGAGGGTCAGCAGGATGAGCAGTGCGACGACCGTGAGCAGTACGGCGACCGCCGCGCCCAGCGTCGGTGGGGTGTCCTTCTGGACGGCTGCGAGGACGACGTAGGAGTAAACGCAGAGCCCGACGAAGAAGCCCAGGTAGACCTGGTTCGAGCGCCGCCGCATGAACTGTTCGAACACCACCGGCGACAAATTCGCGGCCGTCTGCTGGACGGCAAGGAGCAGCACTGAGAACGTGATCGAGGTGACCGTCACCAGTCCTGTGGCGATGTCGCTGAGCGCCGTCGATGCCGCCTGCTTGCCCACGACGTGACCCAGCGCGTGCCGCGGGCCCGTCAGCCACGAGGCGTGCGACTGATCCAAGGCGATAGAGAGGGCGGCAAGGATGACGAAGCCGAGCACGACAAGCAGCGGCACGGTCAGGAACTCCCGAACCGCCCGCGACGCCCACCGCGGGTCCCGCTCTTGGAGCGCGTCCCGCGTCAAAGTACGCTCATGCAGCTCTCAGGTGTTCTGCTGCAAGTCGGCCGGGAGTTTGCCTGCTGCATGCAGCGCGGTTGGCGGTACGAGCCGCTGCCATCGGTCCTCCTCCGGCGAGTACGGGGAATGCAGAGCTGCACGAAAGTCATGAGAAGAGTGCCCACGCCGATTCCCTTGGAACCACACAACCGTTGCAGGTTGGGTGACGAGCCTGCGGAATCGGACCCGGCCGGCGTAGCGAAGCGGCTTGTGGTTCGGCGCGGGGCACGCAGCGGGCGTGACGACGCGGCCCGATGCCGACAACCCGGTTTTGGGACGTCGGCCGTAGGTGAGGTGCCTGCTGGCCTGGCGCGAGGCCGTTCGGCTTCGTCCAGACCGGTTCGGGAACACGCGCTGTAGGAGCGAGAAGCTGCCGAGTGGCGAGACCGGCTACCTGCGCGACCCGTCCGAGCTGCCCCGGCCGGCGCTGTGGCCCAAGCCGACGTCCGGAGCGCAGCCGGTCCCCATCTCCGGCCGCGACGAAGGCGGCGAGAAGGAGCAGATCGTCAAGCAGCGCTCCCGCTGGCGCGCGTCGGCATCGGGATCTGCGTCGTCGCGGCCATCGTCCTGGGCGTCGCCGTCGGTCGGCAGAGCTGGCTGCTCGCCCTTCTCGGCGTCATCACCGGCGCGATCGGCGGCGGGATCGTCCTCAAGTCACGGTTGATGGACGCAGCCACCATCGGCCAGTCCGTCAAGGACCACCGAGTACTCGCCTTCCCCGCCCTCACGACCGCCGTCGTCATCGACGTCGTCGCGGCGGAAGACCAACCTGGTCTGGCCCAGCTCGATCCGGCTGCCGTCCCGAGGAACACAGCGACCGAAGGGACGCCGTCGACCAGGGTCCTCAAGGATGCCTCGCTCTTCTTCGCCGGGGAACTCGACCCCCGACGCCGCTGATCTGCGCGTTCATCGACGAGCAGCGACTCCTGGGACGCGGGGTCGAGTCGATCTGCAACCAGTTCACCGAGTTGGGCCTGCCGATCGCCCCGCGCACCTACTGCTCGACATGCTGCTGCAACGGAACGCCTCCCGCACGGGCGTCGGGGCGTACATAGTACGGCGGTGACAGAACTGACTCGAGATGACGGATCTGAGACTGCTCGAACGTGAGATGTACTCGGAGGCGGAGGCAGCCCGCACTCGTCCTGCAGGCCCAGGAGGCTGCCCAGCTGCGCGCGGCTCGGTCGGCCAGGGTCGCCGGCATCAACACCGAGGTGATCTGGCAGCACTCCCAGGATGGTGAAGACGACGACGAGATTGCCGAGGTCTTCAGCCCGACTCCCCACGACATGGCCTGGGCGCGGGCGTACGAGAAACCGCGGTGGACCGAGGCGGGGCAGCGCATCGCGTGAGCCGCGCCAAACCGTCGACGGTCCGCCTTCCCTTCGATGCAGACCTCCTCGGCCAGGCACAGGTCGTCGCAGGTCTACGCAGCGATGCGAGCTATCCAGGCGCCCCTAGTGCGCTACCCAAGCGGCGCGTGCGACGGGCGTCTCCCGTCGCCGATACCGGCTAGCCAGCCAGCCAGCCAGCCAAGGGCGACTGTGGATCACCAGCAGCAAGACCAACAGGGCCGCAGAGCTTGCCGCTCACAACCAGTCGGGGCATTCAGGCTGAGCCCTGCGGTTCGCGCCTCCCCTTCCGGGGGCATGTTGCCCCGATCCGCTTCCTGCTGCTGTGAGGTGCCATGTCTCTGCCCCTGCGTTCCCGGCCCGCCGGTCCTCCGGCCGCCTTGGTACGTCCCACGCACTCGGGAATCGGGCGCTCCTCGTCCGAGGCGGCCGAGCAGGTGAGCGACGATCTGCGCCGGCACGACTCCCCCGCTCTGCGCCGGCGTCGGCGCGCGGGAGCGCTCAACCTGGCCGCCGTGGCCGCCCTCGCCCTGGTGGAGACCTACCAACTCGGTCTGCTGCGCCGCGTCCCGGAACTGCCGCTGCCGGGCGTCGACGCCGACGCGGTGGACGCCTCCGGTGAGGCGTACGTCCTGTTTGGCACTCCGGACTCCGCGCTCGGCCTGGCGTCGTACGCCGGTACGCTCGCCCTGATTGGCATGGGTGCGGCGGATCGGGCGACCCGTCACCCCTGGATCCCGCTGCTCGCCGCGGCCAAGGTGAGCGCTGACGTGCTGTCCTCGGGCTACCTGTTCGCTGAGCAGGTCACCAAGCACCGCAAGATCTGCACCTGGTGCACCGCCGCGGCGCTCGCGAGTCTGGTCAGCCTGCCGACAGTCCTGCCCGAGGCCCGGGAAGCCCTCGCAACCCTGCGCCGATGCTGATGCGGACCAGGTCCCGTCGAGCACGTGCGGTACGACGGGCGGCGTTACTCCTCGGGCGAACTTCACTGCGGTCGCGATGACGGTCTTTGCGCAGAACGCCCTGTCGACCCGCACCGTGAGCTGCCCGGTCGCGCCGGCACCGCGGACCGGCTGATCGTCTCGGTCAGGAACGACGCCGCTCCGCGTGCAGCGCCGGCGGACCCGCCGCGCAGCCCGGCACATCAGGACCTGGCAGGTCTCAGCACAGGTCGCGGGCCGTGGGGGGTAGCCGCGGACCGGCCGAACGCTGCGCCCTGCTTCCCCGGCCCTGGACGCCACGATGGTGGAGTCGACGTCGATCGTCAGCGGCGCCGCGAGGTCGCCCGGTCCGGCGCCGCAGGTCCACATCCGGGCAGCAGCTCACGGCTGATCGGGTCGTGCTGACGGACGTCGGACCATTTGTGCGCCCGCAGCCACGATTCGACCGTGGACGGCACCCGCGTCCCGTCGAACCGCAAGCTGCCGGCGCCGGCACGGAGCACGACGGTGTCGTCGATGCTGTCGCCGCCGGCCAACATCGCCCGATCACCGTCAGCGCCTTCGCGCCGCTGCTGGCACCGTGCTTGGCCAGCTGCAACCGCCGGTCGATCAGCCCGGCAAGCTCGAGCCGCTGCGCGAGTACCGCAGCCGGAAGCAGCCCGGCGCTCGGCACCAGGTTCGTCGCACCGAAGGACACGAAGACCCGACCCAGGTCATGAGATGCTCGCACCCAAGGCGCATCAGTCGCTCCAAGGGGCATCTGATCTAGCTGCCGCGCCGTCAGGACGCGACGCCCGTGGGTGGATCCCGGATTAGGGGTCAAGCGGCGGCTTGGTCATGTACGGGCAGGTGGCCCCAGGCGGTGGTCTGCTCGTGGAGGGTGCTGGCTGTAGGCAGCCGTGCAGGGTGCCGACGAGGTGGTTGCTGACGGCGCGTAGGGCGTGGTTGTGGCTGGCCGCGGCGTCCGTCCCGTGTCGTAGTAGGCGCGGCGAGTCCTCTCGCCTTCCCGGCAGCCGGCGGGCGGCATGCGCTCGCCCCAGAGCTCAACCTCGGGCCTGCGACTCACAGTGCTCGGCCCCACCGCGGCTCGGACAACATGATCTCAGTGACCGTGCTGCAGACGCCATAGCGCGTTCTCTTGACATGTGACACGGTTTTGGACGCCGACAATCGAGGCGGGGCGCTCGCAGCAGAGCGGCGCCCAGGGCGTGGCGGTGTCGCTGTGTGCCGAGACGAGGAGCAGTCATGGACCTCCGGAAGACGTTGCTGCAGTGGCCGGTCGTGCGGCAGGCCGGCGGGCAGGACCCGCTCGGCAGGGGGGTAGCCGTCCGGTCGCGCACCACCGACGACCTACAGCCGCGCCTGCGCGGCGCCGACCGGGTGGTCAAGAGCGTCTGTCCGTTCTGCGCGGTGGGCTGTGGCCAGGACGTGTACGTCAAGGACGGCAAGGTCGTCCAGATCGAGGGCGACCCAGACAGCCCGGTCTCGCGCGGTCGGCTGTGCCCCAAGGGCTCTGCGAGCAAGCAGCTGGTGACGGGGTCTTATCGGGAGCATAAGGTCCGCTACCGCCGACCGCATGGGACGGAGTGGGAGGACCTCGACCTCGACACGGCGATGGACATGATCGCCGACCGGGTGATCAAGACCCGGCGCGAGACGTGGCAGGAGGAGCAGGACGGTAAGCGGACGGCCCGGACGATGGGCATCGCGAGCCTTGGAGGAGCGACCCTCGACAACGAGGAGAACTACCTCATGAAGAAGCTGTACACGGCGCTGGGCGCGATTCAGGTCGAGAACCAGGCGCGCATATGACACAGCTCCACCGTCCCCAGTCTGGGGACCTCGTTCGGCCGCGGCGGCGCCACGACGTTTCAGCAGGACCTGCAGAACTCTGACTGCATCGTCATCGAGGGCTCGAACATGGCCGAGTGCCATCCAGTCGGGTTCCAATGGGTGATGGAGGCGAAGGCACGCGGAGCGAAGGTCATCCACGTCGACCCGCGCTTCACCCGCACCAGCGCCGTGGCGGATCTGCATGTGCCGCTGCGCGCCGGCAGTGACATCGCGTTCCTCGGCGGCCTCGTGCACTACGTGCTCGAGCGCGAGCTGGACTTTCGCGAGTACCTGGTGGCGTTCACCAACGCCGGCGCGATCCTGCGGGAGGACTTCCAGGACACCGAGGACCTCGACGGCCTGTTCTCCGGCTATGACGAGGACAAGCGCAAGTACGACCCGACGAGCTGGCAGTACGAGGGCGCCGACATGGTCGCTGCGTCCGGCAAGCGTGACCAGCAGTACTCCGAGCGTGCGGGCCAGACCGGCGGCGAGCAGGAGAGCGGCAAGGGCCAGTCGCACGGCAGCGGTGGCCCGTCGATCGGGGCGCAGCCGAAGATGGACCCGACGCTGCAGCACCCGCGCTGCGTCTACCAGGTGCTGAAGCGTCACTTCGCCCGCTACACCCCTGAGATGGTGGCCGAGGTGTGCGGCGTGCCGCAGGAGCAGTTCCTGGAGGTGGCCAAGGCGGTCACCGAGAACTCGGGGCGCGAGCGCACCACGGCGTTCGTGTACGCCGTCGGCTGGACCCACCACACGGTCGGGGTGCAGTACATCCGCACCGCCGCGATCCTGCAGACGCTGCTGGGCAACATGGGCCGGCCGGGGGGCGGCATCTTCGCGCTGCGGGGGCACGCGAGCATTCAGGGCTCGACCGACATCCCTACCCTGTTCAACATCCTGCCGGGCTACATCCCGATGCCGCACGCCCACTCGGACGAGACTCTCGACGATTTCGTCGAGGCCGACGCCGGCTCCAAGGGCTACTGGGGCAACATGCGCGCCTACACCGTCAGCCTGCTCAAGGCGTGGTGGGGCGACGCGGCTACGGCGGAGAACGACTTCTGCTTTGACTACCTGCCTCGGCTGACCGGCGACCACGGCACCTACAACACGATGATGCGGCAGATCGACCAAGGCGGCGGCGGCTACTTCGTCGTCGGCGAGAACCCCGCTGTCGGCTCGGCGAACGCCAAGATGCAGCGGCTCGGGATGGCCAACCTCGACTGGCTGGTCGTGCGCGACTTTTCCCGGATCGAGAGCGCCACCTTCTGGAAGGACGGCCCGGAGATCGAGACCGAGGAGCTGCGGACCGAGGACATAAGCACCGAGGTGTTCTTCCTGCCGGCCGCGGCCCACACCGAGAAGAACGGCAGCTTCACCAACACCCAGCGGATGCTGCAGTGGCACCACCAGGCGGTCGAGCCGCCGGGCGACGCGCGTAGCGAGCTGTGGTTCTACTTCCACCTCGGTCGGATCATCCGCGGCAAGCTCGCCGGGTCAACGGACCCACGTGACCGGCCGCTGCTGGACCTCACCTGGGACTACCCCACCGAGGGCGCGATCGGGGAGCCGAAGGCGGAGTCGGTGCTGGCGGAGATCAACGGCTGGGACGCCGACGGCAGCCCGCTGGGCTCCTACAACGCGCTCAAGGACGACGGCTCCACGGCCTGCGGCTGCTGGATCTACTGCGGGGTGAACGAGGACGGCGTGAACCAGGCCGCTCGCCGCAAGCCGCACACCGAGCAGAGCTGGGTCGCTCCCGAGTGGGGCTGGGCCTGGCCGGCGAACCGGCGCATCCTGTACAACCGGGCCTCCGCCGACGCCGACGGCAAGCCGTGGAGCGAGCGCAAGGCCTACGTCTGGTGGGACGCCGAGGCGAACGACGGCAAGGGGACGTGGACCGGCCACGACGTCCCGGACTTCCAGCCGACGAAGGCTCCCGACTTCCAGCCGGAGGAGGGCGCCAAGGCCGAGGACGCGCTGTCGGGCACCGACGCCTTCATCATGCAGAGCGACGGCAAGGCGTGGCTGTACGTGCCGAGCGGCCTGACGGACGGGCCGCTGCCGTCGCACTACGAGCCGGAGGAGTCGCCGTTCGGCAACCCGCTCTACGGCCAGCAGGTCAACCCGGCGCGGGAGGTGTACAGCCGCAAGCACAACCGCTACAACCCCAGCGGCAACGCGCCGGGCAGCGAGGTGTTCCCCTACGTCTTCACGACCTACCAGCTCACCGAGCATCACACTGCCGGCGGGATGAGCCGCACCTTGCCCTATCTGTCCGAGCTCCAGCCAGAGTTCTTCTGTGAGGTCAGCCCGGAACTGGCTGCCGAGCGCGCTCTGGAGCACCTGGGGTGGGCGACGATCACCACCGCGCGTTCCGCCATCGAGGCCAGGGTGCTGGTCACCGAACGGATGACCCCGCTGACCGTGCAGGGACGTCAGCTGCACCAGGTCGGGCTCCCGTACCACTGGGGGAAGAACGGGTTGTCGACCGGCGACGCGGCGAACGAGCTCGTGTCTATCGCGCTCGACCCGAACGTGCACATCCAGGAGACCAAGGCCGCGACCTGCGACATCCAGCCCGGACGCAGGCCACGCGGCCCCGCACTGCTCGAGCACGTGGCGCAGTACCAGCGCAGAGCCGGCATCGACGACACGACCGGGACGGAGGCGGTGACCAGATGAGCAGCGCACCTGCACGGCTGCACGGACCGGACGACCCGGCGCGCGACACCGGCTACCCCGACCCACCGAAGCGCAAGGGCTTCTTCACCGACACCAGCATCTGCATCGGCTGCAAAGCCTGCGAGGTCGCCTGCAAGGAGTGGAACGACGTGCCCGAGGACGGGCTGCTGCTCACCGGGATGTCATACGACAACTCCGAGGGGCTCGGGGCCTCGACCTGGCGCCACGTCGCGTTCATCGAACAGGTCCGGCCGCTGGGCACCCAGCAGGCGAACCTCCAGCACGACGACGTCGATGTGCTCGCTCTGGCTGGCGGTTCGGGGACCCCGCCCACTGCCTCGCCCGGTCTGACGCCGACCACCCCGCCGGTGGACCTTGGTATGCCGGGCAAGGGGCTGCCGGGAACCAGCGGCGGCGCCGGCACGGCCACCGACTTCCGCTGGCTGATGGAGTCCGACGTCTGCAAGCACTGCACCCACGCCGGGTGCCTGGACGTCTGCCCGACCGGCGCCCTGTTCCGCACCGAGTTCGGCACGGTGGTCGTGCAGGACGACATCTGCAACGGCTGCGGCTACTGCGTGCCTGCCTGCCCCTTCGGCGTCATCGAGCGGCGCGAGGGGCCGAAGGACGCCAACGCCGTCGGGCTCGCGCAGAAGTGCACCCTCTGCTACGACCGGCTGGTCGACGGGCACGAGCCCGCGTGCGCCAAGGCCTGCCCCACCCAGTCGATCCAGTTCGGGGACCTCGAAGAGCTGCGCGAGCGGGCCCAGGGCCGCCTGGACATGCTCGTCGAGGCCGGCGTCGACGGGGCACAGCTGTACGGACAGGACCCCGACAACGGGGTCGGCGGCACCGGGGCGTTCTTCCTGCTCCTGGACGAGCCGCAGGTGTACGGGCTGCCGCCCGACCCGGTCGTCCCCACCCGAGACCTACCCGAGATGTGGCAGCGCGCGGCCCTGGCCGCGGCCGGCCTGCTCGCCGGGACCGTCGCGCTGTTCCTCACCGGGGGCCGGCGGTGACGGCGACGGACGCGCGCCCACCCGCAGCCGGCGGCAAGCGGCGGCGGGGCGGCCGCGGCGAGCAGCCGATGGTGCCCGACGCGGCGTTCACCTCCTACTACGGGCGCCCGGTCGTCAAGCCGTCCCCCTGGTCGGCCGACATCCCCGCCTACTTCTTCCTCGGCGGCCTCGCTGCCGGGTCCTCCCTGCTCGGAGCCGGCGCAGACCTCACCAGCCGCCCGGGACTGCGCCGCGCGTCGAGGACCACGGCGCTGGCAGCGATCACCCTCGGCTTCGCCGCGCTGGTGCACGACCTGGGCCGGCCGGCCCGCTTCCACCACATGCTGCGCGTCGCGAAAGTCACCTCGCCGATGAGCGTCGGCACCTGGATCCTCACCGTCTACGGCCCCGCGGCAGCGCTCGCGGCGGCCGGCGAAGCGGCCGGTCTGCTCCCCGGCGGAGGGCTCCTCCGCCGGGTCCTTCCCGGCGCCGGCCGGGCCGCCGGCCTGCTGGCGGCGGCTACCGCGCCGGGCGTCGCCGCCTACACCGCGGTCCTGGTGACCGACACGGCGACCCCGACCTGGAACGCCATGCGCCGCGATCTTCCTGTGGTGTTCGCGGCCAGCGCTGCTGCCGCGGCAGGTGGCGCGGGCATGCTGCTGTCCCCGATCGAGGAGGCGGACGTCGCCCGGCGGATGGCGGTGGCCGGAGCGGTGACCGACCTGGCAGTCAGCCGGCGGATGGAGTCCTCGATGGGGCTGCTCGGGGAGCCGCTGCACGAGGGTGCGGCCGGTCGGTACCTGCGGACAGCCAGGGCCCTGACCGGGGGCGGCGCGCTGCTCGCCGCCGTCGCGGGCCGGCGCAGCCGGGCGGCCTCCGCCGTCGCGGGCGCGTCGCTGCTCGCCGGGTCATGGTGCACCCGCTTCGGCATTTTCCACGCCGGTCAGCAGTCGGCCCGCGACCCCCGCTACACCGTCGTGCCGCAGCAGGAGCGGGTGGCTGCCGGGCAGAGCACCCGCTCCCCGCGTCACGGCTGACTCCGGTGCCGTGCCGTGCGGTGCGGTGCGGGAGCGCCGCGACGGTCAGCGGTCCGCCGCGGCCCTCCGCCGCCTCCGCACGGCGGCCACCAGGACCAGCGCACCTACCGCGACTACCAGGCCGGGCAGCGCAGCCCTGCCGCGGGAGGGGCCCACCCTCCGGCCCGCCAGTCGACGTCGACCGCGAACTGGTTGCGGGTGCGAGTGAGGTCGCGGCGCATCGCATCGGCGCAGGCGGTAGCGGTGCGCTCGTGCAGTTGCGCGAGCTGCTCGACGACCGGTCGACCGGTCGACCGGCGTAGAGCGTCCGCTCGCTGGTGTGCGCGTCCACTTCTAGGTCCGACGCGCCCGGACCGCGGCCGCCGAGCAGCGGGACCGGAGGCGGGAGATCGTCGCGGGACACCGTCGGACACACGGGCGCCCGAGCCACGGGCGTCAGGCCGCGGAGTCGCCTACGGCGGCGAAGCGCTCGACCTGCGGCGGGTGGGCGAAGTGGGGGACGACCAGACCGCGCCACTGGCCGAAGCGCTCGCTGGAGCGGAACCCGTCGTGGGCCTGGACGCTGTCCCACTCCACGAGCAGGACGAACCGGGTCCGGGTCTCCACGCCTGCGTCATGCGCATCGACGGCAGCCGGGGCTCGAACCCACAAGCGTGCGCGCCTCGGCGTACGCGGCGCGGGAAGCGGTCTCGGCACCGACGTCGATCAGGGCGACCTCGAGGACCATGCGCGCGGCATCGTGGCACAACCGAGTCCGGTCGCTGCCGCGGGTCCCGCCACCCGGTGCGTGACAGGCCGTGCGGTGCAGGGGATGCTGCTCACCATGCGCAGACCGGACACCGCCGTGCTCGGGCTGTTCGCGCTCGCCGGCGCGCTGGCCGCGCGAGCCCGGTGGGGCCACGCGGGCGAGCGCGGCGCCCCCGCCCCGGAGCCGGACGGCTCGGACGCCGCCCTGCCGGACGCGGACGGGTCCGAGACGCCCGGCCAGCCAGCGGCCAGGTCGGGCCGGGCGGGCGCGGAGGTACCGGGGCAGCCGCGGCTGTTCCTGCCGCTCGGGGGCCGGGAGAGCTCCGTCCAGCACGGGAGCGCAGCCGCCGAGGGGTTCGACCGGTCCTACGGGCTGACCGCCGGCACGCATGTCGTCGGCCGGGACAAGCAGGCCGACCTGCGGCTCAGCGACACCACGGTCGCCCCGCGCCACGCCGAGATCACCGTCGCGCCGGACGGTCGCATCTTCGTGCGCGACCTGGGCGCCGAGAACGGCGTACGGGTGGACGGTTGGCCCGTCAGCACGGCCGAGCTGTTCGACGGGGACCGACTGGAGCTCGGGCACACCGAGCTGCTGTTCCACCGGGACCCTGTCGCCGGGCAGGACGCCGGGCGCGAGGGCTTCGACCGCGTGGACGGGGCGTAGGACCCGCGCGGAGCGCGTCATCCTGAGCGGGTGCTAGGCCCATCCAGCACGGCGAGGAAGGTGGTGGCCTGCCCGGCGGCGACGTACAGGTCGGTCCCGGCCGTGCGGCTGCCGCTGCGCACCGTGATGTGGTGCCCCAGGCCGGGACCGAGCTGGCTCAGCGCCATGGCGTAGCGACCGGTGACCCCGGTGGCACCACTGAAACCGGCGCTACCTTCCCGGCCCTCCCCTGCTCGCTCCACCCGCACGACAGCCAGCCGCTGCCGTGCCCACCGCCACCGGCACAGGATCACCAGCCGACGGAGACCGACAAGCCGCCTCGAGTTCGGCTAGCTTGCTGGGGTCGCTGCAGGTGTCATCATTCCACGTTGGACATGATCCCGTTTTTTGCTGCTAGGGCGATGCCGACGAGCCCGATGACGGCCCCGACAATCAGCAGGATCACGCCGGTCGACTCCGATGTGCTAAGGGCAACGACACCGAGGCCGACGACCGCGGCGCCGAGGCACATCAGCACGACGGCGGTCCATAGCAGTTTGGGTGTCTGGTGCAGATCCTTGTCAAACGGCCCGTGCCCGATCATGCCGTCACCGGCCTCATCGGGGGTGACACGTCGTCCTGGTTGAGTGTGCTGTCTTGGCATAACTTCTCCTGGTGTGCTGGTGGGCGAAATGATCGTTGCCGTGTGACTGGTGTTTGCTGCCTGCTGTTGGTTCACAGCTGGTCGGTGCGGATGACGAGCGCGGTGGGCGGTGCTCTCGCGGCCACGGTTTATGGATGGGGACGGTGAGGTCACCCCGTTGAGCGCACCTGGGCGGCGTGCTGTGCTTCTTGCTCGGCGATG
>JAABUY010005266.1_pt1 | contig 13123 bp, 9 predicted proteins | sample 5560271 | NCBI WGS metagenome assembly JAABUY01 (sample SAMN10711886, study PRJNA513374) | rock metagenome | isolation source: Antarctica rocks | place: Antarctica: Victoria Land, University Valley
GCCGGCGGCGCCGCGCGCACCAGCGGCGCCGGCGTGATGGCCGGCAGGTCCGCGAACGGGGGCACGCGCTGCAGGTACACCGTGCTGTTCTCGCGCTCCGCCTGCGCGCGCGGCCGCGGCGCCGGGCTCTCAGACGCAGGCCGCTGCTGCCCGTCCAGCCGAGGGGGGCGCACACCTTGACTCATGCAGCCTGCAGCCCCGCTCGCGGACAGCGGCGCCCCTCCTCACAGGCCTTCCTGCGCTCACCGCGCAGGAGGGCGCCACGGCCGCAGGGTCCAGGCAGGGCAAGGAGCTGCGCGCGCGCCTTGGCCAGCGTGGCGGTCAGCGCGGCCTCCGTGGCGGCCAGGTGGTCGGTCAGGTCGCGGCCGCACAGCTTGACGTCCTTCTTCGTCAGCGCCAGGATGCGCTGCGCCTCCTGCGCCGCGCGGCCGACGCAGGCTCAGCGCGAGCGCGGCGGCCCTGGGGTCGGGCGGCGCGCCCGGCGCATCACGCAGGCGCTGCGGGTCGCCGCAGCCGGGAGGGTCGCCTGTCTGCATGCGACCAGACTGTGCTCGCCGCGTGCCCGCTTCCGCGTCCTGTGCCGCGCGCGAGCGGGCACTGCCGATCCGCCTCCACACAGACACCCTGCCTGCCTGCAGGCAGCACGCAGCGCGGCAGCGGGCGGGCGCCGCGGCCCGCTGGGGCAGGGGCGCGCACGCGCAGGCGCGCGATCTCGATGTGCACGTCCTCGGCCTCGTGCAGCGCGGCGCCGGCCGCCATCTGCGTCTCGGCGTCGTACAGCGCGGCCTTGACGGCCACGTGCGCGCCCCACGAGCGGTCAAAGTGCTGGCTCAGCGGGAAGACGGCCAGCATGCGGCCCACCTCGTCGTAGAACGCCGCCGCCTGCTTGGCCAGCCTGCGCCGGCCGGCCGCGGCGGCTGTTGCACTTGGACGGATGAGCACCACGCCCACACCAACCGCTGCTGCCGCACACGCCTGCGGGCTGCCTGTGGGGTTGCGCAGTGGCGGGGGCGCAGCGCGGGCGGGCGCGCGCCGCGCGAGCAGCGCCGGGTTTTTCTTGTCGGCGCGCGCCTTCTCGTACGTCACCTCCTGCGCCTGCGCCAGGCACAGGCGCTCCAGCATGCCCGCGCACTCCGGCCCGATGTCCACCGGCCGCGGCGCCTCCACGCGCAGGCTCGCGTTGTCGCGCAGCTCCCCGAACATGCCCGCCGCCTCCTGCCGCCGCCGCGCCCGCTGTCGCCGTGGTCCCTCACTGCGGACGGCGCGAGAACGTGGCCAGCAGGCGGGCGCCGTGTGTCCAGGCACGCCCTGCCTGCAGCGGGGCCTGGGGCGCGGGCCGGCCCGGGCGCCGCGGCGCGCCTGGAAGCGCCGCGCGGCCTCCTTCAGGCCGGCGTCGCTGCCGCGGTCGGCGGCGAGCGCCATCTGGGTGAGCACGGCGCCGACGTTGAACAGCACGGACGCCTTCTCGTAGTGGATGCTCGCCTGCTCCGTCTTCTTGGAGGGCCGGAAGGAGTCGTACCAGGTGAAGCGCAGGCGCACGTGCTCAGCGTCGTCGCCCACCGGGAAGCGCGTCTCCATCAGGCTCAGCGCGCGGTAGTACCTGCGCGCCCGGGCGGCGCGTCTGGGCGCCGCGGCGGGGAGCGCGGCGCGGGCGGGGCCAGGCTGTGGACGGTGCGCCCCGTTCAGCAAGCGCCCTGCGTGGGCATTGGGCCGGACGAGCCAACCGGTCGCCGACGACGATGCGGCCGGGCCCCCACGCGCGCAGCAGCGCAGGGGCGCGCCGGGCGGGCGCCCATGGAACACGTGCACGCCCCCAGGCAGCGTGCACAGCAACGTGCGCTCCCCGGCCGCGCGCCGAGCAGCGCAGCCCGGCAGGCGCGCCCCGGGCGGGCGCCCGCCGAACACATGCACGCCCTCGGCAGCGTGCACGCAAAACGGCAGGCCAGAGTGCGCTCCCTGCAAGGCGGCGGGCGGACGCGCTTGGCCAGCGTGTCGCGCAGCGCCGGCAGGGCGCCCGTGAGCCCCGACACGTCGTTGCGCAGCTGCTGCACGTTGGCCAGGTCGTCCGCGGCGTCGTTGGCCTGGCGGTCGCCGTACGTGGCCGTGATGAACTTGAGGATGGGCGCCTTGATGTCCACCTGGTCCGTCTTCTTGCAGTGCACGGCCAGCAGCATATTGTTGGCCACCATCGCGGCCGCCGCTGCTGACTGTGCCTTGCAGCGGGCGCGGTCTGGTGCGCCGGGTCCGGGCCCGAGCTGCTCCTGCAAGGCGAAGCTCTGATTACCCTTTTGAGAAGCTTGGAGGGTCCAAGGCTTCCCAGGTGCCTGCCAACGGTTGTCTGTGTGTGTGTCTGCAGGCAGTCGTCGAGCGTCTGGCGCGGCCGCTCCCTAGCCCTGCCAGCCAGGCCTGCTGTGCGCATTGGACATCCCTGCCATGCACATTCGCTTCCCGGACGCCGCCGCCGAAGAGCCCGACGGCGGCCGCGCCGGCAGCCACGCAAGCGCCGGCCCGTCCGGGGCGCCCGCGCCCGCCCTGCGCCTGGTCGCGCGGCACCAGCTGGCCGCGGACGGCGGCGCCGCGCGCTACTGCATGGGCCTCGCCCTCAGCCCCGACCGGCAGCTGCTGGCGGCGGCGCAGTCCAGCGGCCGCGTCGAGCTGCTGGCGCCCGGCGCCACAGGCCTGGCGCCCGTCGGCGCGCTGGAGGCGCACGGCGGGCCGGTCACGGGGCTGGCCTTTGACCCGGGCGCGCCCCACACGCTGCTGTCGTGCGGCGCGGACGGCGCGCTGCACGTGTGGGACGCGCGCTCCGGCCAGGCGGCGAGCAGGCGCGCGGCCCCGCCCTGGCCGGCCCGCGCGCGCCGCGCGCGTGCGCCGCCGCAGGCGCCGCGCGCTGAGCCGGGCGCGGCGCGGCCGGCAGCTTTGGCGCGGCGGAGCGCGAGCCGCTGCACTGCCTGGCGGCGGGCGGGCACCTGCTGGCCGCGGGCGGCGCGGGCAGGGTGCTGTTCTGGGACCGCCGCAGCGGCCAGCAGTGCGGCTGCTTCGAGGACACGCACGCGGAGGACGTCACGCAGGCGCGCCCCCCGCCCCGCCGGCCCGTGCGTGCGCTGCGGGGCGGCGCGGCGGCGGCGTGACGGCGCGGCCGGGCCGGCGCCAGGTGCTGTTCCACCCGCTGGACGCGGGCCGCCTGTTTAGCGGCTCGGCGGACGGCCTGGTGCAGCTGAGCAGCGTGGCCGGCGCGCTGGACGAGGACGAGGGCTTCCTGGTGCGGCCGCGCCCGCTGCCTGCCGCCCTGCCCCTCGGGGTCCGTGCGCCTGGCCCAGCGCGTGGGGCAGTGCATGGTAACAGTCCGCCAGACGCGCCACGCACTGCCGCCGCCCGCGGCACGACCGGACGTTGCCGTCCACCTCGTGGCGCACGCCGCCCAGCACTGCGCGCTGGCGGCAGGCAGCGCTCAACACCGACTCGGTGTCGCGCGTGGGCGTGTACGGCGGGCCGGGCCTGGAGCGGCTGTGGGTGCAGACGCACACCGAGCGGCTGTACCTCTGGGACTGGACGGCCGCGTGCGACGAGTCCGCGGAAGGCGCGGCCCGCGCGCGCCCGCCTCTCGGTGCAGCTTGCCTGCAAAAGGGTGTGGTGCCCAAGTCCGCCCGCCGCAGGACGCTAGCCTTTCAGTAGAGGCGTTCGCTGCCAGCAAGGTGGCTCATGGCTCAGCTGGTGGACGCCAGGTGTAGCACGCGGCCGCCCCTGGACTGGGCAGCCGCGCGCCGTGCAGGCGCGGCGCACGCGTCGTCCGCGCTGGGCGCGGCATGCATAAGGATCGGGGGCCATGCAAAGCGCCATGCAAATGCGCCGGGCGCCGCGCGCAGGCGGCGCGGGACCGCTGGCCGAGGTGGAGGACGCGCGCGGCGCGCTCAGCGCGGCGGCGGGCGGCGCGCTGCCAGGCGGCGCGGCCGTGCAGCTGGGCTGCATGTACAGCGTGGAGGCCGACCAGCTGTGGCTCGCGGCCGGCAGCGCTGCGGGCGCGGCCGCCATCTTCCCGGTGGCCGAGCCGGGCGCGGGCGGCCGGGCCTGCGCCTTTGGCGCGCCCGCGGCCGCGCTGCAGGGCGGGCACACCGACGTGCGCCCTCAGGCACAGGGTCTGCGTGGACAGTTGGCGGCCCCGCGCCTGCCCGGCGCCGCGCGCCCGCTCGTGGCCGTGCACGCTGGCTGACCAGGGCTGCTTGCCGTGCAGCACCAGAGCGCGCCGCCCCTTGCCTGCGCAGCGCTGCCGGCGAGCACGCCCCTTCTTCTGGCGGGGGGCGCTGCCGCTGGCCGTCGACTTGTTCATGCGCCAGGACGTTGCCTGGCGTCACGCTGAGACCGCGCGCGGCCGGGGTGGCAGGTGGTGCGGGCCGTGCTCTGGCCGGACACGAGCGCGGCGCTGTGCTTCACGGGCGGCGAGGACGCGCGCGTGTGCCTGTGGGACGTGGCGGGGGCTGCCGAGCCGCGCGCCGCCGTGCCCCGCGCCAAGAAGCACCACGGGCTGGGGAAGCGGCAGAGGGCGGTCTAGCCCGTGGTCAGGACTGTGTTCTGGCACTGGGCCCCGGGGGGCCGAGCGCCATGCCTGAATTGGAAGCAGTGAGCCTGCCTGGTTTTGTGCAGAGCCCTGCGCAGGGCTGCGCAGCCTCTGCACCGTCGCTAGGCATGCACGAGTGCAGCTGGCAAATGCTATGTCCCGGTGCTGCGCGAATTGACGCACGGTGCACGTGGGCAGGAGTTGAATGGCGCATGGGCAGCTTGAGTGGCACTCTCCAAATGTTCTGTGGGTATGCATCACCCCTGGGTCGCAACATCGGCAAAGACGCTCGGCGCGGCCCACCCAGGCCGCAGCGCGCAGCCTGTCACGTGCAGAAGTAGAACAAGCGCAGTGTAACGAGCGTTTGTGACAGGCAAACCACTGAAGACATTTGCAAGGCTCGCCCCCTGTGAGTGCAGATGGGCGGACAGACATCATAAAGAGGCCCAGCCATGGGGCAGGCATGGGCGCGCGCGCGCGCTGCCGCGCCGCGCATGTGTTTTCTGTGGATTACAGGTCGGGTCGCGAAGCAGGACGCCTGGCATGGGCATTCAGGGCGCGCCGCACGTCTGCGAGGCCGGCTCACGTCAACAGAGTGATGCTTGGGTGTGGCGACGCTGGCGCCATGACTGCATGCATGGCGCTGCGCAGCGCATAGGTATGGGTGTGCCAATTGGTGAGCCGACAGCCTGACTGCATGTTACATGCATGGCCTCTTTGTTGTTGCACCCCGTTGCATGTGTTCAGGCTGTGATAGTAGAGGCTGTTGAGCACTGTAGCCACTCTGTTATTTCAAAGAGCATGCATGCTGCGTAACAGCCCCCAACAGGGGGCGCTGCGCGCCCTGGCGCCACCATCTGGCTGATACACAGCTACAGTAAACCATTCATTCATTCCACTCTTTACATGCGCATGCCAACTAAGGCGTGCCCTTTGAAGGTGCTGCCGGCCTTCTCACAGACTGTGTGGGCCCGAACCTGGCTCTGTCCAGCTCATAGAGCGTGTTCTCGTTGAACATCTTCCAGGCTGAGTGGGATTTGGCACCTGGCAGCAAGCTTGTTATTATTAATAACAAGCAAGCTCTGCTTAAGATAGGGCCTGGGTGAGGTCTAGGAAATGTGCCTGTCCAAAAGCTGCCGCCTTCCTTACCCGACAGCAGTTACATCGTGCCTTGCTAAGGCCTTGGAACTCGTGCATCCTCCAGCTTCACGGCCGGGCCAGCTGCGCGCGGCTTGTAAAGGTCGGCGCGCTGCGTCGTCGCCAACGCGCTGCGCCGTCACCACCTCCAAGGCGGTGCGCCCAGCGAAGGCTGCACACCTCGGGCCCCTCAGCCTTGTTTGTGGTGGTATGCGGATTGCTGTGCGCTGCCACAGCGGCGGCCAAGGTACTGCAGCAGGGTGTGCTTGCAGCGCAATCACACGCGCATGCGCGCGCGGGGCGCGCAGGAGCGAGCCGCACAAGCGCCAGCCACAGTCCGTTCGAGCCTTTCACCGTGCGCAGCCGCGCCCAGCGGGGTGCGGCCGCATGGCACAGAGGCCACAGCGCAGGCTGCCGAGCTGGGCCTCACGATCCTTAATCCTGGGACGGTGTGAGCGGTGCCTTGTTGGCAGCGGCTGCTTTCTTGTGTGCCATCTCCTGCGCATGCAGGAGTGCAGGCATGCAGAGGCATGCAAAGATGCCTCTGCATGCAGCTGGTCTGACTGATGGCCACTTAGGCGGGCACGTCTTGCAGACTTGACTGCTTGCAAGGCCAGCGGCTGCCTGCCCTGTGCCAGTCTGGCGGTAGTTATGCATGGACGATTATCGCGCTGGCGCTCGCTGTCCTCTTCTAGGAACTGAGCGTGCCCCAAACGATCCGCTTGCAGTCTGTTCCACAAGGCGCATGCATGCTGAGCACGCCAGGCAGCCTGATTGGCGCGCCCTGTGTGTGGCAGGTGCGGGGACGCCGCCACGATGGCGAAGGGCAGTGCACGTGCTCGCGTCGCCGCACTGGTCAGGCGGCTGGCGCCCGGCGGCTCTGCCGCTGAGCAAGTGGAGGCCGCGCACGCGCTGGCGGGCCTGTGCTGTGGCAAGGGGCCAAACAGGGAGTATGTGAGAAGTTGCGGGGGCGTCATGGCGCTGGTCGGGCTGCTGGCGCCCGGCAGCCCTGATGCAGTGCGTGAACGTGCTGCCGTGGCGCTCGCACAGGCATGCATCGACAATGAACAAAATCAGGACGGCATCAGGGAGTGCGGGGGCGTCGCGGCGCTGGTCGGGCTGCTCGCGCCCGGTGGCCCTCACGCTGTGCAGTGGCAGGGAGCCGGGACGCTGTCAAACCTGTGCAGGGGAAACGGCCAGAACCTGTGCAGGGACAGCGTGCGGGAGTGCGGGGGCGTCGGGGCGCTGGTCGGGCTGCTGGCGCCCGGAAGCCCTGCTACAGTGCGTGAACGTGCTGCCAAGGCGCTCGGAGGCCTGTGCATTAACAATGTAGAAAACGAGGACCACATCAGGGAGTGCGGGGGCATTGCGGCGTTGGTTGGGCTGCTCGCGCCCGGCGGCCCTGGCGCGATGCAGTTGGAGGCAGTTGGGGCGCTGATTAATCTGTGCATAATGAACAGCCAGAACTGCGACTGCGTGCGGGAGTGCGGGGGCGTCGGGGCGCTGGTCGGGCTGCTGGCCCCCGGCAGCCCTGCTGCAGTGTGTCAACGTGCTGCCCAGGCGCTCGGAGGCCTGTGCATCAATAATGAAGACAATAATGAAGACAACGAGGACCACATCAGGGAGTGCGGGGGCGTCGCGGCGCTGGTCGGGCTGCTCGCGCCCGGCGGCCCTGTCGCTGTGCAGCGGAAGGCTGCGACGGCTCTGGGGAACCTGTGCAGGGAGAACCGCCAGAACAAGGACAGCGTTCGGGCGTGCGGGGGCGTCGCGGTGCTGGTCGCGCTGCTCGCGCCCGCCCGCTCTGCCGCCACGCATCGACATGCCGCCTTTGCGCTCATAAACCTGACCAGCGGATGTGAGCAGAGCCAGGATGCAGTCAGGGAATGCGGGGGAGTTGCAGCCCTGGAGGGTGTGCTTGCACGCGCCAGCTCGGCACCGGCGCACGAGCGGGCGGCGGCCGCGCTGCGCGACCTGGGGCGTATTGAGCAGGTTGTTGGCAAGTGAGACCAGCCAATTTGGAGCGGACCCGCTCTATGGGCAAGGCTTGGAGGCAGTCTTGGTGGCAGGGGTAGCTGACGTAAAGCTATGTTTGGTGCACTGGGATGGGCATTTGCAAGTGCTAGTCTCTGCTGCCATGCATTGCTGAAGCGCCATCGTCAGGGCGTGCGTCGCCAGCGCATGCAATGTGGACGGCCGCGCCGGACATGTTGTAAGCCTAGTACAGCATGCCAAGGGGTAAGCAAGCAGGAGCACACATCAAAGTACTGAAGCTGCGTCTTCATGTCAGCGCTGCCTGACAGAGCGGAGCTGAACAGCGGCTGTTGCGGCATGCCTGGCAGCAACTTGAGAGTGCCTGGCGGCCTTCAGCTGCTGCTGTGAGGTGGTTGCGCCGTGGGTGCAATGGTGTGAAGAGCAGTGCCCAGAAGGTTACAAGTGCGAGAAGCAGCATGCGCTGGCCGGGCTGAGAAGCAGCAAACCTGCTGGGTATGAGCCTGGACAGAGCGCACCGGCCTTACACAACCGACATGACCCCTTGTCTGACTCATGCATCACCCCGCGCGCATGTCCTACTCGGGCTCACCGGGCTCACCATCACCAAAGTCAGCAAACATCATGCAGCGGAAAGCCCACGGCCTGCAACACGCCCCTAAAGTCCTGGCATTCATGCTCCCCCGCGCCCTGATCGATGCTGTAAGTCAGCTTGAGCACGCCCGCGCGCCCCTGCTGCAGCAGGGCGGCGACAAAGCCCAGGAACGCCGCGCGCGACGGGCCAGGGGCAGGGTGCGAGGTGTCCAGCTCCAGCTTTTTCAGGCAGGGGTGTGCAGCGGCGGCCTGGAAGCTTGGGCAGAACTGCACGCAGCAGTTGTTAAACTCCAGGCTGCGCAGGTTGGGGAAGCCAGCCAGGTTGCCCAGGGCCCGGGCGTCCAGGGTGCCCCCAACCTCCTCGGGGCTTGAGCAGTGCCGCCCGAGACACAGCGTCTCGAGGGCGGTGAGCACGCTCACTGCTTCGGGCAGCTCCTCAAAGGAGTTGTCGCGCATGTCGAGGTCCGTCAAGCGCCTCATGGATTGGACACATGCAGGCCAGTACCGCAGCTGATGCCCCACCAGGGTGACACTAGTCAGGGACGCGAAGCAGGGCGCGCTGGCGGGCGGGCCCGCGGTCGGCGGCTCATCGCAAGCGCGCCAGACGCTGATGTTGCTCAGCCGTGTGAGCTGCCACAGGGATGCGGGGAGCACAAGCAGGCCAGGGCATAGAAAGACCTCAAACTCTGTCAGGGACACCAGCGCGTCCATGCCTGGCAGCGCATCCTCGCCGTCGGCTGCAAACTCGCACTCCTCAAACTCCAGGTGCACGAGCGCCGGCAGGCGCGCCCAACCGGGCGCGCAGCGCAGGCCGCCGAGGCCGGACAGGGTCAGGGATGTCAGCTGAACCAGGCGCGACACGCAGGCAGGCAGCGCGGCGCCCTCGCAGACATTGTGCATCGACAGGGTCAGCGTGCGCAGCCGCGACAGGCCGGCCAGGCCTGTGATCAAGTGTGACACGTGTGTTGTGGCCAACCCGTCGTGCGGGTCGGCCACGCCCGACCTGATGGTCAGACTGAGGTTCTCGAGCGCGCGCGCTTCGGCCAGGTGCTGCCATAATGAGCCAGGTACCCGGTCCCATAGCTCGTCACCCACTTCGATCAGCAGTTGCAGGCACCGCAGGCATGAGCAGCGCCCTATGGCGCGTGCAGCCCCGGCCAGGAAGTCCTGGGTGGCTGCTGCAGCAGCGCCGGGGTGCGGTCGCAGAGTGAGCCCGCTGCGTGCGGGCTCACTGATTGATTCAAGCGCGGGCAGGCTTGTCAGCAAGGTACGGAAGCGCTCCGCGTCCGTGTCGACCACCAGACCGCAGATGCACTTGACGGCAGCGCTCTGCCCCTGGAGCCACCGCCAGGCGCGCGCGCCGGCACGCGTACCTGCAGCGGCCGTGGGGTGTCGGTGTAGAAGACGCACCAGGGAGGCCCGCCTCGGGCACGAGTGAGACATCGAGGCGCGTTGACACAAGACACGGGGAGCGGTAGAGCGCACTGGGGCTGTGCTTTACTGCACAGCAAACACACTCGGACACAAGCAAGCGGCGCAGCACTGCACCGGGTCGTCTCAGCGCCCGCCATAGCCTGCTCGTGATGTCAGAAGGCAGCGTCGTCCAGAACGGCGCCTCGAGCGCCTCCTTGAACCGCCTGTCGCTCTGGGAATGCTCCCAGCTCAGCTCCCCCGAGCCTCTCCCGAGCGCCATCCATATGTCAAGTGCAAAGCGCGCCTGCAGACTGTCCGCAGCGTTAAGCCCTGTGTCCAGCCCCCGCGCAAGTGGGCAGACTGCTCGATGACTTGGACCGCGCACGCCTGCAGGACCTGCCCAGGCCGGCCAGCGACAGTCGAGGAAGGCTTTCAGTCCCGTGCGTGCGTAGCAGAGATGGTCCTGCAGTGCAGTCCAACAGAGTGCCTCGGCAATCACCTCTGCGGGGAGCTCGTCCAGGCGAACGGCCCTTGGCCGAGCTGCCACTCTGGCGGTGGACGAGCGCGTGTTCATGCTGCGCTGCGGCGCAAAGTGCTGGCGAGCTGCAGGCAGCACTCTTCTTCTGTGGCCGGAGAATGCGCCTCCTGTTGCTCTTGAGCGTAGAGTGTTGTGGGCTGCGCTCTCGAGCTTGCCTACCTTGGACCCATCTGCAAGGGGCGTAAGCCTGTTTAAGGTGCATGCATTGGAATGCTGGAGTCAATTACCTGGGTGGAGCTCTGCAGCGGCAGTATTCCCACTGTGAGGGCTGGCCGCGTGAGCAGCCTGAGCCTGGCCGGTTGAGGCTTGCACGTTGTGCATCATCACTTGCCGTTCTCACAGTCGCAGGCGGCGTGTTTGACTCCTGCTCGCTTGTAAAGTCTGTACGCCGCAGCGCAGTATGGGCGCGCTCGAGCCCCACGCCCGTGCAGCAGCTGGGCCTTCAGCTATCCGCCTGGACCAGCTCCCCGCAGAGGTGCGTGCAGGGGAGCTTGCGCCCTGCCTGTCGACGCCCGGGCCACGGCGCTCTGCATGCAGGGGCCTCGCCGCGCATCAAAGAACGTGTGCTGCTCGGTTGATGCAGGTCCTGCAGGCGTGCGCGGTCCACCTTGCCAACGACCGCGTGTGCAAGCCCCGCGGCGTGACACAAGCTTTCCTGCTGCCGACAGTCTGCAGGTGCGCGCTGTCTGCTGGTCGGCAAAGGGACGAGCCAGAAGCCTGCAGTAATTGTGCCCAATGCTTACTGCAAGCGACAGGCGCTTCAAGGAGGCGCTCGAGCAGCCATTCTGGAGCACGCTGGACGAACACCTCGCTGCCAGGCTGTGGCGGGCGCTTGGACGGCCCGGTGCGCGCTGTCCTCCAAAAATAGTGACCGTGCGAGTGGTGCGCGGAGCCATGGTGCCGAGAGTGGGCACCTCGTCTGCTCTGACAATGCACCTTTCTCAACCGCTTCAATACAGCGCCAAGGCAGGCCTTTCTGGTGCCCGCGACCAGCGCCCCTTGGCTGCCGCAGGTACGCCAGCGGGCAGGAGTGCCCGGCGATGGCTCGACGTGCAAGGCAGCGCTGTCAAGTGGGTGCACTACTTGGCGGTCGGCGAGGAGAGGGGGGCGGGCAGGCCCGGACGCGACCTGGACGCCGGGCGGCTCGCGACCTTGCTGGCCAGCCTGCCCGCGCTCTCGTCCATCATCACTTTGGTCCTGCATGCCGACTAGCACCGCAGACCCACTGCAGCGGCCATCCAGGCCTTTTTGGCTGCGGCCGTACGCGCCCTTGCGCGCTGCGTGAGGCTACAGACCCTAGGTCTGCATGTTGTGTTGGCTGACGAGCTGGCGGGCCAGCTCCCCGAGGCGCTGGTGCGCGGCCAGCGTGCGCACACTGGAAGAGGTCACCCTCCGCTTTGCGGGCTGCGGTGCTGACAGGCCCGACTGGCCGGTCACTTTCAGCCTGGCACACCTGACGGCGGGCCTGGCCGGCCTGCCGCGGCTGCGCGCGCTGAGCCTGGCGGTGGAGGACGTGTGCATGGAGGCCACGCTGCCCGCCAGCGTGTCGCGCCTCGCGCAGCTGACCTCTTTGAGCCTGCGCGGGTTTGACAACCTCTGCTGCGAGCCCGGCTGGGCGCGCCTGCCGGCGCTTGAGTGTCTGGAATCTGAGGACTGCATGTTTGGCTCGAGCGACGGCGAGGCCGCGCTGCCGGGCGTGGACGCGCTGGCGGCCCTGACCAGCTTTGGGTCGTGGAGCTGCTCCGGCCTGCGGGTGCTCCCCGCGTCCCTGTGGGGCCTCACGCAGCTCTGCGAGCTTGCCCACTGCGGCGGCGCGCGCGAGGTGGCCGATGTGCCGCGCGACGTGCTGCCGTTTGCGTGCGTGCCCGCGGGCGGCGCGCACTGCTTTGCGTCATTGACCTACTTGGTTCTGGCGGGGAGCACCCTGCCGGTCTTTCCGCCCGGCGTCCTGGCCGCTACGCGCTTGACGCATCTCGAGCTGTCCCACTGCTGCTTTGCGCAGCTGCCCCAGGGCGTGAGCGTGCTCACTGGCCTCAAGGAGCTGCGCCTCGAGCGGCACTCTGCAGTCGCGATGGAGGTTGGGGGCGCCTTGGACGCCCGGGCCCTGGGCAGCCTGGCCCGCTTCCCACACTTGAGCTGCCTGATCTTTGGGAACTGCAGCGTGCTGATTTGCCCAGAGTTCCCGGCCGCGGCCGCGCACCCCTGCCTGGAGCACCTTGTGCTCAGGACCGCGTATCCTGACAGCGGCCCATCGTGCGTGGCGTTCCTGGGCTTTGTGCATGCTCTGCTGCGGCGAGGGCGCGCGCGCGCGCTTTGCCTGGTGGACAGCCTTGTCCGAGGCGCGGGGCGGCGCAACAGCCGCAACTTCCGCGCCGCCCTGGAGGCTGTGGGGTACCCGCTGAGCGACGCAGACCTCGTCGATCTGCTGTAGGCCGTGGCCTGGTGTGCGCCATGTTTGTGTTGTGCGGGGTCCCAGCACATCCCTGCTGTCCAGGCCTTTGGTGTGCAGCGCCGGCCTGCAGCCAGATGGGCCGTGTGTGTTTTTGCGTTGGGAGGTGCTGCTGAGCGTGCTTTTGTGCTTTTGTGCGCCAGGCAGGTAGCTGAGGGTGAGTTTTGTTGATTGGAACAGCACCTCAAACTTGCTCCTGTCCAGACGCTTTTGCCGGCATGCATGTGACGGCAAGCGCGCCGCAGTGAGCGGAGCACACTGCTGTGGATTAATAAGAACAGTGCCGAGCTGCATAAACAGCATAACAATCACAAACAGCACGTCGATGACGAGCAGGTTGAAGCCGCAGACGCCCACGCGCTTGGCCATGTCCAGCACCTCCTCCTTCAGCAGGTCCTGCGCAGCCGCGGGCCCCGCAGCACGTCAGGGCCTGTACAGTAGGTTAGGG